>Ga0153916_10002593_pt1 | contig 13200 bp, 12 predicted proteins | sample Opewatmetagenome_FD_109642 | JGI IMG/M metagenome (GOLD analysis project Ga0153916, IMG submission 109642) | Freshwater wetland microbial communities from Ohio, USA - Open water 3 Core 3 Depth 4 metaG | ecosystem: Environmental > Aquatic > Freshwater > Wetlands | place: USA: Ohio, Lake Erie...
CCGCCGACGATCGCCGGGACGATCGGCTCGATCGCCGGGCGGAACGGCGCCGGGACGAGCGCCAGGATCTGGGCTCCAAGGTCGCCGCCGACGCCGACCAGGTTGTCGAGCGTTCCGGTGCCGGCGCCGGCGAACTGGCTGACCACCTGCTGGGGAACGCCAGCTGCCGTGAGCTGACCCGGCAGCTCCTCGACCAGTCGGGTGCCGAAGATCGTCCCGGTGATGGCCAGGCCGACCGAGCCTCCGATCTGGCGGAAGAACGTGAGGTTGCTGGTGGCAACGCCGAGCTGCTTGAAGGGCACGGCATTCTGGACGACGATCGTGAAGACCGACAGCGTCGGGCCGATCCCCGCCCCGGTCACGAACATCCACGCCCACAGGGCTGTGATGTCCGTGTTGGCCTTGAGCTGGCTCATGAGCACCAGGCCCACGGTCATGATCACGAGGCCGGTCACGATGATGATCTTGTAGCGTCCGGTCTTCGACACGAGGATGCCGGAGATGATCGAGCTCCCGATCAGGCCCACGAGCAGCGGGAAGATCTGGTAGCCGGATTCGGTCGCGCTCGAGCCGTTGACGAACTGGAACCAGCGCGGCAGGAAGATAATCGCCCCGAAGAAGCCGAAGCTGACCAGGAACGTCGACACGATCGACGCCGTATAGGTGCGATTCCGGAACATTCCCAGCGGGATGATCGGCTCCTTGGCCCGCGCCTCGATCGCCACGAAGAGGGCGCCCAGGATCGCCGACACCAGGATCAGGCCTCCGACGGCAGGCTCGGTCCAGTCGCCCGATTGCTTGTTGGTCAGGCCGACGAGCAGCGCGCTGATCGCGACGGTGAACACCGCCGCCCCGGCGACGTCGAGGTTGCGGCTCGCGCCCGCCCGCTTGACCGTTGGCAGCAGTCGCGCAAGCACGATCAGGCTGACGATGCCGACCGGGAGGTTGACGTAGAAGATCCAATGCCAGCTGACGTTGTCGGTCAGCAGGCCGCCGAGCGCCGGTCCGATGATGAACGAGATCCCGAACACCGCGCCGAACAGGCCCTGATAGCGACCGCGTTCGGCGGGCGTGTAGAGGTCACCGATGACCGCGAGCGCGATCGGGAACAGCGCCCCGGCACCGACGCCCTGGATCCCCCGGAAGAGGATCAGCATGGCCATGTTCTGCGACAGGCCGGACAGCGCCGAGCCGACCAGGAAGATCGTGACGCCGATCATCATCATCGGCTTGCGGCCATAGAGGTCGGACAGCTTGCCGTAGAACGGCACGGTGATGGTGGACGTCAGCAGGTAGATGGTGACGACCCAGGTGTAGTACTCGTTGCCACCCAGGTCGGTGACGATGCGCGGCAGCGCGGTGCCCACGATGGTCTGATCGAGGGCGCCCAGGAAGAGCGCCAGCAGAACGGCGCCCAGGATTTCGAGCTTGGCTCGATGGCTCAGGCCGAGAGCGGGGTCGTCGGCAAGCGACGGGGTGCGCCCGTTCGTCTCAGCCGGGAACGATTCCATCAGTGCTCAATTCCTTCCTTTGCTGGCTGGTTTGCGAGGTCGGCACCTCGCAGGCTGGACGAGGATCGTGGAGTGGTCGTGGAGATGGCGTGGCAATGCCCGTCGGACTTGACCTCGGCGTCGACCGCCGCGCGCAGGTCGGCCACGGCCTGGCCGACACCGAGCAGCTGGTCCGGGGCGAGCCGTTCGAGCACCGAGCGGAAGAGGTCGTCGCTCAGGGCATCGACCTCCCGGAGCAGGCGCTGGCCGGCCTCGGTCACCCTGACCACGACCACGCGACGGTCTTCAGGCACCCGGTCGCGCACGACGAAGCCGCGCTCCTCCATCCGGTCGACCATGCCCGTGGCATTCGAGTCCGACACGTTCAGGACGTCGGCCAGGTGGCTCATCGTCACCTCGCCCTGGCGCTGAACCGTGAGCAGGATGTGCACCTGCGCCATGCTCACGCCCTCACGCAGGAGCCGTTCGCTCGAGGCGCACTTGAGCTGGGTCATGGTCGCCCGGAAATCGGCGATGATGGCGTTCATCAGGTCCCGCTCCGGGATGGTCGCCGTCGCCGCAGGTTCGGCCGGGGTTATAGTTCGTGTCACATGAATAATATGGCAGACACGGATGATCCTGTCAATCTGAACGGTCCGCGTCGCATGCAGGAGTCGTGATGCGCTTTGCGTTGATGATCGAACCCCAGCAGGGCCTGAGCTACGGCGATCAGGTCGCCATCGCCAGGCGGGCGGAGGCCAACGGCTTCGAGACGCTCTTCCGCTCCGACCATTACCAGAGCTTCCCCGGCCCCACCGGTCGCCCGACGACCGACGCCTGGGCCGTCCTGGCGGGCCTGGCCCGGGAGACCCAGCGGATCGGGCTCGGCGCACTGGTCTCGCCGGTGACCTTTCGGCACCCCGGCAATCTCGCCAAGGTGGTGACGACCGTGGACGAGATGAGCGGTGGCCGGATCGAGGTCGGCGTGGGCGCCGGCTGGAACGAGCTGGAACACCGCCAGCTCGGATTGCCGTTCCCGCCGATCAACGAGCGAGCGGACCTGCTCGAGGACACCCTGACCATCCTGCACGGTCTGTGGGGCGAGCCGGATGGCTGGTCGCATACCGGCCACCTGGTTTCGATCGATGGCGCCAGCTTCCATCCCAAGCCGGTCGACGTTCCGGGACGGCCACGGACGGCGATCGGTGGAGCCCGGCCGCGCATCCTGATCGGCGGCGGCGGCACGCCGCGTTCGTTCCGGCTGGCCGCGCGCTACGCCGACGAGTTCAACCTCAACGCGAAGAGCCCCGACCACGCACGCGAGGCCAACACCGAGCTCGACGCGGCGTGTGACGCGATCGGCCGCGACCCGGGCACGCTCGCCCGCTCGGCGATGGTTCCCGTCCTGGTCTGGCGAACCGACGCTGAGCGGCCGGCCCGGATCGCAACCGCGATTGAGGCATTCGACGCGGACGTCGACGACGCCACATGGTTGGCGGAGCATCAGTCACGGTGGATCACCGGCACACCCGACGAGGCCCGCGCCATGGTCCGCCGCTACGAGGAGGCCGGTGCGAGACGGATCATGCTCCAGGACTTCGTGCCCTGGGATCTGGACATGATCGACGTGATGGGAGAGGTGCTCGTCTCCGCTCTGTGACCGGCGGCTGGGACGTCGCGGGGTCATCCGCCGGCGGCCTCGGCCGCGCGCAGGTAGATCGGGTCGTCGCGGCGGATGGGATCGGGATTGGTGCCGCGTGCCCGAGCCAGGCGTTCCGTCAGCAGCTGGAGCGGCGTGACGGTCCCGATCAGAGCCGCCACCGGCGCGGGAAGGCTTGGCGATTCCGGGACGATCAGCCGACCGGCCGGTGTCAGCCCCGGCTCGAGCTCGGCATCGAGATCGGCGGCCAGGATGGCAGCCGATCGCAGGCCGATCTCGCGGGCGGCACCCAGCGCCTGGCGGGCGCGGGCGAGTCGCTCCGTCCGGTGCGCTCGATCCGCCAGGATCAGCACCAACCCGGTCTCTGGACCGGTCGCCGGCACGTGTCCGTGCAGGAACGTCTCCAGGTCGCGGTAGGCCGAGGGCAGCCACGAGGCCTCCTCGACCTTGAGCACCAGCTCGCGGCCCGCCGGTCGGTCGGCGCCCGAAGCGATCACCAGCAGGTTCGCAGCCCCGGCTAGCTCGCCGCCGATCCGTTCGGCCGCCGCGGTGTCGCGGGTGCCGGCCGCCAGGAGGCGCCTGACGGCGTCGACGTCGATCGCATCGCCGGACAGGAGCGCGCCCACCTTCGCGCCGGCCAGCAACGGGCTCAGATAGCCGACGGTGTGGCACCAGCTCTGGTCGAGCTCACCGGTCTCCACCACGATCTCGGCGATCGCCCCGCCCGGTGATCGCCGGCTGGCGGTCACGATGGCTGTCCGGGCGCCGGCCGCCCGCGAGCCGGCGACGGCGGCATTCGTGGCGCCGGTTCCACCCTCGTGCGAGATCCCGATCACCAGGCCACGAGACGCCGGATCCATTGACACCTCGAACGCCTGCTCGGCCCGGACATCGGCGTTCGCGAAGCCGGCGGTCCGCAGGGCATCGCGAACGATCTCGGCCAGGCCCTGCGCTCCATGCTCCGAGGTCCCGCAGCCGGTGGCCAGCACCGGCCAACCGGCCGCGGCCGCGTCCCGGATCGCCGCGGCCAGCGACGCGGTCCCATCGGTCGCCGGATCCCGGCCGAGCAGGCGGCCGGCCAGCGACGGCTCGGCCGCGATCATCTCGGTCATGTGGTACGGCGGCCCGGGTCGTTGGCTGGGCTGGCCGGTATAGGCCCACGGCTCGGGCGGACCCGCCAGCGGTGCGGTCGGATCGAAGCGTTGTTCCGTCGACATCGGTGGCTCCTTCGCAGGAGCGGAGGATAGGGTGCCGGAGCCGGCAGCGACCGGACGGTTCGCGTCGCGCGACGCCCCATACGGCACCAAAGCGGTGAACGCGTCACCATTGACGGTGCAGAAGGAGGCAGGGATGCAGGTTGGCTTGATGGCACCGCAAGGCTGGAAGGGCGAGTACGACGGCTGGAATCCGGCGGACGCCTGGGCTCGCACGATCGAGCTGGCCCGGAACGCGGAAGCGCTCGGATTCGAATCGCTGTGGGTCTTCGATCATTTCCACACGGTGCCGAACCCGACCGACGAGATCACCTTCGAGTCGTTCTCCGTCCTGTCCGCGCTGGCGATGGCGACCGAGCGCGTCCGGCTCGGCCACATGGTCGTGTGCACCGGGTTCCGCAATCCCGCCCTGACGGCCAAGCTGTCCTCGACGATCGACGTCATCAGTGGCGGTCGATTCGAGCTCGGGATCGGTGCCGGCTGGAAAGAGGAGGAGTGGCGCGCCTACGGCTACGGCTTTCCTACCATCGGCGAGCGGATGGCCGCGCTGGGCGACCACCTCGAGGTGATCCGCGCGATGTTCGGGCCCGGGCGTGCGACCTACGAGGGTCGCTACGCGCATGTCCGAGGCGCCATCAACGTCCCGAGGGGGATCCAGCAGCCGCGTATCCCGATCATCGTCGGGGGCAATGGCCAGCGGGTGACGGCGGGCCTGGCCATCCGCTACGCGGACGAGCTCAACTATGTCTTCCTCTCGGCGGCCGAGATCACCGAGCGCATCGCCTCCGTCCGCGCCCGGTGCGAGACCGAAGGCCGGGATCCGGGCACGCTGCGCTTCTCGCTCTATACCCGGGACGAGGAGATGCGCGACGCGGGCCAGGCGCGGGTCGACGTGCTCGCCGAGCTGGCCGAGACCGGGCTGGACCGGATCGTCTGCTTCCCGACCCGCTGGTCGCCTACGGTCGAGGCGCAGGCCGCCTTCGCCGAGGACTGCGCGGCCGCCGGTCTGGCGCTGACGGAGTCGGTCCCGGCGTAGCCTGGAACGGGCGTCTGGCCGCGGCGGCGGCGTGACTGATGGGCGCCAATTCCGCGGGCCCGAGGCGGCGTTACTGATGGGCGCGATCCCAGGAGATCTGAGCGTGGCGATCTCCGGAATCCTGCAGTTCCCGCCATCCCGGCGGCCGTTTGAGAGGAACCTGTGACGGATGTGCGCCTGGGAGTGACGGCTGTCTCGACTGACCGGCGGGATGACGCTCCACGGCGGCGCGGCCGCATTGGCCCGAACAGGTCGCGGACCTTGTCATGGCCTACACGCGGCCGTTCCCGCGTGCGGCGGGGCCGATGCCATCGCTGAGGCGGGGACCATGGCCGATCCGGCCGATCCGGCCGATCCGGCGGAACGGCGCATAACGGAACCAGGCGCGACCCACGAGCAGGTCGACCGGGACGGGGCCGTAGCGGCGCGAGTCGATGGGCTCGCCGAAGCCGGCCGCGGCAGTCAGCTCGGCCGACGCATCGCTCATCAGCCAGGCCTCGTCATCGGCGAGCTCGAGGTAGCCATCGGCGAACGGGACGCGATCGCCGGGGCCGGCCGCCACGCGCTTGACCGCCAGTGCGTCGCCGTCAGGTTCGCGGAAGACGACGATCGAGCCGCGCCGCTGCCAGTGGATGGGCGTCGGATCCACGAGCAGCCAATCGCCTGGCTCGATCGCCGGGCGCATGCTGGCCTCGGCGACGGCGATCCGCCACGGCCCCCGGAAACGGCGAAGCCCCGCCGTTCGACGGGGCTTCCGGTCGGACAATCGAGGGGTCAGCCGGGTCGGCCGGCGACGCGCGTCTTGCCCGGGCCGCCGGTCGCCTTCCAGGCGGCGTCGACGTCGTTGATCAGGTCGAGCAGCTTCCGGCCGTCTGCCGGGTCGACCGAGGCCTTGACCTTGGAGACCTGCTTGTTGGCATTCCAGAAGAGCTCATGCAGGTTGGGGACCGCCTCGAGGTGCTCCGGCTTGAAGTAGTCGTGCCACAGGACGTCCAGGTGGTGCTTGACCAGCTCGGCGCGCTCTTCCTTGATGCCGATCGCCCGGGCGCGGAAGGTCTCGTCGGCATTGGCCTGGTACTTCTCCATGATCCGGAAGCACGACTCGGCTTCGATCCGGGCCTGCTCGGGATCGTAGACGCCACACGGCAGGTCGCAATGGGCGCGGGCCGTGGCTGTGGGGGCCAGCCAGCGGGTGAGTCGGAACATGACACGCTCCTTTGGGGTGGTGGAGGTGACTTCGCCACAACGTCTGGGACCCCGAAGTGTCCGAGGCAGCGTCGGGCCTGTCAAACGAGGGGTGGGGTAAAGAGCGAGCGCCCTCCTTGAACACCACGTCTTGGCAGGGTCCTGGTCATCACGATGGTGATTGGCGGTCCTAGTGTTGGGGCATCGACGCTTCGGCTTCCCAGCGGACGTGTTCGGGAGTTTCGAGTTGGAACGTCGAGTGGTCGATGTCGAAGTCGTCCGACAGGCATCGGCCGAGTTGGTCGAGGACATCGCCGGGAATGGCCTCTGGACTGAGGACCACGTGCGCTGACACGACATTCATTCCGCTCGTGATCGTCCAGGCAGGGAGGTCATGGACTTCCCGAACTCCGGCGGCTTCGAGGATATGGCGCTCAACCTCGCCCATGTCTACTCCCCTGGGCGTCGCCTCCAATAGCACGTCTACGCCATCGCGCAGCAGGGCAAGGGTCCGAGGCACGATGAGCACGGCGATCACGATCGAGGCGACCGCATCGGCCTGATGCCATCCCGTCAGGGCGATCACCAGCCCGGCAGCCAGCACCGCCGCGGAGCCGAGTAGGTCACCAAGGACTTCGAGATACGCAGCACGCATGTTGAGGCTTGCGCGGCGGCCATGGCCGAGGAGCCTGATGGACGCGGCATTGGCGATCAACGCGAACGCCGCGACCATAAGCACAACGGTGCTGCCAACGTCTGGCGGTTCCGCGAATCGACGCAGCGCCTCGATCAGAATGACGACGCTGATCCCGAGAAGCACGACGGCGTTAAGGGAAGCCGCAACGATTTCGAGCCGATACAGGCCGAAGGTTCGGCTCCCTGTTCGTGGTCGGGAAGCGATGGCGATCGCTCCAAGCGACAACGCCATACCTGCCACGTCCGCAGGTTTCGTCGCCGACGACCCACGCGATGGCCCGGCTGGATGAACAGGAAGTCGCCCGGCACGCCGTGCTCCTCGGTGCCGTCGGTCATCAGGTAGCGGATGCGCCCCTGGACGACGCACTCGCGATGGGTCAGCGGCGGGTAACCATTCTGCTGCCCAGTCAGACAGGGACTTGATTCCGGCGAGTCACGGTGGTCAACTGCCGCGGTGGCCAACGCCGTCGAAATAGCCCTGGCTCGGGTCGACAGGCGGAAGGCCGGGACCATCCTGGCGATCCTCGCCGTGGCGCTCGTTGCCTGCTGGATCCAGTTCACCGGCCTGACCGACCGACCCACCGGTTTCTATCTCGACGAATCGTCGTACAGCTACAACGCCTGGACGATCGCCCAGCACGGGACGGACGAGCACGGGCTCGCCTGGCCCCTGATCTTCGAGTCGTTCCCCGGCGACTGGAAGAGCGCCCCGTACGCCTACGCCCTGGCGATCGTCTTCAAGCTGGTGGGGCCGAGCATCCTGGCCACCCGGATGGTCGGGGCGGTCGCCGGCCTCGTGACAGCCGTCCTGCTGGGGCTGCTTGCCTACCGGCAGACGAGCCGCGCGGCGATTGGGCTGTTCACCGCGCTCAGCGCGATCCTGACGCCCTGGTTGTTCGAGCCTAGTCGGCTCTCCTTCGAGGTCTCGCTGATGCCGGCGCTGATCGCCGGTTTCCTGCTCGTCCTCCACGGGCGAGACGCCGCCAGGCGCTGGTCGTGGCGCGAGGTCGCGGCCATCGCCCTGCTCCTGTGCGCCATCTCGTACACGTACACGCTCGGTCGGCTGCTCGGACCGCTCTTCGCCCTTGGACTCCTGGTCTATGTGCGGCAGGAATCCTGGCGCAACGTCCCGCGCGTGTGGCTCGCCTATGGCGTCCTGCTCATTCCGATGCTCGCCATCGGTCTCGCTCACCCGGATGCGCTGACCGCTCGAATCGATGAAACCGGTTATCTCGGCGAACCCCTTCCGGACGTCATCGCCCGTTTCATCGGGCAGCTGCTGGCCAATCTCGACCCCGTGCGGTGGCTGCTCGTGGGCGACTCGAATGAGCGGCACCACGTGGCCGGGATCATGGGCAGCCTGCTCGTGGCGACCCTGGTGTTCGCCATTCTCGGTCTGGCTCGAGTGGTTCGCTGGGGCGCCACCGGCTCGTTCTGGTGGTTCGTCGTGTACGCCTTCGGCGCCGCGCTGATCCCCGCATCGCTGACGACCATCGTCTTCCATGTCCACCGGCTGATCGCGGTCCCCGTCATCGTCATCGTCCTGACCATTCCGGCCCAGGCATGGCTGATCGCGGACGACGGGTCGGGGCGGGCCCGCCGGGCCGTCTATGCCGCCCTCGTCGTGGCGACCATCGTCCAGGGGGCCTGGTTCCAGTTCCGGTACGCGGAGCTTGCACCAGGGCGGGGCGCCTGGTTCGACGATGCCTACCCGCGCCTGCTCGATGAGGCGCTCGCCACCGGTGCGTCCCGGATCTACCTCATCGACGGTGTGGTCCCTGGCTACATCCATGCCTACTGGTACGGCGTGCTGCGCGGCGTCGACCCGAGCCGGTTCGTCCATCTGCCGCGCGACACGAAGGCGCCGTCGGGCGCCGTCGTCCTCAGCAGCGAGGCCGGGTGTTCGCCCTGCGAGCCGATCGACGCCGGCGGCTTCTTCAGGCTCTACCGTGTCCCGTGATGATCGACGTCGCTCGCTCGATCCTGGCTCCCGGGAACCGGCGGGGATCAGCCGCCGTCAGGACGCGCAATTGGCGCATTCGTCCAGCGCTGTCCGTTCGTCGAAAGGAATCTCCCCGATGAAGCGTCGTCTCCCCCTCTTCGCCCTGGCTGCCGTCGCGTTGCTGGCCGTACCCGCGACAGTCGCGGCGGCGGAGCCGACCCTCACGGCCACCGTGATTCCCGGCCACGAGATCGACGTCACAGGATCCGGCTTCCCGGCCGATGCCGATGTCCTCCTCGCGATCCAGCGCAACGGGGCGGACGCCGGGTCGCAATCGCTCAAGACCGACGCCGCCGGCTCCTTCACGGCCACGATCGACGCGGGTCCGGGGCGAGGTGGGGTCTACACGCTGACCGCGACGTCCGGATCGGTCACCGCCTCGGTTGAGGCGCTCGCGGTCGAGACGGCCGGCGGGACGGCCGGCGGGCTCCAGTCATCGCCACCCCCGACCGACACGGCCTCCGGCGTGCCCGGGCGACTCGCTCCGGCCGGCGAGGGCGTCCTCGCGGTGCTCGCACTGAGCGGCTTGATCGGGGCTCTGTCGTTCCTGGCAACAGGCGCTGCGAGGCGTCGGTCCAACCGCTGAGCCGGGTCGTTTGCGCGATGACCTGGAGGCTGTAGCGCCCGATCACGACGCGTCGGTTGGCCGTCTGTTGGCGCCCGGCATCGGTTCGCCGGCGTTCCGGCGCGTATCATCGGCTCGATGACCGAGCGAGGGCTTCCGAGCGTCGACGGCGCGCCGGCCTGTCCGTTCGTGGCGTTCGAGGACGATCGGGAATCGCGATCGACGAGCCCGGACCACCGCCACCGCTGCTATGCCGAACCGCTGCCTGCGCCTCGCGCCGCGGCGCACCAGGAGGCCTACTGCCTGTCGAGTGCCTTCCCGGTCTGCCCGACATTCCAGGACTGGGCCAGGCGGGAGGCCGCTCATGCCCGCGGCGATGGCGAGCGACCGGCGCCGGCTCCGACCGCCGTCCCCAGGGCGGCCGCGTCCGCGACACCGCCCGACGAGGACGCCGACGAGCACGAGCGCGAGGCGGCCGGGGAACGCCACGCCACGCCGCCGCCGATCGAGGAGCCTACGATCCGGCGGAACCCGCCGCGAGACTGGGCGGCGCCACCGCCCTGGGCGTCGGGAGGAGCCGGCGGGACCGGTGGCGCGGGTTCGCGGCGCTCGCCTGAGGGACGCGGCGCGGCCGAGGACACGGGCCCGCCGGAGTTCCTCGCCAGTCGATCCGACGAGGGTCGCGGGCTAGCGGGCAGCGCTGCCGATCGGCTCGCGTCGGGTGTCGAGGGTCCCGGCGCCGTGCCGATGCCGCCGTCGCGATCGAGCGCGGCTGCGCCAGCGGACCCGGAGCTGGCGGATCTCGTCGGCACACCGCGGGCCGGTGAGCGACCGGTGCACGGCTATCAGCCTCCGACCCGGGCGGGGAATCGGCCGAAGGTCAGCTCCACGAGATCGGCGCCGCCGCGCGACGCCATCATCGGGCCGGCCTGGGAACGGTCGCGCCGCTACGAGGCGTATCCCACGATCCGGACACGGGTGGGGCTCCCGCAGCTGCCTCGCGTGGCGGTGCTCGCAGTCGCGCTGGCCATCGCCGCGCTCGGTCTCTTCTTCCTGCCGGCCCTGCTCGGCATCGGCGGCGGGGGTGTCGGCGATACCGCCACCGCGAGCCCGAGCACGAGTCAGGGCGTGGCGTCCGCCAGTCCGGAGCCGTCCGTGTCGGTGGCGCCCTCGCCCCAGGTCTACGTGGTCAAGAGCGGCGACACGATCTCGAAGATCGCGGCCCGGTTCGGTCTCAAGCCCGACGAGCTGTGCGCCGCCAACAAGGACACGATCACCAACTGCGACAAGATCGCGATCGGCGATGAGCTGGTCATCCCGACCACGCAGCCCGACGTGATCAACGACGCCTCAGCGGAGCCGTCCGCGTCGTAGTTCACCGGCTATCGCGGCGCGATGTTGATCGCGGTGATCTTCCCGGCCTCGACTCGGAACGTCGCGTCGATGTGCTGACTCTGGGCCCCTGGCCGCACCACGAGCAGGTCCGCCTCGTAAGTGTTGCCCGTGTCGCGAATGTCGCCCGGGATCATCTTCAGACCCGCGTCGCCACGCAGGAACCAGCCGCCCACGCGTTCCACGCCGCGCAGCGTCTGGACGCTGTCGCCGACGTGCACGCGCATCTCGGTCTTCTCGTCCATCAGCGCCACGGCGGCCTCGCGATCTCCGCCGTTCAGCTTCTCGAAGAACTCTTCCATCGTCTCGACAGCACCCATGGGCGGAGTGTACCGTCGGGCGCCCATGACCGCCGCCGCCATCGCCCTCGCCGACGCCTGGCCGCTCTTCGGGCTGCGGATTCGCAGCCAGCGGCTGGTGATGCGCCTGCCGACCGAATCGGACCTGCTCGCGCTGATGGCAGTCGCCAGGGCGGGCATCCATCCCGAGGGTGAGATGCCGTTCGGCGTGGCCTGGTCGACCGCCGCGAGCCCGGCGTTCGAGCGCGGGTTCCTGCAGCACCACTGGGGGATGTGGGCTCACTGGGCGCCGGAAGCCTGGGCACTGAATCTCCTGGTCGAGCTCGACGGCGCGCCGATCGGCAGCCAGTCGGTTCACGCCCAGCAGTTCTCGACCTTCCGGACCGTTGACACCGGCTCCTGGCTCGGACGGGACTTCCAGGGCCGCGGCCTGGGCACCGAGATGCGTGCGGCCGTGCTCGCCTTCGCCTTCGACGGTCTCGGCGCGGAGGTGGCGGAGAGCTCGGCCTTCCTCGACAACGCGGCCTCCAACCGGGTCTCGCGGAAGCTGGGCTACGAGGACAACGGCCGAGGCAGGCTGGCGCCGGAGGGGATCGCCCGCGAGACGCAGCGCTTCCGGATGACCGTTGAAGGGTGGCGGTCGCGGCCGCGTCCAACGGTCGCGATCGACGGCCTGGACGCCTGCCGGGAGCTGTTCGGGGCGTGAAGGTCGCGGGTGTCGCGGAAGTCGAGGGCGCCGCGAGAGCCGTGGGAGCTTCGGTCTAGAACCCGCCGCCGGCGCCGCCTCCGCCACCGCCCGAGTCGCCGCCGGAGAACCCGCCGCCGCTCCCCGACGAGGCCGGCGAGTTGCCGATCGTGCCGAGCGACGACATCATCCCGCCGATGTCGGGGATGCCCGAGTTCGAGAAGAGGCTGCCGCCGCTCCCGGCGGCTGCGGCCCCCAGGAACGAGGCGCCGCTCGAGGTCTGGTACCAGATCGGGAAGTACGGGATCACGCCGGCCGACCGGCCGCGCTGGACATCCTCGAGACTGCGGCTGAGGACCCCTTCGATCTCGTGCTGCAGTCCGAGGGCGGTGCCCCACACGACCGCCTGGTCCGGCGTGTCGAGCCAGGCCAGCCCGGCCTCGGCCACGACCTGCTGCATCGATCGCGCCTGGGCCATCGTCTTCTGGAGTGTCCGCCGGTACGCGGCGAGCATCGCCCGGATCATGGCCCCGGACATGGTCACCGCCGGCATGTTCCGGGCGAACAGCACGACCATGATCCCGCCCAGGATGCCGGCACCGCCGATCAGGGTCAGGCCCGAGAACGGGATCGCGAAACCCGCCGCCACCGCGATGGACGCGGCGATGATCGCGACGGCGCCGCGGATGCTCCAGGCGGTGACGACCTTGCTCGGCTTCTGCGCGAACCAGCCGCGAGCCACGACATGCCCTTCGAGTGCCCGATCGAAACCGGCAACATGCTCGCCGAACTTCGGCACGTCGTCGGGATCGATGTAGGCGCCCTCGGACGTCCCGCCGATCGAACGGAGGTCGCGCAGGGCGAGCTCCTCGGCCGGCCCGATCGGGCGCCGCGTGTTCAGTGCTCGCTGGGCCTCGACCTCGGCGTCGCCGCGCGCCGGCGCGACGTCGATGCCGACCTTCTTGCCGATGCCGAG
>Ga0153916_10002594_pt1 | contig 13200 bp, 11 predicted proteins | sample Opewatmetagenome_FD_109642 | JGI IMG/M metagenome (GOLD analysis project Ga0153916, IMG submission 109642) | Freshwater wetland microbial communities from Ohio, USA - Open water 3 Core 3 Depth 4 metaG | ecosystem: Environmental > Aquatic > Freshwater > Wetlands | place: USA: Ohio, Lake Erie...
CGAGCGCTCCACGTTCATCGACCGCCTGGACGTGTACCCCGAGCTTCGCTCCCCGGGACTGCAGGCGGCCGGGGAGTGCTCACCGCGCTGGCTGCCGATCTGCGAGGCGGCGCGCCTGGTCTCGCGCTACCACTACACCGCGGAGGCCTCCCGCCTGGGCTGGAGCCGGGGAGACGAGCTTCCGCCGGCGGCCTACCAGCGCGACCTCCTGGCCGGACTGCTCGCCTCTCCGAGCCCGCAGAAGGGACTGGCGCTGCTGAACTCGGCGGGGTTCGTGGAAGAGGCGTGGCCCGAGCTGGCCGACATGGCGAGGGTACCGCACGGCAAGGATTTCCATCCCGAGGGCGACCTGTGGGAGCACACGCTGGCCACGCTGGAGCATCGAAAGCGCCCGGACGTGGTGCTCTCCCTGGCCCTGCTGTTGCACGACAGCGGCAAGCCATTCGCGCAGAGCGTCGGGGACAAGCGGTTCGACGGCCACGCGGAGATCGGTGCGAAGATCGCGGGGCGCCTGCTCCGCCGGCTGGGATTCTCCCAGGAGGTCACCGGGTCCGTCGAGTTCCTCGTGCGATACCACATGATGCCGCCGGCCCTCAAGATCCTGCCCCCCTTCCGCACCGACCCCATCTTTGCTTCCCCGCTGTTCCCGCTCCTGCTGGAGCTCTACCGGGCGGACGCGGCCTCCTCCTACGCGGGGGAGGAGGGGTACTACGAGGCCTGCCGGCTGTACAAGGCGTGGCAGAAGGACCGCGGGAACCCGTTCCTGGTCGAGAAGCGTCGCCGCCAGCGCGCCCGCATGCGGCACTAGGTCAAACCCGCATCGCCCGAAGGGCGATATCGTGGGCGATGACCCGCGGTGGCAGGAGCGCCCATTGCAGCAACGGCCCCTACCCGAACGAATCCAGCAGGAACTGGGAAAGCTCCTTCAGCGTCGTGCCGATCAGGCGGGACTTCTTCGGAAGGGCCAGGCACTGCGCAAGGCGCTCCGGCATCACGGGGGTGACCCCGGTTGCCCGGGCCACGATCTCGGAGAACTTCGCAGGGTGGGCCGTCGAGAGGACGATCACCTGCTCCCGCCGTGATTCCCCGCGCTCCGCGCGGTCCCTCAGGTAGTCCCGGGCAGCGGCGTATCCCACGGCGGTGTGGGGATCCACGAGCACCCCCCCGTGGCGGGAATGGATGTCCCGCATGGTTGCCAGGGTCCGCTCGTCCGTGATCGACCTGCCCTCGATCTGCGAGGCCATCGCTTCCCGGCTTCCCTGGAAGATCTCGGTGAGCCGCTCGAAATTGCTCGGGTTGCCCACATCCATGGCGTTGGAGAGCGTCTGCACCGAGGGGCGGGGGTCGAAGCTGCCGTTGCGAAGGTAGAGGGGCACCACGTCGTTCACGTTGGTCGCCGCGATGAATCGGCGGACCGGCAGTCCCCACTTCCACGCGTAGACACCGGCGGTGAGGTTGCCGAAGTTGCCGCTGGGCACGCAGATGGAAGGCGGCTCGCTGCCCACCTTCCTCTGCCGGGTGGCGGCATGGAGATAGTACAGGCACTGGGGAATGAGACGCCCGACGTTGATGGAGTTGGCCGACGTGAGCTCGAGCCGGGCCCGGAGGGTCGGATCCTGGAACGCCTCCTTCACGAGGCGCTGGCAGTCATCGAAGCTTCCCCGCACCTCCAGCGCGTGGACGTTGCCTCCGAGCGTCGTGAGCTGCTTCTCCTGCAGGCCGCTCACACGGCCTGACGGGTAGAGGATGACCACGTCGATGCCCGTCCGGCCGTGGAAGGCCTGGGCCACGGCGCTGCCCGTATCTCCGCTCGTTGCCACGAGGATCTGGATCTTGCGGGCCTCGACTTCCAGGAAGGCTTCCATGGCGGCCGCGAGGAACTGGGCGCCGAAGTCCTTGAACGCACACGAAGGGCCGTGAAAGAGCTCGAGGAGCAGAATCCGCTCGTCCAGGCGCCGCAGGACGGGGGAGAAGGGGAAGGCCCGCCGGGCGAGGGATCGAGCCCGTTCGGGGGGAAAATCCGGCTCGAGCAGGACCGCGCATGCCTCCTCGGCGACCTGCCCGAACGATCGGAGGCTTCGCAGCGCCGGCAGCAGCGGCGCGAGGTCGGGCGCGCCCACCGGATAGTACAAGCCGCCGTCGGCGGCCAGGCCCGTGAACAGCGCCTCGCGAAAGCTCACGACCTGGTGCGGATGGAGCCGGCTCGCGAACTTCACGCGGGGGACTCCCCGGCGTGCTCCACCGGCGTCTCTACCGGCATCTCCACCGGGCCCCGCGGGTTCACCGCAGACAGGTACACGTCGCTTGCCAGGCCCGCGGCCTTGAAGGCGGCCACCATGGCTTGCCCGACTCGCGCCGAATCCTCTGCCCTGGCGCAGAGGGCGAACACGGACGGCCCCGACCCGGAAATGGAGCAGCCCAGCGCGCCCGCGCCGAGAGCGGCTGCCTTGACCACGGCAAACCCGGGGATAAGCAGGGACCGGGCCGGCTCCGCCACGACGTCCTGCAGGGAGCGGCCCAGCAGCTGCAAGTCACCGTTGTACAGCGCCGCGACGAGGGCGGCGAGGTTGCCCCACTGGCGGATCGCGTCCGAAAGGCGGATCTCCTTCTTCATGACGCGCCGGGCGTCCTCGGTCCGAAGCTCCGCGTGGGGGTGGACCACGGCGCAGGAGAGCCCCGCAGGGACCGGAAGCTGCACCACGTCCAGCGGATCGTAGCTGCGGATGAGGACGAACCCTCCCAGGAGGGAAGGGGCCACGTTGTCGGCATGGGCGGATCCGCAGGCCACCCGCTCGGCTTCCATCGTGAACGGAAGGAGATCCCTCCGGGAGAGCGGGCTGCCGGCGAGAAGGTTTGCCGCCGTGACCGCTGCCACGGCGCTCGCCGCGGAGCTTCCCAGGCCGGAGGACAGCGGCATCCGCTTTTCCAGCTCGATGTCCACGCCGAACGGGTTTCCGATCCGCTCCAGGAACGCCGCCGCGGCGACCGCGGCCGTGTTCTTTTTCGGATCCCGCGGGAGCCTGCCGTCATCGCCCGTGACGGAGCGCACGTGCGCCCCCTTCTCCGCGCAGCGGGTGAGCGTGACCGAGTCCCCGGGGGAATCCAGGGCGAATCCCAGCACGTCGAACCCCGAGGCGACGTTGGCCACGGTGGCCGGCGCGAAAACGCGGATGCGGTCGGGACCCGTCACTTGCGCCCCGACAGGAACTCTGCGTGGATGGTCCGCAGCGCACGGGTCTCGTTCTTCTCCTCGATCACGAAGGAGATGTTCCGCTCCGAGGAGCCCTGGGCGATGACGAGGATGTTGATCCCCGCCTTGCCCAGCGCGCTGAAGAGGCGCCCGGCGATGCCGGGGGTGCCGTGCATGTTCTCCCCGATCACCGCGACGATCACCAGGCCGCGCATCAGCTCGAAGCGATCGATCCGCTTGCTGGCGAGCTCGGGTGCGAGCTCGCGGTTGAGGGTGGCCAGCGCCCGCTCGCCCTCTCCGGCGCGGAATACGAGGCAGATCGTGTGCTCAGAGGACGCCTGGGAGATCATGATGATGTTGATGCCCTCGCGCGCCAGGGCCGAGAAGATACGCGCGGCGAAACCGGGGATGCCCATCATCCCGCCGCCCTCGATGTTCACCAGGGAGATCCCGTCAATGGAGGCGATCCCCGTGATCGGGTGCCGGCCGTCCTTGCGGATCGTCTCCGCGGCGGCGATGAGCGTGCCGGACGCCCTAGGGTTCAGGCTGTTCTTGATGAGGATGGGGATGGCCTTCTCCACCGCGGGGACCATGGTGTAGGGGTGGATCACCCGGGCGCCGAAATAGGACAGCTCCATGGCCTCCTCGGAGCTGATGGAGGGAAGCACGAACGCCTCCGGCACGAGACGGGGATCCGCGGACAGGACACCGTCCACGTCGGTCCAGATCTCGATCAGGGTGGCCCCGGCGCCCGCGCCGATGATCGACGCGGTGTAGTCGGAGCCGTTGCGGCCAAGGGTGGTCGTCACTCCTCCCTTCGTGGCTCCGATGAATCCCGGGATGACTGCGATTCCCGGCACGGCCTCGAGCTTCTCTGCAATTCGCTCGTAGCTGGCCGCAAAATCCACGCCGGCGGACCCGAAGCGCTCGTCGGTGAGGATGATCTCCCTCGCATCCACGAGCTCCGCCGCCTGGCCCTGGGCCGCCATGTAGCTCACGGCCAGCCGGCAGGAGAGGCGCTCGCCGAAGCTCATGACCAGGTCCATCGTGCGGGCGGAGCACTCCCGGATCAGCTCCACCCCGTGGAGGATCTCCTCCAGCTCGTTGCACATGACGGCCAGGGGGGTGAGGGCCGAGGCCTGGTCCACCGGTAGGAAGAGGCTCCTCACGGCGTCGAAATGCCGCGCGCGGATCTCCTCCAGCGCCGGCTTCAGCCCGTCGGAGGCCTTCTCCGCCAGCCGTGCCGCGGAGATGAGCAGGTCGGTGACTCCCTTCATTGCGGAGAGCACGACGCAGATCCGGCCCTCCCGCGCGGACTCGGCAATGATCGCCGTCACCGCGCGGATACGCTCACCGTCCGCTACCGAGCTTCCCCCGAACTTCAGGACTTTCACCTCTGGCCTGCTCCCACCGCCACCGCGGGTTATTCCCCCATCACCTTGATGACCACGCGCTTGGGGCGCCGCCCGTCGAACTCCGCGTAGTACACCTGCTGCCACGGGCCGAGGTCCAGGCGCCCGCCGGTTACCGGCAGGATGACCTCGTGGCCGATGAGGAGGTTCTTCAGGTGGCTGTCCCCGTTGGTCTCGCCGGTGCGGTGGTGGCGGTAGTCCGGCCGGCGGGGGGCAAGCTGATCCAGCCACTCATCGATGTCCTGGATCAGGCCGTCCTCCGCGTCGTTCACGTAGACTCCCGCCGTGATGTGCATGGCGGAAACGAGGACCATCCCTTCCCGGCAGCCGCTGGCCCGCACCGCTGCCTCGACCCGGTCGGTGATATTGACGTACTCGCGCTCCCGTCGCGTCGTGAACGTCAGGTAATCCGTATGAACCTTCATGCCCTCTCTCCGAGTGAGGGCACAGTACACCGACGGGCCCGAGCGGGTCTATACGAGCGCGCGAGCGCCGTCCATGTCCTGCTCAAGCCGCCTTCATCGCGCTCCATTTCTTCCATTGGTACCACTGCTCGGGGTAGCGGGACACGTACTTCTCCCACAGCTCCATGCAGTCCCGGGCCGTGCTCAGGGCGCTTCGCTGCACGGAGACGTCCTCCAGGATCAGGGTGTAGCGGTTTCCGGCGGACCGCCGGAGGAACGCCGCCACGACCGGCGCCCCGGAACGGTGGGCGAGCACGTCGATGGTGTTGTCGAAGAACAGTGTCTTGCCAAACAGCCTGATGGTCTGGCTGCGGCGCTTGCGCCAGGCGTCCACTTCGTCGCACTGGGTCATGAGCACCCGGTTGGAGGAGAGCGACTGCATGGCCCGCAGGAAGATCGACCCGCCGTAGCTCGAGCTGATCAGCTGGATGTCGCCGTGCGAGAGCCTCCCCTCCAGGCACCGCGCCAGCTTGGCAGTGGCGCACTCCAGGATCACGCTCGTGGGTACCTTTCGGATTCCCAGCACCCACGGGATGAACTCCACCGCTCCCCAGTGCGCGGTGACGAGGATGCAGCCCTTGCCCTTCTCCAGGGCCTTGTGGAGGAGCTCGATGCCCTGCACGTCGAAGCGCCGGTCCACGTAGGAATAGACCGTCTGGAAATCCAGATAGGCGGAGAACATCTTCTCGAAATAGTGAGTGAAGATGCCCTTGAACGTCTCGCGCAGCACCGTGCGGACGTAGCGCTCCGGCTGCCCCTGGAGCACGTCGCGAACGTTCTTCTCGATCTGCCTCTTCTCCCTGCGGTTGAGCAGGTAGTAGAGGAAGCCGACGGCGTGCAGGTACGTCCGCGCTGCCCTTGGGCTCAGGTGGCGGAAGAGGAAGATATTGACCCGGGATTGGAAGAACACGGAGATCTTCGGCTTCATACGGCCCTCCTGTGACGAGGTGATTTGAAGTTAATTCAATCACAGGAGGAATGGAGGTGCAACTCTTTTTTTAGAGATCTTACCTTTTGGGCGCCTCCGCCATCTCGACAGCCTCCGAGATGGTGTGGAAGGCGATGAGGAAGGCGTCGGCCATCCGTTTCGAGAACTGCGTGCCCGCTTTCTCCTGGATCTCTTTCGCAGCCTGCTTCGGCGGCATGCCTTTGCGGTAGGGGCGCGAGGAGGTCATGGCGTCGAAGGCGTCCGCAACCGAAACCACCTGGGCCCCCAGCGGGATCGCGTCTCCCGCCAGCCCGTCGGGATAGCCCCGGCCGTCCCATCGCTCGTGGTGGTTGCGCACGAGGTACATGTGATCCTTGATGAAGGCGATCGGCTGCAGGATCTCGACGCCTTTCAGCGGATGCTTCTGGATGATCTTGAACTCGGCGGTGGTCAGGGGCTTGGGGCTTCGCACGATCGACTCGGGGATCCCGATCTTGCCCACGTCGTGGAGAATGCTCCCGAAGCGCAGGTACTCGATCTCCGCCTCCGGCAGACCCAGGACGTGCGCGATCTGGACCACCAGGGCCGCCACGCGCTCGGAGTGGCCGCGGGTATAGGGGTCCTTCTCCTCGATGGCCTGCACCAGCGCCCGCACGGAGCTCACGTAGCTGCTCTTCAGCTCCTCGTCCAGCCGGGCCCGGCGGAACGCGGTGGCGATGTTGTTGGCGAAAATGTAAACGAACTCCAGGTTATTGTTGGTGAGGCGCTTGTGCTCTCCCCGGCGGTCCACGCCGAGGATGCCGATCGCCTTGTCCTCCGCTATCAGCGGGCAGACGATGAAGGAGCTGGGACGGAAATCGGCGAGGATCCGGTTGGTCGGGTTCAGGCCGGCCGACTGCACGTCCCGGATGAGGACCGGCTTCTTCTTTTTCAGCACCCGGATCATCAGGTTCTGGTCCCGGCTGAGCGGGATGCGGTAGTCTCGAAGCTGCTCCGCCGTTTCCCCGGTTTCCCCCACGCCGAAGCGGTATTCCAGCTCCGTGCCGGCCTCGTTGACCAGCATGATCATCGCGCGGTCGAAGCCGAACACCTGGACGATCGGCGTCATGGTCTGTTCCAGGACCTGGCGGGTGTCCGTGACGGAGACGATAGTGCGGGTGGCGTTGTTGATCGCCTTCAGCATCGTCACCTTCTGGCTGAGCTCCGCGTTGAGGTCGGTAAGCTCGACGTTCAGCCGGCTCACCTCGTCGAAGCGCTGCCGCAGCAGCGTCTTGTCGCGGTCGATCTCCTGCAGGGCCGTGTAGAGCGCGGACTTGCGCGTGAAGATCCGGTCCAGCCAGCTGCGCATGGTGCCGAAGGACGTGGACCAGCTGAAGGTGATCTCGCAGTACGGTGCCCCCTTGAAGGTGCAGAAATCCTCCTCCACCTTCCCCGGTGCCCTTCCCAGCAGTGTCGGGATCGCGCTATGGATCCCCTTGTTGTAGGCGCACAGGTCCGCCGACGCGGTGGCCGGGTCTCTCCAGTGCCAGCGGAACACGATCTTGCCGGGAGAATCGTAGATGAGCTCGACGATCTTGGTGCTGTTCAGCCTCGTTTGGAGCTGGTTCATTCTCCGGATGAGAAGCCGCGGTGACAGGATATTGAGAAAAGTCTTCTGCCAGTAGCTGAACTCCCGGTTGAGGATCGACTGGAACCCGATGTCGAAAGCCACCTCGGGGTTGCCCGTGATCTCCCTCGCGCGCTCGAACAGGCGCACGATCACCTCGCTCGGGATCCAGTTGTTCTCATCCGCAAGGTAGACGAGAAGGTTGTCCATCTCCGACCACGGGGAAGGCAGGCCGGACAACAGATCTCCCAGCCGGTCGGGGTACTTGCGCCGGATATACTCGATGACTGCCCGACTGTTCAGGCAGCTGACATTGTTCTCGACCTGACGCACGATTCTCCCTTCCTCCGCGGGGGTGGAGGACAGAGCCATGCCCTCGTCCCTGAATACAGCCTCAGTGTATCAGACTTGCCATCGAAGTGGTGAGAAGTTTTCTCGTCTTCTCTCGCCGGTGTCGCATATGTCCATTTTCTATATATCACACTACTACTTCTGCGAATTGCGGCCCCGGGCGCGATTTCACCTTGCGCCTCATTCCATGTCCCGATAGCATGCCGGGGCTAGGAGCAAGGACCGCAATGGGAACATCGGTCTCAGCTGACCAGTTCCCACTATATCGCCCCCTTGGCCGACAGCAGGCTCGCGCAGCGAGACGGCGAGAGGCTTCGGGCGATGCGGGCTAGGAGTCACGGTGCGGATCGAACGTGCGCAGCTTCATTTCCTGGAAATCCCCTTCCGTCTCAGCCTGAGCCACGGAGCACGGTCCGCGAGGGTCAGCTCGGACTCCATCGTCCTCTCGCTCGCGAGCGCCGCGCACTGCGGCTACGGGGAGGCGATTGTGCGGGAGTACGTCTCGGGCTCCCTGGGTGCCGGAGACGACTTGAGACAGGAAGCGGCCAGGATCACCACGGGACTCCTCGCCCCGCTGCGGGGGCGGGACTTCTCCTGGAAGGAGGCCGAGCAGTACTTTGCCGGCCTCTCCTGCGAGCCCTCGGCGCTCCCGCTGCTGTGCGCCGCCGAAGCCGCGGTGCTCTCCTGCGCGGTGGACGAGACGGGAGCCGATGCCTATACCGTGCTGGAGCGTGAGCCCTTGCGCCCGGCAGTGGTCTACGGAGTCGTGCTTCCCTTCGTGCCGTTGACGGAGGCCCGCACGCTCGTCGGGATGTGCGCGCAGGCGAAGATCACCAACGTGAAAGTGAAGGTGGGCCGGGACCTCGCGTACAACGAAGGGATCCTTTCGCTCTGCCGCCAGATCCTCGGCGCCGGGTTCGACCTCCGGGTGGACGCGAACTCTGCCTGGACCGCCTCCGACGCGGAAGCGCAGCTTGCCATCTGTGCCCGCCACGGCGTTCGCTTGATCGAGCAGCCGTTTGCCGTTTCCGCGGGAGTGGCGGGCGCCGCCCGGCTTGCCGAGCAGGGGTTTTCCGTCATGGCGGATGAAGGCATCCTCACTTCGGCCGACGTGCGCGGGCTGGCCGCTTCGGGAGGAGCACAGGTCCTGAACCTGCGCCTGGCGAAGAATGGCGGGCTTCTCCGCGTGCTGTCCCTGGCTGCCGAGGCCGAGGCGTGCGGCCTCTCCTACCAGCTTGGGTGCATGGTCGGGGAGACGGGCATTCTCTCCTGCATGGGGCGCCTGGCCGCTTCCCTCGTGCCGCGGCCGCGCTACGTGGAGGGAAGCTACGACGAGCTTCTGCTGGAAGAGAACATCGTGTCCCCGAGCTTCGGTTTCGGGCCGGGCGGAAAGGCGCCGATCATGCGGGGGGCCGGGATGGGCTATCGGGTGGACCGCGACCGGCTGGAGCGCTTCACGCGCGCGCGCCTGGCGGTCTGACTTCCGGGCCGGCCTGAGGAGCGGCGCCGTCTCCGGGCTGGTCGCCGGGCTCCGTGCCTCGGAACCCCAGCCCGATGAAATACGTCTCCATTGACTCCGAGCGGCTGGCCTTCGGTTTGAACGCGCGGGCGGAGGCAAACCGGCCGCGCATGCGGGCGAGCAGCTCCCGCTCTTCTCCGCCCTGGAATATCTTCAGCACGCAGTTGCCGCCGGCGACGAGGCTCTGCTCGCAGATTGCGATCACCTGCCGGGCGATCTCGGCCGAGCGCGCGGTGTCCATGGTTCGGTTGCCCGTGGTGGAGGGAGCCGCGTCGGACACGACGACATCGTACGGGCCCTGGTCGCGGATCCACCGCGCCGTCTCCTCCGTGCCGAAATCTCCCCGGAGGAAGCGGTAATTCTTCCTGGCCAGGAGCTTTCCGTCGGGGTCGTTCAGGTCGACGCCCGTCACGCTGCCCGCTCCCCCCAGCAGGTCCAGCAGCCAGAGGCTCCAGCTTCCCGGCGAGGCGCCCAGGTCGAGCACCCGGCTGCCCGGGGCCACCGGGTGGTGCTTCTGCTGGATCTCCTGCAGCTTGAACACCGAGCGGGCAGGGTAGCCCTCCTCTTTGGACCTGCGCCAGTAGTAGTCGGGCTTTCCCTTCATCCCGCAACGAACGTAGCAGAGGCCCCGGATCCCATCAAGTGAGACCCGTCGTACTCCTTGACGCACTCCGACGGCCGCGCGTACTTTGAATCATGGCAAACCTGCTGCGCCGGCCCCTGCGCTACCGCTACTACTACGTCACCATCATTCTCATCGTTGTGAACGTCCTGGTGTTCCTCTACGGCTACGTCGCCCATGGGCGCGGCCTGGGATACTTCGCGCTCTACCCCGACTTCGTCCTGCAGAACGGGGCCTGGTGGCAGGTGGCCACCTACATGTTCCTGCATGGATCATGGTCACACATCTTCTGGAACATGCTGGCCCTCTTCTTCTTCGGGATCCAGCTCGAGCAGCGCGTGGGCAGCACGGAGTTCCTCCTGTTCTACGCGGTGTGCGGAATCGGCTCCGGCGTGGCCACCGTTCTCTTCAACTCCGCCACGGGCCAGGGCATGATCCCCGTGGTAGGGGCTTCCGGGGCCATTTTCGGGGTCCTGCTCGCGTTCGCCGCCTTCTTCCCCGACGCGCGGATATACGTCTTCGGCCTCATCCCCATCCGGGCGCCCCTGCTCGTGGCGATATACGCCGGTATCGAGATCGTATCCCAGCTTTTCGGCCTGCAGTCGGGCCTGGCCCACCTCACGCACCTGGCGGGCCTCGTCTTCGCCTACGCCTACCTCCTGGTGCGCCTCGGCATGAACCCGGTCTCGATCTTTCTCCATCGGAGATAACGGGCCGATACTGGAAGTATCGGGATGCGTGCCCTCGTCGTCGTTCCCATTCTGGCCGCCGCGCTTGCCGCCGTTTCCGCCGCCCCCCTTCGGGCCGAAGACACGGACCGCCTGTCCATCCGTCCCTGGATCGAGCTGGAGCCGCTCGTGCGCATCGGGCCGGGACCCTATCCCATCCCGGTGGACGCCGCGGAGAAGTCCCTGCTGGAGATGGGGCGGGTGCTCCTTTCGGCAATGGTGTACGGCTGGGACTTCTCCTACGAACCGGGGGACAAGGCGCGCCGCGTGCAGGAGCGTTTCGTGCTGACCCCCCTGGCGCAGCTCCCGTGGGGCAACCCCCGGCTGCGCGTCGTAGAGACGGAGGTTGCCAACGCCCGGCTGTGGGCGCGCATCTCGTACGCCCTGGACGAGGAAGAAGCCCGGCGGCGCGCGGCATGGGACAGCGGCACCGCGGAGCTGTCCACCGGCCAGGGAACGGCGGGGCTGCAGCTGGGAGACGCGGGCAGGACGGCGTCCCTGGAGTCCGCGGTACGCGATGCCATCCGCCGCAGCCTCGACATCCGCTACGTGAACAAGCCCCGCCAGATCACCGGCGAGGTGGTCCTGTGGTCGGACCCCACGGTCCTGGTGCGGTCGGGCGCATATGTGACCACCGCGACCGTGAAGCTGCTCGTCCGGGAGCTCATTCCCTATAGAATTTTCTGAAGGGAAGGACTATCTTGGTCCCATGCTGAAAAGAGCGGCGGTCCTCGCGCTATCCCTGCTCGCGATCTGCGGCGCAACAGCAGCCGCGGATGACGCCCCCAAGGTGCGCGAGTTCGTCATGGCGGACTCTCCCCAGAGCCTGAGCCTCGACCCGCTGCACACGTTCACCTCCTTCGAATCCCAGTTCTACACCGCGATCTACGAAGGGCTCGTGGTGGCGGATCCTCACACCCTGGAGCCCGTCCCGGGGGTGGCCCAGAGCTGGGACTCCAGCGACGACGGCAGGATCTGGACCTTCATCCTCCGGCCGGACGCCCGCTACTCCAATGGGGACCCGGTCCGGGCGCAGGATTTCGTCGCGGAGTGGATGCGCATGATCGACCCGGCGAACAACGCCGAGTACTCCTTCTTCTTCGACCTGATCAAGGGAGTCCACGCCTGGCGTACCGGCGCCTCGAAGGACCCTTCCACGATCGGCATCAAGGCCCTCGGGGACCACGAGCTGCGCGTGGAGCTGGAGGCTCCCGCCGCGCACTTCCTGAAGCTCCTCACCCACATCAGCTTCCTGCCCCTGCACCCCAGCCTGGTATCCTCCAAGGGCTGGTCGAACGCGCCCACCGTCATCGGCAATGGACCGTTCGTCATCAAGAGCCGGACCGCGGAGGAGATCGTGCTGGAGAAGAATCCCTACTACTGGGACATCGACAGCCTTGCGATGGACCGGCTGCGCATCCGCTTCATGGAAGACGCCAACGACGCAACGGACGGCTACATCACCGGGCGCATCCAGTGGGTCACGCGGAGCCTCATCAACGGGGACAAGCTGCAGGCGTCGGACAAGATCGAGATCTATCCCCTGTTCGGGACGACCTACTTCTTCTTCGCCTGCGACGAAGCTCCCTGGAGCGACTGGCGCGTGAGGCGCGGCCTCGCGCTGCTGGTGCCCTGGGACAAGGTGCGCAACAAGGATGATTTCTCCTTCCCCTCCGAGCTGGTGGTGCCGGCCATTCCCAACTATCCCACGGTGAAGGGGATCGCCGACCAGTCGGTGGCGGAAGGCAAGAAGCTCCTCGCGGACGCCGGCTTCCCGGAGGGCAAGGGGCTGCCGCCGGTGATCGTGAAGGTGAGCAGTGAGAGCACGGTCATGAAGGACCTCGTGCAGAAGATGGCCGACGCCTGGAAAACCGCGGTCGGCCTGAACGTCGTCGTCAAGGAAGTGGATCCCGACTCCTACCTCGCGGAGACCCGCAAGAACGATTTCACACTCGCGGTGTCCACCTGGGTCGGGGACTACGCGGACCCGCTCACGTTCCTGCAGCTGTGGACGAGCGGCAGCAACCTGAACGACGCCCGTTTTGCAGACAAGGACTACGACACGGCGGTGAACGACGCCATCACCATGACGGACGCGCGCAAGCGCTACCGCCGGCTGGCGGACGCCGAGCAGATCATCCTCACCAAGGCGGCAATCCTGCCGCTGGACCACAGCCCCGCGATCAACCTGATTAATACATCCGTCATTGGAGGATGGTTCAGCAACCCGCTGGACATCCATCCCTTCAAGTTCCTGACGTTCAAGGCTCGGGCCACTCCGCCGGGGATTGCCATGGCGGCGCCGCTGCACTAGCCTTTCCCGTATGCCGTCCGTCGAGATATGTCCCGACGTCTTCTGGATCGGTCTGAATGACCGCAC
>Ga0153916_10002596_pt1 | contig 13192 bp, 12 predicted proteins | sample Opewatmetagenome_FD_109642 | JGI IMG/M metagenome (GOLD analysis project Ga0153916, IMG submission 109642) | Freshwater wetland microbial communities from Ohio, USA - Open water 3 Core 3 Depth 4 metaG | ecosystem: Environmental > Aquatic > Freshwater > Wetlands | place: USA: Ohio, Lake Erie...
AGCGCCCCGACCCCCCACCAGCCGATTTCCCCCGACGCGGCGGAGAGGTCGGCGGACACGCGCGCGGCGACTTCGGGAAGATCCGCGGTATGCCGGAACACCGCGAAGAGGATCAGCGGAATGTGGGTGAGCAGGAAGGCGATGAAGATCGGCGTGAGGGCGACGACCGATTCCTTGACCCCCCGCAGGTTGATCCAGATGAGGAAGAACAGGACGAGGACGATGAACCAGTACTTGTGGGCGAGCCACGACGGCGGAAGGAAGCTGAAGATGGCGTCCGCCCCCGCCGCGACCGAGATCGTGATCGTCAGGACGTAGTCGATGACGAGCGCCGAGCCCGAGACCACCCCCGCCTTCTCCCCGAGGAGCTTCGACGCGACGATGTACCCGCCGCCGCCGGAGGGGAACGCCTCGATGATCTGCGCGTAGCTCCCCGAGATGATGAAGACGGTGAGCACCGTGGCCGCCGCGACGAAGAGGGCGAGAACCGTGTGCCCCCCGAGGGCGAGGTACGCCTCCTCCGGGCCGTACGAGGAGGAGGAGATCCCGTCCGCGCCCAGCCCCACCCACGCGAAGAAGGCGATGAGGGAGACGTTGTGGAAGATCTTCGGGTCGAAGAGGTCCCGGGGGGCCCCGATCAGGACGCGCTTCACCCGCCGGTACAGGGGTTCTTTTCCCACCGGTGTCGTCATCTTTCCGGAGGTGGTGGCATCCTGTACAGCAGGACCAGCAGGTTGTGCATCTCTCCCCTCTGGTCGTTGACGAAGTCCCGGTACATCGCCGCGCGGACGAATCCCATCTTCTCGAAGGCGCGCACCGCGGCCGCCTGATCCTCGATCACCTCGGCCATGAGGTGAAGGAGGGCCGACTTCTCCCCGAGGTGCCGCAGTTCTCGGACCATCGCGGTGCCGAGCCCGAGGTGCCGGTAATCGGGGGCGATCTGGACGCGCACCACCCCGACCCGCTGCTTCCACCCCGTCCTCTGGCGGTGGAGCGTGGCGTCGCCCACGACGCGGTCCCCTTCGAGCGCGAGGATCGGGAGGACGAGGCCGTAGTCGAGGGTGTCCGCCCAACGCTGCACCACCTCGCGGCGGCTCACGTCCTGGCGGAAGAACACCTTGTCCTCGGGGGGGATCCGCTGGAAGAAGACCCACAACCGGTCCACGTCGTCCCGACCCATCGGACGGAAGACCAGCGTCACCCCGTTGCGCAGGGTGATCTCCCTCGGGTACCGCTCGAGAGCGATCATCTCATGGATCCTCCGCGGATTTCGCGCCTACCACTCGTCCCGGAACGGGACCTCGACGACATCGTACCACTCCGCAAAGTCCATCGGCTGGTGCGGCGGCAGCCCTTTTTCGTGGAGGAGGTCGTCGATCGCCCGGTGGGCGTAGGAGAGGGCGTTGTCCATGAGGCGAAGCGCGTCCGGTGCGTCCTCCCGGGGATCGGCGGTCCGGTGCGCGTCGGTCGCCTGGCCGAGGTCCCGTGCGGCGGCGGGGAGGTCGTGGCCCGCCAGCTCTCTCCCGATCGCGTCGAGGTGGCGGCCGATCCGGTGGTACCCCCGGCGGATTTCCGTCGGGGGGGCATCGATGCGGCGCCACGGCCCGAAGTAGATCGCGTCGTGCCCGGCCCGCAAGGCCGGGTACGCCAGCCCGTCGTAGGGACATCCCGGCGTCCTGCCGGGTCGGGAGCCGCCCCCCCGCGGCCCCCCCCACAGCTCCGCGCCGCAGTGGGGACAATGATAATCGGTCCCCGCCATCCGCAAATTATCTCAGCGGGAAGGGGCCCCCGCAACGGGATTCGTCACGGGGCAGGAGACTTCGGGGAGAGCTTCCACTAAGATCGGATGGAGGAGGCGGGAACCCTGGTATCGTAGCGACGGAAAGACGCCCATGGCCGACATCAGCATAATCATATTGACGCACGACAGCCTCCGCGAGACAACCGTCCCCTGCCTGGAGAGCATCTTCCGGCACACGGGGAACGAGGACTACGAAGTCATCGTCGTGGACAACGGCTCCCATGACGGGACCCGGGCCTATCTGACGGAACTGGCGGGTCGGGAATCCCGCCTGCGCTGCGTGCTGAACACGGTCAACCGCGGCTTCGCCGGGGGAAACAACGACGGCATCCGCGCCGCATCGGGGTCCGAACTGGTGCTGCTGAACAACGACACGCTGGTCAGCGAGGGCTGGCTTGCCGGGCTGCGCGCCTCCCTCCGGGAGGACGGCACGATCGGACTGGTCGGGCCGGTTTCCAATGCGGTCGGCAACGAGCAGAAGATTTTCACCAGCGGGGTCACCCCGGCCGATATTCTCGCGGAGGGGGCGGCATGGGTCCGTCACAGCCGGGGAGACGCCTTCGAAACGGAGCGGCTCGGGTTTTTCTGCGTCGCGCTCCGCCGGGAAACGGCGGACGCGGTGGGTCCCCTCGACGAGGCCTTCGATCTGGGGTTTTACGAGGACGACGACTACTGCCTTCGCGTGCGCAAGGCGGGGTACCGGCTCCTCTGCCGGGAGGATGTGTTCGTCTACCACCGGGGGAGCTCTTCGTTCGGGAAGGCGCCCGGGAAGACCAGGGAACTGATGAAGAAAAACCGCCGCCTCCTCGAGAGGAAAATCGGCATGCGGTACGCTCCCCGCCATCCGCGGGATCGGCAGCTCGACCTCGTGGAGTCGTATCTCGCGGAGGGCGGGCATGACCGGAGCGAGGAATCCCGGCGGTACAAGATCGAGAACCGGATGCGGGTCATCCGGGAAATGATGCCGCGCGGATTCCTCAAACGGTGGCGATTCGAGCGCCGGCGGCGGCGGGTGATGTCGATTCTCCCGCAGGAAAGGTAGGAGAAAATGAACGTCATAAAAAGATTCAACGAAAAAAGAAGGGCATTAAGAAGTAATTGGGGATGGGAAAAGCACAAGCTTTCGGACTGGTACCACACTTGCGTATCGACAAAAATAAAAGAATACGACACTTCCCTGGGGTTCAAGCTCAGCACGAGAGGATATATCGCAAACAGGTTGATGGTCGCATCGAAATTCGAAACCGTGGAAATGAATATCTTGAAGAAATTGATGGAAGCGAGTGACGTGTTCGTGGATGTAGGGGCGAATATCGGGTACTACACGTGCCTTGCGTGTTCCTTGGGCAAGAAGGTATTGGCGTTCGAACCGCAACAACAGAACCTGTCGTGCCTCCTTGCAAACGTAAAAACAAATAATTTCACATCCTTGGCGGAGATCTTCCCGGTGGGGCTGGGCGAGGCCCCGGGCATCCTGACTTTGTACGGCGCTTCCGGCCCAAGCGCTTCGCTGGTCAGCGGATGGGCGGGGTATTCCAATAAGTACAGGCAGATGATTCCGATCAATACGCTCGACACGTTTTTATCCGGACGATATACGGACAACGCCATGGTCATCAAAATCGATGTGGAAGGAGCGGAATTCCAGGTCCTGACAGGCGCGATCGACACGTTGAGTCGGAAAAGAAAGCCGACCTGGTTTTTGGAGATCTGCCTTGATCAATTCCACCCGGACTCCTTGAATAAAAATTTTCTTGAAACATTCCGGATTTTTTTTGATTCCGGCTACGATGCGTTTATCGCCGACAAAGAGAATACGGCCGTCTCCATCGAGGACGTCAGGAACTGGGTAAAAAACCGATCCACCGGGCATTCGGAATTCAACTATGTGTTCGCCCCATCACCCGACTGATGCGGACACCCGCTTCGCGCCGATCGATCCGTCGAGGAACCCGGGGATGAGAAGACAGTACATCGAAGTGCCGCTTTCCATGCGTTGCCGCGGATGGCGGTCCCTGCTGATGCGACTCGCAGGCACCATCCTGTGCCCCGCGCACTGGTTGGCCGCGCTCTTCGCCGGCGGGCCGGGGCTCTTTTTCCATTTGCGATGCGCGGGACTCGGCTTGACATCCCTCGTTACCCGGCGCCTCGAGCGGGGCCATTACAGCCTGATGTTCTTCCCCATGGACTCGACGCGGTATTTCGAGTTCGACGTGTCGTGGGACAGGCTGCGTCGATTGCCGTTTACACGCTACCTGGATGTTTCCTCGCCCCGCCTTCTTCCGTTCATGCTCATGCGATCCAACCGGCGGGCGACCGCGGAGATCATCAACCCGGACGAAAGGGATATCCGCGACACGGAGAAGTTTTTTCAGGCGTTCGGGGTCGGCGAACGGTGCCGGTTCGGCGCGCTGACGGTCGAGCAGGCATCCTTCGAGCCGTCGTCGTTCGACCTGATCACCTGCATCTCCGTGCTCGAGCACATTCCCACGGACGGCGAGGCGGTCGAACGGATGTGGTCCCTTTTGCGGACCGGCGGGAGACTTGTGCTGACGCTGCCGTGCATGTCGCAACCGCTGGAGCAGTACATCAGCTACAACCAGTACGGGGTGCTGCAGCCGGGGAGCGACGGCTACACTTTCTGGCAACGCTATTACGACGAAGAAAGGCTTCGGGAGAGGATTTACCGCGTCACCGGACCGCCGGAGCACATGGTGATTTTCGGCGAAAAAACGAACGGCCTTTTTTTCCGGAACGCGACCATGAAGCGGGTCCTCGGCGGGCGGTATCCGTTCTGGCGGGAGCCGTACATGATGGCGACGGAATACCGTTCTTACCCGTCCCTGGAGGAACTTCCCGGGGAAGGGGTCGTGTACCTGGAGTTCCTGAAGAAATGAGCTCCCCGCTCCTTTCGATCTGCATCGCGACCTACAACCGCGCAGGGTTTATCGGCGAGACGCTGGACAGCATCCTCCCGCAGCTCACCGACGAGGTCGAGATCGTCGTCGTCGACGGAGCTTCCACCGATGCCACCCGGACGGTCATGGAGCGCTACGCCGCCGACTGCCCCCGCCTTCGCTACATCCGGCTCCCGGAGAAGGGAGGGGTCGACCGGGATTTCTGCAAGGCGGTGGAGCACGCCCGTGGCGGGTATTGCTGGCTGTTTTCCGACGACGACGTATTCAAGCCGGGCGCGGTGCGGCGCGTCCTCGACGAGCTGCGGAGCGGCCACAGCCTGGTGATCGTCAACGCCGAAGTGAGGAACCGCGACCTCTCGACCTTGCTCCAGCCTTCCATGCTCGACAACAGGGAGGACGAAACCTACGGGTCCGACGACCTGGAAGGGCTGTTCCGGAGGATCGTCCCCAGCGTATCTTTTATCGGGTGCGTCGTCATCCGGCGCGAGACATGGCTCGAGCGGAGACACGACCGCTATTTCGGCACCGAGTTCATCCACGTCGGGGTCATCTTCCAGGAACCGTTGCCCGGCAGCGCCCGTGTCATTTCACAGCCTTACATTTCCATCCGCTACGGGAACGCCCAGTGGACGTCGCGCTCCTTCGAGGTGTTCATGTTCAAATGGCCGCGGATCATCTGGTCGCTCGACCGGATCACCGTCCAGGCCAAGCGGAAACGGGTGAAGCCCGAGCCGTGGCGGAGGTTGAAGACCCTCAGGTTCTGCCGGGCCGTCGGTTCCTATTCACGCGACATGTACGAAAAGATCATCGTGCCAAGCGACGCGTCCGCGCCGTGGAAACTGGCGGCCCTGGCCATCTCGCTGCTGCCGCAACAGGCGTGGAACTCGTACATGCTGTGGTATTTCAAGACCTTCAAGAAGCATAAGATCATGCCGATTTACGAGCTCACGACGGGCAGGGACAGCATGGCGGGCAAACAGCCCGCGCGTCGGGGATAAGCCGCGGTCAGGCCAGGGTCCGGAGCTCCGCGATCGCGATCAGCCGGTCGACCGCCGACCGCGTGGTGTACGGGGAAACGGCCGGGGATTCCAGCGTCCCCGCCTCCCACCTCCGGAGGATCTCCGACAGGGAGGCCCGAACCGGGCCGGCGTCCGCCGCCTCCGTCACGGCGTGTCCCAGGCCCGCCAGCATCCCGGCAAGTTCCGGGTTCCGGTGCGCCAGCGCCAGGATCGGGCGGCCCGCGACGAGATACTCGTACACCTTGGACGGGATCGTCTCCGCCGAGAAATCGTCGATGTTCTGGATGAGGACGAGGACGTCCGCGTCCCGCATCGCGGACAGCGCCTCCCTGCGTGGCACCCGGCCGTGATACGTGACGACGCCCGGGACGGGAAACTCCCGGAGCCGCCTCGCCGAGCTCGCGTCGCAATGCCCGTAGAAGTCGAACCGCAGCGTCCCCGCGATCTCCGGCCTGCCCTCAAGAAGCAGCCGCAACGCCTCCAGGAGAACGGCGGGGTTTCGCGAACCGCCGAAGGAGCCGAGGTGGGTGAAGCGAAGCAGGGCGCCGTTCCGACGCCTCGGGGGAGATTCGGGAGGCGGCTCGGCGCCGGGGTAGATGCAACATCCCCGATCCCCCAGCGACGTCCGCGCGGCGGCCCGGCGTCTCGCCTCCTCGGTGAGGAAGACGACGCGGGAGGCATGCTCGCAGACGTACCGCTCCGCGAAGGCGAACGCCTTGCGCGCCGCCTTCCCCCGATACCAGTCGCCGTGCACGAGCGGGTCCTGGAACTCCGCCACCCAGGGGATTCCCGTCCGGCGCGCGATCTTCCCCGCCGCGATGTGTGCGCTGGCCGCACCGCCGGTGGAGTAGATGAGCTCCGGACCGAGCTCCCGGCAGAGGGCGTACCCGCGGCGCGCGGCGAGGGGGAACCAGGACCATTGGCTGTCCAGGTCGACCACGAGCTTCTCCAGGAGATAGAAAGGAAGCAACGGGAGGAGCAGCAGGAACTCGAGAACCTTGTACAGGGGTCCCCGCAGCCCCCGTCTCCGGAAGAGGTGACGCACCTCGAACCGGATTCCCGAGGGCGCGACGCAGCGGGCGATCGCGTGTCTACCCTCCTCCCACCGCTCGCCGCACGGACCCGTAAGGAGGACCGGCTCGATGCCGGCTTCCCGCAGCAGGGGGATCCGGTCGTCGATGTGCTGCGCGCACGCCATCCCGTCGATGCGCGAGAAGTAGGACAGGACGAGCCAGCGGCGGGACCCCGGGGCAGGGCTCATCCCGCGCCCCCGACCGCCGCGTCGGGCCGGCCCCCCATCAGCTCCCGCACGGCGTCGAGAACCTCCGGGACCTGGATCTCCGTGATGCAGCGGCTCTCCCCTCCTTCGCCGTCGCACCCGGCCTTTCCGCACGGGACGCAATCCCAATCCTTCTGGATCAGGATCATGCGGCCGGCGCGCTGGGTTCCGCGGGGCAGGGGACACTGCTGCTCCACGGGTCCTTCGTTGTTCCATGGGGACCATCGTTCGGCGATGGTCGGGCCGAACAGGACGACCATGGGGACGCCGGTCGTGGCGGCGAGGTGGCTCACGGCGGTGTCGAGCCCGACGTAGAGGGAGGCCCGCGACAGCAGGCAGGTCATCCGGTTGAGGGTGAACTCCCCGGCGCAGAGCGCGGGCGGGATCCGGCAGAGGGCGGCCGCTTCCCGCAGCAGCCGCATCTCCTCCGGGTCCGGGGACGAGGTCCAGACCGGGCGGATGCCGTACCCTCCGGCGATTTCGTCGCTCACGTTCGCGAACCGGTCCGCGACCCAGTACTTGTATCTCCACCGGGCGAAGGGATGGACCACGAAAAAGGGGCCGTCGATCCCCTCCCGGCGGAGAAACTCCTCCGTCTTCCCCTCGTCCTCCGCGTCCCAGAACACCTTCGCCTCGAGGCGGGGGACGGGAACGGCGATCGCCTCGGCGACGAGCTGGCTCACCCGGGCCACGTGGATCACGCCGGGAAACGGGAGCGGGTGGGTGAGGAACCGCTTCCTCCACCCGGTCTTGAGAACGCCCAGCTCCTGGTAAAAGCCGATCCGGACCCTCCGGCCGGCGATGAGGACCGCGATGTTTCCCCGGTCCGATGCGTTCATGGTGATCGCCATGTCGTAGCGGCGCAGGATCTTCCGGAAGTACCCCGGCTCCGGACCCCCGATCGGCTTCCGGGCCTCCCGGTTCCGCGTGTAGAGGACCCTGCGGATCCTCGGGTCCTTCTCCAGGAACTCCCCGGTCCCCCTGTTGACGAGGTAGTCGATCTCCGCGTCGGGGTACGCCGACTTGAGGAGCCCGACGAGCGGGGTGGAAAGGATCACGTCCCCGATCAGGCGGATGCACGCGACGAGGATCGACCGGGGAGGGGGGGAAACCGGCGTTCTCAAGACCGCTTCCGCTCCAGCTCCCGGAGCTTGACGTACTTCGTGAAGGTCAGGAGCGCGGTGGTGGCCGAGATCACGTACCCCTCGAAGCCGTCCAGGAACCCCAGCCTCAGGAAGTACGCCTTGAAGAATGCGAACCCCGGCCGGAGCGTAACGTCGATCACATTCCCTTTCCTGCCCCGCTCGAACATCTGCCGCGCCGAGAGGTCGCTGTACCGGTTCATCTTTCCCAGGATCTCGCCGATCCCCGTGAAGGAGCGGTGGAGAAGGGGATTGCCGAGCGGCCGCCTCTCCCCCGAGACGTCCACCCGCTCGTGGACGAGGTCGGCGGTGAAGCGGGCCTTCGTCCGGTCGAACAGTCGCGTGGTGCGATCCGGGTACCAGCCGCAGTGGCGGATCTCCTTTTCCCCCACGAACGTCCGCCGGGGGACCGTGTACGCCGCCGCAACGTCCTCCCCCGCGAGCAGCCCCTCGATCTCGGCCGCCAGCGCCGGGGTCACCCGCTCGTCGCAGTCCACGTTGAGCACCATGTCGTGGCTCGCCCGTTCCACCGCGGCCTGCTTCTGCGGGCCGAACCCTTTCCATGGGACCTCGAAGACCTTGTCCGTATAGCGACGGGCGATCTCCGGCGTCCCGTCGCTGCTCCCCGAGTCCACGACCACGATCTCGTCCGCCCAGCGCAGCGACTCGAGGCACGCCCCGATGTTCCTCCCCTCGTTGAAGGAGATGACGACGGCGGAAACGGGGCGGCGGCCGGCGGCCTTCATCGGAGCACTTCCGCGGTCATGACGCGAGGGCCTCGAGGAGGTGCCGCGCGCTGTGCTCCTCCTGGAGCGACCTCCCCGCTTCCAGCGCGTTCCGGTGGTATCGGGAATATTCGGCCCGGATCGTTTCCACGGCGGAGAGGAGCGCGGGGGGGGAGAGATCCGGGACCGCCGCGCCGGCGGCGAAACGGTCCACGACCCGCGCCATCCAGGTCCCGGCCGTGGCGATGACGGGCGCGCCCGCCGAGAACGCGTCCAACGTGACCCCGCTGACCCGGTCCGCGAAATCCTCCCGGGCGTACGGCTGGAGGACGATCGCCCCTTCGAACATCTTCCGGTACTCCTCCGCGCCAAGGGTGTCCGGAAACGTGCGCAGCCAGGAGGGGGCCGCCTTCCGGAGGCGGTCCAGGTCGTCCCGGATCCCCTCCCCCTGCTTGTCGTAATGGTCCGGCGACGCCTGGATCGAGAAGGGGACCGCCACCCCCCGTGCCGCCATGTCGCACACGAGGTCGACCACGCGGGAGAACCCCTTGTCCCGCCGCGCGGCGCCCGCGAACAGGACGTGCCGAAACCGGCCGCCGGTGCGCTCCGGGTCGGGGCCGGGCGGCGTGATCGGGTACGGGACGACCCGGGCGTCCCGGAACCCGCACTCCCGGAACGGTCCGATCACCGCGTCCGTGGGCCCCAGCAGGGTCACGCCGGGGTGGGAAACGGCGAATCGCCGGAAGTAGGCCATCTTCCGGGGCGAAGGCCGCAGCCAGTGAAAATAGAGGAACACCTTTCCCGGCGGGATCTCCCCCTTCGCGGCGAGATCGAGGAGGACCATGTCCGTCCTGCCCGCGGTGGAGACGAAGATCCGCCCCGGCCCCGCGAGGAGCTTCCGGTAGAGAAGGAACGCCTGCAGGCGCCGGAGCCGCCGGGAGAAGAACGGAACGACCTCGCATCCCGCCCCCTCCTCCCCGGGCAGGCTCGCCCCCTTCCCGCCGTACACGCGGAACGCGACCTCCCGATCATGGCCGGCGCCGCAGAGGCTCAGCAGGAAGCTGCGGCAGTGCCCCGATTCCCCCTCCAGCGTCGGCTCGACGACATCGATGCGCACGGGGACGCCCCCCACCGCGGAAGGCACGGCCTCACCCGGCCCAGGAGGCGAGGAAGTCGGCGATCCTGCCGGCCGCCTTCCCATCCCCGTAGGGGTTGTTCGCCGTACTCATGGACCGGTACGCTTCCGGGTCGTCGAGAAGACGCAGCGTCTCGGCGACGATCTTCTCCCGGTCCGTTCCCACCAGCCGCACCGTTCCCGCCGCGATCGCCTCCGGCCTTTCCGTGACCTCCCGCATGACGAGGACCGGCTTCCCGAGGGAGGGGGCCTCCTCCTGGATCCCCCCCGAGTCCGTGATGATGAGATGGCAACGGGACATGAGGTACACGAAGGGCAGGTAGTCCACGGGGCGGATCAGGTGGACGTTCCCGCGCCGACCGTCGCCGAGGATCCGCCGCACGGGTTCCTGGACGTTCGGGTTCAGGTGGACGGGGTACAGGATCTCCGCGCCCGGGCGCAGCGAAGCGATCCCGGCGAGCGCCCGGCAGATGTTCTCGAACCCCTCCCCGAAATTCTCCCGCCGGTGTCCCGTGACGAGGATGAGCTTCTTCGAAGGGTCGAGAAACGGGAACTCCGATTCCATGCGCTTCGCCAGCGCGGGATCGCGCCGCAGGCGGTCCACGACGGACAGGAGGGCGTCGATCACCGTGTTCCCGGTCACAACGATCGATCCCGCCGGGATCCCTTCCCTCAACAGGTTCTCCCTGGCTGCCTGCGTGGGCGCGAAATGGAGATCCGCGATGGCCCCGGTCACCTTCCGGTTGATCTCCTCCGGGAACGGCGCGTACTTGTTTCCCGTGCGCAGCCCCGCCTCCACGTGCCCGATCGGCACGCGCGCGTAGTAGGCGGCCAGGGTCGCCGTCATCGTCGTCGTGGTGTCTCCGTGGACGAGGACCAGGCCCGGCCTCTCCATCTCGAGGATGGCCGGAAGTTCCCTCAGCACCGCGGTGCTCACGTCGTGGAGTCCCTGTCCGGGGCGCATGAGGTTCAGGTCGTGATCCGGCACGATCGAGAAGAGGTCCAGCACCGGGTCGAGCATCTCCCGGTGTTGCGCGGTGACGCAAACGACGCAGGAGAACCGGTCCGGGCGGCCCTTGAGGGCGTTCACCACGGGCGCCATCTTGATGGCCTCGGGCCGTGTCCCGAAAACGGCGAGGATTTTCAGCAAGTCACGCTCATGGCGCCCTTGCCTGCGGCCCGCTGCGGCGTGAGGGGTTTCAACGCTAACCTTTGTAGCCGTGGCGAAACAGGTAGCCGTAGAACTTCGGGTTCAGCCACCGGTTCGGATACGGCGGAAGGGGCGACTGGAATTCGGCGATCCGCCGCTCCATCACTTTGGGGTGCGTCCCCCGGAACCGCTTCACCATCCGCAGGTCGAAGGGGTACTCCTCGATCTTCGCGGCCTTCTCGCCATGGTAGTACGGCTGGATCAGGTTCCACTTTTCCGCGAGGACCCTGCGGTCCTTGACCCACGAATAATGGTAGATGTGGACATCGGAGAACACCACCCGTCCCCGGGACCCTTCCTGGATCCGTTTCCCTTCCGGGTCATTCCGAAGCCCGAACCCCACCGCGTCCCCAAGGGCGACGACCTCCCCGTCGTTCCGGACGATGCGTTCCGCCTTCCGGTGCCCGTACGGGTTGTAGGTGCGGTAATCGCCGTAAAAATGCAGGAACCGGAGGCTGATCGCTTTAACCTCCTTCCGGCCGATGTTCTCCTCCATGAGGCGGACGAGCGTGGGGATGTCCTTCTCGTGGATCACCTCGTCCGCCTGGAGGCAGAAGGCCCAGTCCCCCGTGCACTCCCGGAGAGCCTCGTTCGTCAGCATGCTGAAATACAGCCCCCCGTCCCGCACGGTGTCGTTCCACTCGTGGTGGAGGATGCGGATCTTGGGGCTTCCGATGGCCTCCACGCGCGCGACCGTGTCGTCATCGGACTTCCCGATCAGGACAACGTACTCGTCCACGATGGGAAGGATGGACAGGATGGATTCGACCAATGGGTATTGGAGAATCGTGGCGTTCTTGACGATGGTGAACCCCGAAACCTTCATGAAGCAACCCTTTCTCCCTTTCCGTATTCCCCTTCCCTATCAAGAACATGGATCACGATATCACATCGCGTATCCGGCCCGGGAGCGTTCCCCGCCCCATGATCTCCGCCATCGCCGTGGCGACGTCTTCCGCGCGGAGGGCGGCGCGGCACGAAGCGTCCCGCGGGCACTCCCTGCGCAGGCACGCGGTGCAGGGAAGCGGCGCCTGCACGAACCCGTGATCCGGACCGACCGGGGCGTTCCGGTTCCCGTCCGTCGCCCGGTACACCGAAACGGTCTTCGCCCCGACCACCGCCGCGAGGTGCAGCGGCCCCGTGTCCGGGCCGATCATGTGGCCGCACCCCCGGTACGCGGCCGCCAGCTCCTTGTACCCGAGACGCGGCAACAGCACCACCCTCCCCCCGGCGAGGTCCCGGATCGCGAGGCACTCCTCCCGCTCCCGGTCGGTTCCCCAGGACAGGAACGTCCCCATCGACGGGAATTTCCCACGGAGGAGCCGCACAACGTCGGCCCAGAACGCCGGGTCCATCCGCTTCGTGTCCCAGGTCGTTCCCGGGTGCACGGCCAGGCGGGGAGCCGCGCCGGGAAGGGCGTCGAACAGCAGCCGCTCGGCCGACGCGATTTCCTCGGGCGAGTTCGGGATCTCCCCCTTGAGGTCCTCGAGGCGGAAATCCCCGCCGAACGGGGCGCTCGCGACGCGCAGGATCTTCTGCGCGACGTGCCGGTCCTCTTCCGCCGCCGGCGGGTGGCGGTTCGTAAACCAGAGGTTCTGCCGTTCCCTCGCCGTCTCCCGGGGAAAACCGTACCGCAGCGGGGCGCCGGACAGGTACGTCACCACGCCGCTCTTGATGTTCCCCTGGAGGTCGATGGCGAGGTCGTACTTCCCCTCGCGCAACATGCCCGCGGCATGGATCGCTTCAAGCCACGTGGCGAGGGATCCGGGGCGCCGCTTCCACTCCCGGATCGGCAGGGAAACCACCTTCGCGATTCCCGGGTTCCCCTCGAGGAGCGGCGCGAACCGGGTGTCGACGGCCCAGTGGATCTCCGCCGACGGCGCAGCCATGCGAAGATACGGCACCGCCGGGAGCGCGTGCAACACGTCCCCCATCGCGGAGAGCTTGACGATCAGAATCCTGC
>Ga0153916_10002597_pt1 | contig 13190 bp, 13 predicted proteins | sample Opewatmetagenome_FD_109642 | JGI IMG/M metagenome (GOLD analysis project Ga0153916, IMG submission 109642) | Freshwater wetland microbial communities from Ohio, USA - Open water 3 Core 3 Depth 4 metaG | ecosystem: Environmental > Aquatic > Freshwater > Wetlands | place: USA: Ohio, Lake Erie...
CCTTCTGGTGGACGCCCTGGCCATCGCAGGTCGATGACGACAGACGCAAATCGCGATCTCGAACTGATCCTGGACGCCGCCCGCGAGGCCGGAGAACTGGCCCTTCGCCTGCGCCAGGGCGGCCTGTCGGTGGAGTGGAAAGAGGGCAGCTCGCCTGTCACCAACGCCGACTTCGCCACAGACGCGCTGCTGATGCACCGTCTGCAGAAGGCCCGCCCCGACTACGGCTGGCTGTCGGAGGAGACCGCCGACAGCCCCGCGCGGCTGGCCAAGCGCCGTCTGTTCGTGGTCGACCCCATCGACGGCACGCGGGCCTTCATCAAGGGCCGCCCCTGGTGGTCGGTTTCCATCGCCGTGGTCGAGGACGACCAACCCATCGCCGGCGTGGTCGTCGCCCCGCAGGTGGAGGAGGCCTACGCCGCTGTCGCCGGCGTGGGCGCTTGGCGCAACGGCGAGCCGATCCGCGCCAGCAGCACGCAGGCGCTGGAGGGCTGCGGCATGGTGGGCGACGCACGCATGTTCACCCACCCTGCCTGGCCCCGCCCCTGGCCGCAGATGCGGGTCGAGGCGCGCAGCTCCACGGCCTATCGGATGTGCCTGGTGGCGGCAGGCGAGTTCGACGCCGCCCTGGCCCTTCTGACCAAGTCCGACTGGGATCTGGCCGCGGGGGATCTGATCGCCCGGGAAGCCGGCGCCTATGCGGGCGACCATCTGGGCCGCCGCTTCGCCTATAACGGCGCCATACCGGCCCAACACAGCCTGGTATGTGCGACACCGGGCCTCGCCCCGTTGATCCTGGACCGCGTCCAGCATATCGCCATTCAAGATTGAACCGATTCGAGGCCCCCTATGCCCGACAGACAGCTTCTCCACATCGTGATCGGCGGCGAACTGGCCGACTTCGAGCACAACACGTTCCGCGATACGTCGAAGATCGATCTGGTGGGCGCTTATCCCAGCTACGAAGAGGCCGTGAAGGCTTGGCGCGCCAAGGCCCAGGCCACGGTCGACAACGCGCTGATGCGCTATTTCGTCATCCACGCCCACAAGCTGCTCGACCCGACCACGGACGACGACCACCAGCACTGAGGGCGCGCGCTCGCCTACTCCCGCTTGAGCAGGCGCTCGGTGAGCAGATTGCCCCACATGTTGGCGCGGAAGTCGGCCTTGATGCCGGCCGGATCATAGGCCGGGCTCATCACCCATTCGAGGAAGGCCATGCCGGCGGGTTCGCCCTCCCGCAGGTAGCGCTCGAAGGTGTAGTCCAGCACTCCGGTCTTGCCGGCCTTCATGTGCAGGTAGCGCAGGTGCAGCTGGTCCAGCGCCTCGCGGATCGTCTTGCCCCTGTGGAAGTGCATGTAGAAGACGCTCATGATGCCCGCGCGGTCCGCGCCGGATTTGCAGTGCATCAGGGCCGGGTATTCGATCGTCTCGAACAGGCGCTTGGCGCCCAGGACGCGCTCGCGGCTCGGCACCTCGCGCGAGGTGATGGTGAAGTCGACCATCTTCAGCCCAAGGCGCTCGCAGGCGTCCTTCTCCAGGGCGTGGAAGCTGGCGTCGAAACCGCCGCGCAGGTTGATGATCGTGCGCACGCCGGACTTCTTCCAGGCCGCCAGCTGGTGCGGCCAGGGCTGATTGGTGCGCACCAGCTCCTCGCTGATCCAGTGGGCGTTCTGGAAGCCTAGACGCAGGTAGGCATGGTCGTTCCAGAGGTAGTCCAGATAGGTCCGGACGCGGCCGCCGGGGGTGGAAAGGTCGAATCCGGCCAAGGGCGGCTCCTGAAATGAAGCCCCCATCTAGGCGTTCCACCCGCGCTACGGAAGATGGCTGCGGCCTCCTGACCTTGACTTGGCGCGCGCTTCGGTCGACCCCAGGCCCATGAGGCAAACCCCGCAGACCGCAGAGCTGCCGGCCCGCGCCCTGATCGGCCGGGTGGCCAGGGTCTATCTGGCGCCGCGCTGGAAGGGCCTCTCCCTGGCCATGCTCGCGGCGATCGCAGTGGCCGGGCTGAGCGCCAAACTGATCCAGATCCTGGAGCCGGCGGTGAACGACCTGATGGTCAATCACAAGCAAGGCGCGCTCCTGACCATTCCCCTGACCATCGCGGCCCTGGCGATCGGGCGGGGCCTGGCCCAGGTGATCCAGGCCAGTCTCGTGAACCGGATCGGCAACGCCGTGGTCGGCGACGTGCAGGTGCAGCTGTTCGGCAAGCTGGTCCGCGCCGACCTGGCGCGGCTGCGCACCCAGCACTCCGGGGCCTATGTTTCGTCGGTCCTGTACGACGCGGGCCTGATCCGCGAGGCGGCGACCTCGGGGATCATCAACTACACCCAGCACTTCCTGACGGTTCTGGGGGCCATCACGGTGATGGTCTCCAACGATCTCTACCTCTCGCTGACCCTGGTGGTGGCCGCCCCGCTGGCGACCAGCATCATGCGGCGCTTCTCCAAGCGGACCACCAAGGCGGCCAGGGGGGCCATGGCCGAGACCTCCGCGCTGTCGACCGCCATCATGGAAAGCCTGGACGGCGTGCGGGTGGTGAAGATCGAGAACCGCGAGGACTACGAGGAGGCGCGCGTCGCCGAGGTGGTTCGCCGCCGCCAGGCATTCCTGGTCAAGGGCGCCAACGCCCGTGCGCGCGCCGCGCCCGCCACCGAGACCCTGATGACCCTGATCACCGCCGGCGTCATCGCCTACGCCGGCTGGCGCTCCCAGTCCGGGGCCATGAACGTGGGCGCCTTCGTGGCCTTCATCGGCGCGCTCGGCCTGGCCTCCCAGTCGCTGCGCCAGCTGGCCAATCTGCAGACGGTGATGGCCGAGGGAATGTCGGCGGCGCGGCGTCTGTTCGCAGCCCTCGATGTGGAGCCCGAAGTGCGCGAGCGGGCGGGCGCCCAACCCCTGCCCCGCGGCGAAGGCGAGATCCGCTTCGAGTCGGTCGGCTTCGCCTACGCCGGCGGACCGCCGACCCTCAGCGAAGTGAGCTTCGAGGTCCATCGCGGGGAGACGGTCGCCCTGGTGGGCCCCTCGGGCGGCGGCAAGAGCACGATCCTCAACCTGATTCCACGCTTCTACGACGCCACCTCGGGACGCGTGCTGATCGACGGATGCGACGTGCGCGACGTGACGCTCGCCTCCCTGCGCCGGCAGATCGCCCTGGTGACCCAGGAGCCGTTCCTGTTCGACGACACGATCCGCGCCAACATCGCCTACGCCAAGCCCGACGCCACCGACGCCGAGGTCGAGGCGGCCGCCCAGGCTGCGGCCGCGCATGAGTTCATCCAGGCCCTGCCGGACGGCTACGCCACCCAGGTGGGCGAAGCGGGCGCGCGCCTGTCGGGCGGCCAGCGGCAGCGCATCGCCATCGCCCGCGCCTTCCTTAAGGACGCGCCGATCCTGCTGCTCGACGAGGCGACCAGCGCGCTGGACACCGAGAGCGAGGCCCAGGTCCAGGTGGCGCTGGCCCGTCTGATGGCCGGCCGCACCACCATTCTGATCGCCCACCGCCTGTCGACCGTGCGCGGCGCGACCCGCATCTACGTGGTCGACAAGGGCCGCATCGTCGAGACCGGCGACCACGCGGCCCTCATCCGCCAGGCCGGACTCTATGCGCGTCTGGCCCGCACTCAGGACATCGACGCGGAGAGCGTGGCTTGAAGCGCATCATCCGCCGGCCGGGGGTCCAGAAGGTCCTGGGGCGGATTCTGTCGGCCTATCTCAGGCTGATGCTGCGGACGATCCGCTGGCGGCACGAGAATCTCGAATGCCTGCAGCCCAGCTGGGACGGCCCGGCGGGCGCCATCGGCTTCCTGTGGCACGGTCGGATTCCGCTCTGCCTGGCCGTCGCGCCGCAATGGTGGAAGCGGCGCACCAAGATCCTGGTCTCGCCGTCCGTCGACGGGGAGTTCATCGCCCAGGCGCTGGCCTATTCGAACTTGCCGTCGATCCGCGCCTCCACCGCCAAGAAGGGCGACGCCGCCAAGGCCCGGGCGGTGGTCGCGGCGTTCCGCGAGGCCCTGACCTGGGTGAACGAGGGCGGCGGCCTGGTGATCACGCCCGACGGGCCGCGCGGACCCAACGAACGCATCGCGCCCGGCGGCCTGCAGATCGCCAAGCGCACCGGCGCGCCGGTCTTCCTGATGGGCATCGCCGCGGCGCCCTCCATCCGGCTGAACAGCTGGGACAGGGCCATGCTGGCCGCCCCCTTCGGCAAGGGGTCGGTGGTGTGGGAGGGGCCGCTCTACGTGCCCGCCGACGCCGACGACGCCGCCATCGACCAGCTGATCGAAGACTGGTCGGCCCGCCTCTCGGCCGCCACACGGCGAGCGGAACGGCTGGTCGGCCTGAGCGGCGATTGATCCGAACCTCCGCCGGTGAGACATAGGCCCCATGGCGCACGATCACCCCGGCCACGCCCACCACGACCACACCGATCATGAGCACCATGATCACGACCACGCGCACGATCACGGGCGCGGGGAGCACGACGGTCATGCCCACGGCCATGGGCGTGGGCGTGGGCACGGACTTGGGCACGGACACGACCACGCGCCGGCCGACTTCGGCCGCGCCTTCGCGATCGGCGTCACGCTCAACCTGGCCTTCGTTCTGACCGAGGCGGGCGTCGGACTGTGGGCCGGCTCGCTCGCCCTGCTGGCCGACGCCGGCCACAACCTCTCCGACGTCCTGAGCCTCGTGCTGGCCTGGGGCGCCGCGGTGCTGGCCAGGCGGGCGCCCACGACGCGGCGCACCTACGGCCTGCGCAAGGGCACGATCCTGGCCTCGCTGGCCAACGCCGTCCTGCTGCTGGTGGCGGTGGGGGCGATCGCGTCGGAGGCGATCCGACGCTTCGCCCATCCGGCCGACGTAGCCGCCGGCCCCGTGATCGTCGTCGCGGCGATCGGCGTGGTGATCAACACCGCCACGGCCCTGCTGTTCATGCGCGGCCGCCACGACGACCTGAATATCCGCGGCGCCTTCCTGCACATGGCCGGCGACGCCGGCGTCTCCCTGGCCGTCGTCCTCGGAGCGATCGCCATGATGTTCACAGGCTTCACGTGGATCGATCCCGCGCTGAGCCTGCTGATCGTGGGGGTCATCATGCTGGGGACCTGGGGCCTGCTCCGCGACTCCGTCGATCTGGCGCTGGACGCCGTGCCGGGCGGGATCGATCCCGGCGCCGTCCGCGCCTGGCTGGCGGGCCTGCCCGGCGTGACCAACGTGCACGACCTGCACATCTGGGCCATGAGCACCACGGAGACCGCGCTCACCGCCCATGTGACACGCCCAGCCAACCACGACGTCGACGGCTTCCTGCATTCCGCCGGCGAGGGCTTGGCGAAACGCTTCGGCATCGGCCACGTCACCCTGCAGGTCGAGACCGGGGACGCCGTCCACTGCCGCCTGGCGCCCGACGAGGTGGTGTGACGGCCCGCCCGCTCTCCCTGGCCCTCTACGCCGCGGCCACCGGCCTTCTGGAGCCGTTCGCCGGCTGGGTGCTGCGCGCGCGCGCACGGCGCGGCAAGGAGGACCCGGCGCGCCTGGGCGAGCGCCTGGGCCGCGCCGAGCGTTCGCGTCCGCCCGGCGGCCTCGTCTGGCTGCACGGGGTGAGCGTGGGCGAGAGCGTCTCGCTGCTGCCGCTGGTCGCGGCGCTCCGGAGTGGGCGGCCCGATCTGACCCTGCTGGTGACCTCCGGCACCCGCACCTCGGCGGAGCTGCTTGCCGCTCGCCTGCCGACCGGGGTGATTCACCAGTACGCGCCGGTGGATGCGCCCGGCGCGGTAGCCCGCTTCCTCGACCACTGGCGGCCCGACGGCGGGATCTTCGTCGAGAGCGAGCTCTGGCCGAACCTGATACTGGGCGCAAAGCGGCGCGGCGTGCGCCTGGCCCTGCTGTCAGCGCGGATGACGGACGCCAGCGCCAAGGGATGGTCGCGCGCGCCAGGCGCGGCGCGCACTCTGCTGTCTGCTTTCGATCTGGTCTGCGCCCAGGACGCCGAGACGGAGGCCCGACTGAGCGCCCTGGGCGCACGGCCCGGCCCGCGCCTGAACCTGAAGCTGGTGGGCGAGCCCCTGCCCTGCGACGACGGCGAGCTGGCGCGGATGCGCGCGGCGATCGGCGAACGCCGCGTGGTGCTCGCCGCCAGCACCCATCCCACGGAAGAGGCGCTGATCGCCGGAGCTTTCCTGAAGGCGGCCGGTGAGGACGACCTTCTGATCGTCGCGCCTCGCCACCCTGAGCGCGGCGAGGCGGTGGCCGCCGAACTGTCCGGCCTGGGCCTGGCGAGCGCCCTGCGCTCGGCGGGCGAGGCGCTGACGCCGCAGACCCGGGCCTATGTGGCCGACACCCTGGGCGAACTGGGGCTGTTCTTCCGCCTGGCCTACGTCGCGGTGATGGGCGGCGGATTCGCGGCCGGGATCGGCGGGCACAACCCGTTGGAGCCCGCGCGCCTGGGCATGCCCATCCTGACCGGTCCGTCGGTGTTCAACGCCCCGCAGGTCTACCGCGAGATGTTCGACGAGGTCGCCGCCATCGAGGCGGTCGACGCCGCGGCGCTGGCGCGCCACCTGCGTGGCCTGCTGGACTATCCGCGGATCGCCCGCCGGATCGGCGAGGCGGCTCTGTCCTACGCCGAGCGGCAGGGCGAAGCCCTGGAGGCCGCCATGACCCGGCTCGAACCCCTGCTGCCCACATGAAGCTGTCCACGCCCCGCTGGTGGTATGTGCGCGAGCGGCCGCCGATGCCGGTGACCCGCGCGCTCTTGACCCCGGTCTCCTGGATCTGGGCGGCGGCGACGGCTTGGCGCATCGCCCGCACGGTCCCGGTCGATCCCGGAACGCCGGTGATCTGCGTCGGCAACCTGACGGTGGGCGGCACCGGCAAGACCCCGGTGGTGCGCGAGTTGCTGGCCCGGCTGAACGCGCGGGGGATCGCCGCGCATGGCCTGTCGCGAGGCTATGGCGGTTCGCTGGAGGGGCCGGTCCAGGTCGACCTCGAGCGTCATTCCGCCGCCGAGGTGGGCGACGAACCGCTGATGCTGGCCCGCGACGCGCCCATGTGGGTGGCCCGCGACCGCGCCGACGGCGCCTTGGCTGCAAACCTGGCGGGGGCCAAGGCGGTGGTGATGGACGACGGCCACCAGAACCCGACCGTGAAGAAGGCGCTGTCGCTGGTGGTGGTCGACGGTGAGACCCGCGACGGGGAATGGCCGTTCGGCGACGGGGGGGTGTTTCCGGCGGGGCCGCTGCGCGAGCCGCTGGCCGCAGGGCTCGCCCGCGCCGATGCGGTGGTGCTGATCCTGCCGCCGGGCCTGGACCAGCCGGACCCGGATCTCCTGGCCCTGTTCGGACAGACGCCGGTGCTGATCGCGCGGCTGGAGCCCGCCGCGCCGCCCCCGTCCGGACCTCAGCTGGGCTTCGCCGGCGTCGGCAAGCCGTGGAAGGTGGAGCGCGCCCTGAAGGCGGCAGGCTGCGATCTCGTGGACTTCGCCCCCTTCCCCGACCACTTCGCCTACGGCGAGGCCGCGCTGCAGCGGCTGGCCGAGCGCGCCGCCCAGTTCGGCGCCGGCCTGGTCACCACCGAGAAGGATTGGGCGCGCCTGCCCGCCGCCTGGCGCGAGCGGATCACGCCCTGGCCGGTGAAGGCGCGCTTCGAGGACGAGATGGCGCTGGACGCGATGCTGGCCCGCGCGCTGGCGGACTGAGGAGGACCGTTCAGCCCAAGGAAACGTCGCTTACGCCCCCGCCTTCTTCGCGAATTCCCAAGCGGCGGCCGCGAGCCCAGGCACGCGCGCGGCCTGTTCGGCGGCTTGCGGGCTGTTGGCCGTGCCGTCGCGCACGCGGCCGACGATGCCCTGCAGGATGCCCGCCAGCCGGAAGGCGTTGTAGGCGAAGAACCAGTTCAGCTCCGGCAGGCCCGCGCGTCCCGTCAAGCGGCAGTATTCCGCGACATATTCCTCGACGGTGGGAATGCCGTGCGCCTTCAGGTCCGGGATCTGGGCGATCATGCCCGTCGTCCAGTTCATCAGCAGATAGGTGAAGTCGGCCAACGGATCGCCGAGCGTCGAGAGCTCCCAGTCGAGCACGGCTATGACGCGCGGCTCGGTGGGGTGCAGCACCATGTTGTCCAGCCGGTAGTCGCCATGGACGATCGACGTGCGGTCCTGGATCGGCAGCGTGCTCGGCAGCCACTCGATCAGGCGCTCCATGTCCTCGAGCTTTTCGGTCTCAGATGCGCGGTACTGCTTGGTCCAGCGGTCGACTTGGCGGCCCATGTAGTTGCCGGGCTTGCCGAAGTCGCCCAGGCCGATGGCCGCGTAGTCGGTGTTGTGAAGATCGGCGAGAGTCTTGAGCTTGGCCATGTAGATGGCCCGGCGCTCGGTGGGCTGGTACTGCGGCAGAGTCTGATCCCAAAGGATCCGGCCCTCCACCATGTCCATCACATAGAACATGGTGCCGATGACGCTCTCGTCGGTGCAAAGGCCATAGGGACGCGCGACCGGGAAGCCGGTGGGATAGAGGGCCGAGATCACCTTGAATTCGCGGTCGACCGCATGCGCCGAGGGCAGCAGCTTGCCCGGCGGCTTGCGGCGCAGGACGTACTTCTTGGCCGGCGTCACAAGCTGGTAGGTCGGGTTGGACTGACCGCCCTTGAACTGGCGCACCTCGAGCGGACCGGCGTAGTCCTCGACATTGGCCTCCATCCACCGGGCCAGCGCCGCCTCGTCGAACCGATGGGACTCGGCGACCTCCTTGGTCCCCGTGTTGAGTTGCTCTCGCTGCTGCTCGGCGGCGTCAACCATGGCCCGTCTTCCCTCGTACGCTTGTTTGAACGCACTCTACCGACCCCGCCCCAGGGTGAGCAAGGCGGTCCTGGCGGAGGCAAGCCGAGACGTCGAACAGGCCGTCAGCGCGCCAGCGCCCGCCATCCGATGTCGCGCCGGAAGAAGCCGCCCGGCCAGTTGATCCGGTCGACGGCGGCGTAGGCCTTGTCGAGCGCGGCCTGCAGGCTCTGCGCCCGGGCGCAGACATTGAGCACCCGTCCCCCGGCCGCCCGCAGGGTCCCATCCTCGTCGCGCTTGGTGCCGGCGTGGAAGACCACGACGTCGGGCCCGAAGTCCTGCTCGGCGCCGCGGATGATGGAGCCGGTCACGGGGCTGTCGGGATAACCATCGGCGGCCATGACGACGCAGACCGCCGCCTCATCGCGCCAGACGGGCGCCGGCAGCTCGGCCAGCCGACCGGTGGCGCAGGCCCAGAGATAGGGAACGAGATCGCTCTCCAGGCGCAGCATCAGCACCTGGCATTCCGGATCGCCGAAGCGGACGTTGAACTCCACCAGCTTGGGGCCGTCGGCCGTGGCCATCAGCTCCACGAACAGCACGCCGCGATAGGGGGCGCCCTCGGCGGCGATGCCGGCGAAGGCGGGTTCGGCCAGGCGCGTGCGGATCTGCTCGTCGAGCTCGGGCGTGAAGACCGGCGCCGGCGAATAGGTGCCCATGCCGCCGGTGTTGGGGCCGGTCTCGCCGTCGAAGGCTCGTTTATGATCCTGGGCCGCCCCGAACAGCATCGAGGTCTTGCCGTCGCACAGGGCGAAGCAGGAGCCGATCTCGCCCACGAGGAACTCCTCGATCACCACGCGCGCGCCCGCCGCGCCGAACCGGCCGCCCAGCGCATCCTCGACGGCGGCCACGGCGTCGCGCCGGCTCTCGGCGATGACCACGCCCTTGCCCGCGGCCAGGCCGTCGGCCTTGATCACGTAGGGCGGCGAGAAGCGGTCCAGCGCGGCCTTGGCGCTCTCGACATCCTCGCAGACCTGATAGGCCGCGGTCGGCAGGGCGTGCCGGTCGGTGAAGGCCTTGGTGAATGCCTTGGAGGATTCCAGCTGGCCGGCCTGGGCGGTCGGCCCGAAGCAGGCGATCCCGGCCTGGGCCAACGCGTCGGCGAGCCCGGCCTCCACGGCCGATTCCGGGCCGATCACCACGAGATCGGCCGCGATCTCCCGAGCCAGCGCCACCAGCGCCGGCACGTCCGTCGCCTTGACCGGCGCCACCTCGCAGACCGAGGCCATGCCGGGATTGCCGGGCGCGGCGACCAGGCGGCGCGTCAGGGGCGAGGCGGCGATCTTCCAGGCGAGCGCATGTTCGCGTCCGCCGGAGCCGACGAGCAGGATGGTGAGCGGCGAGATGTCCATGGGCGGCGTTTCGCGCGCGGAGCCGCGCCGGTCAAGCCGGCCTCGATCTCGACCACCGCACGGGCGTCGGTCCGCCCCAGACGGGGCGGACGGCCGGCCTAGTCTTCCAGGTCCAGCGAATAACCCGCCGACCGCACCGTACGGATCGGATCGACGCCGGTGTCGCCGTTGAGCGCCTTTCGCAGGCGTCCGATGTGGACGTCGACGGTGCGGGCTTCGACATAGACGTCCGAGCCCCAGACCGCGTCCAGCAGCTGCTCTCGCGAGAACACCCGCCCGGGATGCTGCATGAGGTAGTCCAGCAGACGGAACTCGGTGGGACCGAGATGAATCTCCTTGCCGTCACGTCGCACCCGATGGGCGACGCGGTCGATGACGATGTCGCCGATCCGCACGCGGTCTTCGGACAGGCCTGGCCGCAGGCGGCGCAACACCGCTCGCATGCGGGCGGAGAGCTCCGACATGGAGAAGGGCTTGACCACATAGTCGTCGGCGCCGGTGTCCAGGCCGCGGATGCGGTCGGTCTCCTCGCCGCGGGCCGTCAGCATGATGATCGGCACGTTGCGGGTTTCGGTGCGGGCGCGCAGGCGGCGGCAGACCTCGATCCCCGAGACCTTGGGGAGCATCCAGTCCAGCACGATCAGGTCGGGCAGCTTTTCGCTGACCAGGGTCAGGGCCTCCTCGCCGTCGCCGGCGGCGGTGACCTCGTAGCCCTCTTTCTCGAGGTTGTAGTGCAGCAGGGTGGCGAGGGAGTCTTCGTCCTCGACCACCAGAATGTGCGGGGTCACGTCGTCGGGCTCCTAGGAAGCGCTCAAGGGCGAAGCGAGTCGGTCTTCGGCCGTTCCGAGATCATCTCTTGGCCGGTGATTTCGTAGTGGATGATCTCGGCGATGTTGGTGGCGTGGTCGCCGATGCGCTCGAGGTTCTTGGCCACGAACAGCAGGTGCGCGCAGGCGGTGATCGTGCGCGGGTCGCCCATCATGTAGGTGAGCAGTTCGCGAAACAGGCTATTGTAGTGCTCGTCCACCTCGTCGTCGCGGGACCACACGGCCACCGCCCGATCCACGTCGTTGGAGGTGTAGGCGTCGAGCACTTCCTTCAGGCGGGAGCTGACCAGCCGGCCCATCCGCTCGATCGAGCGGTTGAGCGGGGTCATCGGTTCCGCCTCGATCAGCACCAGGCTGCGCTTGGCGATGTTCTTGGCCAGGTCGCCGACGCGCTCGAGGTTGTTGGCGATCTTCATCGCGGCGACCGTGCGGCGCAGGTCGTTGGCCAGCGGCTGGCGCAGCGCGATCATGCGGATCGCCTTGCGCTCGATCTCGGTCTCCAGCTCGTCCAGACGCTTGTCGCGGACGACCACCTGGCCGGCCAGCTGCTGGTCACGTTTCACCACCGCCTCGAGGGCGTCGGCGACCTGGGCTTCGGTGAGTCCGCCCATTCGGGCGCACTCGGCCGTCAGGGCGTTCAGCTCGTCTTCATAGGATTTGACGATGTGCTCGTTCATGGCGCCACGCCTTCAAGGTCAGCCGAAACGGCCGGTGATGTAGTCCTGGGTCCGGGTGTCCCGGGGGTTGGTGAAGATCTCGTCCGTCGGACCCGCCTCGACCAGCTTGCCCATGTGGAAGAAGCCGGTCTTCTGCGAGACGCGCGCCGCCTGGGCCATCGAGTGGGTGACGATGACGATGCAGTACTGCGAGCGCAGTTCGTCGATCAGTTCCTCGATGCGCGCCGTCGCAATGGGATCCAGCGCCGAGCAGGGCTCGTCCATCAGGATCACCTCGGGACTAACGGCGATCGCGCGGGCGATCACCAGACGCTGCTGCTGTCCGCCGGAGAGGCTGGTGCCGGGCTGATGCAGGCGGTCGGCGACCTCGTTCCACAGGCCGGCGCGCTTCAGCGAGGATTCCACCAGGCCTTCCAGCTCGCTCTTGCTTGAGGCGATGCCGTGAATACGCGGGCCGTAGGCCACGTTCTCGAAGATCGTCTTCGGGAAGGGGTTGGGCTTCTGGAACACCATGCCCACCCGGGCGCGCAGCAGCACCGGGTCGACGGCCTTGTCGTTGATATCCTGACTGTCGAGCGTGATCGAGCCCTCCACGCGGCAGCCGGGGATGGTGTCGTTCATCCGGTTGATGCAGCGCAGGAAGGTCGACTTGCCGCACCCGGAGGGGCCGATCAGCGCTGTGACGGCCTTTTCCGGCACGTCCAGCGAGACGTCGAACAGGGCCTGTTTGTCGCCGTAGAAAACGTTGACGTCGCGGGCCTTCACCTTCGCTGCGCCGCCGGCCGGCGCGCGGTCCACCTCGGCGGTGGGGGCTTCGTGGGCCAGGGCGTCGTCGCGCTGACGGGTCATGGCGGACTTGGACAGTCGCCCGAGACGGAAATTCATTGCGGTCACCACCGACGCTCGAAGCGGCGACGCAAAAGGATCGCCGCGAGGTTCATCACGATCATAAAGGCGAGCAGGACCATGATCGCCGCCGCCGTGCGCTCATGGAACGCCCGCTCGGAGGCGTTCTCCCAGATGAACACCTGAACCGGCAGCACCGTGGCGGCGCTGGTCAGGCTCTCCGGAACGCCCGGCACGAAGGAGACCATGCCGATCATCAGCAGCGGCGCGGTCTCGCCCAGGGCGTGGGCCAGGGACAGGATCGCCCCGGTCATCACACCGGGCATGGCCAGCGGCAGGACATGGTGGAAGACGGTCTGGGTGCGCGAGGCGCCTACACCGAGGGCGGCCTCGCGGATCGAGGGCGGCACGGCCTTCAGCGCCGAACGGGTGGCGATGATCACCGTCGGCAGGGCCATCAGGGCCATCACCAGGCCGCCGACCAGGGGCGATGACCGGGGCACCGCCAGCCAGTTGATGAACACCGCCAGACCCAGGAGGCCGTAGACGATCGACGGCACCGCGGCGAGGTTGTTGATGTTCACCTCGATGACGTCGGTCCAGCGGTTCTTGGGCGCGAACTCTTCCAGGTAGGTGGCCGCCAGCACGCCGA
>Ga0153916_10002598_pt1 | contig 13190 bp, 14 predicted proteins | sample Opewatmetagenome_FD_109642 | JGI IMG/M metagenome (GOLD analysis project Ga0153916, IMG submission 109642) | Freshwater wetland microbial communities from Ohio, USA - Open water 3 Core 3 Depth 4 metaG | ecosystem: Environmental > Aquatic > Freshwater > Wetlands | place: USA: Ohio, Lake Erie...
GCTCGATGGCTCCGATTTGAGAAGGGTAGTGGCCAGTCTGGGAATTCAAACACTAGCGACAACAACGAACAAGCTTGTTGATGTATCATGGATAATCAACGGCATGCGGCAGGCCTTGAAACTGAAGGGCGTCTTTGATCTTGGGAAACTGACCGGCACTCTTCAGCTTGACTATGTGGCAGTGACAGAAGTCGTTGAGACGAAACTTGAAGCCAATGAAACGATGGTTGATCCTGCGGGTGTTGTTGTGAACTCGGATTGGATTGCTGACCTTCGCCAATACTCCTCGGCTACAGATATGATTCCAGTCACTCAACTCGCCGCAGAGATGGGTCTAAGCAGGGAATCAATACTTCACCTCCTCAAAAGGTACGTCGGGGGATTGTACAACTCTCGGACGGACTCTTTCACTCCTCGGCTACAACAGAAACGGTCGTAGAGGGGTCATCGCGCTTGTATATACAATATGCTGGTACCGCTCTAGCTATGGGAACTCTATAAATAAGTGCTCTACCGTCATTTCCAGTGGGTGCACTCAGCATGGGCCGAATGACCACTCACAAGATTCGTCAGATGAAAGGCAAGAAGAAGATCGTGATGTTAACTGCGTACGACGCTCCATCTGCTCGGATACTCAGTGACTGTGGAGTTGACATCATTCTGGTAGGAGACTCCGTCGGCAACACGCTGCTTGGCTATGAAAGCACGATACCCGTGACCTTGAACGACATAATCCACCATTCCGCGGCAGTAGCAAGAGCAAAGCCAAACTCTCTCATTGTCGGCGATCTGCCGTTTATGTCTTACAAGATTAGCGAGGAACAAGCCCTTGAGAACTGCGGCAGGATGCTTCAAGAAGGAGGAGCAGAGGCTGTCAAGATGGAGGGCAGCGGACGTATCGCCGACAGGGTCGAAGCGGTCGTTCAAGCTGGTATCCCTGTCATGGGTCATATAGGCCTCACGCCACAGTCCATTTATGAATTCGGAGGGTACAGAGTTCAGGGTCGAACCATAGAGTCCGCTGAATTGCTTGTCCAACAGGCTAGACGACTCGAAGACGCAGGTGCCTTCTCGCTTGTGATTGAGTTGGTGCCTGATGAGACTGCCAAGAAGATAACGGAGTCTGTCGAAATACCTACTATCGGAATAGGGGCAGGTCCCCATTGTGACGGCCAGGTACTTGTCCTGTGGGACATGCTCGGCCTCTTTGATGATTTCAAGCCCAAGTTCGTTAAGAAGTACGCAAACATCAGAAGCGTCATGTCCGATGCAGTGAAACAGTATGTGGCTGAAGTCAGGGAAGGCGAATTCCCAGACATGGAACATAGTTTCGCGATGGAAGAAGAGAACAGTGGTCGGCTCTACGGACGAGACAAGCCCTCAGATTGACCGAGTTCTCTTGGGAGATTTCAAGAGTTCGCTACTTCGTTCAGCGCCTTCAACAGCTCCTCGACAGAAACTCCATGAGCCATAGCGCCCTCTTCTATTGTCTCAAAACGAGCAACACCACAACCAAAACAGTAGAGTCCCATTTCCATGAATGTGCTTTGTGTCTTAGGCCACTTCATGGCCACTTCTGAGATCTTCATGTCTTTGGTTATCTTGGCTTTCTCAACCTTTGTCTTCTGGGTCTTTACTTTCGCAGCCATCACGTCTCACCTTCCATTTAACTATAATTAACCGGCTCGCCCGTGCTAATAAGCTTTCACATCAGTACTTTGTACAGTGTATCTACTCCCGACTCCTGAACTAGCGTAAGCGGCAGGAAAGCTTCGGGCAAGAAGATGAGTTGCTTGCCAACCTGTGCAGTGCGCGGGGACCAGCAGTTGCAGGTTTGTGCTCTTCAGGTAACTCACTGTCTGTTCCAGTCCTGCTTGGGCTGTCTTGCCCACAAGGTGAAAGCCGCCCAATACAGCTCCTACGTCATTGACACCGACCAAGCTCATTGAGCGTTGAAGCGTATTTGTCAGACCTGCGTGGCAGCAGCCTGTCAGAATCACAAGACCCTTGTTGCGTACGAGAGCGATGAGGCATGTATCATCGGCGATGGCCTCGTCGTTCTCCCACTTGCCATCGACGAATGCTCGATGACCTGGTACGCCCCGCTCATAGCTCGTTAGTCGAGGAATCTCACCACTCGTCATGATGGTATTCTCAGCTAGCAACTCGGGTTGACTGCTTACGTACGGTTCGCCGCCATGCTCGATTATCATTTCCATCTTCGGAAATGCTGGTTCGAGTTCCCTGATCTTGTCTCCTTGCTCAGTTGTTGTGAGCTTGCCTCTTTTGAGAAAGGCACGAGGGTGAATGTAAACCGGAGTGCGACTAGCACCGATTCTCTTCAAGACGAATAGGAGCCCACCTGAATGGTCGTTGTGTCCGTGGGACATCACTACTGCGGAAGTGTCCGTCAAAGAGATTCCGAGAACACTTAGGTTGTGAGAAATGAGACCGGCAGAAGGGCCAGCATCATATACGATTTGATGAACCTCGTTTCCAACGAAGGTCCTAACGAGCATTGAGAGACCGTGTCCTCCAAAGACATCAGTAGGCCTTGCCTTCTTTTCCTTGATCCACTGCCAGGACTTCCGCACTTCCGATGCCGAATTGTCGGGCCCGAGTTCAACAACATTGTCAACCAAGAATGTAATCTCTAATGAATCGACTGGTCTGAGTTTCGTAGCCATCACATCTCCCACGGCCATCTTCCTTGCGAAGTGTGAGTAGGCTGCCATGCACTTGAGCCTTTACCTATCTGCCCTGATTGTCGGAGGCGAGTCGGAACTGGACCGGATCAAGTCCTAGTTAGCTCGCAGGTACTTATCGATCTCCCAGTCTGTTATGTCGACAACGCCCGACTTTCCCGCAGTCTTCAGATACTCGTACCACTCTGCAGTACGAGACTTGATGATGCTTCCTACGATTCTCTCTCCCAACGCTTGCTTTAGGGTGTCATCTTCTTCCAGATAATGCAGCGCTTGAATCAGAGACTCCGGAAGAGAAGGCGTCTTGTCCTCAGTATGGTACAGGTCTTCGCATGTGGGTTCTGGTGGCTCAAGCCCGTGAGATATTCCATCAAGACCGGCCGCCATGACCGCCGCAAGAGCAAGGTGTGGACTACATGAAGGATCTGGACATCTGAATTCAATCCTTGCCTTTTCATCAGAACCGTCGAACTCTGGGACTCTGATCATTGTCGTCCTGTTTCTCGGTCCCCATGCGATGCGCGTTGGCGCTTCAAACCCTGGCCTTAGTCTCTTGAATGAGTTCACCGTGGGCGCGACAATAGCTGCCAAAGCTGGTGCGTGTTTCATTATACCCGCGACATAGTGGTGAGCCATTTCCGAGACCGTGCCCGGTAATTCATTGGCGAACAGGTTTGTCCCTTTGCCGTCCCAGAGACTCTGATGTATATGCATGCCGCTGCCGTTTCTCTCCGCAAATGGCTTGGGCATGAATGTCGCCATGCAGCCCTTCGAGTAAGCAATTTCTGCAATCGCAAGTCTTGCTAGGAGAACGCGGTCTGCTATCTCCATTGCCGAGTCAAAGGCAAGACCAATCTCGTGCTGACCCGATGCGACCTCGTGATGATGCGAAGTCGTGGGAATCCCCAATCCGGTGAGAGACGTCATCATCTCCCTCCTGAGCTCAAGTCCACCGTCTGCCGGTCGGGTAGCATAGTATCCCCCTTGGTCTGCTGGAGAAATGCGACGGTCTTGTGACACGATAACCAAGAAGAACTCGATTTCAGGACCTGCCTTCAGATACAGTCCTCGCTTGGAGCCTTCGTCTAGTACCTTTCTCAGGACCTCTCTGGGATCACACGGGTGTGGTTCCCCTGTGGCTTCGTATACACTGCAGAGTTGAATTGCTGCCCTTGTATCCCATGGCTCAGTCAAGGGTGTGCCTGTAGCTGGACGCAACTGCAAGTCACTTGAGTTGACATCAGCATATCCCGGAATCGATGAACCATCAAAGTACACTCCATCTCTGGCTACTTCGTCTAGCGTATCATAGCGGACTTCAACAGAGCGAGTAGTACCCAGTGGAGTGGTGAAGAGGAGTCTGAGGAATTCTGGCTTCTGTCCAGGTTCAGTCATTGCTTATGTCCACGTCTAAGAGTTTTGCTAGCGTGACCCTCAACCTAGTATAAGCATTTGCCGCTAAAACAAGAAAGTATTTCTGTTTTGTACGGCAGAAATATCATATGGCCGAAAGAATTTCGGAGAAGTCGTCTATGACACCAAGCGCAACTGAACTTGACGAGACAGACATCAGAATACTCCAGTTGCTACAAGAGAACTGCAAGATGAGCATCATGGAAATCTCGAAGGAAGTTGACAAGGGAATCTCGACAGTTCATGCAAGGATCAAGGCGCTCGAAAGCTCTGGTATCATCAAGAAATACACTGCCATACTTGACTCTGGCAAGCTATCCCGACAGACCCTTGCTTTCGTGCTCATCAGAATAAGGTACTATGCTCCAGGTCAGGAAGGAATGCTGTCCCAAAGAGACTTCTGCAAAGATATCGCGCAGCATCCACTTGTTCAGGATGTTCATGTCCTCAGCGGCGAGTACGATGTGCTATTGAAAATCCGAGCTAGGGACATTGATGAAATCAACCACTTCATTGTCGACTTCCTCAGGCACAAGCCCGCAGTTGATAGGACTCTCACCATGTTCGCGATGGACAGCTATCTTGAGTCAACAGAGCTCAGAAGCCTCGGGTGGAAGGAGCATTGATTCAGCTGCTTCATAGTTGGTATCGAACGGCCCACATCATCTTCTTGAAGAACGGCACCCTGAGCACCAGATTGAACAATCCTAGTTTTCGTTCCCACTTATCGGAGTAGTACCAATCATCCAAGAACTTGACGCCTGGACAGAGAATCTCAATGTCCCGGCTGTCTTTGATTCCCCATCGAAGGCTTGCCTCCGTTTCTTTCAGAGCACTGTGATGGGACATTCTCTTGACCATGTACGTATTGCAGACATCAAAGGCCATCTCTGCTCCGGGGAATCGACTTCTGAGCTGCTCTATCAAGGTCTTCACCTCATCCTCCGAAAAATACTGGAAGACCCCCTCCGCAATGAACAGGAAGGGTCGGGGTTTGAGTGTTTCGAGTGTGTTCATCCAAGTGAAGTCTTGGGCAGAGGATGGGATGCAGTGGTTGCGGGCTGATTCTGTTAGGAACCTTCTGCGCATGGCAATCACCCCCGGGAAATCGAGGTCATAGAAGATGACCTGCCCGTTGTCGATGCGACTGAAGCGATCGTCCAAACCGCAACCTATACTCACGACCACTCCATTTGGGAATCTTGCAAGGAAATCCTGAACGTATTCGTCAAAGCGCCTCACTCTCATCGCGGTGCATATGAGATCGTGTTTGTGGAACTTCCTTGCTACTTCCCGGAAGTCGAATCCAATCTTCTCCACCATTTCCACAGCTTTCGGGTCTCGCACGATGGGATTCTGACTTTGGGTCTCTTTGGCTCGGACATACAGGGTTGCGAGGGAAGTCTTGGCCAAGTCATCAAGGTCTGCGACGCTTCTTTCTTCCATGCATGACTCCTCTCCAGGATAGGTTGGTTCTGCCAACTCAAAGCCCATAAAGCTGGTGATTCGCGAAGCCATCCGAAGCTGTTAAGTACCACCTTCCCTCGACTCGCATCGTAACGACCGAGTAGTTATGACGGTCGCCTAGGGGAAAACAGGATCAAAGATGAGTCGTCGAGTCTGTCTAGCTGGCGGCGCAGCTACCCCCTTTGATTACCCCATGCACTTGGAACCTGAGTCAATGATTGCGAACTGCATTGTGGAAACACAGCATGACATCCCTGACTTCCATCTCAGGAATTTGCAGTTCATGGTCTACTCTCACTTTTCTGTCCACTTCGGCAAGCAGCTTGCTCCGGAGTGGATTGTGCATGATCATCTGGGACTCGTGGGTGTGCCGCATTTCCGTATAGAGAACGGAGGTAACACGGGAGGGTCAGCATTGTACGCGGCTTTCCTAGCAGTAAAGTCGGGTATGTTCGATGTGATCGGCGTAGCCGGATGGGAAACCATGGACAATGTCAGTCAGTCACAAGGCTCGGAATTCATTGCGCTCGCGTCGGATACTCGATACGAGGCGCTTGCAGGCGGCATCTATCCGATTTACTACGCAGCGATGGCTCACAAGTTCATGAAAGAAAACGGTCTCACTGAGGAGGACTTTGCGCTCGCTGCAGTGAAGAACCGGAATAACGCTGTTGACAACGAAAAGTCTCAATGGTACCGTGGCGAGTATCAGCAATACAAAAGAGATCTCACAATAGATGACGTCATGAAGAGCAGGTTGATGAGCTATCCACTCAAGCGCTATGACTGCTGCCTCATGAGCCGTGGCGGCGCATTCTGTCTTATCACGAGCGAAGAATGGGCGAAGAAGCACGCAGACGGCAGATACGTCGTAATCGATGGGGCTGGTCTCAGCAGTTGTACGATACGAGCTGGTGACAGACTCAACTTTCCGGGGTGGACAGAAATGTATGGTGAAGGCTACCCTGATATGACCGAGTTCGCCGCATGTAGGAAATCTGGTGAAGATGCGTATGACATGGCTGGCATCGAATACGACAAGGCACTGAAGTCAATCGATGTGGCGGAGATTCACGACGCATTTAGCAGCTCTGAAGTCCAGATATACAAAGCACTTCACTGGTGCAACAAGGACAACATCAGAGAGTTCGTACGCGAGAAGCGCACGTTCATGGGCGGGGACCTTCCGGTCAATCCAGGTGGAGGTCTGATGGGTTATGGACATCCTGTGGGAGCCACCGGTATCATGTCTGCCGTGGAATGCTACTATCAACTCACTGATTTGACGCCAAAGAAACACCGAAGTTCGAAGACCTATGTCAAGAATGCAAACACTGGCCTAGTCAACAGCCACGCAGGCACGGGGACAAGCATTTCGAACTTCATTTTCAGGAGGCCGTAGGAAATGAGCAAGAAGACACAGAAGACTCCAGAGAAGAAGCCAGCTCCTCGTCCAGAGCCTGCCCCGAAGAAGGCAGTCGATCCACGTATGCATCCAATCCCCTTGAAGGTTGAATACGATGACAAGCATACAAATGACTTTCGCGGCGACGTCAAGGAAGTTGGCTTTCACTTTGCGGGTTACGAATGGTCCTCCAAAGAACAGCAGCTCTTGATCGATTTGCACTATGATCAATTGTACTACTGGAAGCTGGCAGAGCTATCGAAGATGGGACGCGGCTTTCTTGACGGAGAGCTATGGGGCACACAATGTCCAAGGTGTGGGGACAAGTTCTTCCCGCCAAGGGTAAACTGCTGGCGGCTTGATGAAGAACTCCAGCGCACTGACTGGGTTCGTCTAGAGCCTCAGGGGCACGTGCATACGTTTACTATCGCGGGCTGGAGCGGGAAATCATCGCTCAAGAGATTGCCATTCGTGCTCGCCTATGTGGTCGTGGATGGATGCAAGACCGCCATAGCGAATGAGCTAAGAGGTGTGAAGCCTTGGGATCCCGAGTTCAAGATGCCAGTCAAGGTCGTCTGGGCACCGAAGGAGGAAAGACGTGGGGTTATCACCGACTTTCACTTCGAACCGGCAGATGGCTGGAAGCCGGGACCGATGAACCCGGAGAAGGAGCGCATCAAGGAACTTTGTGCTCCTGTCTATGAGTGGGTCAAGACTCTCAAATGAGTCCAATCCTAGAGTTGGCAGTCTGCGTACTGCCAGCTCGGTTTCTTTCTTAATCAGGAGTGATTGAGATACAGGTGATGGGGGCCATGTCCCAACTCTCAGGATTGCTGCTTACCTGACTATCTGAAAAGTCACTCACAAGACAAGATTGGGACGCGAAAGGCGGATTGTGGACTTCGAGAGTAATGCATAATACGGCAGCACGACTTGTGCCTGTGGACTATGCATAGTCGGAAGTTCCTGTCATATGTAGTCGTCCTGAGGCTGACACTTGCACCCGGATGCCTCATGTCCCGAGTAGAATCACATGATGCTGAGTGAGGAGGTCTTCACTCATATGGCGTAAGTGATAGCCTTGTGTGGACACGCGTCAATGCAGCTACCACAGAGGATGCATTCCCGATGGTAGAGTTCACCCTCTAGTACTCTTTCCATCACGTCAAGGTTAATAGGACAGCTCTTATTGCAGGTCCCGCACTGTTCGCACAGTTCTGTATGTGCTTCCAGATGTAACGCGGCCCATCCGGCTCGCTTTCGAAGGGCTGTCCCCGCGATCATGATCGGTGCCATCCAGCATATGTATCGGCAGTTTGCCCTGGTTCCAACCGCAAACGCCGCAGGGAGAATCATTGCTAATGCCCCGAAGAACATGATGAGCTCCTGAGTGATGGTCGAGCTTCCTGTTCCATAGAACAGGTCGACTGACTGGAATCCTCCTGCTCGTGCGGCGAGCAAGACGATGGCTGAAAGCAACACAGCAGAGATTACGTACTTCGCCTTTCCCACACTTCTGCCAGAGACTCTCTTCCTTGTTACCACTGCACATATCTCATTCAGTCCTCCGCCCGGACACACCCAGCCACAGAACGCTCGTCCGACAAAGAGAGATGATAGAAACAGAAGTATGTACATTACAAGGCTCCCGTTGACTATCCCTTGTGACGCCGCAAAGACTACGAGGACTGGTGACAAGAAGAGATGTAACATTAGGAACGACTGAAAGAGAACGAATGAAATGAACAAGATTCCTTTGCGGGCAGTTTGTCTTTTCAAGGGGAATCCGCTCTAGGTTCCGTATTCTTGTCTGCTACATGACACATCCGGACACTAATAACCGCACTGTTGCCCTTCGGATACGTTCAATCACCAGTTGAGATGGAAACGAGCCAAAGTCAGAGAGAAGCGGGTGGTTGCCGATTTCCGCTTTGAGCTTGCAGATGATTGCGAGCCCGGACCGATGAACTCTGAGAAAGAGCGAATTTGGGAAATCTGTGAGCCCATCTATGAGTGCGTCAAGACCTTGAAGTAATTGTAGCGAGAGCCAGCGGCTATGTTGCTGCCGACTCTCTCATAACCTGAGTTGACCAGATTGTGAGCGTGTCCTCAGCGAAGCTGGAACCTGCGAGAAACAGCTGCGATGAGTGCTGTCCTCATTGCTGCGAGAAGAGGGCAGTGAGGATGCGAGGGTTTGCGGAACTTCCTCACTAGATTGTCTGAACAACACTAATCGCACATAGATTGCGCTGAACGTTCTTGTTTTAATAGACGGTGATTGACGGCTGCCCTAGTATTGAGGCATGCATGCGTTGACCGAACCATCTGACTACTTGCGAATTGTGCTATTCGTGGGACTAGCGCTCATGATTGTGATGCCTATGAGAGTATCAGCACTTCCATCTTCGAATCAGACACCGTATGACCTAGAGGGTGTCAGAATCGCATTGTGGACTGGAGCTGGTGCTCTACAGAGCAGCGTCATTGCTCTCGATTGCATGTTCAGTTGGATGAATGCGACTGTTGTTCACACGAATCAGTCACACGTACTCCAAGGAGGGCTCGACGGCTTTGACATAGTTGTCTTTCCTGGTGGTACTACATCGTCGTACTCTCAATCTCTTGGGACCACAGGAAGGCAGATCATACGCGATTTTGTCTCGCACGGGGGGTCCTATTTTGGCATCTGCGGAGGAAGCCTGTTCGCAACCAGATATAGGCTCGATCTCTTCAATGGTTCATGTTTCGGTCCTGTAGCTGGAAGTGGGTCTTACATGATGAATATGAGCGTCAACAGAGAATCGACTGGTCCGGACTTGTCTGAGGAACCCGAAACGTACGAGATTCTCTACTGGGGCTCAGCCTACTTCAGTTCAAGTAACATGACAGGCATCATTCCGATAGTCACCTATTCCAATGGCAATCCTGCGATGATTGCCCTTCACTTTGATTCTGGGACGGTCTTCCTCTCGAGCCCGCACCCAGAGTATGAGGAGAACGATGCTCGTGATGGAACAACAGATTTCGATTACCTCGATGATTCAGACTCCGAATGGGGGTTTCTACTAAAAGTGTCAAGGTGGCTTGTGGATGCGTCACCTGAACCCAGCACGACGCAGACATCCACTCAGACGAGTACCGGAACAACTACGAATAACGCCGGTATGGGAATACCTGTTGAACAGATGGTAATCGGTCTCCTCGGTGTGATTGGAATCGTCGCGGTTATCACGGTGGTCATTCTCAAGCATCGCTAGACATATCCGGGGACTATCCTGAGGCGGCAGGATAGGAAGAGCGGAGTAGAGGAGCTTCTTGTGTTTGATGACACAGTGAACACCCAGACGCCGCTGATGCATAGGAGGCCTTGGATTTGATACTTGAGGAATTGTGAGGGATCTTGTCTTGCCAGATGGAGCGCGTAGCAGGCCAGTGACTCCAAGTCCGTCGGAACTCAGACAATGCAGGCCAGACACGTGAATCGTTTCAGAATTCAAAACATGGTTCTGAAGCATGATAAAGGGTATTGAAACCTGTTCGGACCAATAGAGTGCATTTCGTTGCTGGCTTTTGCATTGTTCTTCACTGTCATTATATACCTACCAGAGGCCTGTGCTACTATCAATCGAATGGTCAAGCCTAACCGTTTCGGGTCCATTTGTCCAGACGGGTATAGCTTGATTCGCGATGGAGGCGCTGTTATGATATCCGCAGCGACAAACGAAACGGAGACAGAAATCGACCGCAAGATCATCTGGGCCTTCGGGAACGCACAGATCCAGTCTGAAGCAACTCTCTTGTTTAAATTGCGTGCAATGTCTCTGGGGGTCCCGCTCGATCATGAGACGTTCTTGAGACATCTAGGAGAGATGAAAGGCAAGGGCTATGTTGCTCCCTTTGAATTCAATGGGATGCAATGTTGGAGAAAGCTAGTTGACGATATTGATGAAGAAGACATCGACGTACACGAGGGTGAAATCGCTCATGTCGCCGCTATTGTCGAAAGGCAAGTCTTGAGCAATCAATAACCTCCAGGCATTGCGCCATTTACTCAAGGGAATGATCAGAGAGGCGCATAGTGAGTCTGCACTAGGACAAAGAGAAAAATGGCAGAATGCACTGGATGCGTAGCCATGAAGAAAGCAATCATTGTGTACGATACGGTCTATGGGAATACGGAAAAAGTTGCCCGCGCTCTCGCTCAAGGCCTTGAGAGCTCACACGCGGTCAGTGTTACGCTGACTCGGGCAAGTGAGGCAGATGCTAGCAGGTTGTCAGAATACGTCATCGTTCTTGTTGGTTCTCCTACGCATGCTTGGAACGCTTCTAAGCCGATTAAGGAGTTTCTTCACGGGCTCGCCAAGTCCGGCCTCAAAGGAAAGAAGGCCTTTGCCTTCGATACAAAAATGAGAAGTCGTATCGCAGGAAGCGCGGCCAAGCATATTGAGAAAGAGCTATCCAAGCTGGGTGCCGAAATCGCGCGAGCAAGTGCGTCCGCGATTGTCGAGGGAAATGAAGGGCCTCTTGAGGAAGGTACTGAGAGCACATTCACGAGGATAGGGCTTGACATAGCCAATACGATTCGCTAGAGTTCGCTCTAGGGATTCCTGCGTGTTGTGTGCCTACTCCGAGGCAATCCGCTTCGTCGTTGGCCAGCTCTCGTCACCGTTCCCCAGAACCAGAATGGCCGCTGCAGATGATGCTCCGACTTGGCAACGGTCCTTGCCGACAGCCCGACCGAAGAAGATGAACAGAAGACTGGCTAATCCATCAGTCTTCTATTGCAGGGCAGTTTCGAGACGCGCTTCTGGTCAACTTGTCCATTGACTGGTTCAGGCCGGCAATCGTGTAGACAAGCATTTGACCCGGAGTCCAATCACTTTGCGTGACTGTCATCTGAGTCATATCGCATCCGACTTTCCTAAACCTGACCACCGTCCGTAATTCCTTTGGGAAATCTGCAGGCAAACCCACGCTGACCGGATTGATGCTTTTGCCTTCTTTATCCGACAGGCTCTGAGTGAATTCAAGCCTGTTCAGTGGCACAATTCTCTTGTAGATGCCAGTGACGTATTGTTCGGGTCCTCCTTGGTCCTCCGGCGGACGCATGCCGAATAAGTATCTGCCGCCCTCGCGCAAGTCTATTTTGCACGAGGGGGAGGTATAGTCTTTTGGACCCCACCAACGCATAACCTCCTTCGGATCAGTCCAAGCTTTCCAGACGCGCTCGACTGGTGCGTCGATGATGCGGCTAACTACAATATTCTCTTTTTTTGTAGACTGTGTCGGGTTATCTGAACTCGTATATCATCGCCTCTTCTGATTTCTATCGTCAAGAGAAATGCGGACTGCCTGTTCGGAAGAATCAACATCTCGCTTAGTCTGGTAGTACAATCCTCCGACTAGGCCTACATGCATCGTTTTTCTTGGCATTGAACTTCACTATTGTGAATTCTAGCACCGCCTGCTATAAACTCTTGCATCCGTCTCCCTCAAGGTATTTCAGTGAGACCACGGTACGGAACGCAGCACTAATCATCGTTTATGGAGGTACAGATCATTGCCAAGAGTAGTTCACTTTGAGTTTGTAGCGGACAATCCTGAAAGAGCGAAGAAGTTCTATCAGAGCGTCTTTGGCTGGAAAATCGAGAAGTGGAAGGGGCCAACGGACTATTGGCTCATTACGACCGGGGATGAGCACGAACCTGGAATAGATGGCGGGTTCAGCAAAAGGGAGAGCCCCGAGGAGACGATTATCAACACGATCGGTGTGCCGGATGTAGACAAGTACGCAAAGCTTGTGCAAAAAACGGGAGGCACTATCGTCCGACCTAAACACGCCGTCCCCGGCGTAGGGTGGCTTGTTTCCTTCAAGGATCCTGAAGGCAACATGTGGGGCATGATGCAGAACGACCCCTCCGCCAAGTGATTGTTGTTTCCGCGACGCAACCTAGTCACTCCGAGGGATGATGTGCTCCCGCCGAGGCACGAACGACTGTTCCGAGCGGGTATGTGGAACACCTAGTCCCATTTGCCATTAGTCGGATAAATGATGAAGCAAGCACTTGGATAATGGTGCTCGTCACGGGAAACAGATATAGGCGACAAGCAGCTTGTTCCTTCGGTTAGTTGATGAGTACATGAGTGCACCTTCTCCTCTTGATGAATGGCGATTTCTCATTGGCACTTGGAAGGGCAAA
>Ga0153916_10002599_pt1 | contig 13190 bp, 10 predicted proteins | sample Opewatmetagenome_FD_109642 | JGI IMG/M metagenome (GOLD analysis project Ga0153916, IMG submission 109642) | Freshwater wetland microbial communities from Ohio, USA - Open water 3 Core 3 Depth 4 metaG | ecosystem: Environmental > Aquatic > Freshwater > Wetlands | place: USA: Ohio, Lake Erie...
GCCTTTGAAATATCGGATGAAGTCATCAACGCTCCAATCGGAAAGCCGCCGCCCAGTGCCTTTGCCAGAGTCATCACGTCGGGAACAATTCCATAATGTTCGAAAGCGAACATCTTCCCTGTGCGACCGAAAGCTGTCTGGACCTCGTCGAGAATCAGAAGAGCCCCGCGTTCATCGCAGACGTCCCTGGCCGTCTTCATGAATTCCAGAGATGGAATCACAATCCCACCTTCACCTTGGATTGGCTCCAGGACAAGAGCAGCAGTCTCGGAATTAACAGCGGTTTTCAAGTGCTCGCAATTGTCATATTCGACGAAATCGAAACCGGGAATGATCAAAGGCTCAAATCCGGAACGGTATTTTAGCTGCCCGGTCGCTGACAATGATCCTACGGTCCTGCCATGAAAGGAGTTCTTTGCGGCAACGAATCTCGACCTACCAGTATGTTTGACCGCCAACTTCAACGCAGCCTCATTCGCCTCAGTGCCACTGTTCACGAAAAGCGAAACATTCAGCGATGACGGTGTCATCGAAGATAGCATCTCCGCCAGCTCGGCCTGCTCCCTGACATGATACAGATTCGACACGTGGACCAACTTCTTAACCTGCAAGCAGACCTCGTCAACTATCGCGGGATGACAGTAACCAAGCGCGTTGACGGCGATTCCAGCGACGAGATCGAGGAATTCGTTTCCGTCAAGATCGTAAAGGAACTCTCGATGACCCCTCTGGAAACATATCTCCTCTCTCGAGTAGTTCTGGAATAGGAAGGATTCAGTGGTCTTCTTCACTTGTTCAAAATTCATCAATTTCCTCCGAAACCAATTAGCCTAATTACTGCAGAGTGATTCTGGTTCCACAGTTCACTCCTCCAATCAGCTGACTTAGAATTGAGTGAGGCTCTTTCCCTGAAACCAAGTGCGCGATCTTGACACCATTCGATATCGCAAAGGTACATGCTTCTACTTTCGGAATCATTCCATCGGTGATTGTTCCAGACGAAACCAGAGTGTTCAATTGCATGATCGTAACATCGTGGATCAGTGTCGAACCACCCCCATTAGTGTCCATAAGGCCCGGGACATCTGTGACGAGGACCATTTCCTCCGAATGTATCGCTCTTGCGATATTGGCCGCCGCGGTGTCCGCGTTTACATTCAACTCCCGCCCCGATTCATCACTACAAATAGGGAACAGCACTGGCACGAATCTGCTCGCGCAAAGGAGATTGATCATCGCTGGATCGACGTGGATTATCTCACCGACGTTGCCAAGATCAACAAGTGACTTCTTACCCTCGTGGTCGCTTATCTCCACTGGTTCCTTCTTCCTGCAGATTATTGTCCTTCCTTCGACTCCATCCAGCCCAATTGCTTTGACACCCGCCATCTTCAACGCTTCCACGATGTGCGAATTCATCCCTGAAAGGACATTTTTTACGACCTCGAAGGTCTGATTATCGGTAATCCGGAGCCCCATAACCTTCTTCACATCTATCCCAAGCTTGTTCATCTCAGCGTTTATCTCCGGGCCGCCACCATGAACGATCACGGGGCGCACGCCGAGGCCGACAAGAAGTGCTATATCATTGCAAAAGTACTCCAGATCTCCGTTGCCGTTCAGAGAGCTCCCTCCGAACTTGATAACCACTTTCTTCCCACGCATTTTCCTAATCCGTGGTGTCATTTTCTTGTCAATCTCGAAATCTTCCATTTCGTCCACCTAGGTCGTGTACTGGGCGTTGATTTTCACATAGTCGAAGCTCAAATCGCATCCCCATGCTTCTGCTGAGAACTCACCTACGCCCAAGTCTAGTTTTATGGCAATCTTCTTTTGTTCCATGATCTTCCTCGCTATGGATTCAACTTTGGAATCGCTCCAAACCAAAGGAACACCATTCTCGAAGAGAGAGGTGTTAGTTCCGTTGCTTGATATCATCAATCTCGTCTTGTCCAAATCGAACTCGCATCCAGAGTTGCCTATTGCCGCCAATATCCTGCCGAAGTTCGGATCGCCACCGAAGATAGCAGCTTTTACTAGGTTCGAAGAAACAACAGCCTTGGCGGCCAACTTTGCATCGCTCTCACTCGCAGCGCCGTCGACAACTACCTCGATCAGCTTGGTCGCTCCCTCGCCATCGATGACGATTAGTCTCGCGAGGATCTTGAGAACATATTCCACTCCTTCCCAAAAGGCTGGGTCATCATCAACAGGCTGTCCACCGGCTGCACCATTCGCCATCAGGACCGAGATATCGTTGGTGCTTTGATCTCCATCTACGTTTATCATATTGAGACTGCAATCCAATGCCCTTTGCCATCTTCGATCGGCCCGATGGCCTAGAACTGCATCCGTGGTGACAAAGCTCAGAGTCGTAGCATGAAGTGTCCTCATGGCTGGAGAAATCATCCCACTTCCTTTCGCCATAGCACCTATCGTTACAACAGTGCCATCCCCGATGGTCACTTGGCATGCCGCCTCTTTTCTGATCGTGTCCGTGGTCATTATCGCGGAGGCAGCCGCACTATCATATTGTGGACCTTTGCCGAGGAACTTGACCGCTTCTGGAATGCCAGCAATCACTTTCTCCATCGGCAAATAGCGACCGATCACGCCTGTGGATGCGATTCCCACGAGTCTCTCGTCAATTCCAAGTTCTCTGGCTGTATGAGAGATCATGGTATGCGAGTCCTCAATTCCCCTTGAGTTCGTGAGAGCATTTGCATTCCCGCTGTTGACCACAAAGGCCTGGAGAACTTCCGGATCCCTTCTCATCATTATTTCAATCGGGGCAGCCCTGACATTGTTGCGAGTGTATGCGATTGAGACCCTTGCGGGAGATTCTGAATACAATACAGCCAAATCGAGCTTCTCTTTCTTTATTCCGCAATGGACCCCGGACGCTCTATAGCCGAGCGGGGTCGTTATACCGCCATCAATGGCATTCACTGTCTCACACTCCCAATCCAGGAAAGTCGAGACCCGTGCTTTCCTCAAGGCCCAGCATTAAGTTCGCGTTCTGGACTGCTTGTCCCGCACCCCCTTTCACAAGGTTGTCGACTGTGCTCATCACGACAACGTTCCCGTTACCTGCGAACTCATATCCAATTTCGCAGTAGTTGGATCCCACGACAGACGGAATCGATGGCACGGCGTCGACTCTGACGAACCTCTTGTCCGCGTAGTATTTCTCATATACCGAATACAAATCATCGTGGCTGGCACTCTTCGCAAGGTGAACGTAAGAAGTGCACAGTATGCCCCTGACTATTGGCACGAGATGGGGGGTGAATACCACTTCTGATGCTCCGCCCGACATCATGTCCAATGCCATCTGGATTTCGGGTGTGTGACGGTGTGATCCCACCTTATAAGGAATGACGTTCGCTCCACAGTTCGGGTGATGAGTCAATTTCGTTGGCTCCATTCCCGCACCGGACGTGCCGCTTTTCGCGTCCACTATGACCCTCGACTCAATCAATCCTTCAGCGACGAGGGGGGCGAGAGCGAGCACAGCGCAGGTTGGATAGCATCCTGGATTTGCAACAAGCTGTGATTCCACTATATCGTTCTTGAAAAGCTCGGGTATCCCGTAAGTTGAGGTAAGAAGATTCTTTGGATCTTTGTGGTCAATTCCGTACCATTTCCTGTAGATGTTGGGGTCCTTTAGACGATAATCCCCGCTAAGATCGACCACCTTTATTCCATTTTTGAGTATATCCGGAATTACGTCCATCGAAGCGCCGTACGGAGTAGCGACGAAGACGATGTCATAATCCATCCTACCATTCAATTTCTCGTCGAACCTGATGTCCACGAATCCTTGAAGATATGGATGTACCTTCGATACCTTCACTCCTGGATGCTGACGAGACGTAATGGTCGACAATGAGATCTTGGGATGTCGACATAGGATTCGAGCCAGCTCCCCGCCCGTAAATCCTGAACCCCCGACTATCGCTGCCTTTGCCATTTTGGATATCCTCGATATTTTGGATTGGTCCATTGAGAAAAATGAGTATTAAGCATGATGACCCATATCCGACAATACATTGTCCTGTTGTCGCAGTGGAGACGAATTGGTCTCATCTGGCCAGCATGTCTAGAAGAAGACTCCGAGGAGTTTCATTTGTCGCAAGCGAATCATTAACGCTTTATAATGTGGTGCAAGTCTTCCGGAAGATCGAAATGCAACCCAGCAAGTCTCAAGGAAAGAAGGTCGTGTTGGCTTACTCAGGGGGTCTGGACACCTCTGTTGCGATTAGATGGTTACAGGAGAGGTATGGTTTTGAAGTGATTGCGGTGTCCGTAGACGTCGGACAGCCTGGAAATCTGGACGAGGACGTCAGGAGGGCCAAAACAATCGGCGCGATGAAAGCGTACGCGATCGATGCAAAGGAAGAGTTCGCCAAGGATTACATTTTCCCATCATTGAAGGCAAATGCAATGTACGAAGGTTCGTATCCTCTGAGCACTGCAATTGCCAGACCCCTTATCGTAAAGAAACTTGTGGAGGTCGCTGAGAAGGAGGGAGCCTCATACATTGCTCACGGATGCACAGCCAAGGGCAACGATCAGGTGCGATTCGACGTCTCCATCGGTGCTCTGGCACCTCATATTGAGATCATCGCCCCCATGAGGGAATGGGTGATGTCCCGTGAGGAGGAAATCGAATACGCGAGAATGGGCAAGATACCGATCAAGGTCAAGAGGGAAACACCATACAGTACTGATGAGAATCTGTGGGGCAGGAGCGCCGAGTGTGGGATCTTAGAAGATGCCGCCCAAGAGCCTCCGGAAGATGCCTATGAGTGGACCACTAACCCTACAAATGGGCCTGAGAAGCCTGAGTATATAGAGATCGCATTCGAAGGCGGAGTTCCGATATCCCTGAATGGAAAAGTGACGAATCCAGTTTCCCTGATCATATGTCTCAATGAGATTGCAGGGAGACACGGCGTAGGACGAATCGATCATATCGAGAATAGGCTGGTAGGAATCAAATCCCGGGAGATCTACGAGTGCCCAGCCGCTACCGTCTTGATTGGAGCGCACATCGACCTAGAGAAACTCGTTCTGCCTAGAGATCTTCTAAGCTTCAAGAGGATTGTAGAGCAAAGATTCACCGAGCTGGCGTATGATGGCCTCTGGTTCAGTCCGCTGAGGGAATCGTTGTCTGCGTTTGTCGAAAAAACCCAGAATGTCGTTTCCGGGACCGTTCGGGTCAGGCTCCACAAGGGATGTTCGGTTCCAGTCGGAAGAACTTCACCGTATGCATTATACTCGACCAGTCTTGCAACATACGACAAGGGAGACAAGTTCGACCACACTGCGGCGAAAGGATTTATCTACGTCTGGGGGCTACCATTAAAGACCATCGCGTCGGTACAGGGGTCGAAGGTGAAACCTGATGGATCGTCGAGCACTGTGGTCGGGAAGATTCGAAAAGGGGCCAAGTAGTTCCACGCTCTCCTTCACATCCTCCCTCTCGGTGGATGAAAGGCTGGCTTGGTATGACGTCGTTGGCTCAATCGCCCACGCAAGGATGCTTGCTAGGCAAGGAATAATTCGACCGAAGGATGAAAGGCTCCTGGTCAGTTGCCTGAAACGACTCATTAAGAAGATTGAGAAGGGCGAGCTGGAACTCTGTGAGGACCTGGAGGACGTCCACACGAACATAGAGTTCATTCTGACGAATGAAGTCGGCGAAGCGGGCTCGAAGATCCACACGGCCCGAAGCAGGAATGACCAGGTGGTGACTGACCTTAGGATGGCTCTTCGCGACTCTGTGCTGGAAATCGTTGACAGTATCATATCAATGCAGACGGCTTTGCTGAAGATCGCGGAGAACAACCTGACCACGATTATGCCAGGATTCACGCACATGCAACATGCCCAGCCGATCACTCTCGCGCATCATATGATGGCCCATTTCTACAAATTGGCCCGGGACACCGAGAGGTTCTTCGATGCCTATGCAAGAATCAATGTCTGTCCACTCGGATCGGCTGCTTTGGCCGGAACCACGTTCAACATCGACCGTAAGTACGTCTCAGATCTGCTTGGTTTCTACCGACCATGCGAGAATTCTGTCGACGGCGTGTCTGACAGAGACTTCGTGGCGGAGTATGCTTTCGCAGCATCGCTCACAATGATACACTTAAGTTCCATTTGCGAGGAGCTCGTGCTTTGGACCACACCTGAATTCGCATTTGCCGAGATGGACGACAAGTATTCGACCGGGAGTTCGATCATGCCCCAGAAGAAGAATCCAGACGTGGCGGAATTGATTCGTGGAAGAACTGGTGGGACGATCGGGAACCTTGTTTCGCTCCTGGTTCTGCTCAAGGGTCTGCCAATGGCATACAACAGGGATCTGCAAGAAGACAAATCCCCCGTGCTCGAAATCACGGACACGCTCGTACCCTCGCTCGAGATTCTCACCGAAGTCATCGAGACGATTAGGTTCGATTCGGATGAGATGGAGGAGAAGACGAAGAACGGATTCTTGAATGCGACGGACCTTGCAGACTATCTCGTCACAAAGGGAGTTCCATTCAGAACAGCTCACGAGATCGTCGGAAAGGTCGTGAGATATGCACTGAAGAACAAGAAGAGACTGGAAGACCTTTCCATGAAGGAACTGAGAAACTTCCATGATAGATTTGACGAGGATGTCAGTGAGGTTCTTCCGATATTGAAATGCATTGAGCGCAGGCGTTCCTATGGCGGGACAGCCCCTGAGGCAGTCAAAACCCAAATCGACCAGGGATACCTGGTTTTGAGAAAGCAGAGAGGTCGTGCGAGGAATATGAGAGAGAAGATCGACGAGGCCTGGAAGACGCTTCTATGATCATCATTCGATGATATCCCTTGCCATGACTATCAGATCGACTATCTTGATGTCCTTTGGATAGGTCACCAGGGCGTCCTCGAAATTCTTCTCGCAGAAAGGACATGCGGTGACAAGGTACTCGGCGCCAGTCTCCAACGCGTACTCAATCCTTTTGGCAGCGATGAGCCTCGCGAGATCAGGATGAGTCTTCTTCACTCCGGCTCCAGCTCCGCAACACAAACTCATTTCCTTGCTGAATCCCATCTCGGTAAACTTCAGGTTGGGAATTGCTTTGAGTATCGCTCTCGGTTCATCGTAGACTCCCATGTGCCGCCCAAGGTCGCAGGGGTCATGGTATGTCACATGCGTGTCCGACTGCCGAAATCTAATCTTGCCTGACTTGACCAGATCAGATAGAGTACTTGTTATGTGTTCAACCTTGACGTCGAATTCTGGAATGACTTTGGAATATGAGGATAACATGTTGAAGCAACCAGCACAACTTGTGATAATTCTCTCAACTCCAGCATCCTTGAAAGTTCGATAGTTCTGGCGAGCCAGCTCCACAAAAAGGTCAGAAACACCAAGCTTGAGTATCGGAGATCCGCAACAGACCTCGTTTTCTGCAAGATAACAGACCTCGATTCCTCCTGCCCTCAGAACATCCAATGCTGCTCTCGCGATCTTGGGGGACCGGAACGAAGGAAAACATCCAGCGAAGTAGAGTACCTTTCCCCTTCTTGGAAGATCTAGATCACTCGCCCATTGACCCCTTTTCCCCGATTCATCGGACCATGGGTTCCGATTCTTCCTGACATTCTCAATCAATTCCCTCTGGGTCGAAACCGGAAGTTTACCCTCATCAATCGCCTTTCGTCTGACCTCTCTCACCAGTCTCGGCGTGTCGATCCTCACTGGACACATCTCGACACACAATCCACAGTTCGTGCAGCAAGATATTCCGCCTCGGACTGCTTCATCCATTCCATCAAGATCGGCGGTGAAGCAAAGTCCCCTCCCTCCAAGGTACGTATGCCCGCCGAATTCGTACCCCATGACGTCGTAGACTGGACACTTGAGCAGGCATCCACCGCAATTGATGCAGTACATCACTTCTGAATCAGTTATGGAGCTTCTCCCATTATCAACAAGAACGAGAACAATGTCACTCGGCCCGTGCATTCCAAAGAAGGTCTTCTTCTCGATATCGGCCGTTCTGCTCGGACCGCTGATGATGTCGACGTACGCGCTATTTATGCCTCCAGTACCATAGAAGGTCTGAAGCTTCACTAGATTCATGGCCTCATCTAGGTTAGCTACAATCTTCTCTGGCGCAGAGACGATTATATGCTTCTTTGGTCTTCTGGCACAGAGCGTCACGTTACCCTCATTGTGGACGATGACAACGGCGCCTTCCTCAGCCGTTATGAAGTTCGCACCAGTAATTCCCACCCTGGCTCTGGAGATGTACTCTGAAACCTCTTTCCTTATTTCCTCAATCAGCTTGTCGGGATCAGGTTCGATCCTTCGACCGAAGTGTTCGCTCATTATCTCAGCGATCTCATACCTTGTAAGATGGACCGCAGGACCAGTAGGATGCACTGTTCTTTCACCCGCTACCTGGACAATCCTATCCCCAGCGTCGGTCTCGACGACCTCGATTCCCTTTGACTCTAGGAACTGAGCAAGATCGATCTCCTTCGTGATGTTCGATTTCGATTTTACGACAAGCTTCTCATCTCCTAATTCATCGAGCACGATCTGGAGTGCGTCTTCTCGTGACTTCGGACAGAGTACACGAATGCCATTGGACCTGAGTTGTTCGATTGCCCTTACCCTTATGTTGGGGTCATTCAGAGATCGTCTTCGGGATTCTCTTGCCCTCTCCCTTCTAAGCTCGAATTCGCCAATCTTCTCCCTGTTAGAATCCTGACTGTGGATGTTCGTGTCAAAGGCTTTCCGCATCCCTCTGAACTTGTCGCGGTCGCCGACGGCAGAATCCACACGCTTCCTCAAATCAATCTCGATGCCATCAGAAGGTCCTGTCATCTGCGATCAGGGAAACGGATCCTCCAGGATATCATTCTTCCGCTGAGGAGAGTTTGTCCCACTCTACGTCGTGGCTGACCTTCGCCTTCGAGAGCATTCGACTTATCTTCTCACTCAGACGGACCACTTCGCTTCCACGCGACGTTCCGCGAATGTAGAACTCCTTCCTATTCAGTGGAAACACAAGCCTCATTTTGCCTTTGCGGTTGTACCCCTCTGGCTTCACGTTTCTTTCGAGGTCGACTTGGTTGAGATAGATGAACATCTTAAGGACATCCTCGTCCTCTGGCACCTGTTCGGTCTCTTCCAGGAACGTTTTGAGAATATCGGGAAAAACCTTCGCCAAGTCCCTGTATTTCCCCTTCTTCAGAACGAAGTGACCGCTGGCAGCCTTCATCGTTCCGTTTGATGGAAAAGTCTCTATTTAAACATGTCGTGCCCGTGCAATTGCTGAATAAGTCATCAGATGTGCAGACTCTTTGGATAGTCCGGATAAGGGAATATTAATTACAGAGTGGAATATTCATCCATGCTCGTAGCCCTGACAATCGCCGGATCTGACTCGATAGGAGGGGCAGGTCTGGAGGCCGATCTGAAGGTTTTCGCTTCGCTAGGGATCCATGGCGCCTGCGTTATCACTGCGATAACCTCGCAGAACACGCAACGAGTTTCTAGCATACTGCCAATACCTCCCAAACATGTCATTTCACAGCTTGATGCGGTTCTCGAGGACGCAAAAATCGCATCGGTCAAGACTGGAATGCTCTACTCAGAAGAGATTGTTGACGCAATCGTCTCGAGACTTACAGGATTTCAATTTCCAATCGTGGTCGATCCAGTCCTGGTGGCAGTGGTAGGCGATTCCCTGCACAGAAGGAACTTGATCAAAGCATTGCGAGACAGGCTATTCCCTATAGCCGCTATCGTTACACCGAACCGTTCTGAAGCCGAGGTTCTCAGTGGCGTTCGAATCCACAGTTGGAACGATTCCAGAAAGGCATGCAGGGAGATTGCACGTACTGGGCCGAAGGCAGTTCTCTTGAAGGGGGGACACTTCAATGGGGCTCAGGCGAAGGATCTCCTTTTCATAGATGGCAAGTTCCATGAGGTGTCGTCCCAGCGTTTGGATGCTCGCGTCCATGGGGGAGGTTGTGTGCTGTCATCTAGCATCGCTGGGCATCTAGCGAGAGGGATGAATATCAAAGATGCCGTATTTTCCGCTAAGGCCGGGGTCTTTGAATCCATTTCCACGAGGTATTCGGTGGGAAAAGGCGTAGAAGTCGTCAATCCGATGGGGTCAATCGAGAGAGAATCAATGAGATACATTGTGATGATAAGGCTAAGAAAAGCGGCAAAGGAGATAGAGTCGTTGCTTTCACTTCCTTGGGTCCCAGAGGTTGGAATCAACTTCGTCTATGCGCTACCAATGGCGACTGATATAGAACACGTGTGCGGACTCGAAGGCAGAATCACATCAATTGGAGGTTCGATTTCGCACTGCGGCGGAGTCGACTTCGGTGCATCCGAGCATGTTGCGAGAGTTGTGCTCGCAGCGATGCAGTTCGACCCAGAAATGCGTTCGGCCATCAACTTGCGCTTAAGTGAGGAGAACCTGACCAGTCTAGAGTCGGCCGGCATGTCTCTCGGAAGTTTCGGCCGTGAGAAAGAACCAGAGAACAGAATGACAATGGAATGGGGCACCAGGAAGGCAATTGAGACGGTAGGATTTGTGCCGGACGCGATATTCGACAGAGGAAGCGTTGGAAAAGAACCGATGATACGACTACTGGGCAGAGACCCCAATGAGATCTTGACGAAGCTAAGGCGAGTGCTGAATTGAATGGTGATGCATTGAGAATCGCCATGTTCACGGACACATATCTTCCGACAAGAGATGGCGTGGTTACATCGATTCTTACCACCAAACGAAAGTTGGAAGAGCTGGGACACAAGGTCTTCTTGTTCGCTCCCGAGCCAGACAACGACGCTGACAGAGAGAACGGTGTCTACTACTTCCGTGCGCACAGTTTCAGGAAATACCCAGGATACCGCATAGCGATATACCCTTCAAACAAATGCGAGATTCTCGAGGACTTGGACATCGATGTCATCCATACGCATGGTCTTCTTGCAATGGCCGTGCGCAGCATGTTTGCTGGCCGAGTTCTGCGAAAACCAGTCGTCGTTTCGTTTCATACCATGATAACTGAGGCCTCCAAATACTACGCAAAGCTGCCGATTCCGGACCCACTCATAGACCGACTATTCTGGGTCTACCTAAGGCAGCTACTCGAAAGAGCTGACGCCGTCATTGTTCCGACCAAGGCAATAAGATCCGAGCTGAGCGAGTACGCACCGAACATGAAAAGAATCGAGGTGATTCCTACAGGTGTGGACTGTTCCCTCTTCAAACCCGAGGTCGATGGCACTGCGATAAGGAAGAAATATGGATTGGATAGAGAGAAGATCGTTCTGAATGTTGGGAGAATTGCCTGGGAAAAGAACTTGGAACTCATCCTAGACGGATTCTCAGTTTTGAGAAGCAGAAACAGCGATATATGGCTAATGATAGTGGGAGACGGCCCAGCGCGGGAACACTACATGAAACGTGCTGAAGAACTCGGATTCGCCGACAGGACGATATTCACAGGTTTCGTCCCTGATAGTGAGCTTTCCCAATACTATGCGGCGAGCGATGCCTTCGTGATGGCTTCCAAGTTCGAGACCCAGGGGATAGTCGTCCTGGAGGCGATGGCATGCGGGAAACCTGTGGCCGGAATCAACTACAGGGCGGTGGCAGAAATCGTAGAACATGGCGTGAATGGCTATCTGTTCGACGAGAATCCAGAAAGCTGTGCCAATGCGATGGAAAACGCCTTGAAATCTCCCGATCATGTTCGAGCAGCGGCAAGGCAACGGGCAGAGGAATATTCGATTACGGACAGCATAAAGGATTTAGTCAAGATTTACCAGTTCGCCATAGAAAGGAAGAAAGCGTTCCTTGACGGAAGAATCAAGTAAACGGATTGACTTCTACTTCACTCAATGCTTGACATCGGCCAGGCAATCTACGACATCTTCTCGCCCTTGGATGCCTGGGGGATGCTCGCTTGCATTTTCGTCATCTTCTACATAGATGCAATCGTTTTTCCGACGTTGCCGGAACTATTTGCCGTGATCATCTTCATGGTCATACCGCAAGCCTGGTTCGGTCTCATGATACTGGCAACGATTGCGGTCGCAGAAGTCCTTGGACTGTCGACTCTGTACTTGATAGTGAAGAAGATTCACATTCCGCAGATAATCGAGAAGGCCATACACCGCTATCGCGATTTCCTCATGGTCCGAGACGAGAGGATGATTCTGGTCAACCGGATTGCTCCGGTAATTCCTTTTATCGGAGCTTTTGTTGCCATCTGCAACTGGTCAATCAAGAAAGCGATAATCTATACCCTCGTTGGTGGAATGACCAAGTATGGATTCATCATCTCGATGAGTGGTATGTTCTTTGCCTACTTTTCCTCGAAGACCGCACAGAACGTAACGCTTGGGATGATTATCATTATTATCGGCGTCAGCATTGCGATCTCGATTGTTCGGAGAGGGAGAATGAGGAAGAAGAATGAGGATTGTACACGTTAACCCGTTCCATTACCCTTTTCTTGGTGGAATAGAACATCGAATCCATCACATTTCGACTCGTCTAGCGAGAAAGCACGAAGTCATGGTTTTGACGGGAAGAATGCCCAATACGATTCCCGAGGAACGAATCGACGGATATTCGGTGAAACGTCTCGATTCCTCCTACATTAGAATCTATAACCCTCCACATGTGCGGACACACGGAGTACTTGAGGAGTTGGAGAAACTGGAACCAGATGTGGTCGATTTCCATTATAGATGGTCGAGAACTTATACGAAAGCGGTTCTCGCTTTCAAAGGCCCGAAGATCTTCACCTGGCACAACACTTTTGGCGAGGGTGAGGGAGCAATCAGAATGCTAAGCAAGTTAAACGATATTCTCTTCTCCAGACACATCGATCGTTTCACCAGAATCGCATGCGTGAGTGAATTCGTCATGAAGGACCTCGAGACGCGAGGCTTTCCTGCTGACAAGCTAAGGACCGTTCCCAACGGTGTGGAGATGCCAAGGATTTTGTCCAAAGAGGGCGATTTCATACTATTCGTTGGCCGACTGGTAAAGACAAAAGGTCTTGTTTATTTGTTGGAAGCCATGACTGGAATCGATGCTCCTCTCATCGTGTGCGGAGCCGGTCCTGAGATGGAACGATTGGTAAGGAAAGCA
>Ga0153916_10002600_pt1 | contig 13186 bp, 9 predicted proteins | sample Opewatmetagenome_FD_109642 | JGI IMG/M metagenome (GOLD analysis project Ga0153916, IMG submission 109642) | Freshwater wetland microbial communities from Ohio, USA - Open water 3 Core 3 Depth 4 metaG | ecosystem: Environmental > Aquatic > Freshwater > Wetlands | place: USA: Ohio, Lake Erie, Old...
ACAAGGGCATCATGGGCCTGCCGTGGATGGCGTATTTCGAGGGCGCCAGCAACGAGGTGCCGCAGGAGCAATACACCATCCCCTTCGGCCAGGCCAAGGTGGTGCGCGCGGGCAGCGACCTGACCATCGTCACCCTGAGCCAGATGGTGCAGAAGTCGCTGCTGGCTGCGGAGGAACTGGCCAAGCAGGGCATCAGCGCCGAGGTGCTGGACCTGCGCACCCTGGTGCCGCTGGACCGCAACGCGGTGCTCAAGTCGGTCGCCAGGACGGGCCGCCTGCTGGTGGCCGACGAAGACTACCTGGGCTTCGGTCTCACGGGCGAGATCGCCGCCATCGTGGCGGAGAACCTGGACACGGTCGCGCTCAAGGCCCCGGTCCGCCGGCTGGCGGTGCCGAACGTGCCGATTCCCTACAGTCACCCGCTGGAGCAGTTCGTCATTCCGCAGGTCAAGGGCATCGTCGAATCGGCGCAGGCGTTGATGAAAGGCCGCGTGGCCGAGACGGTGGCCGCATGACCGAGGTCACGCTGGATGCGCAGGCATGGCAGGGCGTCGAAGAATCGGTGGAAGCGCTGGTGGACAAATGGCTGGTGCAGCCGGGCGACACGGTGCAGGCCGGCCAGGCGCTGGCCAATGTGGTGCTGGTGAAGTCGAACCTGGAGGTCACCGCGCCGGCGGCCGGCCGCGTGGCGCAGATTCTGGTTCCCGCTGGCAGCACCTTTGCGCGCGGCAAGCCAATTGTCGTGTTGGAGGCCAAATAGACGCAGCGGCGCAAGAGCAGGCCTGGAACAACGACGTGCTGGCGCGCGTTGTGACGGCGCCGCAATGGCGTGTCTGGAGCTACGCCGCGCCCGCCATCGTGCTGGGCTGCTCGCAGCGCGCGTTGCGCCCGACGCTGGAAGCGCGAGTACAGGGGCGTCTGCCGGTGGTGGGGCGCGAGGCGGGAGGCGGCGCCGTGCTCACCGGCCCCTGGCTGCTGGGCCTCTCGCTTGCGCTGCCGCCTGCGCACGCCTGGCTGGACGGCGGCCTGCTGCCCGGCTACCAGCGCCTGGGGCAATTGCACGTCGAGGTGCTGCAGACGCTGGGCGTCCGCGCCCGGGCCGCGCCGCCGCAGGAGCGGCCGTCCCGCCAGTCGCGGCGTGACCCCGACCCCCTGGACTGGGCCTGCTTCGGCGGCCTGTCGCCGTGGGAGGTGGTCGATGCGCAGGGCCGCAAGCTCGTGGGCCTGGCGCAGCGGCGGCGCCAGACCGGCGTGCTGCTGGTGGCCGGCACCTTGCTCAGCGCGCCGGACTGGCGGCTGTTGTGCGAGGCGATGGACCGGCCGGATGATGCAGCCCTGCTGCGCCAGCGCACGGTGAGTTGCGAGGAACTGCTGGGCCGGCCACTGGCGGCCGGGACGGTACACGAGGGGTGGGCGCGAGTGCTGAGGCAAGCGCTGGAGTGAAAGTCACTTTCGGCGTGGCCGCCATGGGATGCGTGCCGTCGGGTGTCGGTCGCGTCTGCCCCGCGGGTCGAGACCTATTCACGGAAGGAGGGCATCATGCCTCAAGTGCAAGCCGGTCGCATCACAATGAACTACGAGCAGCAAGGTAGCGGGGAGCCTTTGATACTCATCCCCTACCTCGGGGCCGACAATGCGTGTTACGCCTTCCAGGTGGCGGACTACGCGAAATACTTTCGCTGCATCTCGATCGATCCGCGTGGCACCGGAGCGTCGGACAAGCCGCCGGGCAGCTACTCCACCGAGATGTTCGCTGACGACGTCGCCGCATTGATGCAGGCGCTCGGAATTCACCAGGCGCACGTCTTCGGCCTCTCGCTGGGGGCAGCGACCGGCATGTGGCTGGCCGCGAAGCATCCGGAGCGGGTCAAGTCACTGTCGCTGCATAGCGGCTGGCACAAGAGCGATGCCTATCTGAAGGCGGTCCTGAACGGCTGGCAGGTGATGGCCAAGGCGATCGACGACATGCCCGAAGCCATGATCCAGGGGCTCTTTCCCTGGTGCTTCACGCCGGAACTGTACCTGCAGAAGCCGGATTACATCCAGGCCCTGTGCGATTTCACGCGCAGCCGCCCGAGGCAGCCGGTCGAGGCGTTCATGCAGCAATCCAACGCCGTGATCAGCCACGACGCCGCGGCACAGCTGGGCAAGATACGGGCGCCGACGCAAATCACCTTCGGACGGCACGATCTGGTCTGCTCCCCCAGATTTGCCGATCCCTTGCGCAGCGGCATCAGGAATTCGGAGCTGCACATCTTCGAGGACTGCTCGCATGCGGGACTCTACGAGAACGTGCCCGCCTTCAACGAGAAGTCACTCGAATTCCTGCGAAGGCAGGCGGGCTGAAGCCGCACGGCGGCCGCCTCAGGCCAGCTGCGCGATGGTCTTGCGAAAGCGCGCCAGGGACAGGGCGAACAGCACCGAACCGATGACCAGCAGAGCCAGAAAGGACGGGCATACCACTTGCAGGCCGGCACCGCGGTAGAGGATGGCCTGGCTCAACTCGGTGAAATGCGTCGTCGGCGAGAGCGACATGATCCATTGCACCCAGTCCGGCATGCTTTCGCGCGGCGTCATGCCGCCCGACAGCAGTTGCAGCGGCATCAGGGTGAGGATCATCAGCAGGCCGAACTGCGGCATGCTGCGCGCCACCGTGGCCATGAAGATGCCCATGGAGGTGGTGGCAAACAGATGCAGCGCGGTGCCGGCCAGAAACAGCGCCAGCGAGCCCTCGATAGGCACCTGCAGCACGCCCTGGATCACCAGCCCCAGCGACAGCATGGCCGCCAGCAGCACCACCAGCGCCATGGACCAGACCTTGGCCAGCATGATCTCGGCCGGCGTGACCGGCATCACCATGAGGTGCTCCACCGTGCCGTGTTCGCGCTCACGGATCAGCGCCGCCCCGGTGAGGATGATGGACAGCATGGTGATGTGGCCGACGACCTCCATCAACGAACTGAACCAGGTCGGGTTCAGGGCCGGATTGAAGCGCATGCGCGGCATCAGTTCCACCGGTGGCGGCGCCGCGCCACGGTAGCGTTGCACGAATTCGCTGACCTCGCCCATCACGATCTGCTGGATGGTGCCGTCGCCGACAAAGGCCTGGCTCATGCGCGTGGCGTCGATGTTGAGTTGCAGCGTCGGCGCCTGGCCCGCCAGCACGTCACGCTGGAAATCGGGCGGAATGACGAGCACGAAGGTGTAGTGGCCGGCATCCAGGCCCGGATCGATGTCGGCCAGGCCGATGCGCACAGGCTGCGTGAACTGCGGCGGGTAGAAGGCCGAGACGATGCGCGCCGACAGGGCCGAGTGATCCTCGTCCGCGATCGCGATCGGGGCCCGGTGCAGGGTCTCGGGCATGATGGTGCCGGCGGTGTACACCCCGACGGTGAAGGTGTAGACGATGAGAAACAGCATCATCGGGTCGCGCCACAGGCTCCACAGTTCCTTGAGGCCCAGGCGGTAGATGTTGGCCAGGTGGCGTCGCATGTCAGGCCCCCTGCTTTTTCAGCAGCACGATGGCCAGGCCGAGGATGACCGGCACGGCGACCAACAGCGGCCAGAACTGGGCCTGCAGGTCGGCAAAGCCCAGCGCCTTGCTGAACACGCCGCGGCTGATGGTGAACATGTGGCTGGCCGGGTAGATCGCGCCGATCACGCGGCCGCCGCCTTCCAGCGACGATACCGGATTGATCAGCCCGGCAAACTGGATCGCCGGGATCAGCGTGCCGACCATGGTGAAGAACATGGCGGCGATCTGGCTGCGCGTGACGGTGGAGGCCAGCAGGCCCATGCCGGTCGAGCACAGCACGAACAGCAATGCCGCCATCGTCAGGGTGGCAAAGCTGCCGGTGATGGGCACGCCGAAGACGGTGACCGCGGCCAGGCACATGAGGGCGTAATTGAGCATGGCCAGCGACACGTAGGGCAGCTGTTTGCCGAGCAGGAACTCGGTGCGCGTGGTGGGCGTGACGTAGAAGTTGATGATGGAGCCCAGCTCCTTCTCCCGCACCACCGACAGCGCGGTCAGCATGGCCGGCAGCATCAGCAGCAGCATGGGAATCACCGCCGGCACCATGGCCGGCAGGCTTTTTACATCGGGGTTGTAGCGGTAGCGCGTTTCCACGCCGATCAAGCCGGCCGGCGTGACCCCGGTATGCGCTCGCACCTGCTGCACGTACCATTGCTGGTGCATGCCCTGCGCGTAGCCGAGCACGGTCTCGGCGCGCTGCGGCATGGCGCCGTCGATCCACGTGCCGATCTGCACCGACTGGCCGCGCTCGACATCACGGGCGAAGCCGGGCGGAATCTCAAGCGCCAGCGCCAGCTCGCCGCTGCGCATGCGCCGGTCGAGCTCGGCGTAGTCGGCGATCGGCGGGCGTTCGACGAAATAGCGCGAGCCGGCGAGGTTCGCAGCATAGTCGCGGCTCAGCGTCGTCTGGTCGCGGTCCAGCACCGCGAAGCGCAGGTCGTCCACGTCCATGCTGATGCCATAGCCGACGACGAACATCAGCAGCAGGGAGCCGAGTAGCGCCAGCGCGCTGCGCACCGGGTCGCGCCGCAACTCCAGTGCCTCGCGCCACTGGTAGCTGTAGATACGTCCCAGGCTGCGGCGCAGGCGGGCCGGCAGGGCGGTGCTGGCAGCAGGCGGGGGCACGGGGTTGGGGTCCACCTGGGGCAGAGGCTCGTCCTGCGCCGCTGGCGGATCGCCGCCGGCTTCCACCAGATAGCTGATGAAGGCGTCGTCCAAGGTGGTGGCGCCGCGCTTGGCGATCAGCCGGGCCGGTGCATCGCTGTCCAGCACGCGACCGGCATGCATGAGCGAGATGCGGTCGCAGCGCTCGGCCTCGTTCATGAAGTGGGTCGAGATGAAGATGGTGACCTGGTCGCGCCGCGCCAGCTCGATCATCAGCTGCCAGAAGTCGTCGCGCGCGATCGGGTCCACGCCCGAGGTCGGCTCGTCCAGGATCAGCAGCTCGGGCTTGTGCACCATGGCCACGGCCAGCGACAGGCGCTGGCGTATGCCCAGCGGCAGCCGGTCGGGCAACTGGTCCAGTTCTTCGCGCAGGCCGAAACGCTCCACCATCTCGTCCACGCGCGCCGGCACCTCGGCCTCGGGCACGTGGAAGAGGCGCGCGTGCAGCACCAGGTTCTGCCGCACCGTGAGCTCGCCATATAAGGAGAAGGACTGCGACATATAGCCCACCCGTCGGCGCGTCGCCATATCGTGCGGGTCCAGCGCCTGCCCGAACAGCCAGGCCTGACCCGCGCTGGCAGGCAGCAGGCCGGTCAGCATCTTCATGGTGGTGGTCTTGCCGCAGCCGTTGGAGCCGATGAAGCCGAAGATCTCGCCGCGCCGGATCACAAAGCTCACCTGGTCCACGGCGACGAAGTCGCCAAAGCGCATGGTCAGCCCGCGCGCCTCGATGGCCACCGCGGCGTCTGCGCCCAGCGCCAGCGGCGGCATCACCACTTGCCGGTGCCCGCGCCGCTTGTCCGGCGGCAGCAGGTCGATGAAGGCCTCCTCCAGCGTGGCGTGGCCGGTGCGCGCCAGCAGCGCGGTGGGCGCGCCGGTGGCCAGCACCCGGCCGTCGTCCATCGCCACCAGCCAGTCGAAGCGCTGCGCTTCCTCCATGTAGGCGGTGGCCACGATCACGCTCATGCCGGGGCGGTTGGCGCGGATACGGGCAATCAGTTCCCAGAACTGGGCCCGTGCCAGTGGATCGACGCCGGTGGTCGGTTCGTCCAGGATCAGCAGGTCGGGGTCGTGGATCAGGGCGCAGCACAGGCCGAGTTTTTGCTTCATGCCGCCGGAGAGCTTGCCCACCGGGCGAGCCAGGAAGGGGTGCAGGCCGGTGCTGCGCGTGAGGGCATCGATGCGGCGGCGGCGCTCGCCAGCGTCGTGGCCGAACAGGCGGGCGAAGAACTGCAGGTTCTCCTCCACCGAGAGCGTGGGGTAGAGGTTCTTGCCCAGGCCTTGCGGCATGTACGCGATGTTCGGGCATACCGCGTTGCGGTGCCGCACCTTTGCCATGTCACCGCCCAGCACGTGCACGCGGCCTTGCCGGATCGCGCGCGCGCCGGCCACCAGGGCCAGCAGGCTGGATTTGCCCACGCCGTCCGGCCCGATCAGGCCGACCAGGCAACCGGCTGGAATGTCGAGCGTCACGCTCTCCAGCGCGGTCGTCTTCTTGTAGCGAAGGCTGACCTCTTCAAGCCGTGCCACCCAAGGGGACACGTGCCCGGATGTCATGGCAGGACCTTGATGGCCATGCGATCCGGCCACCGGGCGTTGGCGTCGAGCTTGAGCCAGGCGACGCCGGGCAGGCCGGTCTTCACCTGCTCCAGGTGCTTGAGCAGCAGCGCACGGTCGATTTGCGCCTTGACCCGGAACATCAGCTTTTGCCGCTCACTGGCGGTCTCCACCGTCTTGGGCGTGAACTGCGCCGTGCTGGCCACGAACGATACCTTGGCGGGGATCACGTACTGCGGTGCCGCGTCGAGCACGATGCGCACCTCGCTGCCCAGGGCCACCCTGCCGGCCACCGTTTCGGGCAGGAAGAAGGTCATGTAGACGTCGGACAGGTCCAGCAGGTTGAGCACGCGGCCACCGGCGCCCAGTACCTCGCCCGGCTGGGCCACGCGGAACTGCACGCGCCCATCGCGCGGTGCCTTGAGTTCGCTGTCGGCCAGTTCCACGTCGATGCGTTCGAGCGTTGCCTCCAGGGCCGTCACATTCGCCTGGGCGCCGGTGACTTGGGTTCGTGCCACCGCAATGCCTGCCTGGGCCGCCGTGGCTTGCGACTTGGCGGCTGCCAGCGCAGCCTGCTGGCTCTGCACGCGGGCACGGTCGTCATCCAGCAACTGGCCGGAGAAGAACCCTTCCTGCGCCAGTTTCTCCGAGCGGGGCAGCTTGCGTCGCGCGGCATCCAGCTCGCTCTCGCGCTGCGCGACCACGGCCAGGGCGGCCTGGTAGTCGCTCCGGCGCTGCGCGACCTGCACCTCCGCACTGCCGACAGCTTCCCGGGCCTGCCGCAGACGAGCCAGGGCCTCTTCGCGTTGCGCCTGCAGATCCTCCATCTCCATGCGCGCCAGCGGCTGGCCGGCCTTGACGAACTCGCCCTCGGACACCAGGACTTCCTTCAAGCGCCCGGCCCGCTTGGTCGCCACCGAAATCTCGGTGGCTTCGATGCGGCCGTTGCCGCTGACGAAACCTTCGCCCAGCCCGTCCTCACGCCAGCCGCTCCAGAGCAGGTAGGCGGCGGTCGCCAGCCCCAGCAGCAGCGCGGCAGAAAGGGCAGTCTTCGCATTCCGCTTCATCGACCTATCCTCTGCTTTCCGGCGCCTAGCCGCCCATCAGCTTGCGCACCCGCTCGCCGTCCTTGAGCGAACTCGGCGGAAACAGGATGACCTCGGTGCCAGGCGGCAGTTCGCTCTTGATCCAGGCCTCGCTGCCGTTGCGCGCCAGCACCTCCACCTCGCGCAGGCGCGCGCGCCCGCCTTCCACCGTGTAGAGGGCGGCGCGGGCGCCGGAGGGGAAGAGGGCGCTGACCGGCACCTTGAGCGCGTCCTTCTCGGTCTGCACCACGATGCGCACGTCGGCCTTGTAGCCGTCGCCCAGCGTACGCCATTGCTCGCGCGGCGACAGGATGTCCAGCACCACATTGACGCGCTGCTCCTCCACCCCCAGGGCCGAGATCTTGGTGAAGGCGGCCGGCTCCACCAGGCGCACCCGCGCCTGCAGCAGCTGCGGTCCGCCCCAGTTGGCCAGCGTCGCCGGCGTGCCGGGACGCACCTGGGCGGCGTCCTCGGTCAGCAGGTCCACCACCACTTCCAGGTCGCCCGGATCGCCCAGCTCCAGCAGCGGCGTGCCCGCCTGCACCAGGCCTTCGCTCTGCTGGTTCACCTTCAGCACCTTGCCGGCGATGGGCGACTTGATGGCCCAGCTGCGTTGCGTGCTGCCGCCCTGGCTGAAGGTGCGGATGGCGATGCGCGCCTGCTCCAGTTCATGTCGGCTGGCGTGCGCCTCCAGCTGCGCGCTCTCCAGCTCCTTCTGGCGCAGGCGCACGTTCAGGCGCCCCGTCTCGTTCTGCGTCGGCGAAACGAAGCCCTGCTGCGCCAGCGTCTCGCTGCGCTTGAGGTCCGCCACGGCCTGGTCCAGCGCGGCCCTGGCGCGCTCCACATTGGCGTTGGCGCGGCGCACGGCCGCCTCCATGGCGCCGATGCGCTCGTTCTGCTCCTGGCGCGCACGTTCGTCCAGCAGACCCGGCGTCACGGGCCAGAGCGTGGCCAGCACGGCGTCGCGCGCGACCACGTCACCTTCCTTGAGGCTCAGGCGCTGCACGCGGCCGGTGAGCGGCGTGGACACCACGTAGCGCTCGCGCAGGCGGGTCTTGCCGTCTTCCTGCACCGCGCGCTCGAAGTGGCCGCGGCTGACGGCCCCCACTTCCACCTCGGTGGGCTGCGGCCAGAAGGCCCAGACCAGCAGCAACACGGCCAGCAGCGCGCCGCCGGCGATCCAGAGTTTCTTCTTCGCGATCATCTTCTTTTCCTTTGTGCCTATTCTCGCGTTTTCAGTACCCCCACCAGGTCCAGCGTATCGATGCGCCGGCGCACGATCAGTGCGCTGGCGGCGCCGGCGGCCACCACGGTGATGGCGGCGTAGGCATAGGTGGAGGGCTGGATGATGAGCGGGAAGTAGAACTCGTCGGTCTTGATCAGCTGCACAACGGCGGCGGCCAGCCAGTAGCCGGCCACCAGGCCCAGCGGGATCGCCAGCAGGATCTCCAGGGCCAGCTCGCCCAGCAGGAAGGCCGAGACCTCGCCGCGCGTGAAACCCAGCACGCGCAGGCTGGCCAGCTCCCAGGCGCGCTCGGCCAGCGCGATGCGCGCATGGTTGTAGACCACGCCGACGGCGATGATGCTGGCGAAGACGGTGAGGATGGCGCTGAAGGTCAGCATGTTGCGCGCGGTGATTTCCTCGATGTTGCGCAGCATCACCCCCTTGCTGAAGGCCAGCGCCACGCGCGGCAGGTGCTTGAGCCGCTCCAGCAGTTCGGCCTCGTGCCCCGGCGTGACCGAGACCGCGAGGGTGTTCACGATGTCGCCTTCCTGCAGCAGGCGGTTCAGGCTGCGCCGCTCGATGTAGGCGCCCATGCCCATCATCTCCTGCACGGTGCCCATGACCGGCAGCTCCAGCACCTGGCGCCGGCCTTCGAGCACCTCCACGCGCAGGATCTGGCCGGGCCGGATGTGCAGGCGATCGGCCAGGCGGTCGGTGAGCAGCAGGCCGTCCGCAGGCGGGGCATGGCTGTGCTGCTGGGCATCGACGATGCGCTGCAGCTGCGGCTCGGCGCTGCGCCCCTGCACGCTGCCGCGCCAGTGGTACTGCTCGTGCACCAGCCGCGCGGTGACGCTGCGCGCACCCTCGACAGCCGTGACCTGCGGCAGCCGTGCCACCTCGTGCACGACGCGCGCGGGCGTAGCCTCCACCAGGCCCAGGACGACGTCGCCGCGCAGCACCAGCCGGAACTGGCTGTGCAGCACCAGGTCGATGGTGTCGCTCCAGAAGGCGCCGTTGATGACGATGGCCATGGACGCCGCGATGCCGAGGATGGTGAGGCCGGTGCGCAGCGGCCGGCGCTGCATGGTGCGCAGGATCATGCGCACCGCCGGACTGAACCAGTCGCGCAGGCCCCAGGCCTCGACGAAGCTGGGGCGGTAGCGGCCGGGGGCGGGTGGGCGCATGGCCTCGGCCGGGGCGAGGCGCACGGTGGCGGCAATGGCGTGCCAGGTGGCGCCCAGGGCGGCGCCCAGCGTGAGCGCGGTGGCCGCCAGCACCAGATCGGCGCGCACGCGGTAGCGCAGCTCGGGAAAGCGGAACACGTCGGCATACAGGCCCATGAACCAGTGGCCCAGCCAGGCGCCCAGCCCGACGCCGATCAGGATGCCCAGGACGACGATGAGCAGCACCAGCTTGAGGTAGTGCGAGGCGATGCGCCAGTTGTCGTAGCCCAGGGCCTTGAGCGCGGCGATCTGCTCGCGCTGGGTGGCGATCTGGCGGCTCAGCACCACGTTGAGCAGGAAGGCGGCCACCGCCAGGAAGATGCTGGGCAGCACGGTGCCGAAGACCTTCTGCTCCTTGATCTCGGAGCTCAGGAAACGGTCGGACATCTGCTCGTCGCGGCCGTGCGCGCTGACGCCGCCATAGGGCGCGAGCAGCCGGTCCAGGCCATCGATGACGCGGCCCTCGCTGGCGCCGGGGGCCAGGCGCACCGCCACCTGGTTGAAGGCGCCTTCCATGTTGTAGGCGGCGGCCAGGGCCTTGCGGTCCATCCAGAAGATGCCGAAGCCGCGCAGGTCGGGCGAGCCGCCGGCGCCGGCGAAGATGTACTCGGGCGAGAGCGCAATGCCCACGATCTGCAAGGCCTCGCGCTTGCCGTTGATCAGCGCGTGGAGGCGGTCGCCGGGCTTGAGGCCGCGCGCCAGGGCAAAGGCCTCCGAGACCAGCACCTCCAGCGTCTGGCCGCCTTGCGCGCCGATCATGCGGCCCTCGCGCAGAAAGATGCGGTTGAGCTGCGGCGGCGCCTGCGGGTCGATGCCGATCAGACGCCCGATGATGGGGTCGCTCACCTGCGGGATGTCCACCTGCACGATCTGCGCCAGCGAGGTCTGCACGTGGGCGGCCCCGGGCAGGGCGGCGAGCTGGCGCTCCAGCGCCAGCGGCGCGCGCTTGAGGCTGGCAAAGACGTCGGCAAAGCGCGACTCGGTGTAGTAGACCTCGCGCGACCAGGACAGTCCGTCGTAGGCGCTGAAGGTGGCGATGAAGCCGGCCACGCCGCTGGCCACCACCAGCGCGATGGTGAGCGCCTGGCTCCACATCAGGCGCAGGTCGCGCAGCAGCTTGCGGTCGAGCGCTTTCACCGGCGGTCCTTCTGCACCCGGATCACCACGACAGTTCCGAGGGCTTGATCTTGTGGTCGTTGACCTGCACGCGCGTGATGTGGCCGCCGCCCAGGTAGAGCACCCGGTCGGCCATGCCGGCGATGGCGGCGTTGTGCGTGATCACGATGGCGGTGGTGCCCAGCTCGCGGTTGACGCGCTCGATGACTTCGAGCACCAGCTTGCCCGTCTGGTAGTCCAGGGCCCCGGTGGGCTCGTCGCAGAGCAGTACCTCGGGCTGCTTGACGATGGCGCGCGCGATCGCGACGCGCTGCTGCTCGCCGCCGGAGAGCTGCGAGGGAAAGTGGTCCATCCGCTCCTCCAGCCCGACCAGGCGCAGGGCCTCCGCGGCCGCAATGGGCTTGTGCGCGATGTCGGTGACCAGCTCCACGTTCTCGCGCACCGTCAGGCTGGGAATCAGGTTGTAGAACTGGAACACGAAGCCGACATGCTCGCGGCGGTAGCGGGTGAGATCGGCGTCGCTGGCGCCGGTCAGTTCATGGTCGGCAAAGCGGGCGCTGCCGCTGGTCGGCCGGTCCAGACCGCCCAGGATGTTGAGCAGGGTGGACTTGCCGCTGCCCGAGGGGCCGAGCAATACGATGAACTCGCCGCGGTAGATGGTCAGGTCCACGTCCTGCAGGGCGCGGACCTGGACATCGCCCATCTGGTAGGTCTTGCACAGTCGGCTCGCAACGAATATGGCAGCCCGCCCGGGGGCGGCATCGACGACATCTCCAGTAGAGGGCATTTCCATCGGGGAGCCTGGCTCGGGGCATATGATTTCGCATCATATGCGCATCGGACCCGGGCCGGCCGCGCGCGGCGCCACGGCTCAACGGTCGCCGGCGTCGGGCTCGCCGACCGTTGCCAGGATCGCGCTGCGGGCGGCATCGCGCAGCTGCAATGCGGCCTGCCAGTCGCTGCCGGCGGGTGCGAGCGCCGCGCCGATCAGCACCTGGAGTTTGCCGCGGCGCGGCCGCCACTGCCCGTCGCGCAGCACGGACCGGGTGCCGACCAGCGTGACCGGCACCAGCGCCGTCCCCGAGCGGGCCGCGCACAGGAATGCCCCCAGCCGGAACGACGTCAGCCCGGGGTCGCGGGTAAAGGTGCCCTCGGGGAAGAACACCAGGGACTCGCCGGCCTTGGCGAGCTGCTCCAGCTCACGCGTCTCTTCCACGCCGCGCGCGATGTCGAAGCGCTCGACAAAGACGCTGCCGAGCCGCCGCAGCGCGAGGCCGACGGCCGGATTGCGCTGCAACTCCTGCTTGGCCACATAGGCGAAGCGGGCCGGCAGGACCGCGGTGAGCAGAAATACGTCCACGTAACTGGCGTGGTTGGCGGCCACGATCACCGGGGCGCGGCCCGCCAGGTGATGCATGCCCTCCACCCGCGGCGCCAGGCCCGTCAGCGCGAAGCCCGTGCGCGCGAGCCACCTGGCCATGTGCCGGCGCGCACGGCGACCGGGCAGCAGCACGATGAGCAGCCAGGCCAGCGCCGCGAGGACGGCGACCACCAGCCAGGCCCAGGCGCTCCACAGCCAGGCACCGCCCTGATGGACCATGCGCCTGCCTTGCGCCGTGCCGCCGACCAGGCTCAGACGCGCCATCTGCAGCCAGGGTGCGCGCTGGGTGCTGCCGATGCGTTGGCGCTCGTAGAGCTCGCGACAGGCCGCGCGACGCAGCTTGCCGCTGGAGGTCTTGAGCACGGTGCGCGGCGGTGCCAGCACGATGTCGTCGACCGGCATGCCGAGCAGGTCGACCGACAGGTTGTTGATCTCGGCCTGCATGCGGCTGCGCGCGGCGGCGTCGCGTTCGCGCGTTTCCGCGAGCACCACCAGGCGCTCGGTGCCGGTGCGGGCGTCCGTGGCCGCGAAGACGGCGACGCCGCCCTTGCGCACGCCGGGGAGCGCGCTGATCGCCTCCTCCAGCTCCTGCGGGAAGAGGTTGTGGCCGGCGCGGATGATGAGGTCCTTCTCGCGGCCGGTGAGATATAGCTCCCCGGCCGCGATGTAGCCCATGTCGCCGGTGTTGAGCCAGGGGCCGTCGAAGAGGTGTGACGTCGCCTCCGGGTTGCGGTGGTAGCCGGCGGTGGCCGAGGGGCCGCAGAACTGCACGCGGCCCTGCGTGCGCTCGGGCAGCTCCCGCCCGCTGGCGTCGGTGATGCGGATCTGGTGGCCGGGCAGCGGCAGGCCGCAGGAGACCAGGCGCAGCGCCCTGGGGTCATCGGCCCGCGCGGGCCGGGA
>Ga0153916_10002601_pt1 | contig 13176 bp, 12 predicted proteins | sample Opewatmetagenome_FD_109642 | JGI IMG/M metagenome (GOLD analysis project Ga0153916, IMG submission 109642) | Freshwater wetland microbial communities from Ohio, USA - Open water 3 Core 3 Depth 4 metaG | ecosystem: Environmental > Aquatic > Freshwater > Wetlands | place: USA: Ohio, Lake Erie...
AAGGACGCCGGCCAGGTGGGCGCCGTCACCATCGCCACCAACATGGCGGGCCGCGGCACCGACATCAAGCTCGCCCGCCAAATCGTCCAGTGCGAAAATTGCGCCCTCTTATATGGCCCGGGTGACTACCGGCCGGAACACCCGGAGTGGGCCAAGACCTGCCGCGAGGACGTCCCCTGCGGCCTCCACATCGTCGGGACCGAACGCCATGAGGCCCGGCGCATCGACCGCCAGCTCCGCGGCCGCGCCGGCCGCCAGGGCGACCCGGGCTCGAGCCGCTTCTTCCTCGCGCTGGAGGACGACCTCATGCGCCTTTTCGGCTCCGACCGCATCGCCGGCATCCTGACGCGGCTGGGCCTGGAGGAAGGCGAGCCCATCGAGCACGCCATGATCACCCGCAACATCGAGCGCGCCCAGAAGCGCGTCGAGGAACAGAATTTCTCCATCCGCAAGCGCGTGCTGGAGTACGACGACGTCATGAACCGCCAGCGCCAGATAATCTACCAACTCCGCAACCAGATCCTCCACAACGAGAACTTGCGCGACGACATCTTCGAGCTCATCCGCTTCCAGCTCGAGGACCTCGTCGCCGAGAGCACGCCCTCGGACCTGACGGCCGAGAACTGGGACTACGGCGCCATCGTGTCATGGGTGCGGACGCGCTTCCCGGCGGAAATCACCGTCGACCGCCTCGCGGCGTTGGGCGAGCCGGAAGCCATAGTCGAACACGTGATGGAGGCCGTGGCCGAGGCCTACGACCGCCGCGAGGAAGCCTACGGGCCCGAGCTGCTGCGCCAGCTCGAGCGCTTCGTCATGCTCACCACCCTCGACGAGAACTGGCAGGACCACCTCACCGAGATGGACGAGCTGCGCGAGGGCATCACCCTCCGCTCGTATGGCCAGCTCGACCCGCTGGTGGAATACAAGCGCGAGGCCTACGATATGTTCGAAGGGCTGTTGTCGCGGGTGGACGAGGAGACGGTTTCCAAGATCTTCCGGGTGCACATAGGGCGCGAGGCGCCGACGCCGCAGCCGGCCCAAGTCCGCACCCTCCACCCCGAGCTCGAGGCCTTGGCCGCGCGCGCCCGCCAATCCCGCGAGGTCTACGCCAACGCCCCCGAGGGGCCCCAACCGCAAACCATAGTACGCCAAGGACCAAAGGTGGGCCGCAACGACCCGTGTCCGTGCGGCTCCGGCAAAAAATATAAAAAGTGTTGCGGCGCCGGGACCTAGGCGCCGCGTACGCCGTTAAGCTGGAAACGAAAACCTCACCCTCTCCGGAGAAGTTCCCCGTCGCCGCCGCCGCGGCGATAACGTTTTTCGCTTTTATACTCCGTCTCGTGTACGCCGGCCGGTTGGGCGTTCCGCCGCCCGTCGGCGCCGTCGTCGCGAGCGCCGCCGCGACGTGGGCGTTGGCCGCCGTCGCCGCGCGGCTCGGCGGGCCGTTCGCCGGCGTAGCCGCGGCCTTCTTCTGGGCGGTCCTCCCCGCCTCCATCGTCGCGAGCGTATTCCGCCCCGCCGTCACGTACGCCGTTTGCGCCGGCGCGTTCTCGTTGTACTTCTTCGGCGAAGGCGCCGCACGTCGAGGCCGGGTATCCGACGCGCTATCGGCCGGCGCATTGGCCGCCGTCGCCGCGGCCTTAACCCCGAGCGCCCTCGCCCTCGTCGCGTATTACTTTTTCTATGCTCTCTTGGGAGCTCTCCGCAAAAACGGCGCCGGCGCCCGGCCGTTCGCGTGGCTGGGGGGCCTCGTCCCGGTAGTCGCCGCCGCCGCGGGCCTCGAGTACCTGCGCGCGGGCAAACCTCTCGCCCATCTCAGGGAGACGTTGGCGGCGCCGGCGCGGTTCTATCCCGATGCCCCGCTTTTAATAAAAAGGCTCGTCGCCGACGCTGCCGCCATGCTCTTCTGGGACCCACTCGGCTTCGGCTTCGCCGTCGTCGTCGCGCTCGCGGCCACGGCCTGCCTCCTCAAAGAACGGCGCGCCGGCGCCTTCTTCTACGGGGGCCTACTCGTCGTCACCGTGGCCGCGTTCAACTTTATGACGACGTCGTTTCGCGGCTACGCGCCGATGGCGCTCGAGCCTACGAGCTGGCTTTGGGCGGCGCTGCCGGCGGCGGCCTTGGGGGGCGCGGCCGTGGGTGAATTGTGGGCGCCGGGAAGGCAGCCGCCGCTCAGGTCCTGGACCGGGGCGCTGGCGGCGGCCGCGGTTCTCGCGACGTTATTTATTAACGGGAATATGCCCTTCGCGCCCCTAAGCCTGTTGTTATTGGCGTCGGCCGTGATTATTACGCTGGGGCTGGCGGGCCTGGCCCGCCGACGGCCGGAGGCGTCGCGGCGCCGCTTGGCCCAGGCCGCGGCGGCGGTCATTATTTTGATATCCCTTTACCCGGTTATTATATTATACTTGTAAAATCGCAAGGTTAAAGGCCATAGCGATTATCCCGGCTTACCGCGAAGAGGGCCGGGTGGGTAGGGTCGTCGCCGCGGTCAAGGAGTACCTGGCGGACGTGCTCGTCGTCGACGACGGCTCGCCCGACGGGACCGGCGCCGAGGCGGCTCGAGCCGGCGCGTCCGTCATCAGGCTCGAGCCCAACCGGGGGAAGGGTGCGGCGCTGCTCGCCGGCCTGGCGGAGGCGAGGCGGCGCGGCTTCGACGCCGCGGCCATACCGGCAATGCTCGCGGCCCTCGGCCGCGGGGCCGACGTCGTAATAGGGACCAGGATGAAAGACCTGCACGGCATGCCGCCCCAGCGAATATTCTCCAACACCTTCACCTCGGCGGTGATATCGGCGCTCGCGGGCCGGCCGGTGCGAGACAGCCAGACCGGCTACCGGGCGCTGCGCCTCGTTGCGCTCGAGAAACTCCCGCTCAAACGCCGCGGGTTCGACCTCGAGTCCGAGATGCTACTTAAGGCCGCGCGCGCCGGCGCCAAAATCGCCCACGTAACCGTACCCACCATCTACGGCGACGAGCGGAGCAAGATAAACGTACTGGCGGATACCTACCGCTTCTTGCGCGTCGTCGTGGCCGACCTCGCCGAGAGGTTACAGAGATAGACGCCGTGGGAGCTACGTTGGAATTCGAGCGCTTTCCCATAATGGGTACGGCTATCCACAACGTCTCCATGGCGGAGACGCTGGACCTTATCGACCGCTTCGTCGCGGAAGGCTCGCCCCGCGTGATCGTGACGGCGAACGTTGACCATTTGATGCTTTTGCGCAAAGATGCGGCGTTCCGGGAGGCGTACCGCCGCGCCGACCTCGTGACGTGCGACAGCGTGCCCCTGAAGTGGGCGTTAGCGTTTCTGGGGACGCCGGTGAAGGAACGTGTCGCCGGCGCGGACCTGTTCGGGGCGCTGGCCGAGCGTGCCGCCGGCGCCGGACACCGCCTCTATTACCTGGGAGCGGCGCCGGGGGTAGCCCGAAAAGCCGCCCAGGCGTTGGCCGAAAGGCACCCGGGACTTAAAGTGGTCGGGACGCACGCGCCGCCGATGATGCCGTGGGAGGAGCTGGCCGAAGACGAAGAGACGCTGGCGCGCATCCGCGACGCGAAGCCCGACGTACTCTTCGCCGCTTTCGGCGCGCCCAAACAGGAGCTGTGGCTGGACGCTGTCCGGGGGTGCCTGCGCGTCCCGGTAAGCATAGGCGTTGGCGCCGCGTTCGACTTCGCCGCCGGGACCGTTAAGCGCGCGCCACGTTGGATGCAAAAGGCCGGCCTGGAATGGCTCTTTCGACTATCCCAAGAGCCGCGCCGGCTTTGGCGCCGGTACCTTTTCGTTGATTCGCGATTCGCCTGTTACGTATTGCGAGAAAAACTCCGCCGCCGAAAAGCCGCGGGCTCGTAGAAGCCAGGATAAAAACCGCGCCGCCCCCCCAATCCCTCTTAACGACTCTCCTCTTCAAAATAACGGTATGCGACGCCGTAGCGGACCCCTTGTGACGAAACGACGGCGCTCCGTGCGCCGAGCTTATCCAGGAACTCCGCCAGCGCCAACGCGCCTGCCGGGAAGACGTCCGCCCGCCCCGCCGGCATCCCGACGAGACGACGACGCTTCGACATCGGCATGAAGAAGACGCCCTTGGCGATGGCCGCTACGGCCGCGGCCGACAAGACGTAACCGTGAACCCGCGCCGCGTCGTACGCCGGAAGCGCCAACCTGAGCGTCGCCACCGTCGTCGCCGTCCCGCCCGCCACGACGACGTCGCCCTCCGCGGCGTCGACGTTGACCAGCGTCCCGCGAACGTAACTCCGCGCGGCCTCCCACGACACCGGCGTTCGGGCGGCGGCGAAAAACCGCTCCGTAACCAAAACGCACCCGACGGCAAAACTCACCACTGCCGGGGGGCCGTGGTCGCGCTCGCGCGCGAGCTGCGCGCTGCCGCCGCCCACATCCACCGCCACCGCCGGCCCGGGCCCCAGCGACAGGCTGCGCCGCGCCGCGAGAAACATCAACTCCCCTTCCTCCTGCGGCGAAAGGACGTCGACGTGTAAATTGAGGCGGTTCCAAAGAATTTTCGAGAAGCGGTCGCGCCACCGCTCGCGGCGCAGCACCTCGGTCCCTACGACTTTGAGCTCGGTCAAACCCTGTCGCTCGGCCCGCTGGACGAACGACGCCAGCGCCCGTACGGTGCGTTCCATCGCGCCCGCGGACGGCTCCCCCGTCGCCAACCCCTGCCCCAAACGCGTCGGCGCGAACCCCTCGTCCTCGACGACCAACTCGCCGTCGGAACCGCGCGCCATAAGGAGGTACAGCACCGTATTGGTGCCGACGTCGAAGACGGCTATGGCGTCCCTTCGGTCCTTATTTGACAATCGCGACCTTCCCGGCGCGTTTTTCGCCGTCGCGCTCCATAACGTATAAATAAACCCCGGACGCGACGGCCGCGTCCCACGACCACGCGCCCCCCGAGTCCGGCCTTCCCTCGGCCACCCTTTCGCCGCCGAGGTTGTAAACGCCGATCGTGGCCTCCGACGGCACGTGGTCGAAAGTTACCCCGCCCGCCCGCGACGCCGACGGCTTATAGGGGTTAGGGTAGACGCGGACGCCGGCCAGCGAAAGCGCCGGCCCCTCGTCCATCAGGCCCGCCCACCCCGCCACCACCGCGGCCGTAAGGCGGGCGTTGGCCGCCACGAACGCCATGTCCAAATGGTCCATCGTATCGGTGGTTTTATGGTAATGAGGATATCCGCCCTGGTCGGCGTCTTCGTGGAGATACGTCGCGGCGTAACCCTGCTGCCAGAAGGAGTAATGGTCGCTATTGGCCTGGAACGCGTTATTCTCGCCGGCTAATACCAGCTCCGGCACGTATAGCCGGCTCGCCCGCGCCGCGGCGGTATACATCCAGCGGGAGTCTTCTTTGTAAATTAACTTCGCGTCGCGCGGGCCGTCGCCGACGTACCCCGCCATGTCGACGTTCCACACCGCCCGCACGTCGTCGCCGCGGCCTTTGGCCCGGCGGGCGTAGTCGCGGCTCCCCACCAGGCCCTGTTCCTCGCCCGCGAAGAGCACGAGCCGGACCGTGCGCTCGAGGTTCGCGTCGGCCAACGCCCGGGCCGTCGCGAGCGCCGCGACTACCCCCGAGCCGTTGTCGTCCGCGCCGGGGGCCAGCCGCTCCGGCTCCTCCGAGATGCTGTCGTAGTGGGCGACGACGAGATACTGCTCGCCGGGGTCGCGGCGGCCGGGGACGTCGCACACCACGTTCTTCCACCCCAGCTCTTTGGGTAAGTTGTCGCGCCGGCTGACCCAGCTCGCGCCGCCGTCGGCGGTATAGTCGATGCAGGAGCCGTAGCCGCAAGCCCAGCCCTCCGTCGCCGAGGCGAAGGAGACGCCCGTCAACGGAAAGTCCGCCGGCACGGCCACTTTGCGCCAGCTCACGCCGCCATCCGTCGTCCGCAGCGCCGCGCCCTCTTCGCCTCCCCCCACCGCGACGCCCGTCTTATTATCGAAGAAATAGACCGCCCCCAGGTAGTCGCCCTTCGCCGCGTCGTACCGCTGGACGCCCCAACTCAAGCCGCCGTCGCCAGTATGCATTATGACGTCGTAGTGGTTACCCACTACCCACCCCTCGTCGCGCGACACGAAGCTGAGCCCCGTCAGCTCGACCACTTCCGCCGGCGTCTGCGGGTCCGAGAAAGGCGTCCGCCGCCGGATCCACGTCGCGCCGCCGTCGTCGGTCCGCCGGACCTCGCCGTGCCAGCCGACGGCATAGCCGCGCAGATTGTCCAAGAATTGAAGCTCGAAGAGGGTGTCGCTCATGTTGCTCGGCTGCAGCTCCCAGCTCAAGCCGCCGTCGACGGTATGCAGGATGACGCCGCCGGTCCCGCACGCCCAACCCTCGCTTCGGCTTACGAAGTGGACGCCGGTCAGGTGGCGCTCCGTCGCCTTGGCCATGCGGCGCCAGCTCGAGCCGCCGTCCACGGTGCGCAGGACGGTCCCGTTGGCGCCGACGACCCAGCCGTAGGTCGCGTCGACGAAGAAGACGTCGACTAGCTCCTCGTCGGTGCCGCTCCGTTGTATGACCCAGCTCGAGCCGCCGTCGTCGGTGCGCACGATAAGGCCCGAGGCGCCCACGAGCCACCCCCTCCTCGCGCCGGCCGGAAAGAAACATGAGTCGAAGTCGTGCGCCGTAATGAATACGTCGTAACGCGGCGCCAGGCCGTAGGAGGCGAGGCGGCCGTAGAGCAAGTCGGCGGCCTTGTCCAAATACGGCGAATACGAATAACGCGTAGGCAGCGCCGTAAGGGCGGCGAGGTCCTCTTTGACGTCTTGCACCTTGATGCGGCTCAACAGGTATTGGATGCGGCCGTCGGCGGCGCTTATAGCCGGCGCCGCGGCGGGGCCCTTAAGCTCCGCCACCCGGGTGGGGACAAGGCGCCGCCACGGCGCCCGCAGCGACTTCATCGGCCGGTCGTAGACGAAGCCGTATTGCCGCGCGAGTAAAACCTCGCCCTCGTCTTCGAGCAGGACGTCGCCGTAGGGCGCGAGCCCTTCCGCCCGGGCGCCCTCGACGCGGTAGTAGAAGCGGCCGGCCGCCCGCGCCAGCAGCGGCTTGCCCAGCGCCCCGGCGCCGGCGCCCGCGAATAGTTGTACGCCGCCGACGCGGCCCAGGTAATATAAGTCGACGTCCGCGCCGAAGTCAAAATCGGCCGCGCCGGGCGCCGCGGCCACCAGCGGCCCGTTCGCCGCGCCCGCCGCGCCGGCCAGAACTAAAAAAGCTGCCGCGAATACCTTCACCGGCAAGCCCGTACCTCCCGGCGACTTCTGAGCTCGTCGACGACGGCGTAGCCGTTGTGGCTCACGCCTCCCATTTCGACGTGGGGTTTAACCGCCGGGCCGTGGAAATCCGAGCCCGCGGTGGCGACGAGGCCCAACCGGCGCGCCAGCGCCGCGAACGCCCGGCTCTGCTCGGCGTCGTGGTATGAACAGTAGGCCTCGACGCCCGCCAGGCCCGCCGCGGCTAGCCGCGCGAAAATCGGTTCGTCCTCCGGCAAGCGGAATCTGTCGCCCGGGTGCGCGAAGACCGCGACGCCGTTCGACGCCCGCACGCCGTCAACCGCCTCCGCCGGCGACATGCGCGCCACCGGGAAATAGGCCGGCGTGCCGTGAGATAATAAATCCCGGTCGAAGTGGAAGTACGGCGCCGCGGCCTTGGGAGGCCGGCGCAGCGCCTCGAGCAGCGGGTGGGCGTCGTTGGCCGGGTCGTTCAGCACGACGCGACCTATTACCGGCCCTACCGGAGGCTGGCCCCGCGCTTCGCGCACTAATTTCTCGTCGTCGACTACTATGCCCAGTCTCCTCAAATTGGCGAGCCGCCCCGCCGCCTGGCGCAGCCGCGCCTCCGTCAAAGCGGCTATGGCCCGCGTGACGGCTTCCGCCTCCCAATCGATAAAATAACCCAGGACGTGCACCCACCGCTCGCCGAGGTCGCAGGTCAGCTCGACCCCCGGGACGGTCTCGACGGCGCTCGAGGCCCCGGCCGTCATAAATGCCGGCAGGCCGCGCACGTCGTCGTGGTCCGTAAGCGCGACCGCCGCCAGCCCCTTCCCTTCCGCCATGCGGACAAGTTCCGCCGGCGCGTACTGGCCGTCGCTGGAGAAGGAGCTGTGGACGTGTAAATCGACGAGTCGCTTTCGGGCCATCTAGCGGTCACCGAGTTCCTCGGGCGCAACGAATACGACGTCCGGCTTGACGCCGCCCCCCACCGCGGCGACGCCGACGCCGACAAGGGCGCCGTCCGCCGTCAGCAAGCGGACGGCGGCACCGGGGGCGGCACCGACGGGCGCCGCCACCAGGCGCCCGTGCGCCACGTCGGCCACCTCCGGCGGGGACAACCTCGCGGCCTGAAGCTCCGGCAAAAGGGCCGCGGCCGGCGTATAATGCGGCGGTCGGAATATCGCCTCCGCGTCGCCGGCGGTCAACTTTTCCTGGGGCAGCGCGTCGGCCAGGACGTACGGCCCCACCGCCAGCCGCGCCAGGTCTACGACATAAGCACCCACGCCCAGCTTGCGGCCCATGTCCCGGGCGAGCGCGCGCACGTACGTGCCGCCGCCGCATTCGATATGGACGGTAAAAGTGGGCGGCGCCACGTCCTCGACGTCGAGGCGGTAGACCGTCACCGGCCGCGTGGGCGCGGTCACGGCCTCGCCGCGGCGCGCTTTACGGTAAAGCGGTTCGCCGCCGCGCTTGACCGCCGAAAATTTAGGGACCTCCTGCGCTATTTCGCCCACGAACGAGCGAGCCACCGCCGCCAGCGCGTCGTACGTGCCGCGCGGGACCTCGCGCTCGTAGAGGACATCCCCCTCGTCGTCGCCGGTGGACGTCTCGGCCCCCAACTTAATCACGGCCCGGTACTCCTTCTTATAATCCGCGAAAAAGCGCGCGAGCCTCGTAACGCGGCCGAAGAGGACGAGGAGCACGCCGTGGGCGGCTGGGTCGAGCGTTCCGGCGTGACCCGCGCGGTCGGTGCCGAGCGCGCGCCTCGCGAGTTCGACGACGTCGTGCGACGTCGGCCCCCGGCCCTTGTTCACGTTTACAAGGCCGCCTATCGCCGGCGCAGCCATTCCTCCACCTCCGCCAGCACGGCCCGTCGGACTTTGGCCAGCGAACCCTCGACGAAGCAGCCCGCCGCCGCGGCGTGGCCGCCGCCGCCGCGGGCGAGGGCGAGGCCGCTTACGTCCAGCTCTTCGGCGGCGCGAAACGAAACCTTGACGCCGCCCTCCTCCTCGCGAAACAGGATCCCCACGCGGCCGCCGTCCACGCGGCGGGTGAAGTCGACTATCCCCTCCGTATCCTCGACCGACGCCCCGGCCCGCGCCAACGCGCCGCGCGTTATCGTCATGTATACTACGCCGCCCCGGCGCCTCATTCCGGCGAGCGCCTCCCCCAACACGTTCATATAGGCCGGCGGGTAACGTCGGTAGAGCGCGCGCTCGACTTCGGCCGGCGAGACGCCCCGCCCCACCAGGTCCGCGGCCATGTCGAAAGCCCACGGGTTGGTATTGGAATAGGTGAAGTTGCCGGTATCGGTTACGAGGCCTACGTAGAGACACAACGCCGCCGCCGGCGGCAGCGCCGCGGTCAGCTCCCGCAGGACGAGCCACACCTGGGCGGCGGCCGCCGGGGCCGCGGGTTCAACCCAGCTCAACGCGCCGAAGCCGCGGTTGGAGGCGTGGTGGTCGAGGTTAATGATAGCGCCGCCGTCGCGGCCGAACGCGGCCACCGGCGCCGGCAAGCGCGACTCGTCGGCGCTGTCGAGCGCTACGACGACGTCGCCCTCCCGCCAGGCGGGCGGCTCCCTCGGCGTCAGCTCGTCGTAGCCGGGGAGGAAAGCGTAGCGCCGCGGCACCGCCTCCAAGGGCCACACCGCCGCGGCGCGCCCCAGAAAACGCAGCGTATGGGCCAAGGCGAGCACGCTGGCCACGGCGTCGCCGTCGGGCTCGGCGTGGGTCGCGAGCACGAGCCGGGACGCGGCCTTAATCGCTTCCGCTATCTTCCCCGCCGCCGGATAGTCCATCGGCTTCCAATTCTTTGAGGATCTCGAAGACGCGCACCGCCTTCCGGTATTGCTCGTCGAGTCGGAAACGGATGCAGGGGGTCCGCCGCAACCGGACGCGGGCGGCTATCTGCTTCTGAACGAAAGGGCGACACCGCGCCAGCGCGGTCAAACTTCGCGAAACCTGCTCCTCGTCGCCGTAGACGCTCACGTATACGTCGGCGAATTTTAAATCCCGCGACACCCTGGCCCACAACACGGTCACGGCGTGCGCCGCCGGCTCCACGACTTGAGAGGCCAGGATGTCCGCGACCTCTTTATTGATTAAGCGCTCTACCCGCGCGATGCGAAATTCTTCTGGCACGCCGCTCACCGCTCCCCAGGCCGCTCCGGAGCGCGTTTTAAATCTGGACCACTTGTCCCTCGAGCGTCAGGTCGAGGTCGCCGAACCGTCGCTCGAGGTGATCTTCGAACTTGGCGAGCAGCGCGTCCGCCTGGCGCCGCGCCCCGGTCACGCCCGCCAGCGCGACGACCGCGCGCGTCGTCTCGTCTAAGCCGTCGATCTCGGCGACGGCGGCGCCGAACCGCGAGCGCATCACGTCCTTCAAGCTGCGTACCACCATCCGTTTGTCCTTCAAACTGCGCGCGCCCGCCAAGCGGACGGTGACGGTCAACAACGCCACATAGGGCCTCTTGGGTTCGCTCATTTATCGTCGAGGCGACGCGCTATCCTGCGCTCTTCCAGGACCTCGATGACGTCGCCCTCGGCCACCTCCGCGAAACCGCTCACCACGATGCCGCACTCCAACCCCTGCTGAACCTCTTTCACGTCGTCGCGGAACCGTCGCAGCGACGAAATAGCGCCTTCGTATACTGCCTGGCCGCCGCGCAGGACCCGCGCCGCGGCGCCGCGGAAAACGCGGCCGCTGGTCACCATACACCCGGCGACGCGCGTCGAGCTCGAGACGGCGAATACTTGCCTTACCTCCGCCGCGCCCACGACCTCGGTTACGATCTCGGGCTTGAGCAACCCCTCGAGGGCCGCGCGCACGTCGTCGATGGCTTCGTAGATTACGTCGTAATGACGGATTTCGACGCCCTCGTGCTGGGCCAGTTTCCTCGCCTTCGTCTCCACGGCCACGCGGTAGGCTATCAATACCGCCCGCGACGTGCCCGCCAATAACACGTCGCCCTCGTTGACCGTCCCCACGCTGGCGTGGAGGATTTTCGCGCTCACCTCGTCGTTGCCCAATCGGCCCAAGTGCTCCACGAGCGCTTCGGCCGAACCCGCCACGTCCGCCTTGATAACCAGGTTCAATTCCGCCGGGCCCCCCTCCTCCATCCGGCGATACCAATCGTCGAGAGAGAACGCCGGTTCGACTACTTCCTCGACCCCGGCCTCGCCGGCCAGCAGCGCGGCCAGGCTGCGCGCCGTTTTATCGTCGGGCATGGCGACCAGGACGTCGCCGGCGCCCGTAATGCCCTCCCCGCCGAGCACCGAAACCGGCGTGGCGGGACCAGCCTCCTTCACGTTTCGGCCCGCGGCGTCGAACAGGGCCCGCACCCGGCCGGCGCGGTTGCCCACTACGAAAGAGTCACCCACCTTGAGGACGCCGTGCTGCACCAGAACTGTAAAAACCGGGCCGCGGGCGCGGTCGAGGGTGGACTCGATGACCACGCCCCTCGCCCGGGCGCCGGGGTCGCCCCGCAGTTCCATGATCTCCGACTGGAGCGACACCGCTTCCAAGAGCTTGTCCAAGCCCTCGCCCCGCACGGCGGATACCTCGGCCGAGAGCACTTCGCCTCCCCAGTCCTCGGTCGTAACGCCGTGCTCGGCCAAACCGCGCTTAACCCGCAGCGAGTCTGCCTCCGCCTTGTCCATTTTAGTAATGGCCACGACGACGGGGACGCGGGCCGCTTTGGCGTGACTTATGGATTCCAACGTTTGGGGCATGACGCCGTCGTCGGCCGCGACCACCAATATGACCAGGTCCGTAACCTGGGCGCCCCGCGCCCGCATCTGGGTGAAGATTTCGTGGCCGGGAGTATCTATAAAGACGATGCCGCCGAATCGGGTCTCCACGACGGAGGCGCCGATGTGCTGCGTAATCCCGCCGGACTCGGAAGCCACGACGTTCGTTTTTCGGATGGCGTCGAGAAGCGTCGTCTTGCCGTGGTCGACGTGCCCCAACACGGCCACGACGGGCCTGCGGGGGACGAGCTGCGGCGGGGCCGCTTGGGCCTCGACGTCGAAGCCGAACTCCCGGGCCGCTTGCGCCATTTCGTCGACGCTCAATATGCTCACCGTCGTAAGGTCGCGGCGACCTTTGTCTTTAAAGAACCCCTCGACCTTCTCGGTGGATATGTCGAGCGCAAGCGCGAATTCGCCCAGCGTCTGCTCGGCCCGCAAGCGGACCTTTTTCTTGGGGATAACTTTGGGCTAGGCGGCCGGCGCGGCCTTACCCTTGCGGGCGAAAGCGTGCGACCTCTCCGGCACGCCCCTCTTGGCACGGGCGCCCCTTTCGACGCGGCCGCGGGGGGCCCGACGGGGGCGCGGGCGGCCCGGCCTATCGGATTTCGCCAGCCGCCGGAGCGCTTCCGGCGGCACGACGGCGCCGCGGTCCTCCAGGATTTCCTTCTGAAACTCCACCCGGACATCGGCCTTTTCCACGCGGGGCACTTTCTTGACTTTGACCGGCTTTTCCTTTTTATCGGGCGCGACTTCCTCCCCCTTGACGGCCAAGGCCGCGCGACCCTCTTCGGCGGCCCCTTCCCTCAGCGGGGCCCCGGCGGCTTCCGCTTCGGCGGCCTTTTCTCCCGGCGCTTCTTTGGCTGCGGCTTCGCCAGCCTCGGCCGCCGCCTCCGCCACTTTGACGGCTTGCGCCGGCGCCGGTTCCTCTTCCGTTTTGCGGGGAGCCTTCTTGCGCAGGCGGGCTTTCCCCGGCGAGGGCTTAGCCATCTCGGGAATGACGACCGGCCTCTTCTCGGGCCCGCGGTCCTTTATGCCGAATAAGTGAGCGCGCAGTTTGGCCTCGTCTTCGGGCGATACCGCGCTATTCGCGGCCTTCGCCTCGACGCCGATTTGCCGGAACACGTCAAGCAGTTCTTTGCTGGTCCGGCCCAACGAATTGGCAATTTCGTGGACCCTTCTTATGGCGGCCAAAGCTTAACACCTCGCTTAGT
>Ga0153916_10002602_pt1 | contig 13175 bp, 14 predicted proteins | sample Opewatmetagenome_FD_109642 | JGI IMG/M metagenome (GOLD analysis project Ga0153916, IMG submission 109642) | Freshwater wetland microbial communities from Ohio, USA - Open water 3 Core 3 Depth 4 metaG | ecosystem: Environmental > Aquatic > Freshwater > Wetlands | place: USA: Ohio, Lake Erie...
CGTACGGCTCCTATTTATCGGCGCAACGAATTGAGCCCTCCGATGATCGAGGCCGTGCTCCGAGTCACCCTTCCGTGCAGCTGGGTCACGGAGGTCACGCGGGAGCACGGGGCCACGGTCAACCTGGTCGAGCAGAAGCCCGCGGGCGAGACGACCCTGCAGAGCCTCGTGGAGATCGACCCCGGGGAGGCCGAGCCCGAGGCCCTCCTCGCGACGCTGCGCGCGAACCCCTTCATCCACAGCGTGGAAGCCATCGTGCCTCCCAAGGGGAAGATCTTGGCCACCCTTCTGGTGGACAACTGCCACGCCTGCCACACGCTCGCCAACTCGGAGTGCTTCCTGACGGACGCCACCGCGACGGAGCGCGGCGGCCTCGAGTGGCGGCTCCTCGCCCCGAAGCGCTCGTCCGTGGAATCCGTCGTGACCGCGCTCCAGCGGCGCGGGATCTCCGTGGAGCTCCTCGCGATCAAATCCGTGAAGGGCTCGGGGAGCCTGACGGACCGACAGGCACGGGTCCTGAGCCTCGCGTACGAACTCGGGTATTTCGAGTTCCCCAAGAAGATCAACCTCTCCGACCTCGCGACGAAGCTCGGGGTGGCCAAGTCGTCCCTCTCGGAGACCCTGCGAACCGGTGAGGAGAAGATCCTCCATGAGTACTTCCAAGGCCTCATGAAGCGTCCGCGGTGAACCTCCCGAACGGGTTCGGGGAGACGGCTTACCCCCGCCTCGCATGGGTTGCGATGCAAGCGTGGTGGGTGTCCATGTCGAACGGACAGCTCGATCCCGTGGCGCGGGAGGACGTGCGCCGGCGGATGATGAAGGGCCCGCGGCCCATGGGCCGGAGTCTCCTGGCCTTGGTCGTGGCGATTCCCCTGGTCCTCGGGGTGATGGCGGGGGCCATGGGAGGCTACCTCCTTCGAGGGCCCTCGACGTCGGCGAGCTCGGGTGGCGGAACGGAGACGTTCGCCCTCCACGCGTACGATTTCTACTTCGTGGGCGTCGGCGGGGCGATCGATGGCGTGAAGAACCCGCAACTGAACGTCACCCAGGGCGACTCGGTCACGATCACGATTACCGACGAGGTGGCCACCGGGCACAACCTGTACGTGGACGGCTACAACGTCCAGAGCGCGGATATCATGGCCGTCGGCGCCACGGCGAGCGTCAGCTTCACGGCGGACCAGCAGGGCACTTACGCTTACTACTGCGCCATGCCCGGGCACCGCGCCCTCGGCATGGAGGGGCAGGTCATCGTGGGATCCGGCGCCGGAGGTCCGACGTCCCTCCCCCCGATCGGAGCCGAGGTCCTGCCGGTGAACGACATCATTCGCAACGCCACGGACGTTCCACCGCCGATCACGCGCACGACGCGTGCGACCGTGAACATCTGGCTCAACGCGACGGAGGTCAACGGGCAGATCGAGCCGGGCGTGTCGTACATGTTCTGGACGTACAACGGCAAGGTGCCCGGCCCCTTCTTCCGGGTCCGCGTGAACGACACGGTCAACGTGCACTTCCACAACGACGCCTCGAGCATGATGAACCACTCGGTCGACTTCCACGCGGTCACGGGTCCGGGCGGCGGGATGTACGCCTCGATGGCCGCGCCGGGCGCCTGGGGGAACTTCACATTCAAGGCCCTCGTCCCCGGCCTGTTCATCTACCACTGCGGCACGCCCGACGTCCCCACGCACATCGCGAACGGGATGTTCGGCGAGATCCTCGTGCAACCCGACGTCCCGCTGCCGCCCGTCGACAAGGAGTTCTACGTGGGGCAGAGCGAGCTGTACGCGAAGTGGCCCATCCACACCCTGGGGAACCAGGTCTTCGACGGCCAGAAGCTCTGGGACGAGCAGCCCACGTACTTCGTGTTCAACGGCGCGTTCAAGGCCTTGACCGGCGCGCACCAGCTCACCGCCCAGGTGAACCAGACGGTTCGCATCTACTTCGCAGACGCGGGCCCGGACTTCATCTCCTCCTTCCACGTCATCGGGGAGATCTTCAGCCGGGTCTGGCAGTACGGCGATCTGACGGATCCGCCGCTCCACGGAGTCCAGACCGTGCTCGTGCCGCCGGGCGGCTGCGTCGTCGTGGACCTGACCCTGGAGTACCCTGGGAACTACGCCCTGGTCGACCACGCGCTCCTCCATGCGGTGGACATGGGAGCCGTGGGCATCCTGAACGTGACGGGCTGGGCGAACTCCACGATCTTCAACCCGGGCATGTGATCCCGATGAACGCGAACCGATCCCTCCCGCCGCTCCGGCCGGGCACCTCGGCGGGTTCCTCTCCCCTCGTCCTCGGGGGATGACCATGGGGTCCGCCAGGAGGGGAGCGAAGAAGCCGGACCGCGGAACCGAGGTCTACGAGGCCGTCTCGCGGTCCGACCCGTTCAGCATCCTGTCCGCGGAGCACGCGTTGCTGCGGCAGCAGTTCGCCCGGGCCTTCGTCGTACAGGAGGCCGCCGACCCGACCGCGATACGGGATGCGCTGGCGACCCTTTCCGCGTCGCTGCGTCTTCACCAGCGCCGCGAAGACCTCGTCCTCTATCCGGTGTGCGAACGCCTCTTCGGGGGGAAGGGAGGCGCGGCCTCCGTCCTCCGCGACGACCATGCAGCCATCGCGGAGCAGCTCGAGGCCCTCGGACACGAATCCGAGGCCACGGGACGTGTCTCGCGCCTCCGGCTCGATGTCCTGCGCAACGAGGTGGACGACCACTTCGGCAAGGAGGAACGCGTCCTGTTTCCTCTGACCGCGGCGCTCCTTTCGGGTACGGAGAGCAGCACCCTGGCGCGACGCCTCAGGTTCCCGCATCCGGACCCCTCCAAGGGATAGGCTCTAAGCTCCGGGGCGCATTCGCTCCGTGGGTACCCGTGTGACCAAGACGCGCATCACCTTCTACGGGGGGATCGGCGAGATCGGCGGGAACAAGTTCCTGCTCGAGGACCACGGCGGTCGCGTGTTCCTGGATTTCGGCAAGAACTTCAGCCGCGAGAAGCAGTACTTCGACGAGCCGTGGATCTCGCCGCGGAAGGAGGACCACCTCCTCGCGCTCGGGATCCTCCCGAACCTCCCGGGCATCTACAAGAAGGACGCCAAGGACCCCCGGAACCTGGACGCCGTGCTCCTTACACATCCGCACACGGACCACTACGACGCGATCCGATGGCTCCGGGACGACATCCCCTCGTTCGCCACGGCCCAGACCAACGCGGTCATCTTGGCCCGCGAACACTCCGGGCGCACGGGGCCGTCCAAGGAGTACTACATCGCGAACTGGACGAAGGACGAGGGCCAGGTGGCCTACCGCACCCTACAGACCCTCGAGCCGGCGAAGCCCGAGGAGATCGCGGGCATGCCGACGACCGCGTTCAACGTGGACCACTCCGTCCTGGGAAGCGTGGGCTACGTGATCGAGACGGAGGCGGGCAACGTGGCGTACACGGGGGACTTCCGCCTGCATGGGGCCCGTGCGGCCCAGAGCCGGGAGTTCCTGGAGAAGGCGAAGGCGCGGGACCCGGTGGCCCTCCTCATCGAAGGGACCCACGTGGAGGACTCCAAGATCGAGTCCGAGGAGGAGGTCCAGCAGAAGCTCACCACGGTGGTGGGCCAGACCCAGGGGCTCGTCCTCGCGGGGTTCGCGCCGGCGGACGTGGACCGGATGAACACGTTCCATCGGGTCGCGAAGGCCACGGACCGCATTCTGATCCTCACCGCCCGGCAGGCCTTCCTGGTCGACCAACTCGTGGCGAAGGGCCTCTTCGACGGCTTCGACCTCAAGTCCCCGAACGTGCGCATCTTCCGGAAGGAAAAGAAGACCACGGTGGAGTTCGAGAAGCATCTCGAGGAGGCGTACGGCGACCGCGTGATCGACGCGGCGGAGGTGAGGAAGGTCCAGCACGAGGCCATCCTCGTGGCCGCCCTCTCGGACATGCTGGCCCTTCCCGCGATCGAACCCATGCCCGGCAGCATCTACATCCTCTCCAGCAGCGAGCCCTTCAACGAGGAGATGGAGATCTCGTTCGACAAGCTGAAAGGCTGGCTCACGAGGTACGGGCTCCCGTTGTTCCAGGTCCACGCCTCGGGGCACGCTACGGCCCACGACCTCCGGGCGGCGGTCGAGGCGATCCGTCCGAAGAAGGTCTTCCTCGTGCACACGGAGAACCCCGCCCTGTTCGCGCGGTTCCTGGAGAAGCTGAAGTTCGAGACCGTGCAGCCCATTGAAGGCCACGAGTACGAGCTGTAGCGCGTCGCGGCTCGCGTTCAGCCCGGTTCTTCCACGGCCCGCATGAGGTCCAGGTGCGTCAGCATGCCCACGAGATGCCGCTCGTGGTCCACCGCGATCATCCGCGTGACCTGCGTCCCGTTCATGACCACGAACGCCTCGTTTGCCGGCGCATCGTCGTTGATGAGCTCCACATGGCTCTCCATGACGGATTTGATCAAGGTCCGAGGGCTCTTCGCCTGGGACTCCTGGAGGGTGCGGCGGTAGACGATGCCGAGCACGTTGCCCGAGGCGTCCACCACCGGGTAGGAGTAGTGCCCCTTCAGGATGCTCATCTCGTATGCGTCCTTCACGGTCATCTCCGGCTGCAGCGTGACCACAGGGGTCGACATGACGTCCCGGACCTTCCGGTTCGCGAGGACGGAGAGGTCCAGGGGCATGGACTGCCGCGTGATCTGCGCGCGGTACAGGGTGTACTCGCCGGCCACCGCGTAGGCCACAACCGTGCCCAGGATCAGCGGGATGAGGACGTTGAACCCGCCCGTCATCTCGGTCATCATGACGGCGCTCGAGATGGGCGTCTTCGTGGCCGCGGCGAGCACCGCGCCCATCCCGACGACCACGAGGATGGGCGGCGAGAGGCGGAAGCCCGTCGTCTGCAGGACGAGGGCCATGATCGCCCCCACGGTCCCGCCGATGAACACGCTCGGCGTCATGACCCCGCCGCTGCCGCCGCTGCCGATCGTGAAGGAGGTCGCCACGATCTTCACTACCAGGGTCGCGGCGAAGGCGAAGAGGAGCAGCCCGAGCCCCGTCACGACCTGGTCGCCCACCAGGGTCTGCGAGAGGTTGCCGCCCACGAGTTGCTGGTCCCAGGTGTAGCCCAGGCCCAAGACGCCGGGGACGGCCACGCCGAGCCCGCCGCACGCGAGCCCGCCTAGGGTCGTCTTCGCGACGAAGGGGATCTTCCATCCCGCGAAGGCGTCACTGATCCAGAAGAACACCTTGACCAACACGATCGCCACGAGTCCTGCTATCAGCCCGACGAGCATGTAGAGGCCCAGATGGGGGACGTCGTACGTCGGCTGGGCGGTCAGCACGCCGAAGATGGGCGTGGTCCCGATGCCCGGGAAGAGGACGAAGACGAGGTACGAGGTCGTGGACGAGATCAGGGCGGGGATCACCGCACTGTGCTCCAGGTCGTTCTTGTACGGCGTCTCCAGCGCGAAGAGAGCGCCCCCCAGGGGCGCCTTGAAGATCGCGCCGAACCCCGCGGCCGCTCCCGCGATGACCAGGGTGCGCAGGTCGCTCCGTTTGAGCTTGAGCCAGCTTCCCAGGATGGACGCCGTCCCGGCGCCGATTTCGCCGACGGGACCCTCGGGCCCCGCGCTCCCGCCGCTGCTGATCGTCAGGGCCGACACAACCACCTTCACGGGCGGGACGATGGACCGGATCTTGCCGCCCGCGTAGTGGATGGCGTGGATCACCTCGTCCATCCCCTGGCCTGCGGTCTCTTCCGCGAAGTGCGGGATGATGAGGCCGACCAGGAGCCCGCCCGCGGCGGGGAAGACGAAGATGAGATACCAGGGGAGGCGGCTCGGGTCGAAGAGGTACCCGACGACGTTGAGGGCCTCCTGGAACACGACGGTCATGAGGCCCACGCAGACCCCGACGAGGAGGGAGAGCGGGACCCACTTCCGCACGAACTCCCGGAACGAGGTCGGAAAGAACTCGCCGAGCTTGCGGTCCCGCAGCCGATACCAGCGGCTCGTTGTGCCCATTCTTCCCAGGTCGGAGCGAGTCGCTTCCGCTACAAAAGGCCTTGCGTCGTCGGACGGCGATGGGCCGCTCGACCGCGTGATCAGAGGATCTCGAGACGGGCGCGTCCCCGGAGATCGCCGGCCCGCGCCTCGATGTGGTGGGGACCGGGTGTCATCGACGCGGGGAGGTCCAGGTCGGCCCGGAAGACGCCCTCCGCGTCCGCTCTGGCCGACGATTCGAGGACCGAGGTCCCGTCGGGCGACAGGATGCGGACGATGACGGGCGCATCGGCCCGGTCGGGTCCCGTGAGCTCCCCCGCCACCGCGACGGAACTCCTGGACGATGCGCGCATCGGGGTAGCCGCGACCACGAGGCCGGGTGCGCGCGCGATTCGCTCGCCGAGATGGTGGGAGCCGTGGTGGAGGATCACGGGCCGCTTCTCGGTATCCACGGAGGACTCGACGACCTCGCCGACGAAGGCCGTGTGGTCTCCCATCCCGTAGGTGTCTACGAGGCGGCACTCGGCGTTGAGGAGCGCACCGCGGACCATGGGCGCGTGGATCTTCCTCGCGGGATACGTCTCGAAGAGCTCGCTCGAGAGCTTGTCCGTGTCCGCCTTGGAGTAGTCTCCCGCGAATCCCATGGCGGCGATCTGGTCCTCCGCGACGAGGTTCACGCCGAACTCCTTGGACTCTGAGATGAGGTCGTGGGTCCGGTTCGCGGGATCGATGGCCACGAGGATGAGGAACGGGCGGTAGGAGACATTGAAGGTCCATTCGGCCGCCATGACGTTCGGCCCGTGACGTCCGTCCGTGGTGATCAGGGTGCAGGTTGTCGTGAACGCGCGGAACGCGTCCCGCGGATTCTCCGAGGTCGTCATCTCGCCATCCTTCGGTACCGCTCAAGGTACCGCGGGCTTTAGTGATTGCCGTTTACGGATTCCCGTCACGACCGCGACGGGAGCGTTAAATGGCATGAGGGCGTCCCCGGGGCGGACCATGGTGGAGGAGCACGACGTCGTCGTCATCGGTGCGGGGATGGCCGGCCTGGCGTGCGCCCAGCGGCTCCAGGAGGCCTCCGTGGACTTCCTCGTGCTGGAGGCCGCGGACCGCGTCGGGGGCCGCGTCCAGACGGACTACGCGATGGGCCGCGGGCGGCCCTTCGAGATCGGCGCCCTCATGATCCACGGCAAGCGGGTGGTCACGCACGCTTGGCTGCAGGAGTTCGGGCTTCACGCACGGCCCCTGCCCACGGTGAAGCGCGCCCGGTTCTACCGGAACGGTCGCGTGGAGCGCATCCCCTGGCCGAGCAACCTCCTCCACCACACGATTGGCATCCGCGCGTTCTACCAGGGCGCCTTCACGCTACCGAAGCGGTTCGTGGCCTACGACGGGCCCGACCTATCGCTCGCGGACTGGCTCGACCGGCAGGACGCGCTCCCGGGAGCCCGTCTCCTGATCAACCTGCTCTACGCCCATGCGTCCGCGGCAGACGCGGACGCGCTCGGAGTGCTGGGACCGGCGGAGGAATCCTCGCTCGCGGAGGAGGAGTTCGGGTACAGCAACTTCCAGCTCGTCGAGGGGTACGAGGCGCTTCTTTCCCGACGGACCGCCTCGTTGGCCGACCGCGTCCGTCTGAAGACGCGCGTGACCGCGGTGCACCGCACCGGGACCGGGCTGCGGCTCGAGACGCGCAACGAGCGGGGCGATGCCGGCGAGGTCCGGGCCAAACGCGCAGTGGTCACGCTGCCCCTCGGGATCCTCAAGTCGGATGCGGTGGTCTTCGATCCGCCCCTCCCGGAGACCAAGCGCGCCGCCATCCAGGCCATCGCGTTCGGAGACGCCATGGTCATCCTCCTGCGCCTGAAGGACAGCGACCTCGCGCGGCGACTGGGCGACTTCGGTCTCCTCTGGGGTGAAGGGCCCACGAGCTTCCACCGACCCTACGTCGCAACCCGAGATCCGCCGGACATCCTGGACGGATTCCTGGTGGGGCGGGACGCGAGGAAGCGGGCCGCCCTCTCGGGCCAGGACATCCTCGAAATAACCTTGGAGGAGCTGCGGGCCGTCGTGCCCCCGTCCGTCCATGTCGGCCGGGTGGAGGCCTTCACCTGCAGCCGGTGGCCCGTGCATCCGCTCATCCAGGGCGGATACTCCTTCCTGCCGCCCGGCGGGAGGGTCCAGCACCGGAGGGATCTGGCCGCGCCCGTGGACGGCATGCTCTTCTTCGCCGGAGAGGCGACGCACACGAAGGGCGAGCCCGCCACGGTCCACGGCGCCATCGAGACGGGCTACCGGGCCGCGGCCGAGGCGATCCAGAGCCTCCGAACGCCGTGAAGGCCGCGCGGTCACTTTCCTCGGGACAGGTACCGCGTGGTCTCCAGCTGGATGGTCTCCTTCCGCGCACGGTCCACCTCGGCGATCAGGTCGACCGCGTGGCGGAGGTTGCGGTGGCTCGAGGAGATCCCCCAGAGGCCGATGATGACGAGGGCCACGGACGCCGCGACGAGCAGGGTCCGCGACACGACGGTGGAGACGGAGGCCTGCTCGATCAGGCTCGCGAGGTCGGGGACGGAGATGAGGACGGCGATGCCGAGACCCACGACGAAGATGATAGTCCAGAGGACCGTGAGCAGGACGCGTCGGCCCACGTGCGCTTGAGAACTGAAGGAGGCGCCCATCCGACCGCCTCAAACGAGCCTCCCCATGCTACTTAAACCATTCCACGCGAGAGTCGGCAGCGGCAACTCAAACGCCTCCGCCGCCTGGGGAATGGGGCAAAGGCTAATGGCGCGGGTCCTTGTGGTCGCCCCGTGGCCTCGGCGTCGGGTGGGGTATGGGCCGCGGTCCACCGGCTTCCCTGGAACCGGTTCTTCGCGGGGATCGTGGCCGGCGGAGCGTCCCTCCTCGTCACCCTCGTCATGCGGGCCCTGGGCCTCGGCCTCTTCCTTCCTGAGGTCGTCCTGGGATTCGTCATCACGCGGATCCCCGGATCCGTGGAGTCGTTCTTCATCGGCACCTTGGGCGAGGGCGCCAAGGGCCTCGGCTTCGTGAGTGCCCTCGTGGCGGTCCTCGTGGCCTTCGGGGTCGGTGCGGTGTTCTTCCGCCGGATCGAGGCCCTCCTCCGTCGTCGCTGGGCCGTGATCGGGGCGTACACGGCAGGCAGCGCTCTCCTGATCCTCTTCCTCGTCCTCCCGCTCCTGGGAGCCGGATTCGCGGGCACGCAGACGGAGGCGGGGTCCGCCTTCGCGGCCCTGAGCCAGTTCATCGGCGGCTGGATCTACGCAGCCGCCCTGGACTACTTCCTCGTCGAGGTCGCGGCACGCCACCCGGAGGGCTTCAGCGCGTCCCGGCGGCAGTTCTTCCTGGGCGCAGGCGCGTTCGCAGCCTCCCTGGCGATCGCGTACGCCGCGTTCAGCGAGGCCGTCGTCCAGCCCGCCCGGCTCGCGTTCGCCTCCCTGCAGGACCTCCTCGATCACGAGGTGACGCCCACGGACCGGTTCTACGTGGTCACCAAGAACCTGATCGACCCGGTCGTGGACGCGTCGACCTGGGCGCTCACCGTGGACGGCCTGGTCGGACCGAATCCGCTCGTGCTCAGCTACGCGTCCATCCAGGACAGGATCCAGGCGGGAACCCTTCCCGGGGTGGACGAGTACGCCACGATGGAGTGCGTGAGCAACGAGGTGGGAGGGAACCTGATCGGTACCGCGAAGTGGAGCGGCGTCCGCCTGGGCGATCTCCTCCTAGCCGCGGGAATCGAATCCACCGCGGACTGGATCGAGTTCACCTGCGCGGACGGCTACACGGTCGCCATCCCGCGGGCCCAGGCCATGGACCCGGCGACCCTCCTCGTGCTCTCCATGAACGACGCTCCGCTGGAGGACCGCCACGGAGGCCCGGCCCGCATCGTCGTCCCGGGCAAGTACGGCATGTTCTCCGCGAAGTGGGTCACTCGGATCAAGGCGATCCAGGGTCCCTATCTGGGATTCTGGCAGCAGAAGGGATGGACCAACGACGGCCCCATCGCCACGGAGGCGCTCATCGCCATCCCGGCGGACGGTGCCGTCGTGACGGGCGCACAGATCATCGGAGGATTCGCGGTGTCCGCAGCAGACGGCATCTCCAAGGTCGAGGTGAGCACGGATGGCGGCGTCACCTGGAACGCGGCCCAACTCCGGACGCCGAAGGATCCTCGCCTCACCTGGGTGATCTGGACGTTCGCGTGGACTCCGCCCGGAGGCGGAGTGTACCGCGTGGTCGCGCGAGCGTACGACGGGAACGGCGCAGTGCAGTCGTCCGCCGTCGAGCCGCCGTTCCCCAACGGCGCTTCCGGGTACGATGGTGCAACGCTCTACGTTTCCGGCTGATCGGAGCTGGAGGCGGCTTTCTTCGCCGCGGGGCTCTTCACGCCCCATGCCGCCAGGATGAGTCCGGCCACGAGCAGCACGACTCCGGCACCCAACCAGAACGAGCTGCCGGACATGGTGGAATTCATGATGACGTTCGCGCCTTGGAGGATCCAGACAATGCCGACGAGGAGCGCGACCACGCCGATACCGACAAACAGGGTTCGCATGGGGCGACGAGCTTCGCTGGGCCCTTAAGCATTCGCCCCAATGCCGGCGTCCGGAATCAGCGGAGGAGCGTCGAGTCCAGGGTGGTTTCCAGGCCCCAGTCGTAGACCAGGTAGTAGTGCTCCTTGCCCGGCGGGGCCGTGGTCACGCCGACGAGCCACGGGTCGGCCATGCCGACGGCCTGCCAGACCTCGAGCCGCTCGAAGTGCTTGAGGGCGTTCCGGCCGCGGTGCACGGCTTCCGCGGGCAGCGCCTTCGCGCGGTTCAGGGGATGACGCTTGAAGTTCCAGACGCTCCAGTCCTCCCACAAAGCGGACTTCTTCGGGATGGCGGTCGCCAGCTCCGGGGACAGGAGGGTCAGGTACTCCTTGCGGACCGAGGCGAAGACCCGATCCTCAGAGACGACGGGAATCTCGACGAGCCCTCGCAGGTTCTCGCGGGCCCAAACCCCGTACGCGATCTCCGCGCGCCGCGTGAGGATCCGCTGCGGCAGGGTCTCGAGGCTCCGTTCCGTGTGCTCGACGTCGGCCTCGAAGGCGCGGGCCATGGCCGCGTCGGTCCGATAGACCTCGATCTTCTCCTTGGCTTCGCGCAGCTCGTCCTGCCAGAGTCGGACGAGGTTGTCGTCGCTTTCCACTTCGTCGGACACACGTGTCTGTGCAGCCGCCTCGGCGAGCTGCTCCATCAACCGTGCGCTCAAATTCCCGCCCCCGAGGATCGTCCCGGAGGGCGGCGGTGCGGACCGTTCTCCCGTGTCCCGCACCTTCCAGACGTGAGTCTCGCTTCCCCCTGGGTATCGACCCCGGCCAAAGAGTTGAATCCCTAGTATCCGGTGTGGGGCCTTAAAACTTGAGGTAGTCCGAATGCGTTACCCTGTCCCGGTGGTCACTTGGTCCAGAAGGTGAGCGACATCGTGGGCGTCTCGCCCCAGAGCTTCGCGAAGGCGGCAGAGAACGCGGTGGCCGAGGCCGGGAAGACCGTGCGAGGGATGAAGTGGGCCCGTGTCTCCGACCTGGAGATGGAACTGGACGGCCCCAAGGTCAAGACGTACCGGGCCACGGTCCGCATCTACTTCGACGTGGAGCGGTGAGGGTCCTCAGCCGCCCGTCGTGACGAAGTCCGATTCCTGCCAGTGGCGGTAGAGCTCCTCGATCTCGTAGGGAGGCGCGTGGCAGGAGAGGTAGACGAGCTTGGTCCGCCCCCTGTTCCGGATGCCGTGGACGCTGCCCGCGGGGAAGAACACGGCCGTCTTCGGTCCCACGGTCCTCCACTTCCCGCCTGAGCCCGAGGGAACCTCGCCGCGGCCCTCGACGATGTAGTACATGGACTCGACCGTGCGGTGCTCGTGGGGCGGCGTGCTCCCGCCTGGCCGCACCTCCACGACTGTGATCATGAAGCGACGCGACCCGACGTTCTCCGGGTTGATGAGTTGGTACGATCGGCTCTTGTCCCCTTTCAGCGCTTTCGCCTTATGCAGTTCGACGACCTTCACGGAGCCACCCGCGACCTCAAGCGGCCCGGGGCATTTGGAACTTTCTGTATTGTCCCGTCCTCTCGGAATCATTATATCACCACCCACTCGTGTTCGACCGGATGGCGCGGATCGAGGTCATCGCGTATTCCTCCGACAGCTTCGTCGAGGAATCCGAGGTGACCGTCGGGCACTGCCGCGAGCTGGTCGAGAAGTACGCGGTCACCTGGATCAACATCGTCGACCCTGACGGGCGGACCCTCGCGGAGCTCGAGACCCTCTTCGGGTTCCACCCGCTCGCCCTGGAGGATTCCGCGAAGGTCGATCTCCCCCCGAAGGTGGAGACCTACGACGACGTGGCGTTCATCGTGGCCCGGACCATCGTCTGGGCTGAGGAGATCGAGACGGACCAGCTCTCCCTCTTCGTCGGACCGCGGTTCATCGTCACGGTCCATGACAAGGCCTTCCCGCAGCTCGAGGACGTGCGGATCCGCCTGCGGAAGAAGAACCCGCGGCTCATCAAGGCGGGCGCGGACTTCCTCGCGTACACGATCCTCGACGTCGTCGTGGACTCCTACTTCCCCCACCTCGACCGGTTCCAGGACCTCCTGGACCGCCTCGAGGACGAGATCGTGAAGAACCCGAACGCCACCGCGATCAGCAAGATCCACGATATCCGCGTGGACCTCACCGTGATCCGGAACGCCCTGCGGCCCCAGCGCGACATGTACGGGACCCTGTCCCGACTCGAGATTCCGACGTTCAAGCGGGAGACGCGCAACTATGTGCGGGACGTGCAGGACCACATGATCCGCGTGCTGGACACGCTGGACACATACCGCGAAGTGTCCACGAGCCTCCTGGAGGTCGGAGCGACCCTCCAGGCCAACCAGATGAACCAGGTGATCAAGGTCCTCACGGTCCTGTTCACGATCACGATCCCCCTGACTATCGTCACGAGCGCCTTCGGGATGAACGTCGGCTTCCCCGGGTTCAACACCCCGGAGGGGCTCTACCTGGCCCTCGGCCTCATGTTCGCGCCCACGATCGTCCTCACGTACTGGATGTGGCACAAGGGCTGGCTGTGAGTTTCGGTAGACCGAAATAGTACCCCCTCGATGACCCGCCGGGGGGATTCCCGC
>Ga0153916_10002603_pt1 | contig 13163 bp, 4 predicted proteins | sample Opewatmetagenome_FD_109642 | JGI IMG/M metagenome (GOLD analysis project Ga0153916, IMG submission 109642) | Freshwater wetland microbial communities from Ohio, USA - Open water 3 Core 3 Depth 4 metaG | ecosystem: Environmental > Aquatic > Freshwater > Wetlands | place: USA: Ohio, Lake Erie, Old...
CAGCGGCTCACGAGCCGGGCAAGGACCGGCGGCACCTCGGGGTAAGGCGGAATATCGCCGATGGCGCGCAACAGGTGCTCGCCCGCGCCGCCCGGCTCGGGAAAACCGCCGGACCGGAGCGCGACGGACAGCGCCTCGCGCAGGATCTCGCTGTAGCGGCGGAAGGCGCCGCCGCGCCGCGCGGCGTGCTCGGCCGCGAACGCGCGATGAAACGCGCCGACGTCGGCGCCCGGCGGCAGCAGCGCGCGAAAGCACCCCTTGAGCGTTTCCGGCCACTGCACCAGCGTGCCGTAGCAGTCGAAGGTGACGACGCGCGGCCAGGCGGGGCTCATCCGACCCAGCGCCTGGCGTTGCGGAACAGCCGCATCCACGGCGAGTCCTCGCCCGCGCCGTCGGGGGCCCAGGACATCTGCACGCTGCGGAACACGCGCTCCGGGTGCGGCATCACGACGTTGAAGCGGCCGTCGGGCGTGGTGAGTCCGGTGATGCCGCCGGGCGAGCCGTTCGGGTTGTACGGGTAGGTCTCGGTGGCTTGGCCGCGGTGGTCGACGAAGCGCAGGCTGACGAGCGCCTGGCGCGCGTCGCCGGGGCCGGCGAACGCGGCGCGCCCCTCGCCGTGCGCCACCGCGATCGGCATGCGGCTGCCCGCCATGCCCTGGAACAGGATCGACGGGGTCTCGAGGACCTCGACCATGACGAAGCGCGCCTCGAACTGCTCCGAGCGGTTGCGCAGAAACGCCGGCCAGTGTCCCGCGCCCGGGATCAACTCCTTCAGCGCGGCCATCATCTGGCAGCCGTTGCACACGCCGAGCGCGAAGCTGTCGCCGCGCGCGAAGAAGGCCTCGAACTCGCGCCGCGCCGCGGCGTGGAACAGGATCGACTTGGCCCAGCCCTGGCCCCCGCCGAGCACGTCGCCGTAGGAGAAGCCGCCGCAGGCGACGAAGCCCTTGTACCCGGCGAGGCGCGCGCGCCCCGCAAGAACATCCGACATGTGCACGTCGACCGCCTCGAACCCGGCGCGCGTGAACGCGGCGGCCATCTCGGTCTGGCTGTTGACGCCCTGCTCGCGCAGCACCGCGATGCGCGGGCGCGCGCCGGCCGCGACGAACACCTCCTTCGGGTCGAAGGCGAGCGACACGGAGAGTCCCGGGTCGCCGGCGTCGAGGATGCGGTCGTGCTCCTCCCGGGCGCATTCCGGGTTGTCGCGCAGCGCCTGCATGCGGTGGCTCACCTCGCTCCAGGCGCGCTGCAGCGCGGCGCGCTTCTCGGCGAACACCGGCTTCGCGTCGCGGGTGACGCGCAGCTCGTCGCGCGCGTTCGGCTGCCCCACGACATGGGAGCACTCGCCCAGGCCTGCCTTGCGCAGCGCGTCCATCACCCGCGTGCGGTCGGCCGCCCGGATCTGCACCAGCGCACCGAGCTCCTCGGCGAACAGCGCCGCGAGCGCCAGGTCGCTCACGCGTCCGGCGAGCTGGGCCTCGCCGTTGCGCTTGAACGCGTCGACGTCGTCGGCCGCGGCGTCGAAGGCGATCGCGTCGAGGCTCAGCGTCACGCCGCAGTGCCCGGCGAAGGCCATCTCGCAGGCCGCGGCGAACAGCCCGCCGTCGGAGCGGTCGTGATAGGCGAGCAGCAGCCCCTCGGCCGACAGCGCCTGGATTGCCTGGAAAAAACGCTTCACCAGCGACGCGTCGTCCGCGTCCGGACAGCGCTCGCCGAAGCGCCCGTACACCTGCGCCAGGATCGAGCCGCCGAGGCGGTTCTGACCGCGCCCGAGGTCGATCAGCACGAGCTCGGTGTCGCCGCAGTCGGTGCGCAGGCGCGGCGTGAGCGTGGCGCGCGCGTCCTCGACCGGCGCGAACGCCGAGACGACGAGCGACAGCGGCGCCACCACCTCCTTGCCGTCCCAGGCGGTGCGCATCGACAACGAGTCCTTGCCGACGGGGATCGCGACCCCGAGCGCCGGGCAGAACTCGAGCGCCACCGCTTTGACGGTGTCATACAGCGCCGCGTCCTCGCCCGGATAGCCCGCGGCCGCCATCCAGTTGGCCGACAGCTTGACGCGCTCCAGCTCGCCGATGCGCGCCGCGGCGAGGTTGGTGAGCGCCTCGGCCACCGCCATGCGGCCCGAGGCCGGCGCGTCGATGAGCGCGAGCGGCGCGCGCTCGCCGATGGCGAACGCCTCTCCGGCGTAGCCGTCGTAATCGAGCAGCGTCACCGCGCAATCGGCCACCGGCACCTGCCAGGGGCCGACCAGGGGGTCGCGCGTGCACAGTCCGCCGACGGTGCGGTCGCCGATCGTGATGAGGAAGGTCTTGTTCGCCACCGCGGGATGGCGCAGCACGCGGCTGGCGGCTTCCATGAGCTCGATGTCGGCGATCGCCAGCGGCTCGAGCGGGCGCGCGACGCGCCGCACGTCGCGCAGCATCCTGGGCGGCTTGCCGAGCACCGTATCGAGCGCGATGTCCACCGGCCGGTCGCCGAAGCGCCGGTCCTCCACGATCAGCCGGCCGTCCGCGGTCGCGGCACCGAGCACCGCGAACGGGCAGCGCTCGCGCTCGCAGAGCGCGCGAAAGCGCTCGAGGTCCTGCGGCGCGATGCCGAGCACGTAGCGCTCCTGCGCCTCGTTGCACCAGATCTCGCGCGGCGACATGCCCGAGTCCTCGGACGGCGCGGCGCGCAGCTCGAGCCGGGCGCCGCGCCCGGCCGCGTGCGCCAGCTCGGGCAGCGCGTTCGACAGCCCGCCGGCGCCGACGTCGTGGATCGACAGGACGGGGTTCGCCGCGCCGAGCTGCCAGCAACGATCGATCACCTCCTGCGCGCGGCGCTGGATCTCGGCGTTGCCGCGCTGCACCGAACCGAAGTCGAGGTCCTCGACGTTGGCGCCCGCGCCCATCGACGAAGCGGCGCCGCCGCCCATGCCGATCAGCATGCCCGGCCCGCCCAGCTGGATCAGCAGCGTGCCTTCGGGCAGCGGCGCCTTCGCGGTATGCGCGGCGCCGATGTTGCCGATGCCGCCCGCGAGCATGATCGGCTTGTGGTAGCCGCGCTGCACGCCGCCCACCCGCGCCTCGAAGCTGCGGAAGTATCCCGCGAGGTTCGGGCGGCCGAACTCGTTGTTGAACGAGGCGGCGCCGATCGGGCCTTCGAGCATGATGTCGAGCGCCGACACGATGCGGTTCGGCTTGCCGGGGTCGTCGCGCTCCCAGGGCTCGAGCGCCCCGGGAATGCGCAGGTTGGAGACCGAGTAGCCGACCAGGCCGGCCTTGGGCTTGGCGCCGCGGCCGGTGGCGCCCTCGTCGCGGATCTCGCCGCCGGCGCCGGTCGCCGCGCCCGGGAACGGCGCGATCGCGGTCGGGTGGTTGTGCGTCTCGCACTTCATCACCGTGTGCGTGAGCTCGGCGTGCGCGCGGTACACGCCGTCGGCGTCGGCATAGAAGCGCTGCGCCTCGCGCCCCTGCATCACCGCGGCGTTGTCCGAATAGGCGACGACCGTGCCCGCGGGATGCGCCGCGTGCGTGTAGCGGATCATGTCGAACAGCGACTGCTCCTGCGGCGCGCCGTCGACGATCCACGCGGCGTTGAAGATCTTGTGGCGGCAGTGCTCGGAATTGGCCTGCGCGAACATGGTGAGCTCGGCGTCGGTGGGGTCGCGGCCGAGCCGCTCGTAGGCGGCGCGCAGGTAGTCGATCTCGTCCGCGGACAGCGCCAGGCCGAGCTCGACGTTGGCCCGCTCGAGCTCCGCGAGCGGCACGCGCGCGAGCGGCGCCGGCGGCACGTGGCGGAACAGCCGCGCCGCGTCCTCGAGCGAGCCGAGCACCGTCTCGGTCATGCGGTCGTGCAGCTGCGCCGCCAGCGCGGCGCGCGCGGGCGCGCCTGCGCCCTCGAGGTGGTAGGCGACGCCGCGCTCGATGCGCAGCACCGCGTCCAGCCCGCAGCTGCGCGCGATGTCGGTCGCCTTCGACGACCAGGGGGAGATGGTGCCGATGCGCGGCACGACGAGAAACAGCTCGGCGCCGTCGCGGCCGCCCTCGAGCGGCGCGCCGTACTCGAGCAGCCGCTCGAGCAGGCGGAGCTGCTCGGCGCCCGGCTGCCGGTCGAGCTCGACGAAATGCCAGTACTCGGCGGCGACGCGGCGCACGCCCGGGACGACCTGCTGCAGCGAACGGAGAAGCTTGGCGAGTCTGAACTCCGACAGCGCGCGCGCGCCGCGAAGCTTGAGGATGGTGGGCATCGGAGCGAAGCCGGTAAGACGGAATTTTACCAGACCGCCTCGCGGCGACGCGGCGCTACTTCCTGCCGAGGCTCTCCTTCACCACCGGCTCCTTCACGGTGCCGGTCACGGTGAGCGTCTGGCGCAGCGTCTGGCCGGCCGTCTTCATGTCCGCGACGATGCGCGCGTTGAGCGCGCCCCCGGGCGCGATCTCGACGCTCGCCGCGGCGTTCAGCGCACCCGCCGCGATGTTGACGTTGCGCAGCGCGACCGTACCCTTGTCGTACACGCCCTCCGCGGTGAGCTCGGCGAATATCGTCCGGCCGGCGCTCTGGCCGCCGCTCGTCTGGATCGCGCGCGACAGATCGAAGCTGCCGAGCACGCCCTTGCTCATGCCGAAGCTGCCCTCGATGTGCGCGCCATCCAGCAGCTTTCCCGGCGTGGGCCCGCTCATGCGGTAGCTGCCCTGGCCGTCCTCGATCTTGCCCTCGGAAAGCAGCGCGGGCGCGAACACCGCCGCGTTGATGCGATGCACCTTGAGCTTGCCTTCCACCGTCCAGACCGGCCCCCACTGGATTTTCGCCGTCCCCGAAAGCGTGCCGTCGAGCACGTTGCCGTCCCACTCGGTGAGCGTCATGCCGTGCCGGTTCGCGCTGCCCTTCATGGAAAACGACGTGAGCGCGACGTCCGGGGCGAACGGCAGCGAGAAGATGCCGGCGTTCATCTCCAGGCCGACCTCGGTCCCCTTGGGCGTCAGCGTCGCGATCATACGGTCGGGGCCTTCGAGGGTCGCGGACCTGAGCGCGCCGTTCGCCGCGATCTCCACGTCGGCGTCGAAGCTCGGCAGCGACAGAGGCCCGGGGAGCCGCAGCTTCGTCGCCTCGATGCGCCCGACCCTCAGGCCGCGCAGGTTCATGGTGCCGAACAGCAGCTGGCCCAGATTCTCCTGGCGCACGACGGCGCCGTCGAGCTCGATCCTCCTGAAGGATTTGTCGTTGCCCAGCACGGTGGCGAAGTCGGGATAGGCGTGCACCTTCGCGATGTGGACGCCGCTACCGACGGCCACTCGCTCGAAGGTGATCTCCAGCCCCCTCACGAGCGACATGCGCGCCGCGCCGATCCTCACCGGCTGCCCGAATGCGGCGCTCGCCGCCCGCTCGTAGTCCGCGGTCGGCACCGGGGCGAAGTGCACCGCGGCCATCGCCCCGACGACCAGCACGACGAGCAGCAGGGCGACCGTCCGGCCCCATTTCCTCGGGCGGCGGATCTTGATCGGCTTGATCGGCGCCTGCTCGGCCTTGAGCCGTTTCTTTTCCTCCTTCGCGCGGCGCTTCTCCTCCTTCTCGCGCTCGCGCGCGGCCTTGCGCGCTTCCTTCGTCAGCGCCTGCTCGTCGCGCTTGACCTCGTCCATCCTGAGGTCGTCATCGCTGACTTCGACCTCGTCGATCTCCTCGCGCGGCAGCTTGGCGGTGGCGCCCTGCATGGCCGCCGCGTCCTGCAGCACCGGGCGGCGCGGCTTCTCCGCCTCACTCTCGTCTTTGAACCGGTAGACGCGCACCGGCCGCGAGATGTTCTTGAACCGCTGGTTGCCCAGGTCCTGGAACTTGTAGGGCACCTTGTCGCGCACCTGGTCGTAGACCGTGCTCGAGATGCATATCCCGCCGTGGTCCGCGAGCCCCTCGAGGCGCGACGCGACGTTGACGCCGTCGCCGAACACGTCGTTGTCGTCGTCGATGATGTCCCCGAGGTTGATCCCCATGCGGAACACGATCTGGCGGTCGCGCGCGACGTCCGCCTGCGAGACGCCGACCGCCTCCTGGGCATCGACCGCCCAGCGCATCGCCGCGACCACGCTCGCGAACTCGATCAGCAGCCCGTCGCCCACGGTCTTGACGATGTGCCCGCCGTGCTCGCTCACCTTCGGCCGGACGATGTCGTTCAGCACGCCCCGCAGACGCGCGAGCGTGCCCTCCTCGTCCTGCCCCATCATGCGGCTGTAGCCGACGACGTCGGCCGCGACGATCGCCGCGAGGCGGCGTTTGGCGCGGCCCTGGGAGGCGGCTTCGTCTCCGCCCGGCGGAATGCTGATGAGCGCCGCATCGCGCGCGCGCTCCTCCTCCTCGCGCCGCTTGCGCGCGCGATCCGCGCGCGCGGCCTGCTCCTTCTCTTCGCGCCCGGCAACCTCACGGGCCCTGCGCTGCTCCTCGTCGCGCTGCGAGAAGCTCTCGAGGTCCGCGAGCAGCGAGTCGGCGAAGTCGTCGGCCGGGGCCTTCGGCTGCGCCTCGCGTCGCTGACGCTCCTCCGCCTCCGCGCGCCGGCGCTCTTCGTCCTCGCTGCGCCTGCGATCGTCTTCCTGCCGGCGCTTGCGGTCCTCCTCGTCGCGGCGGCGGTCAGCCGCCTCGCGCGCCTTGCGCACGTCTTCCTCGCGGCGCCTGCGCTCCTCTTCGTCGCGGCGCTTGCGCTCTTCCTCTTCCCGGCGGCGACGCTCGGCTTCCTCGCGCGCCTTGCGCTCGGCCTCCTCGCGCGCCCTGCGCTCGGCTTCCTCCTTGCGCTTGCGCTCTTCTTCTTCCCGGCGCTTGCGCTCTTCCTCTTCCTTGCGACGACGCTCGGCTTCCTCGCGCACCCTGCGCTCGGCCTCCTCCTTGCGCTCGGCCTCCTCCTTGCGCTTGCGCTCCTCTTCCGCGCGGCGCTTGCGGTCTTCCTCTTCCTTGCGACGGCGCTCGGCTTCCTCGCGCGCCTTGCGCTCGGCTTCCTCGCGCGCCTTACGCTCGGCTTCCTCGCGCGCCTTACGCTCGGCCTCCTCGCGCGCATTGCGCTCGGCTTGCTCCTTGCGCGCCCGCGCCTCTTCCTCCCGGCGCTTGCGGTCTTCCTCGCCCCTGTGGCGCTGCTCGGCCTCCTCGCGCGCCCTGCGCTCCTGCTCGATCTGCAGCCGCAGCGCCTCAGCTTCGCGGCTCGCCTTCTCCTCGGCTTCCTTGCGCGCGCGCTCCATCGCCTCGCGCTGCTCCCGCTCGATCTGCTCCTTGACCTTTTCCTGGTCGGCCGGGGGCTTCGGCGGCTCCTTGGCGCGCTGCTCCTCGGCCTGCCTCCTGGCGCGCGCCTCCGCCTCGGCCCTCGCCCGCTCCTCGGCCTCGGCCTTGGCCGCCTTGGCCGCCGTGGCTGCCGCGGCGGCCTTGGCGCGCGCCTCCGCCTCGGCCTTCGCCTTGGCTTCGGCTTCCTGGCGCGACTTGTAGCCGAGCGAGTCCTCCTGCGCCTTGCGCTCGGACCCGGCGAGCGCCTTCGCCGCGAGATCGATGCTCGGCTTCGACGCCGGAGCGGAGGGAAGGATCTGGGTGAAATCCAGGTCGGCGGCCGCACCGCCGGCAGGCACCGAGGGCGGCCCGGCCGGCGCGGCCGCCGGCTTCACAGGGGCCTGCGGCGGCCGCGTGGCGACTCCCGGCGAGGCTTCGCGGATGAAGCCGTCCCGATCGAGCTTCTCGATCAGGCCGAAGAATTTGGCTTCCGGGATCTTGTCGAACTTGATGTTCAGCTCGCCGACCGTGGTCTTGCCGTCGATCGCCGCGAGCACCGCGCGGTCGGCGCGCGACAGCATGCTCGTCTTGCCCGAGGCTTCCTGTACGCCCTTGCCGGTCTTCGAGTAGATCGCGGTCTGATTCATGCGTTTCGTTGAGCCCGTGGGCGCCGGCGGCCCGCAGGCGACGTTCTTGTCCTCGTATCAGGGCGAGCGGTATGCAAGCGATCTCTATTATAAGCAGATGGGCGGGCCGTAACCCCCGCCACCGGGCGACTCGACCACGAAGGTGTCGCCTGGTCGCATCTCGGTCCGATCATAGGGGCCGAGATCGGCGCGGGTGCCGTCGCACCGGAGCACGGTGTTGCGGCCCGCCGCCCCCGGCTCGCCTCCCGCCATGCCGTGCGGCCTGACCAGGCGGTGGCCAGACAGGATTGCCGCGGTCATCGGCTCGAGGAACCGGATGCGCCTCACCGCGCCGTGCCCGCCCCGCCAGCGTCCCCGCCCGCCCGAGCCCTGACGAATGGTGAAACTTTCCAGTAACACGGGATAGCGCCACTCGAGGACCTCGGGATCGGTCAGCCGTGAATTGGTCATGTGGGTCTGGACTACGTCGGCGCCGTCGAATCCAGGCCCCGCGCCGGATCCGCCGCCCACGGTCTCATAATACTGGTAGCGCGCGTTTCCGAACGTGAAATTGTTCATGGTTCCCTGGGATGCGGCGAGCACGCCGAGCGCGCCGTACAGCGCATCGGTGATGCACTGCGAGGTTTCTACGTTTCCGGCGACCACCGCCGCCGGATAGCGCGGCCGCAGCATCGAGCCCTCGGGGATCACCAGTTCGAGCGGCTTGAGGCAGCCCGCATTGAGCGGGATGTCGTCGTCCACCAGGGTGCGAAACACGTACAGCACCGCCGCCGCGCACACCGCCGAGGGGGCATTGAAGTTGTTCGGCAGCTGCGGCGAGGTGCCGGTGAAATCGATGCACGCGCTGCGGCGGTCGTCGCCGATGCGGATCGCGACGCGGATCACGGCGCCGTTGTCCAGCGGATACTCGAACTCGCCGTCCTGCAGCACGCCGATCACGCGCCGCACCGACTCCTCGGCGTTGTCCTGCACGTGGCGCATGTAGGCGCGCACCACCTCGAGGCCGAAATGCTCGACCAAGCGCCCCAGCTCCTGCACGCCCTTCTCGTTGGCGGCGATCTGTGCGCGCAGGTCGGCCAGGTTCTGCTCGACGTTGCGCGCCGGCCAGCGGCCCGAGCACAGGAGCTCGCGCGTCTCTCGCTCGCGCAGCCGTCGCTGCTCGACCAGCAGGAAATTGTCGATCAGCACCCCCTCCTCCTCGACGGTCGTGGAGTCTGGCGGCATCGAGCCCGGCGTGGTGCCGCCGATGTCGGCGTGATGGCCGCGCGAGCCGACGTAGAACAGGATCTCGCGCCCGGGGCGGTCGAACACCGGCGTGATCACGGTCACGTCGGGCAGGTGCGTGCCGCCGTTGTAGGGCGCATTGAGCATGTAGACGTTTCCCGGGCGCATGCGGCCCGCGTTCTCGCGGATCACCGTCTTGATCGATTCGCCCATCGAGCCCAGGTGCACCGGCATGTGCGGGGCGTTGGCGATCAGCTGGCCCTGCGCGTCGAACAGCGCGCAGGAGAAATCGAGCCGCTCCTTGATGTTGACCGAGTAGGCGGTGTTCTGCAGCCGCAGCCCCATCTGTTCGGCGATCGACATGAAGAGATTGTTGAAGATCTCGAGCATCACCGGGTCGGCCTCGGTGCCGAGCGCCGCGCGGCGCGCGCGCGGCGCGACGCGCTCGAGCACCAGATGGTCGCGTTCAGTCACGCCGGCGCGCCAGCCCGTCTCGAGCACCGTGGTGGCGTTCGCCTCGGCGATGATCGCCGGGCCCTCGAGCGTGTCGCCCGGCGCGAGCTGCTCGCGCCGGTAGAGCGGCGTCGCGCGCCACGCGCCGCCCGTGTACATCCGCACGCTCTCGGCCGGCTGCCGCGGCCGCCCGGCCGGCGCGCGCGGGCGGGCGCGCTCCGCCGGCGCCTCGCCCGCCGCGAGCGCCTCGACCGACACCGCCTCGACGATCAGCCGCTTGCCCGGCATCAGGAACGAGAACTGCTTGCGGTAGGCGGCCTCGAACTGCGCCCGCATGGCCTGCGGCGTCCCGAGCGCCACGACGAGCGCGGTGTCGGTGCCCTGGTACTTCAGGTGCGCGCGACGCAGCACCCGCAGGCGCGAGGCATCCGCACCCTGGCGCAGCAACTCGTCGCGCGCCGCCTGCGCGAGGGTTTCAGTTTCCCGTTCCAGGAGCGGAACGCTCCCTTCGTCGAGATGCGCCTCGATCGATTTCTCCCGCATCGCGCTCTGGTCGGCGAGCCCCATGCCGTAGGCCGACAGCACGCCCGCCAGCGGGTGGATGAACACGCGCGTCATCGCCAGCGCGTCGGCCACCAGGCAGGCGTGCTGCCCCGCGGCGCCGCCGAAGCAGCACAGCGTGTAACCGGTGACGTCGTGGCCGCGCTGCACCGAGATGTGCTTGATCGCGTTCGCCATGTTGCCGACCGCGATCTGGATGAAGCCTTCGGCGACCTGCTCCGGCGAGCGCCCGTCGCCAATGGTCTTCGTCAACGCGATGAATTTCTCCCTCACGGTCTCCGCATCGATGGGCTCGTTCCCGTCCTTGCCGAACACGCGCGGGAAATGTCCGGGCTGGATGCGGCCCAGCATCACGTTCGCGTCGGTGACCGCGAGCGGGCCGCCGCGCCGGTAGCACGCCGGGCCGGGGTTGGCGCCCGCCGAATCGGGGCCGACGCGGTAGCGCGCGCCGTCGAAATGCAGGATCGAGCCCCCGCCGGCGGCCACCGTATGGATGCTCATCATCGGCGCGCGCATGCGCACGCCCGCCACCATGGTCTCGAATTCGCGCTCCAGCTCGCCCGCGTAGTGCGACACGTCGGTCGAGGTGCCTCCCATGTCGAAGCCGATGATGCGCTCGAAACCCGCGGCGAGCGAGGTGCGCACCGCGCCGACGATGCCGCCCGCCGGCCCCGACAGGATCGAGTCCTTGCCCTGGAAGCGCCGTGCGTCGGCGAGCCCGCCGTTCGACTGCATGAACAGCAGCCGCACGCCGGCCAGCTCGGCCGCCACGCCCTCGACGTAGCGGCGCAGGATCGGCGACAGGTAGGCGTCGACCACGGTCGTGTCGCCGCGCCCGATCAGCTTCATCAGCGGGCTGACGCGGTGCGAGACCGAAATCTGGGTGAACCCGATCCGCTGCGCGATGTCATGGACCGTCGTTTCGTGCTCGGGGAAGCGGTAGCCGTGCATGAACACGATTGCCACCGAGCGGAACCCCTCGCCGTAGGCCGCCGTCAGGTCTTTCAGGACCTTTTGCGCATCCAACGAGACGAGCACTTCGCCCCTTGCTGCGACGCGTTCGTCGACCTCGATCACCTTCGAATAGAGCATCTCGGGCAGGACGATGTGGCGGTCGAACAGCCGCGGGCGGTTCTGGTAGGCGATGCGCAGCGCGTCGCCGAAGCCGCGCGTGACGACGAGCACCGTGGGCTCGCCTTTTTTCTCCAGCAGCGCGTTGGTGGCGACCGTGGTGCCCATCTTCACCGCCTCGATGCTCCCGGCCGGGATCGGCTCGCCCGGCGCCACGCCGAGCAGCGCGCGGATGCCGGCCAGCGCCGCGTCGGCGTAGCGCTCAGGATTTTCCGACAGCAGCTTGTGGCTGGCGAGCGCGCCGTCCGGCCGCAGCGCGACGATGTCGGTGAACGTGCCGCCGCGGTCGATCCAGAACTGCCAGCGGCCGGTAGCTGCGCCCGGGCTCATGAGAACGCGATTCTAATCGTGCTAAATTGGCGCCCCCTTGCGGCATGCCATGACCCTCCCTGCGACGCCCGCCCACGCCACGCTGGGGCTCACCGTGCTGCTCGGGTTGCTGCTCGGGCTGACGCCGCTTGGCACCGACTCGTTCCTCCCGGCGATGCCGGCGATCGCGCACGCACTCGGCGCTCCGGCGGGCGCGGTGCAGCTCGCGGTGACCTCCTTCTTTCTCGGGGTGGCGGCCGGCCAGCTCGCCTGGGGTCCGCTCTCCGATCGCTACGGGCGCCGCGCCGCGCTGTTCAGCGGGCTCGCGCTGTTCCTCGCCGCGAGCCTCGGCTGCGCGCTCGCGGGCTCGGTGCCGCAGGTCGTCGCGATGCGCTTCGGCCAGGGCCTGGGGCTGTCGTGCGGGCCGGTGGTCGCGCGCGGCGTGACGCGCGACCTCTACGAGCGCGAGCGCGCCGCGAGCCTGCTGGCACGCATGATGGTCGTGTTCGGCGTGGTGCCGATCGCGGCGCCGCTCATCGGCGCGGCGATGCTTGCGCTGAGCGGCTGGCGCGCCATCTTCTGGCTGCACGCGGCGATCGCCGTGTCGCTCGGCGCGTGGGCCGCGCTGCGCCTGGCCGAGACCGCGCCGCATCCGCGCGCGGCGATCCGTCCCGCGCGCCTCGCGGCGAGCTACGCCACCCTGCTCGGCGACCGGCGCTTCGTCGCGCCGGTCGCGGCGATGTTGTGCGCGCAGGCGGGCATCTATGCCTTCGTGGCGAACTCCGCGTTCGTGCTGGTCGGCGCGATGCGGCTCTCCGCGACGCAGTACAGCGCCGCGTTCGCGGTCGTCATGCTGGGTCAGATCGCCGGGGCGCAAGCGAGCAGCCGGCTGGTGCTCGGGCGCGGCATCGCACGGCTGATGCGGCTCGGCGTCGTCCTCGCCTGCGCCTTCGGGCTCGCGCTCGCGGCGCTCGCCTGGGCCGGCGCCGCCCACTGGAGCGCCCTGGTGCTGCCGATGGTGGGTTACATGTTCGCCACCAGCTTCGTGATCCCGACCGCCACCGCCGCGGCGCTGTCGCCCTTCCCGGCGATCGCGGGCACGGCGTCCTCGCTCATCGGCGCGGCGCAATTCCTGCTCGGCGCGATCGTGAGCGCCGGGCTCGCCGCGGCGTTCGACGGCAGCGCGCGGCCGCTGGCGGGCGTCGCCGCGCTGGGCGGCGCGTGCGCCGCGCTGATCTACTTCGCGCTGGTGCGACCGCTGCGGGAGGCGCATGGACCGGGTTGAAGCGGTCGTGATCGGCGCGGGCCTCGTCGGCCTAGCGGTGGCGCGCGCGCTGGCGCTCGCCGGGCGCGAGGTCGTGATCCTCGAGGCCGAGGAGGCGATCGGCACCCACACCAGCTCGCGCAATTCCGAGGTCATCCACGCCGGCATCTACTACCCCAGGGGCTCGCTCAAGGCGACCGCGTGCGTCGCGGGACGGCGGCGCCTGTACGAATACTGCGCCTCGCGCGGCGTGCCGCACCGGCGCTGCGGCAAGCTGATCGTCGCGACCGACGAGGCTCAGCTGCACGACTTGCACCGGATCCGGGACAGTGCGCACGCCAACGGCGTCTCCGACG
>Ga0153916_10002604_pt1 | contig 13162 bp, 21 predicted proteins | sample Opewatmetagenome_FD_109642 | JGI IMG/M metagenome (GOLD analysis project Ga0153916, IMG submission 109642) | Freshwater wetland microbial communities from Ohio, USA - Open water 3 Core 3 Depth 4 metaG | ecosystem: Environmental > Aquatic > Freshwater > Wetlands | place: USA: Ohio, Lake Erie...
ACGGGCTCCGTCTTCACCATGGCGCCGCTGGACCGCTCGCTCTGGCCCACGATGGAGAACTTCTTCTCCTGCATCGCGGTGAGCAGGCTCTGCTGGCTCTCCATGCGGAGCACGTTGATCTCGTCGATGAACAGGACGCCCTTGTTGGCCTTGTGGATCGCGCCGGACTCCACGCGCTCATGGGCCGGGGTCTCGAGGCCGCCGCTCTGGAAGGGGTCGTGCTTGACGTCCCCGAGGAGGGCGCCGGCGTGGCTGCCCGTCGCGTCGATGAAGGGAGGCATCTCGTCCGGGCTGTGGGTGACCAGGAGCTTCGGGACCATCAGGTTCTCCTGGCGGTGGCCTGTGTAGCGGGTGGCGATGTAGATGATCGCGGCGACCAGGATCCCGAACAGGATGGTCGTGGCCGCGTCCGGGTAGAACGCGCCCGCGCCCCAGTTGTAGGAGAGGATGACGCTGAGGCCGATGATGAAGAAGACGATGGTCATGACCATGGACGCCTTCTGCTCGCGGCGCTGCATGGCCTCCGCCTTCTGGGCGTTGACGATCTCCCGACCCTTGCCCGCGGGGACCACGCGGATCTTGGGCTCGTTGGGGTCCTCGGGGTTGTGGTAGACGATAAGGTCCTGCAGCTCGTCGCGCGGCAGCAGCTCGGTCATGGACCGGGCGAGCATGGACTTCCCCGTGCCCGGGTCGCCGATCAGCATGACGTGCCGCTTCTGCTCGGCGGCCTTGCGGATGACCTCGACCGCGCGCTCCTGGCCGATGACCTGGTCCACGAGCCGGTCGGGGATCTTGACCTCGGCCGTGCTCTTGAAGTCCAGCTTGTGAATCCAGACGTCCACGGGGGGCAGTTCTTCCGGTATTTCCCCCGATGCTTCAGGCATTGGACAACCTTCCCCACTCCCGTGTGAGGCGACTCGCGTTTGAATACACGACCCTCGTACTTAAAATCTTTGACCTGAGAAATGGAGCGGATACGTTTTTCCAGATAGGAACGCGCTTCGAATCGTCGAGGGCGGATCACGCCGTGTGAGCGCGCGCGGAGATCATCTTTGCGAGGTTCGCGAAGGCCTGCTCCACGTTCTCGCCCGTCTTCGCCGAGGTGAACAGGAACGGCGCGGCATGCGTCTTCGCCGCGGACTCGAGATCCTCCGCGGTCACGACCTGCTGGTCCTTCAGGTCCGCCTTGTTGGCCAGGAACTCCACGGGGATCTGTCCCGTGACCTTGACCACGGCCGCAACCCAGTCATCGAGGTCCGTGAGCGTCTCTGTCCGCGTGACGTCGCAGACGGCGAGGACCCCCTGAGCTCCGTGGAAGTACGCCTCCTTGAGGAGCTCGCGGAAGCCCTTCTCGCCCATGATGTCCCAGATCGTCATGTCCACGTTGACCTGGCCGCCGTCCGCGTCGACGACGAGCTCCTTCTTGGACACCTTGGCTCCCAGCGTGGAGATGTATCGATCGTCGAACTGGTCGTGGATGAAGCGCCGGATGAGGCAGGTCTTGCCGACTGCACCTTCGCCGACGAGACAAATCTTGACCTTCATCCGTTCGGTTTCCATGGTCCACCCAACTGGGTTCGGCTCGCGGACGAGCCTTAGATTATAAAGCGATTCCCACGCCGTTATCTCTTCGGATAACGGGAGGATGTTCCTCCCGTGGAGCGGAGGTTCAGTCGCCCCGGTGGCCGATGGCGTCCGCCAGGGTCTGGAACGCTTCGTTCACGTTCTTGCCCGTCTTCGCGGAGGTCAGGAAGTACTTCGCGTTCAGGATGGCGCCCATGCGCGCGAGTTCGTCCGGGCTGACGACCACGCGCTCCTCGAGGTCCGACTTGTTGCCCAGGAACACGATGGGGACGTCGCCCACCTGCTTGCGGACCATCTGGACCCAGTTGTTCAGGTCGTAGAACGTGTCCTTTCGGGTCAGATCGCACACGGCGAGGACGCCGTGCGCCCCCTCGAAGTATGCGTCGCGGAGGAGGGCGCGGAAGCCCTTCTCGCCCATGATGTCCCAGACCATGATGTCCAGGACGGCGGGGACGCCTTTCCATTCCGCGTTGACCGTCTTCTTCGTGACCTTGGTGCCCACCGTGGCGACGTAGCGGTCCTCGAACGACTCGAGGACGAACCGCTTGATCAGGGAGGTCTTCCCCACGGCGACGTCTCCGACGAGACAGACCTTGGCCTTCACGTGCTTCTGTACGGCTGCCTCGGGCACCGACATCACCTCGGGGAATCGGGTGGGTCTACATCTAGGCGGCGGCCGCGGCTATCGTCCCTGATAATTCTCTCACTCATCGGGAACGAGCTTCCGCAGGTACCGCTCTTTCGCGATTCGCTCCGCGAGGGACTGGAACGCGAGCTCGACGTTCACGCCCGTCTTCGCGGAGGTGAAGTGGAAGGGGCTCTCGTACGCCTTGGCGGCCTGGACCATGTCGTCCTCGGTCACCTGGAGCTGGTCCTTCAGGTCGATCTTGTTCGCGAGGAATTCGATCGGGATCTTGCCCGTGACGCTGTACACGCCCTCGATCCAGTCGTCCAGGTCCTCCAGGGTCTTCCTCCGTGTGGAGTCGCACACCGCGAGGATCCCCTTCGCGCCGTAGAAGTACGCCTCCTTGAGGAGCTCGCGGAAGCCCTTCTGACCCATGATGTCCCAGATCGTCATGTCGATCTTCATGTCCCCGGACGGTTCCACGTTCGTGGCGGTGAGTTCCTTCTTGGACACCTTGGTGCCGAGGGTCTGGATGTACTTATCGTCGAAGTTCTCGAGGACGAACCGGCGGATGAGCGAAGTCTTGCCGACCGCCGCTTCGCCAACCAGGCAGACCTTGACCTTCATCCGCTTGACTTCCATAGGAGTCCGCTCGCTAGAGCAGATTACCAAGGTAGCTCATTTAACCGTTGCGGGAGTGTTATCAAGCACGATACGTCCGAGACGCTTGCACGGCTCGGGGCGGAACGGCGGGCCGGGGAACGCCAAACCCTCTTAGGCGGTCCCCGACATGGTCTGCCACGAGGGAACGCGATGTGCGACGAGTACGACGACGAACGCATGCGGGTGTTCTGGCGAAGACTCGAGACCGAGGAGGCGCTCCCGCGCGAGGTCCGAGAGCCCAAGGAATCCGAGCTCCCGATCGTGACACCTCTGGCGAGTACCGCGGAGGTCCGAACGGTCCGACCTCGCCCCGTGACGCGGTGAGACGCACTCAGGCGGGCCGCGATCCCGCCCGTCGAGGCACGAGCGCCCACTCCATGGACTCCCGGGGCGCGGTCCTCCAAACCGTTAAATAGACCCCGCTCATAAGGAGGCGCCGTCGCGTCAACCAGACGCCCTCCGGGCAATCCCGCGCGGATCCCGGGAATGCGGACCCTTCCTTCTGGGCTCGCAGGCAGCGTCACGGTGGCGCGCCAGAACCGACTCCGCGTGATCGCACGCGTGGAGAGGCAACGCTCTCCGGAGGAGTCTCCATGCCCAAGGAACATCGCCCGCGCCACGGCTCGATGGGCTTCTCGCCCCGCAAGCGCAGCGAAAGCCCGATCCCGCACTTCTCCAGCTGGCCCGAGACCGACGGGACCCCGAGAGTCCAGGGCTTCGCCGGCTACAAGGCCGGGATGACCCACGCCACGATCGTCGACTACCGGCCCACGTCCACGACCTCCGGCCAGGAGGTCCAGGTGCCCGTGACCGTGATTGAAGTGCCCCCCATGCGCGTGGCCGGCGTGCGCCTCTACCAGCAGACCCACGAGGGCCTCAAGACGGTCGGCGAGGTCTGGTCCGCCCATCTCGACAAGGAACTCTCCCGCGTCTTCCCGATTCCCAAGGACTACAACGCCGAGGAGGCATGGGCCAAGGTGGATGGCCTCCAGGTGGACGACATCCGTCTCCTGACGTACACGCAGCCCACCCTCGTGACCGGGGTTCCCAAGAAGAAGCCCGAGCTCATGGAGAACCGGGTGGGCGGCGGTGCGATCGCGGACCGCCTCAAGTACGCCAAGGAGCACCTCGGCAAGGATCTCCCCGTCACGGAGTTCTGCCGCGAGGGCTCCATGGTGGACGTCGCGGCGATCACCAAGGGCAAGGGATGGCAGGGCCACCACACCCGATGGGGCACGCGCCTGCTGAGCCACAAGAACTCCAAGCACCGCCGCAACATCGGCACGTTGGGCAACTTCCAGCCCGGCTTCGTACGGCCCACGGTCCCCCAGAGCGGCCAGTTCGGCTACCACCAGCGCACGGAGTACAACAAGCGCATCCTCAAGATCGGGGACAAGGGGGACGAGATCACCCCGGACGGCGGATTCCTGAACTACGGCAACATCCGCACGTCCTACGTGGTCCTCCACGGGTCCATCCCGGGGCCCGCGAAGCGGCTCATCCGATTCCGCGACGCGAGCCGCGGCGGGTTCGTGAGGCTCGAGAAGCCGCCCGAAGTCACGTTCATCTCGCGCGAGTCGAAGCAGGGGGCCTGAGGTCCGTGGCCGAGGAGACGCCCGAGGAGCCCGTGGCGGCGGAGGAAGCCCCGAAGCCGCGACGCGGCCGCCGGGCGGCGGCGAAGCCCGCGACGCGCGAGGCGAAGGAGCCCGCGCCGAAAGCCCCTGCGCTCAAGCCCGGCCAGGTCCGCGTGTACTCCGTCGAGGGTGAGCCCGTGAAGACCATCGAGCTCCCCGCCGTGTTCCGATCCGAGGTGCGCCGCGACCTGATCCGGCGTGCCGTCACCGCATTCCAGGCCAACCGGCGCCAGCCCTACGGCCCGAACCCGCGATCCGGGATGAAACACTCCGTCCGGTGGTCCGGCAAGGGCCATGGCGTGTCCCGTGTCCCGCGCTTGCGGGACGGGAGCACGGGCGCCCAGGCGCCCGGCACGGTCGGTGGCCGGAGGGCCCATCCTCCGCGTCCCGACACGGTCTGGGCGAAGAAGGTCAACCAGCAGGAGCGGGGTCTCGCCCGGAACGCGGCCCTCGCGGCCCTCCGGGATTCCGCGATCGTCTCGGCCCGCGGTCACCGGTTCGATGCCCAACTGAGCCTCCCCGTCGTCCTCGAAGACGCGATCGAGTCCCTCGAGCCCGAAGAGGGCGCGACCCGCGAGGGGATGGCCATCCTGGAGCGCCTCGGACTCCAAGAGGACGTCCAGCGCGCGAAGGACGGGCGGCACGTCCGAGCCGGCCGCGGCAAGTTGCGCGGCCGCCGGCTGCGGGAACCGCGGAGCCTCCTCGTGGTGGTCAAGGAGCCCGCGAAGGTGCGTCGGCTGTTCGGGAACCTCCCCGGCGTCGAGGTCGTGAGCCCCGCCTCCCTCAACGCGGAGATCCTCGCGCCCGGAGGCGACCCGGGCCGCCTCGCACTGTTCAGCGAAGGCGCCATCGAGATCCTCAGGAGTTGGCAGGCATGAAGCCCCACGACGTGCTCTTGCATCCGTATGTGACGGAGAAGACGCTCAACATGCTCCAGGGCACCCCGGCCCAGGAGCTTAAGGACGGGAACCGCCTCGAGTTCGTCGTGGACCGCCGCGCGAACAAGGGGGATATCAAGAAGGCCTTCGAGGAGCTCTTCGAGGTCAAGGTGGACCACGTGAACACGTTCGTCCGCAAGGACGGGAAGCATGCGATCATCAAGCTGAAGCCCGAGTTCTCCGCGGAGGAGATTGGGATGCGGATCGGGGTGTTCTGATGGGAAAGAACCTGCCGAACCAGCGACGTGGACGCGGAACGTCTCCGACCTACCGCTCGCCGAGCCACCGCCATCCCGGCCCCGTGGAGTATCCGCACCTCCGCGGGAGCGGGACCGTGACGGAGATCTTCCAGGCCCCGGGTCACACGGCACCCTTGGCGCGCGTCCGCTACGACGGCCAGGAGGTCCTCATGATCGCCTGCGACGGCCTCACGGTCGGCCAGGCCGTTACCATCGGATCGGCCAACGTGGACCGCGGAAACACCCTGCCCCTTGGCGAGATCCCCGAAGGCACGCTGGTCTACAACATCGAGAAGATCCCCGGAGACGGCGGACGCTTCGTCCGCGCCGCGGGTACCCAGGCCGTCGTCGTGAGCCAGGGCGACCGCACGGTCGTCCAGCTCCCGTCGGGCAAGTTCTACGCTTTCCACACGGGCTGCAAGGCCACGATCGGCGCGGTCGCGGGCGCGGGCCGCGGCGAGAAGCCCTTCACGAAGGCGGGGAAGAAGTTCCACGCGTTCCGCTCCTTCAGCAAGGCCTACTTCGACGTCCGCGGCGTCGCGAAGAACCCCGTGGACCATCCCCATGGCGGAGGCTCTCATCAGCACGTCGGGCGCCCGTCCACCGTGGGCTATGACGCTCCTCCCGGCCGCAAGGTCGGCCGGCTGTCCCCGAAGCCGAAGCGGATCCGTGAGCGGAAGCAGCGGAGGTAGACGACATGCCACGCAAGATGGGTGGGCTGGCCAAGGCGGCTCGCAGGAAGTTGCGGAAGCGCGCGGGCCTGGTCGAGACGCGCAGGAAGAAGGAGTTCACCTACCGGGGCTACACCCTCGAGGAGATGAAGGCGATGACCCTGGAGGAGATCGTCGAGCTGCTCCCCGCCCGCGCCCGCCGCTCGTTCGTCCGCGGCCTGGACGAGGAGCGCACGACCTTCATCGACAAGCTCCGCGCGAACGGCACGGAGGACGCCGTCCGCACGCACTGCCGGAACATCCCCATCCTCCCCGACTTCGTCGGCAAGAAGGTGGCGGTGCACAACGGGAGGGAGTTCGTGACGGTGGACATCAAGCCGGAGATGATCGGGCATTACATCGGCGAGTTCGCCATGACGCGGAAGACCGTGGTCGTCCACAGCGGCCCGGGCGTCGGCGCGACGCGCTCGTCCAAGTTCATGCCGCTGAAGTAGGTGGACCATGACGCACCTCGGGTACACGGTGGACTACAAGATCGAGAGCATGGCGCGCGCCTACGGCAAGGAGCTCCAGATCCCCTGGAAGAAGAGCGTGGAGCTCGCGCGGGCGGTCCGCGGGAAGACCGTGGAGCAGGCGCGCGAGTACCTGGAGAACGTGGCCGCGCTGAAGCAGCCCGTGCCCATGAAGCGGTACAAGCGGTGGATCGCGCACAAGTCCGGGGTCGGACCCGCGCGGTATCCCGTCAAGGCGGCGAAGGCCTTCCTTCGCGTGCTCGAGAGCGCCGTGGCGAACGCCGAGTTCACGGGGAAGGACAACCCGGACGGCATGCGGATCATGGTCATCAACGCCCACAAGGGGGCCATCCAGAAGGCCTACCGGCCTCGGGCCCACGGGCGCAGCGGCCCGTGGAACCAGGACACGGTCAATCTGGAGATCGTCCTCGAAGAGACGGAGGAGAGCTGATGGCGGAGAGAACGGTCACGGAGCGGCGGAAGGACAAGCGCATCATCGTGGAGAACATGCGCCGCGTCCTGCTCAAGGAGTACCTGATGCGGGAGACGCGCCGCGCCGGGTTCGGCGGCCTCGATATCCAGCGCACGCCCATGGGGACGCGGGTCACGCTCCTGTCCGAGCGACCTGGCCTCGTGATCGGCCGCAAGGGCGGGGCGATCAAGAGCCTCACGGACGCCGTCGAGCGCCAGTTCAAGTTCGACAACCCCCAGATCGAAGTGCAGGAGGTCAGCAATCCCTCCTTGAACGCGCAGATCATGGCGGAGAAGCTTGCCAACGCCCTGGAGCGCGGGTGGCACTTCCGCCGCGCGGGTCACAGCACGGTCCGGCGGATCATGGAGGCGGGCGGCAAGGGCTGTCTCGTGATCATCGCCGGGAAGCTCACGGGCCAGAGGCACCGCACGGAGAAGTTCAAGGCGGGTCACATCAAGTACTGCGGCGAGCCGCGCAACCTCTGGATGGACCGGGGCTTCGCCGTGGCCAAGCTCAAGCCCGGCGTGATCGGCGTGACCGTGGAGATCATGAATCCCCTAGCCAAGCTGCCGGACGAGATCGAAGTCAAGGCGGCCGTGCCCGGAGCCGTCGAGGTCGCCGCGCCGGCCGTCGAGGCCGAGCCCGAGATGCCGGTGGAGGAGACGCCTTCGATCCCCGTGGAGCCCTCCAAGGCCGAACCTGAGGGCGCTGAGACGGACGAGGCCGTGACCCTCCCCGAGGACGAGCCCCCGAAGCCCGTGGAGAAGGTCAAGAAAAGCAAGGTGGCCACGAAGCGCCTGAAGAAGGTGGCCAAGGAAGTCAAGGCGCTGGGCGTCGACGCGGACGTCGATGTCGTGGAGGAGGAGAAGTGATGGCGCTCCTCCGGACCAAGGAGATCCGGGCCATGGACACGGCCGCGCGCGACAAGAGGCTGCGCGAGCTACGAGACGAGCTCATGCACGAGCGCGGCGTGGCCGCCATGGGCGGCGCGCCGCCGAACCCGGGCAAGATCCGCGCCCTCCGGAAGAACATCGCCCGCATCTACACGATTCAGTCTCAGGAAGGGCCCTCCGCCGCACCCTCGGCGGCGCCGGCGACGACGCCGGGGCGGAAGGAGCCCGAGAAGACCCGGGCCCCCGCCAAGGAGGAACCCGGAGAGGCCGACGAGCTCGAGGACGAACTCGACGAGGATGTCGAGGAGGACAAGGCGTAATGGCCGGCATCTGCGCCACCTGCGGCCTCCCGGAAGAGTTGTGCATGTGCGAGGAGCTCGCCAAGGAGCAGCAGAGCATCCGAGTGCACAACGACACGCGGCGGTACGGCAAGACCGTCACCGTGGTCGAGGGGCTCGACGTGGGCGACATCGACATCGCCGAACTCGCGCGGACCCTGAAGAACAAGTGCGCCGCGGGCGGCACGGCAAAGGAAGGCCGGATCGAGCTCCAGGGCGAGCACAAGAGGAAGGTGGCCGAGGTCCTCGAGTCCATGGGCTACCGGGTCCAGGTGGCGTGACATGAACCTCCGCAAGCACGAGCTCATCGGGCTCCAGGTCCAGGTGGTCCGCGCGTCGGATCCCGGGCAGGCCCGGTTAAGCGGTCGCGTGGTCGACGAGACCCGCAACCTCCTCGTGATCGAGACCGGCGGTGTGGAGAAGCGCATCCCCAAGCAGGGAGCGCGATTCCGGTTTGAGATTCAGGGCGGCATCGAGGTGGAAGGGGACGAGATCCGCTTCCGGCCCGAGGACCGCATCAAGAAGGCACGGTGAGCAGCGATGGCAGAGAAGAAGACCGCGAAGAAGGAAAAGCCCGCAGCGCCCGCCGCGCGGCCCGACGCCGCGGCACATCCGGCGCGAGACATCGGCATCGACGTGCCCGTGCCCGAGAAGCCCTGCACGGACGAGCACTGCCCGTTCCACGGGAAGCTCTCCGTCCGCGGTCAGATTCTCGAGGGCGTCGTCGTCTCAACCAAGATGCAGCGCACGGCGGTCATGGAGCGCGAGTACCTCCGTTACATTCAGAAGTTCGAGCGGTTCGAGAAGCGCACGCGGCGCATGAACGTCCACGCCCCGCCCTGCCTCGCCCTGTCCGTCGGGGACCGGGTCACGGTCATGGAGTGCCGCCCCCTCGGGAAGACGGTCCACTTCGTCGCCGTGCGAAACCAGGGGGTGGCCGCATGAAGGGCCTCCCGGGACGGCAGATGCGCGGACTACCCAAGGGTGCCCGGCTCGAGTGCATCGACAACACGGGCGCGAAGATCGTGGAAATCGTCGAGGTGAAGAAGTACCGCGGCGTGCGGAACCGGATTTCCTCCGCGGGGATCGCGGACCTCCTCGTGGTCACCGTGAAGAAGGGCACGCCGGAGACGCGGAAGCAGCTCTTCAACGCCGTGGTCGTGCGCCAGCGCCGTCCGTTCCGCCGGCCGGAGGGCATCATGGTCGCGTTCGAGGACAACGCCTGCGTCATCGTGACGCCCGAAGGCGAAGCGAAGGGATCGGACATCAAGGGCCCCGTGGCCCGCGAGGCGGCCGAGCGCTGGCCGCGGATCGCCGCCACGGCGAGCATGATCGTGTGAGGTGAACGTCGTGTCGAGCACCCGGCCCCGGACGCAGAGGAAGCGGCTCTACAACGCGACGACCCAGGAGCGGCACCGGCTCCTCGGCGCGCACGTGGACCCCTCCCTAGCGAGCAAGTCCAAGCTGAGCCTCCCCCGCGCCATGCCCGTGCGCGAAGGGGACGTCGTGCGCATCATGCGTGGCAGCTTCCGCGGCAAGGAGGGCAAGATCGTCAGCGTGGACTCGAAGAAGGGGACCGCCGTGGTCGAGGGCATCACGATCGAGAAGGTGGACGAGAAGAAGGTCCCGCGCCCCATCCACGCATCCAATCTCATGATCATCAAGATGGACGACACCGACCCCTGGAGGCGGAGGAAGTTCGAGGAGTGAGGAGACCTTGAAGAAGCACATGAAGCGACTGCCGGCGCCCCGTTCCTGGGCGATTCCTCGAAAGACCGACTTCTGGGTCTCCAAGCCCTCGCCGGGTCCGCACCCCGCGGACCGGAGCGTGCCGCTGACCCTCATCCTGCGAGACATGCTCCACGCCTGCGACACGGCGCGGGAGGCCCGTCACATCCTGAACGGCCGCCACGTCTTGGTCGACGGACGCGCGGTCACGGACCCCAAGTTCCCCGTCGGCCTGATGGACGTCCTCTCCCTGGAGGACACGAAGGCCCACTACCGCATGGTCGTGGACGCGCGCGGCCGGATGAACCTCCAGACCATCGAGGCGCCCGAGGCCAAGTGGAAGCTCTGCCGCATCGAGGGCAAGACCACGGTGCGGGGCGGCAAGACCCAGCTCAACCTCCATGACGGGCGGAACCTCCTGCTCGCGAAGGACGCGCACAAGGCGGGCACGACCCTCAAGCTCTCCGTCCCCGAGCAGAAGGTGATCGGTCACTTCGAACTCGCCGAAGGTGCGACGGCCCTGGTCACGGGCGGGAAGCACGTGGGCGAGCTGGCCCACGTGCTCGCCGTCCAGAAGACCCGCAACCCGCGGGCCAACGTGGTCACGTTCAAGGAGGGCTTCTCCACGGACATCGACAAGGTGTTCGTGGTCGGCAAGGAAGCCGCAGAGATCCGCGTGCCGGAGGGCTCGGCACTGTAGGTGGGACCATGGCGGACATGCGCGGCATCCGGATCGAGAAGGTCGTGGTGAACGTCGGCGTGGGCGAGTCGGGCGAGAAGCTCGTCAAGGCCCAGAAGGTCCTCCAGCTCGTCACGGGGCAGAAGCCCACGCAGACCGTCGCCAAGGCGGGCGTGCGGGACTGGGGCGTCCGCCGCGGTCAGCCCATCGGGTCCAAGGTCACCCTCCGCGGGTCGGACGCGGAGGCCTTCCTGAAGCGGGCCCTGTCCATCCGCAACAACCGGCTCCCCTCATACAGCTTCGATCCCCGCGGCAACTTCTCCTTCGGGGTTCCGGACTACACGGACTTCGAGGGCATGAAGTACGACCCGGAGATCGGCGTGTTCGGGATGGACATCAGCGTAAGCCTCCAGCGGCCCGGCTTCCGCATCGCCAAGCGGCGGGTGCGGCCCCAACGGATCCCGCGGCGGCACCGGATCACGCGCGACGAGAGCCTCACATTCATCAAGGATCGCTTCGGCGTCGAGGTGGTCGAGTGAAGCGGACGAAGGAGTTCGGCCGGAAGAAGGGTTGCCTGCGGTGCGGCCGGAAGCGGGGCATCGTGCGCCGATACGGGCTGCACCTGTGCCGCCAGTGCTTCCGCGAGATCGCGTACGACCTCGGGTTCCGGAAGTACAGCTGAGGTGGTCCCATGTTGCACGATCCTCTGAACGATGCCATGGTCGCGATCCGGAACGCGGAGGCCGCGGGGAAGCACGAGTGCCTCGTCCGGCCCGCCTCGAAGCTCATCGGCCACGTGCTCAAGGTGATGCAGGAATCCGAGTACATCCGCTCCTTCGAGCTCGTCGAGGACGGACGGGGCGGCATCTACCGCGTGCTCCTCGGAGGTTCCATCAACTCCTGCGGCGTGATCAAGCCGCGATTCGCCGTGCGGCGGACGGACCTCGAGAAGTACGAGGCGCGCTACCTGCCCGCCCAGGACTTCGGCGTCCTCATCCTGACGACCACGGAAGGCGTGATCTCGCAGACGAAGGCCAAGGAGATCGGCGTGGGGGGAAAGCTCCTCGCCTACGTGTATTGAGGTGGTCCCATGCCCCTGACCGGTTTGAAGGAGGAACGCGTGAAGGTCCCTGACGGCGTCCAGGTGAAGGTCCAGGGAGACCAGGTCGTCGTCCAGGGCAAGGGCGTCACGCTCCAGCGCACCCTCTCCCATCCCCACGTCACCCTCCTGACGGAGGGCGGCGAGGTCAAGGTCCGCTGCGAGTACCCCAAGCGCCGCGACGGCGCGCTCGTCGGCACGTTTGCCGCGCACCTGCGCAACATGATCGTCGGCGTGACGCAGGGCTTCACGTACGAGATGAAGATCGTCTACAGCCACTTCCCCGTCAAGGCGACGGTGAAGGGGCCTGAGTTCGTCATCGAGAACTTTCTGGGCGAGAAGTTCCCGCGGAGGGCGAAGATCCTGGGCGCCACGAAGGTCGAGGTGAAGGGCGACCAGGTGGTCCTCACGGGGCCGGACATCGAGGCGGTGTCCCAGACCGCGGCGAACATCGAGCAGGCGACCAAGATCAAGGGGTTCGATCCCCGCGTGTTCCAGGATGGCATCTACATCACGAAGAAGGCCGGGGAGGCCTGAGCATGGCTGAGGACGAGACCACGCCGACGCCGCCGAAGAAGGTGAAGAAGGCCCTGCCCGAGGCGCCGCCCGAGCCTGCCCCGGAGCGCAAGCTCCCGACGGCGGCGGAGATCCGCGCGGCCAAGAAGGCCGAGCTCGTGACCTGGGCAGAGTCCTTCGGGCTCGGCACGGCGGGCAAGGTCGACGAGCTGCGCCAGCGGGTGGCCGAGTACGTGCTCAAGGAGCACAAGGCCGCCGCGGCCGTGGCGGAGCCCACGGCGCCCGCGCCGAAGGTTGCCGCGCCCGAAAAGGCGCCCACCCCCGCGCAGGAGAAGAAACCCGCCGCGAAGCCGGCCCCGAAACCCTCCAAGGAAGCCAAGCCCAAGGCGGAGAAGAAGCCCGCCAAGAAGGAGAAGGAAGAGGCCGAGAAAGAGGAGGGCGAGGAGGCCGAGGAGGAGTACGAGCCCAAGCAGAAACCCAAGCTCGACCCCCGCCTGGAACGGCTCCTCGCCGTGCGGGCCATGAAGTCCGCCGCCCGCCCCGCGTTTCACCGTCAGGAGTGGTTCCGCTA
>Ga0153916_10002605_pt1 | contig 13160 bp, 10 predicted proteins | sample Opewatmetagenome_FD_109642 | JGI IMG/M metagenome (GOLD analysis project Ga0153916, IMG submission 109642) | Freshwater wetland microbial communities from Ohio, USA - Open water 3 Core 3 Depth 4 metaG | ecosystem: Environmental > Aquatic > Freshwater > Wetlands | place: USA: Ohio, Lake Erie...
ATCTAAGCATGCTGGATCAGTCTTGGCGCCGCTTATACCGTGGGAGTCTGGATTACGAGGCCAACTACTCCTTGATCAACGACAACCTGCTGGATTTTTCCCATCTCTCTTTTCTCCACGAGAAAACCCTGGGCCGCCCTGTTGCGACTTCATCCGAAAGTCGTTCTAAGCCGCGTATCCGAGGCGGCTCGGAAGCAAAACCTCTGGACAGGGGCGTCCGGGTCGAAGGCTGGGTGTCAGGCTCGCTTGCCCGAACCGTGGTCCTGCCGAAGAAGGTCCCAGATGCCGATCTTTGGTCGAGGGTCGACTTTCTGGCTCCGGGAATTTTAATTTCGCATGCGCAGATGTACCCGGATGGTACGGCTGAAGAATGCAAAGGCATTCCTCCCGGAGCCGAGCGGGTGCCGCTCAGCGATGCGATAAGCATTCAGGCGGTAACGCCAATGACGGCCCGCAAGACCCGATACTTTTACTCCCTAGGCCCTCGGGCCTCGGACATGGAAGAGGAAGAATCTGACGCAATCTGGGCAATAGTGTTGGAAGCGTTTTCCGAGGATCTCAGGATGATTCAAGCCCAGCAGAGAACGATCGACACCCAGCCTGGGTGTCGCATGGCTGGTATTGCGGTCGATCGAGGCCTGGTACTGTTTCGCAACTTGATGAAGAGGCTGATCGCAGGTGAAGCATCACCGGCAGTGGGGAAGATCCCCTCGGTCGACTCTTCTGCACTGATCTGAAAGAGATATTTCATGATCAAACTTCTCGTAATGTATCCGTGGCCAGCTGACCCGGATCATTTCAAAAGACATTATATCGATCGGCATTTGCCTCTTTGTCGGGCTATCCCGGGTACGCTTCGCATCCATTACACATTTGAGCCACAGACAGTACAGGGGACGAGGTGGTTCTGTATTTATGAGGCTGAGTATGCTGATGAAGCAACACTGAACGCAGCTAAGGCAACACCCGAAGCTGAGAGAGCGGCCGCTGACGTTGCGAATTACTCGCCCGAACCCCCGACAGTCTTGATCTATAAGGTGGATCCGGTGTGAACAACACATTGTGACCAAAGCAGTGGGCCTGCGAATCTCCGCAGCAATGCTTGAATGCCTTCCGACTGCCGCCCGGACACGGTCAGAAGAATAATGGCGGCAGAGCCTATTACCAGTCTTGTCGATCAGGAGATCGCGCCAGGCCCGGATGTCGCAAGCGAATCAGCGCTAACGGATTATGTCCTCCGTCACACAGGGATTGCCTACCATCCAGTCGGCACATGCCGCATGGGTATGGACGGCGACGGCATTGACCCGGATCTGCGCGTCCGCGGCGTCGACAATCTTTGGAGTGCCGCCGCGTCGATCATCCCGGATTTGGTGAGCGGCAACACCAACGCAGTGTGCACAATGATCGGGGAGAAACTCGGTCGAGCGCTGGCGGTGAACTCGCACTAACACAGCGGATCCGGATACCTATGTTAGCGAGAAACGCGGAGCCGATAATGAATTTAGATGCTCAAAGTATTGCTCAAGCCGTGGCGCCGTTTTTCGATGGCGCATTGATGGAGTCTGAGAGCAACGCAACTGTCGATGTGATCAGCCCTTCGAACGGGCGACGTCTATTATCGATTCCCGCCGGCAGCGAGGCCGATGTGGATCGCGCGGTGGCCTCCGCGCGGCGCGCCTTCGAGGATGGGCGCTGGAGCGAGGCGCCGCCGTCATCCAGAAAGAAGACGCTGCATCACCTGGCTGATTTGATAGAAGCAGAGGCCGCCACGCTCGATGCGCTGGATGCCGGGGAAATGGGCAAGCCCGTCAGTGAAGCGTTCTGTAATGCCGCGGCTGCTGCGGGCCTGATGCGGTTTTACGCTGAAGCAATCGATAAGGTGATGGGCAATGTCTACGCCAGCGACAAGAACAGCTTTGTCGCGCAGCGGCGCACGCCGCGGGGCGTGGTCGCGGCGGTGGTGCCCTGGAACTTCCCGACCTTTAACGCCGTGCTCAAAATCGCGCCGGCTCTCGCTGCTGGCAATTGCGTCGTGCTCAAGCCTTCGGAGATGTCCTCGCGTTCGGCGATTCGCCTCGCGCATCTGACGCTGCAGGCGGGGCTGCCGCCGGGTGTGTTGAACGTGGTGCCGGGTCTGGGGGAGACGGTTGGCCGAGCACTAGGGTTGCACCGGGACGTCGATATGGTGACCTTTACGGGATCCACTGCAGTAGGCAAACAGATGCTGCAGTACGCGGGACAATCGAATATGAAGGTTGTCATGACCGAATGCGGCGGCAAATCCCCTCAAATTGTCTTTGACGACGGCGTGGATTTGAACGCGGCGAGCGACACGATCACCCGATTGCTGCTCACCAATCAAGGGCAGATCTGCAGCGTCGGCTCACGGCTCCTGGTGCAACGATCGATCGAGACGGTCATGCTCGAGAAGATCGCAGATCGAGTTAAACGGGCCGTGATAGGCGATGCGCTGGATGCAAAGACGACGTTTGGACCGCTGGCTTCGGACAAACAATGCGCACGAGTCATGCAGTACATCGAGACGGCGGAGCAGGATGGGGCGCGCTTGGTCACGGGCGCGCGGAGAGTGCTGCCAGAGACTGGCGGGTATTTTGTTGAGCCGACCGTATACCGCGACGTGTCGCCGAGTGCCCGGATTGCACAGGAAGAAATTTTCGGACCGGTACTCTCAATCATTCCGTTCCAGGACGAAGCGGAGGCGATCCGCATCGCGAATGGCACGATGTATGGACTGATTGCCTATGTGTGGACGGCCAATTTATCGACGGGCCTGAGAATGATGAAGGGGATTCGCTCTTCCCTCCTGGTGAATGCGACCGCACCGATGGGTGAAGGACCCGGTCATGCTTTTTCAAGCGAGCCCGCCGGTCAATCGGGTATTGGCACGGAGAGCGGATTGGCGGGGATGGAAAGTTACCTGCGTCGCCAGTTGGTCTGGTTCAACCACGCCTGAGCATCTCTATCATGCGACAGACGGCCTACAAGCACTACCTTCTCCTCGTTCTAACCGTCATTCTGGCCTTTAACTTTCTGGATCGCGTAGCCCTGGGACTCGTCCTGCAAGACATCAAGGTCGATCTGCACTTGAGTGATACCCAACTGGGTTTCTTAAGCGGTATCGCCTTTGCGCTGTTTTATTCCGTCATGGGCATTCCAATCGCCCGCTGGGCCGATCGTGGCAATCGTGTGATCATCATTTCGCTGACCGCCACCTTGTGGAGCGTCATGGTGACCTTGTGCGGAATGGCGGGCAGTTTTGCCCAGTTACTGCTGATCCGCATCGGGGTGGGAGTCGGTGAAGCAGGATGCGTCCCGCCAGCTCATTCTCTGATTGCCGATTATTTCCCCCGCGCCGAACGGCCTCGGGCCATTGCCATTTACCAGTTGGGCACGCCTTTGAGCTTTGTGGTCGGTTACTTTCTGGCCGGCTGGTTGAATGAATTGTACGGATGGCGGATCACGTTCGGCCTAGTGGGCACGCCCGGTTTAGTTTTGGCGCTCTTGGCATGGTTTACGTTGAGAGAACCTCGTCGAGCAAAGTCGACGAATGCGGCTGAAAGCGGCGTTGCATCCACTTTGCGCCCAGCTTCTCAAGCCACAATGCCATCGCCGGTGGCTCCGAGCCTGAGGGACGTCTGCGTGACATTGTGGGCGAACGCGACTTTCCGCCACCTGCTGTTCTGTCTTTCGGTGATCTATTTCGCCGGCTATGGCATTTTGCAGTGGCAGCCGACATTCTTTGTTCGCACCTATGGGCTTCAGACCGGCGAGCTCGGTACGTGGTTTGCCGTGAGCTATGGGCTGGGCGGCATGGTGGGCACATACCTGGGCGGGGAATGGGCCTCGCGCCACGCCGCCCATAATGAGAGTCTGCAACTGAAGACGATTGCAGTCGCGATCGCCGGCTCTGGCATCCTTTCAATTTTCATCTATCTCTCGCCCAAGCCGTATCTGGCATTCGCACTGATGGGAGTGAGCTCGGCCGTGCTGAACACCGTTAACGGTCCGTTGTTCGCGACCGTGCAGACGCTCGTGCCGAGCCAAATGCGCGCGACGGCCATTGGGCTGATTTATCTGTTTGCAAACCTGATCGGCATGGGCTTGGGCCCGTTGGCCGTGGGTGCATTGAGCGATGCGTTTCGATCGTGGGCTGAGGAAGAGTCCCTGCGGTATGCGCTGCTGATATTGGCCCCTGTTGGTTATTTTTGGGGCGCGTGGCATTCGTGGATGGGCGGCAAGAACGTAACTCGAGATCTGGCCACGATCCAAACGGAGCACGAAACCAATACTGAAGTGACTGGCGCACGAAAAACGAACGACAGCGCCCGTCCAGCCGAACAATCGTGCAGCTGAGAAATCGAAGGAAGAGGGGATGTCTGAACTGAGCGATATCTCGGATCCCCAACGAGTCGGCGTCCGCATGCAGTGGGGCGTGAAGATTCCATTGCGAGATGGCGTTCATCTGAACGCGACGCTGTATCTGCCGAACGACCCTACAACACCCTCGCCATCGATCTTTACATTAACCCCCTATGTCGGGCAAACGTCTCACGATCAGGGCGTCTACTTCGCCGCGCATGGCTATCCATTTCTAACCGTAGACGTTCGCGGCCGCGGCAACTCGGAAGGAGACTTCCGCCCACTCATTCAAGAGGCTAGTGACGGCTATGACGTGGTGGAGTGGCTAGCGCAGCAGCCTTACTGCAACGGGCTGGTCACGATGTGGGGCGGCTCGTATACCGGCTACAATCAATGGGTCACGGCAAAGGAATGTCCTCCACACCTCACCACGATCGTTCCGACCGCTTCCGCCTATTTGGGCGTCGACTTCCCGATCCGCAGTAACATCTCATCCCCCTACCTCATGCAATGGTTGACCCTGGTATCGGGACGAACTTTGCAGGATCGGATCTTCTGGAACAACGAGCGGTTCTGGCGGGGGAGATATCGGCAGTGGTTGGAATCGGGGACGCCCTTCAAAACACTGGATACGTTCCTAGGCAATCCTTCGCCGATCTTCCAGGAATGGATCGCGCACCCGCAACAGGATGCTTACTGGGATCGCTATAACCCAACCGCGAACGACTACTCTAGGATTTGTTTGCCGATACTGACGATCACCGGCATTTACGATAGCGATCAGCCCGGCGCACTGAGACATTATCGCGAGCACCTGAAGCACAGCTCGGCGGAAATTCGCGCTCGCCATTATCTGGTGATCGGCCCTTGGGACCATGCCGGCACGCGAGCCCCACGGGCTGAGTTCTGTGGCATCAAAGTCGGGCCTGCAAGCCTCCTCGATTTGGGCAAGCTCCATCTTGAGTGGTACGCCTGGACCATGCAGGGGGGGGCAAAGCCCGAGTTCTTGCAGAAGAACGTGGCCTACTACGTCATGGGCGCCGACAAGTGGCGCTATGCGGATATGCTGGAGACGATTACCGCAGAACACAGGCGCTTCTATTTGGATTCAGCCGGCTCCGCTTCACGCGTTTTCGCCTCCGGCATATTGGGGAATGAACCCGGGACCGGGGAGGCGGACAGGTACGTTTACGACCCTCGCGACACCCGTACTGCGGAGGTGGAGGCGGCATCGACCGATCCACTCTCCCTTCGTCCGACTTTTCCCACTGATAACGTGCGAGATCAAACGCTCGTGTTCGCAAACGAAGGTAAGCAGCTGCTCTATCACAGCGCACCATTCGAGAGCGACGCTGAGATCAGTGGCTTCTTCAAGCTCACCGCGTGGATTGCGATCGACCAGCCCGATACCGATTTTCGTGCGACGGTATACGAGATCGGCCTGGATGGCAGCAGTATTTTATTGACCACCGATTGTATTCGCGCACGTTACCGGGAAGGGCTTCGGGAACCGAAGTTGATTCACACGGCGGATCCGCTGCGCTATGACTTCGAGTGTTTCACATTCGTGTCGCGGCAAATCGGAAAGGGCAGTCGGCTGCGCCTGGTCATCGGCCCAATTAATTCAATTTACTTCGAGAAGAACTATAACAGCGGCGGTATCGTATCCGAGGAAACGATGAACGACGCGCGGTCAGTAACCGTGAGGCTATTCCACGACGAATCACATCCAAGCGCACTCTATGTTCCCTTAGGTCAGGCCGAGCTGGGTGGGCCCTAGGCCACTCGCTATGTCATCAGGAGAGCACGTGTCGATCAGCGAGTTGCCCTGCGACGTGGTCTTACGCAACGGAACTGTCATTGACGGAAGCGGTCGCCCCGCCTTTGCTGCCGACGTCGCAATTCAAGGCGACCGCCTCGTACGCGTTGGCGATGTCGGAGAGGTGCAGGCAATCCGCGAAATCGATGTCACCGGGCTCGTCGTGGCCCCGGGCTTTATCGATGTCCACACCCACGACGATGCGGCGGTCATCGCCAGGCCGGAAATGACAGCCAAGCTGACTCAGGGAGTCACTACCGTAATCGGCGGTAACTGCGGGATCAGCGGCGCGCCTTACAGTGCGGTGGGCAATCCGCCGAATCTGCTTCGCCTGGTATTTAAATCGGATCAGTTCATCGCGCCGACCTTTGAAGGATACATGCAAAAGGTGACCGATGCGGCCCCCGCGATCAATGCGGGATTTTTGACCGGTCACACGACGCTTCGCATGCAAGTGATGGGAGAGGATCTGGATCGCTGTGCGTCGGAGTCTGAAATCGCTGAAATGCAAGCTTTGCTGACGCAATGTTTGCAGGCCGGCTCATTTGGACTGTCGACCGGGCTCTTTTATTCCCCGGCGCGTGCCGCATCGACGCGCGAAGTCATCGAAATCGCTCAGCCACTCAGCGCATATCAGGGCGTCTATGCCACCCATATGCGTGATGAAGGCGACAAGGTGATGGAGAGTTTGCAAGAGACGCTCGACATCGGCCGCGCAATCCACGCGCCTGTGATCGTCTCGCATCACAAGTGCATGGGACGAAACAACTTCGGCCGCAGTGTGCAGACACTGGCGTTGCTTCAGGAAGCGCGTCAGCACCAATCCGTTGCGTTGGACGTGTATCCCTACACCGCAGGTTCGACAGTATTGACGGAGGAGTTGGTTTCGCAGTCGATCCGGACTCTAATCACGTGGTGCGATCCGTATCCGCAGTATTGCGGTCGGGATTTGATCGAGATCGCAGACGAGTTGGGCTGCACGCCCATTGAAGCTATTCCGAAGCTGGTGCCAGCCGGAGCCTTGTATTTCATCATGGATGAAGACGATGTGACTCGGATCATGCGCTTTTCGCAGGCCATGATTGGTTCCGACGGTCTGCCGGAAGACCAGCATCCTCATCCGCGTCTATGGGGCACATTCCCGCGCGTTTTGGGGCGCTACGTGCGTGAGCAAAAGGTATTGGCACTGGAAGAGGCGGTGCATCGCATGACTGGCCTTTCGGCGTCACAGTTCAATCTCAAAGGCCGGGGGCAAATCAAGGTGGGGAACTATGCAGACCTGTGCATTTTCGATCCACAAACCGTGATCGATACCGCAACGTTCGAGAATCCGACGCAGCCCGCGGTTGGAATTCATTATGTATTGGTGAATGGGCAATTGGCGCTTGAAAATGGTCTTCTAACCAAAGCGCGAGCGGGAAGAGTGCTGCGACGATGAGCGGCTGTGCCATCCGGACCGACGCCCTGATCACTTTTCCCCAAATAACTCCCTATTCACATATGGCCACTGCCATTTTCTTGCTCATGCTCGCGGAGCACCGATGAAGATCATCATCATCGGCAGCGGACTTATCGGCGTGACCACCGCGTACTTTCTTCGGCGCCGCGGATACGAGGTCACAGTCATCGATCGGGAAGAAGGGCCTGGTCGGGAAACCAGTTTTGCGAATGGCGCGCTGTTGACTCCGAGCATGCCCGAGCCGTGGAACGCTCCGGGATGCTGGCGCGTACTGCTCGCTTCGCTCGGCCGCAAGGATGCGGCCATGCAGCTACGCATGCGGGCATTGCCGGCTCTACTAGGTTGGGGAGTCGAGTTCTTGCGGAATTCAAAGGCTGCAGCATTCGAACGCAATGTGCTTAGCAACTTGCGAATGGCTCTGTATTCACTTGAGGTTATGCAGTCATTACGGCAGCAGACGCACATTGAGTATGGTCGCGCTGTGCGGGGCACATTGAGGGTGTTTCGCAATCGTCCAGCTTTAGACGGTGCATTTGCTGCGGCGAATCGTCTTGCATCAGAAGGCCTGCGCTTTCGACGACTCTCGAAGGAAGAGACGGTCGGGATAGAGCCGGCCTTGGAACCGATCACTAACCAATTGACGGGCGCACTTCATTATGAAACCGACGAGACAGGTGATGCTCATCGGTTTTGCGTGGCGCTTGCGGATCGCGCCCGGGAGCAAGGCGTCGATTTTCGATTTTGTACTGAAGTGACATCGCTGGAAATGCGCGCGGGACGGGTGGGGGCGGTAGTGAGTGCGCGAGAACGCTTTGTCGCGGATAAATACATCGTGGCTGCCGGCAGTTACAGTACGCGTTTACTACGACGCATCGGGGTGCATGTGCCTGTGCGGCCAGCCAAGGGGTATTCGATCACGTTCGATCAAAGTGTCCCGTCACTGAACATTCCGGTAATCGATGATCATCTACACGCAGGCGTCGTTCCGCTGGAAGGCGTGATTCGCGTCGTAGGAACAGCTGAATTCGCGGGATACGATCTAACGGTCAATCCCGATCGCATTCGTAATCTACTGGTGCTGTTGCAGGAAGTTCTTCCGCAGAAACAATTTGACCTTGTCACCGGCAAGTCATGGTGCGGTCTACGGCCAATGTCCGTTGATGGCGTACCGATTATCGGCCCTACGTCAGTCTCCAATTTACTGGTGAACACCGGACACGGGCACCTCGGATGGACGATGGCAGCCGGCTCCGCGCAGTTGCTAGTCGACCTATTGTCTGGGGATTCACCATTCATTAACCCCGCTCCGTTTGCATTAGCACGCTTTAGTCCAGCTCGATGAGAGCGGGCTCATTTCCAGCATCTGCTAGGATTTGGTGATCAGCCAAGGACTCGCTGATTTCCAGCACCGGTTCGAGCGAGCGAGTGCTGGAAATCAGCGCATCCTCGGTACGGGAATACAACGAGGAGCGGCTTCACGACAGCCTTGGCCGCGTTCCGCCCGTCACCCTTCATGCCGAGGACACCTCTACACTCCCTGACCGAATGTATCGCTATTTAATAGCGTATGCCATGCAGCAAGTGGGCTGGGCCGCTGCAAATCTCTGCATAAGTTCGTAGTCTCGCTTGTTATCTATGTTGTCAAAGTTCCTCTCGAGTCTCTTTGCTATAACTTTGAACAACCGGTCCGTACCAAAATTCGTACTATCTTCAACTCGTACGTATTTGAACCCGACGCCTAGCAAGCTCTCTCTATAGGATTCAAGGTTTGGCACGTAGTTTTCTTTAAAGACTGATGGATATATTTCCGCAGCCGACGGCCCAAACAGAATATCCGAAATGGCCAGTCTTCCTCCGCTCTCTAAAACACGATAAGCCTCCTCGAAAAACTTATACCTCGTCATGAAATGAAAAGCGGCCTCGATGCAAAGAATGTTGTCAAAGGATGAATTATCAAATTCAAGTTTTGCGGCATCCATTAGCAGAAAATTGCATTCTGGAGCAATTAGCCTGCAAATCCCCAGCTGTTTTTCCGAAATGTTAATTCCAGTAACATTTTTAGGATCAAAGTATTTCGTCAGGAATTTCGTAGACGCGCCCTTCCCACATGCCACGTCCAAAATGTTGCCGTCTGTGCGCGTAAAAAACTGCACTAAGGTTTCTATCAAATTGATCTGCGCAAATTCCACGCTATCTTCAATTCCATTCCAATATCCAACATTAAAGAAGCCAAGTTTGTCTTGTAGCGTATTGAATCCAAACATGACGTCATCGTAGAAGTCGTTGACTGCTTCGGCCGCTGTCTTATCCATATGAATTCTCCATTTCAATCGAGGTTCCCAATCCGTAAGTCAAGTCACGCTCGCCAAAAGTTTCCTTGGCCAAGGGCTTAACTCATTTCTTCAAGCTGGCGATAAGAAACGATGAAAGCTGGTCGTATGATGTGCCGATCTAAGGACGTAGGCTCCCGTCTCGGACACTGAGGAATAGTAGACTCTCCCCGCGGACATGCACGCGCGTGCGGAGGTTACTGCTGCAGACTATTTTCCCCGGCTGGCAATTTTCACGTCGCCGAACATGAAACCAAGTGTCACCATCCGTGCGAGGTAGTCGTGAGGGAACCCCAGTTCAATGGCACTTGCCTCCTCCAGCTGAGCGCATTGTGCTCCCGTCAATTTCAAGTCGAGAGCGCCAAGGTTTTCCATTAGCTGTTCCAACGTGCGTGCACCTATGATCGGACAAGTCACTTCGGGATTCAGCAGCGTCCAGGCGAGCGCTACCCGCGACGCAGACTTACCGATCTCTGCCGCCACACCTTTCACAATATCAACAACTGCGAGACTTCGCTGCGACAACGCGCCGCTCGCAATCACGGCGTTTTTTCGTGATCCTTGTAGGGGGGCAGCACGCCGGTCCGAGTCTAGATCCGCCTTTGTATATTTGCCTACCAACACACCGCCTGCGAGCGGTGACCACGGCATAACTCCCAAGCCCATCTCCCGGGCCATGGGTATCAGGTCACGTTCCGCAGTGCGCTCGATGAGGTTGTACTCGATCTGGAGCGCTATCAACGGCGACCAGCCGCGTAGGTCAGAAATAGCTTGCATTCTCGAAATCTGCCAGGCCGCCGTGTCTGAAATTCCGAGGTAGAGGACTTTGCCGGACCGCACGAGATCGTCCATCGCGCGTAGAATTTCGTCGACGGGTGTTGTTCCGTCCCAGGCGTGTAGGAAGAGCAGATCGATATAATCGGTCATTAAGCGCTGCAGACTCATCTCGACCGAGCGCACCATGCTCTTGCGGTGATTGCCGCCCGAATTAGCATCGCCCGATCGTGTCGGCAGGGTGTACTTAGTCGCGATGACTAAGCGGTCACGTTTGCCGGCCGCGAAGGTGCCCACAAACTGTTCCGAGGTGCCGTTTGTGTAGAGGTTCGCGGTATCGATAAAGTTTCCCCCGCGCTCAACGTATGCTTCGAATATGCGGCGGGCTTCTTCCTGGTCAGCACCCCACCCCCACTCGGTGCCGAATGTCATCGTCCCGAGCGCGAGCGGGGAAACACGTAAGCCCGATCGGCCCAGCAGCCGATAATTATCAAGAGAAAGCGCGTCATTCATGGCGATCTCCTTATCACCAAGGTAAACCGGCGGCTATCGCGCGAGATATGTACCTGTAGCACCCTAGTGCGGGACAGATGGATCTACCGCACAGGAATAGATGGAACGGGCGACAAAGCACCTTCGGCGAGCGCCGGCATTGCATAACAAGGGCGCACATCCAGCCCCGCCAATGCCTTCTTCCAACATGATCAACGGTTTCCATGGTTGTCAGGGATATCTCTCTTCGGTCAATCTTCTTTTGTTCTTATAGTTGACTACCTCTCGCAGTTCCACATCTCTTGCGAACATATCTTCCAGACACACTCTGAGCAGATCGTCGTTCAATACGGGTGCCACGATGTTGGCACGCTCGAGTTCCCGGTGTGTCCGAGCGCAATCGAAGCGTACACTGGCGGATCGGGCGACGCGCTGTTGCTCATGGAATTCCAAGAGAGGTCCTAGGGGGAGCGGCTGTCCCTCGTGATGAAGTTGTTTTATTTTTCGGATCCAGTCATCAATAGACATGAGCTCAAGCGATGTACCGGCGATCTCGTTGCACCGCTCGAACACGCCTTCAATCATCTGGCTGGACGAAGAAATGTGGAATATCCTCAATCCATCATAGTGCCGATTTGCGAGAAACGTTACGGCGCGCCCCACGTAATCGACGGGCGTCGGAGCCATTTCGTAACGATAGTTCCAGATGCCATATCCCGAAAGCAGGCAGCTCTTGAGGTGTCGATAGACATGCTGCAATTCGTCATAGCGACCTTGCTTCGTATCTGCCCATACAAGGCCCAGACGAAAGACATTGCACGGAATGCCCCTTTCGCTCGCAGTCATGAAGATCTTTTCGCCGACCCATTTGCTTGCTGTATAGCCGCGTGAATTCCAGTGTCTTTCTTGATCGATTGGGGTCTCTTCGTTTACTACGCGAGTCGTATTAGTTGTCGATGAGCTAAACACGCCCAGCGTAGAAATATAGTTAACTAGCTTAGGTCTTTGGTGAGTTGCAAGCTTTAGCAGCTCTCCCGCGGCCTCGACATTCGCCGGTCTCGCCATCGCATACGTTTCAAGATGATTCATGCTCGCGCCGCAGTGATAGATGCTGTCGATGTTCTGGCAGAGGGCCTGATAATTGACCTCATCAATACCGAGGCGCGGCAGGCGCAGGTCGCCCGGAATCGCGACAATCCGCTGCTTGAAGTCATCGTGCCATAGGTTCCAATTCGACAGGGTGGACCGGAGCCGGGACATTGCATGGTGCTCCGATTGTGCGCGTACGAGGCAGAAGACGGTGGCGCTTGCGTCCTGAAGTAGCTGCGCCAACACGAAGCGCCCAACGAAACCCGTCGCTCCAGTTAACATTACCTTCTCCGCAGGCATGCACAAATGCCCTGGTCGCGCGACGATCCCTTCGTCCAGTACTGCCTCCCGAGAAAGATCAATTTGTTCGTCCTCAGTCGTGCGTCCGCTAATACGTGCCGCCAATCCACGAATCGTGGGACTCTTGTACACGTCGGTCACCCGGAGACCGGAGTCGAAAGACTGATTGATTTTGACCACAGCTTTGAGGACAAGAAGAGAATGGCCGCCGAGCTCGAAGAAAATATCCTCTCGGCCGACGTGCTCAACCTGCAGTAAGTCTCGCCAGATCCCTGCCAGGACTTCCTCTACTTCTCCTTGTGGGGCCTCGTACTGCCGGCTCGCATATGCCCCCAGGTCCGGTGCCGGCAACTCACGTCGATTCAGCTTCCCGCTCGGCGTCAGCGGCAAACTCTCAAGCGTCACGAAGGCACTCGGCACCATGTGCTCCGGCAATACCGCCTTCAGGTGTTCACGCAGTTCCTCAACACTCGGCCCGCTCTGATCACGTACCGTGACGTACGCCACTAGACGC
>Ga0153916_10002606_pt1 | contig 13157 bp, 12 predicted proteins | sample Opewatmetagenome_FD_109642 | JGI IMG/M metagenome (GOLD analysis project Ga0153916, IMG submission 109642) | Freshwater wetland microbial communities from Ohio, USA - Open water 3 Core 3 Depth 4 metaG | ecosystem: Environmental > Aquatic > Freshwater > Wetlands | place: USA: Ohio, Lake Erie...
GTTCTACGAAGTTTGCAGTCAGGCCGTTCGCTACCTCGGCTTCTTCAATCCCACCGACACCGAAACGAAACTGACGGCAGAGAAAATCGCAGAGACCTGGTGTCCGAGCCCGGAGAAGCATCCCGAATTAAAACGCATTGTCTGGGCAAAAGGGAACCTTACTCCGGCTCAAGTTTCCAAGAAATTCAAGGCGGTAATCGAAGACCCCACCTTTAGCCGCGAAGTATGGCTCGTAATGGGGAATGGCCTATCCCAAAAGCAGTTCGAGCAGGCTTTGTCTAAAGCTAAGCCCAAGCCGAATGAGCGAGAGATATCGTATCTCTTTCAATCAACGTGGTGCGCAGTGGCATCAACCGGTGCATCGCTAAGGGTATTTTGCATGCGGTAAAAAAACAACGGCACGCTATGTCCTCGTCCACAATACTTCCAAAAGCTTTAATAGCTTTACGAAAGACCATTATTACTAAACCAGTATAAACATATATTATTCAAGATTTTCTTTTCCGTTTTATGCTTGCCCATTCCCGCTGCCCTTTTCTTCTACCAAACACTTTATCTTTGCCCGCTCCTTTTCTCCCTCTCTCCTCCTCCCTCCTATTTCGAGACGAGTTGCCCAGAACTAAGGATTTTGCTCTTAATTGATAATTTTCGGCCTCACCTCAAATTTATCTCGTTCTCGCCCTATCTGATTAGCCTGAAATTCAGATCTGCAGATCGCACATTTCCCAATATAGATTCCCGACCCATCGTAATCCTCAAAAGGCATCGGCAATTCGCAGGCAGGACAGAAAAGAACGATTATTCTTAGAGAATCTAATTTGGCCAAGAAAATTACTCCAGCTTTATCTTGTACATTATAACGCGCTCGAATTTAATATTATCTCCGAGTCCGAATTATATTCAATTCTTAAATATTTTAAACGACCAGAACGTCGCTCTTCTTTCCCCCTTTCCTCCTCGCCCAAGATATTAAGAAGTTTTATTTTCAAGCCGATATTCAGCCGCCGGCTTAGCGCCGTCAAATAGATTAGGACTACCCAGAGGCAATATATTTGTCTATGCCCTTCGATATAGCATTAGCTAGAGCTTCCCGATTTTTTTCAGCAGCCAAAAATTGAAGTTGCTCTGGATTGCTAAGAAACTCGACTTCAACCAGAACTGCCGGCATTTTTGTTTCTCTCAATACTTTCAAATCTCTTGATTTGATTCCTCTGTTGTTATGATTTGGGAAGGAATTCATTAAACTCTCTAATATTTTTTCTGCTAATGTTTTGCCTTTTCCCGAGCCTGGGCAGTAGAACACCTCGATACCGCTTATATCAGGGGAATAAAAAGAATTTGTATGGATGCTGATAAATAAATCCGCCCCTAGCTGGTTTGCGAATAGAGATCTGGCTTCAAGACTGATAAACACATCTCTTCTTCTTGTCAGAGCAACCCAGTGGCCAAGAGGCTCAAGGCTCTCCTCAAGCAGCTTGGTAATAGCCAGGTTAATTTCTTTTTCTTCTAGCCTAAAAGGAGCTGTCCCGATCGCACCTGGATCTTTGCCTCCGTGACCAGCGTCAAGACAGATTTTCATTAATTTTTCTCCATTAAAATCTGGATCTTGCTTCTTACCTAAATATCATGCGTGATAAACCTGATTTCTAAAATCTTCCTTTGAAGTCACGCAACGAATTCCTTTTTTGTCTTCGTAAATAGCAGTCATAATATAGGCATCACGCTACCGGCTTCCAGCCAGATATAGCTGCCCCCTTTGATTCAATAAGAAACAAAGACGCGATATTTCTCTCAAAAGGTCTAGCAGAATAGTTTACGACCCTATCTTATAAGGCTTCTGAGAAGTGAATTCCTCAATCAATACTTGAGAGGCACCCACTGTAAAGAACTCCGGAGATTGTTCGCTATTTACCTGTAAAACCTTATCTCTAATAGCCCTTTGAAAATCTATATAATTTCCACCGAATTCCCCATTATTCCAAACCTGTTTCAACATTAATGTAAACAGACCGTTGAAGCCTAAATCCGCCGATGATTGGTCGTCCTTGCAGCCCGATATCAAGATGGCAGATGCCTCGACCTTAAGGTTCGGATCATTCTCCTTTGGAGCGTCTGTGCCAATTTTTATGTAGAATTGCATATTCTTCTGGAAAGTCAGAGTTAGAATTTTTGGTGGCGCTAAACGCGAAACAAATAAATCAGCTGGCGCTTTCTGAGGAGGAACTTTTGGCTTTTCAGCTTTCTCCGGTCTTGTTACTAGGAGCGATTTGATCTTGCCGCGATCCATCTTCGGGAGTATATGCAACTTGCTCCAATCTCTTTCTAGATTATTTATCCGCATTTCGGTAGGCTTTTCAAAATCTGATCTTATCATTTTGAGAACCGTGCCGCTATGGCAGCTATCGGAAAATACAAGTATTCGGATTCCGGGACGGAATTTTGCCCAAGCCCCATAAAGTTCATCATCGAGGAGTTGTCCATCATATAAACACCAAGTCTCATCTAGTCCATCGGCTTCATCACCATTTTGATCGGGGACCTGACCACCATGACCTGAGTAGCTTACTGCTAAAAGATTGCCGGCCTGCATTTTGTCTGCTAATTCTTTAAGTTTGCTAATAACGGCTCCGCGAGTCGCTTGAGCGGTAAGGAGAGTTTCGGTTTGAAAACCTTGTTTAGCGGCAATATCTGCCATGACCGCGGCGTCGGGCTCGCATCCAGTTAAGTTTCCGCTCCATCCGCTATAATGGGCAGGATCCACCTGATTCAGCCCGATAGCAAGTGCAAATCCCTTTCCTGTTATGATGAATTCCTTTTCGCTATAACCCGTTCCCCAACTGGTCTTGACTGATATTTGAGCTGTATGCGCACCGGCAGGCACTTTGACTCTAATCTGATTATTCTTTGCCTCGAGGACATCCACTGCCACTGTGTCACCAAATTTGACGATATTTTTCTCTGCACTGGGTTTGAAGTTTTTCCCATCAACTGTGACAACAGTTCCTTCGTTCCCACTCTTCGGATTGAAATCTGTAACTTTCGGAGCGCAGGAACATAGCACCAAAACGAAGATTGTAATAAATACCACCAAAGCAAGAGACTTGTTTTTTTGCATGTCTCTCTCCTTTTTTGATCTGAGCTTTTCTGAAGCTCTTTATTGCCAGGATTTATTTTCCAAATTATCACTTCGATACTAAGATCTATTGAATCTATTCTTACTCAATAATTTATTTCCTCCAACACAAAGGATGGCCTGCTCTGGACGCAAGCAGAACCAGGAAAACCTATCATAATGTTCTTATTCATATCCCTCCCAAATGTACGCCGCAAGATATAAATAATAAATATTATGCAAAATGTCAATACGGCCCCGGACTTGCCCTCTCCCAGTTTTGAGGAAGGCCAGGGGATAAGAGGAAGACAGGAGGCCGGTCAGGGAAAGCGGGGTTGGGTTTTTGCTATTCGTTAAGGTCCAAAATTAGATTTGTTTCATTGAAGACAAGCGTCATAACGGTTGGGATGAGGCGATTTTCAACGATCAACGGGGGACTAAGGTGAGTTCCGGGGAACAGCCATATTCACGGGTGGCTTTAATCAAGCTAAACCGGGATGGCCGTTTTGGTCGCTTGTCCGAAGCGCAAGTCCAGAAGACAGTCCTTGATCATTTGAATTAAGTTGGAGAGACTGAGGAGGAGCGGGTCGGTCACGACCAAAAACGCCATAAAAAGCCGGCTGAGCGTACGCCGGGTCCCGTGGCGGGCGTGGTTGCGGAGAATTTCCAGCTCGCGGCGCAGTTGTTGAGCCACGCGGCCTGAGCCCAAGGCCAGAAGCAAGATGTAGCCTAGGGCCAGGCCGGTCAGCAAACGGTTCAATCGCTCGGCCTTGCGGACTTTCAAGCGCAACCCCCGCACTCCCAGCCAGGATTTAAAATCCCGGAAACTCGTCTCGATTTGCATCCGGCTTCGATAGAGTTGGACGACGGCCTCGGTCGGGAGCTTCTCTTGGGAGTCGGCCGGCACCAACAAAAACCACGGCTCTTTATACCCCCTCTCTCGGTAGACAATAATATCGATCCGCTCTTTTTTTGTGCCCTGGTAAAGGACGTTGCGGTAACGGCGGGCCACTCCCTGGCGATGCGCTAATCGTGCCAGACTGGCCCGTTTCACCTTTCCCTCCTCCTGGTATTCCACGATCACCTTGGCCCGGCCGCGGATAATAAACAACCATTGCTCTTGCCGGCAGAAACCCAGAAGCGAAGCCCGGCCATAGCCCCGGTCCATGATCCAGACGAGCCTGGCTTCTCGGGGAAGCGCGCCGGCCAACCATCGGAGAAAGTCCTCTTCCAAGCGGTTCTGACTCGAGTGAAGCTCGCCATATTCAAACGTCGTCATGGCCAGCGGAATCGCCCGGCCCGAGACCGGGTAACTTCCTGTTAAAACCTGGATATCTCCCACCGCCGTCTGATCGACAAGCACGGGCACAAGAGAGGCACCGCTCTCGCCGGCCGCCAACCTTAACAGCCCCGAACTTAATTGCTCAGTCCGAAAACGACGATTATCCAAAAAGCGATGGAGCCGTTTGTAACGAGCTGCGACCTGGCCCGGCGTCGGAATCGCCCGGGAGATGCCGCTTAAGGAGAGTCGGCCATACCAGCCCCGGGGCGTCCGCAAGACCATCACCAAGCCGATCATTAGCGCCGCCAAGTTCTTCCTGACCGTGGCCCGCACCTCCCCAAACGTCTCCCGGAGCGTCGTCTCGATCTGCCCTTCTAGGTCTCGCCATTCGACGCTTGTCTCGGCCATCTCAGCGGCTCTTGAGGATCTCCAGGTTCACCCCGGTCAGCTCCTTAAGCAAGAGCTTATGCTGTTTATAGTTGCGGGCCAGCACCAGCGCCTCGCCTTCCATAGCTTTATCGACGTAGACCGTCTTGGTCTTCCCCTGGTCCTTATAGGTGACGCATAAGAAGGTATGGGGAAAACCTTTCTGACATCGGCAGTTGGGCTTGCCGCAGGTCATCCGCCGGTAAACGACCGAGCCCTGCATCATCGACCCGATTTTGCGCATCCGGGAGCGAAGGCTCCGGGCCTTGGACCGAAGAAGTTGACGTTGGGTCATGGGACACCTCCTATCTAACAGTATATATACTGTAAGATATAAGACAAGTCAAGTCGTCTCTTCCTTTTTTTCTAGATTGAAACCCCCAGATAAATCCTGTAATAAAACTACGTTATGTCAAACTGGGAGAGGGCAAGGGCCCCGGATTTATTTTTCAAACTTCACAATTTAAGCTGAGCTATCCTTCAACGCCCGGAAAAGAGTCGTTCCCCCGATTCTATGACGAGAAGTAGCTCAAATAAAGCTCCTAAAGTCTTTATATATAAGGAAAAAATGTGTTTTCGCCAATTTTGGATACCAATATCAGTTTTAAGGCCAAAATAATAACCTCATTCTACGCTGGCAAGGATACGGTTTTAAAAATTGGAATTTGAACTTGACAAATCTTGCTCTCAGATTTATATCTAAATAGCCTTCAATCTTTTTAGGGGGTGGAAGATGCCAACCAAGTCTGATTTATTGAAAACAATCAAATCCAGCGTAGTTAGCCGGCTTTCGCGGTCGGCTGCGCTATCTACTAACCTTTTTATCGAGAGCCGTGTGCTCAAACAGGGAGAGGACATAGTATCCTATAAGAAAAAAATTCCAATCGATAGAGAAACAATTATGGTCTTCGCTGACGAAGCGCCCCGATACAATTGGGCTCACCCCTGCCGCTATCTGCTACATGACGCGAAGACTGGCCAGCTGTACAAAGATATAAGAGCCCAGTTTCCTCCCTATATGACTAAAACGTCAGGAACCTATACGGTTTTTCATGAGCCTGTTCGCCTGACAGTTGCCGAGGCTATATTTCCCATCCTGCCCAGGCTGCGTTGCCCCATTCGGTGGATAAAGGGACGACGCTATGCAGTTTTATTTGCAGGCGCAGCGAATAATCGCCACACCAATGATCTGGAGTATCTTTATCGCACCTTGTTGGATATTTATGGGTTAAATGAAGCGGATATCTTTGTTCTAAACTACGATGGCACGATAAATTATAACGGAAATCCAAAGCCTGTCACTAGTTGGCCTGGGGATAACAGTGCCTATCGAATGAAAGTCAACGGCCAGGGAACGAAGAATGATCTTGACGGAGTTTTAGATACATTGAAAACGAAGCTTAAGACCGATGACCTTCTCCTGATTCATACAAATAATCACGGCGGGCATAACGGTACGGAGTCTTATCTATGTACATACAGCGGAGCAGATTATCTTGCCTCAGATTTTGCCGCAAAACTTTCGGCTCTGCCAAAATTTTATTGCCTAATGGTTATGATGGAGCAGTGCCATTCGGGCGGTTTCAATACGCCAATCCTATCACAGTCTCCGGCCACCAACACCAGCATCTCATCTGCTTGTGAAGAGCTTAAGAGTTCTATTGGCGGTTCCGAATTTGATCCATTCGCACGGGACTGGATTTCGGCAATGACGGGAAACACGCCATATGGGGGCGTGCTCGCATCAAATCCTGATGTTGACAGCAGTGGTAAAGTATCGGCACACGAAGCGCATGATTATGCTGTTTCTATAAAGGATCCTTATGATACACCCGTCTATAACGAATCTTCAACTGATGCGGGCGATTGTTATTTAGGCGTGCGATACTCCTATTATTCGCCCGTTCTGTGTCGGCTGCTGGTCAAATATTTGAAACCGTATTACGTTAAAATTCTGCTACCTGAGTTCTACCGAAAAATCCATGAAAAACTAATTCCTCAACTAAAACCGTTCGAAACCAGCCCGGAGCGATGGGCAAAACAAGAAGATAAACTGGCCAAAGAGGTAAACAATATCATTATAAAGGTGTTCGGCAGATAAACAACTTGAAAGAGGACTTACTTGCTCGAGTGTTAGATACTCTAAGTGTTGAAGAGCGCGAGAGGACAATTATTTATTATGACGAACAAGAAATCCCTAGAGGCTCAAAGATTAGGTTGGGGCATTCTGATATTGAAGTCCCTTGGAATGCGACAGTAGTATTTATCGACTTGAGACCAGGGGCTAATTGGGGACACGAGTGTCGTTACATCTTGATTAATAATAAGTCAAAAGAAATAAAAACTACTCCGGCGGACATGCCACCATTTCTTAAAGAAGTGCCCCCTACGCTACATCTACTTTGGCTCGGCATAAAAGCACCTAGATGGGCTGTAATGTGCAATTCAACAATCCTCCCGGGCAAATAGCGATATAGCTTTGCCCATCTTTCTATGGAGTAGAAGGAAGAAAATCAGAATGGGCGTTGCCCAGAAAAGAAATGCAAATAGAATTTTATTCAAAAAGGAAAAATGACTATTAAAAAAAGATTGAAGCGAATAGCATGGATTTCTCTGCCTAGCTTTAATCCAATGAGAAGTCGGGGAGCTGATTTCTCAAAAGCGAAGGAATTAATGAAAAGAATAATTTTATCATCATCAACAGCCCGCACCATTTTGAGATATGGCGCGATAACTATTCTGTGCGTATTTCTTCTTTCATGTGTGGGCGTCCAAACTAGTCCCACTACGAGCAGAGCACGAACGAGAGACCTTCTCAATATACATGAGTCGATCGCACCAATTGTTCCCATAAAGTTTGGAAGCGCTAAATTAGTCTTTTTTGGCGATCTACACCGAGGCATGGGTGAACGGGATTACTTTAAAGACAATAAAGAGCTGTTTTTCCAGATACTTAGCTACTATTTCGAAAAACAGTTCTCGCTAGTTTTAGTTGGAGACATTGAGGAAGGATGGGGTTTTCAGGCCGATAACATCCCGATTATCCTTCAATGGCATAAGAATTCTTATAATCTTGAGAAAAAGTTCGCAAGCGAAGGTCGATACTATCGTATCTTCGGAAACCATGATGACTATTATCGGGGTAATCCGGCAGGCTATGGGACTGATATTCTTTCACCCGTTTACCCAGCGATAATATTCGAGGATGTGGAGAACAAAGTTAAGATATTTGTAACACATGGTTGTCAGGGACACGGTCTTCACGATGCCGGCGACCAGGTGGCAAGCTGGGGAGTATTTGCGCGTTATAACTGGCTGCTCGAGATCTTGCCAGAAAAAAAACATGAAGGGAGCTTTGCCAACAGCACCAAGAAAACCAAGGCTGACTTTGAGAAGCACGAACAATACTTATGTGACTGGGCTAACGAAAAAAATTACAGCGTTCTAATCGCAGGCCACACGCATCGTCCAATCTATGATTCATACGGAGTCACCTATTTTTATAAGATGCTGAAGAGAGACATCGATAACAGGAAGTTTCCGCTCTATACTTATTATTCTGACCCAAAGGAATCAGCAACAGCAGGGATAGCCCTCAGAGGAAAAGCGATTAAAACTACCGAAATCAGCGATAAACTTCGAAATAAAATGGTCAAGGATTTAGTTGAAGAAGAACTAACCATTGAATCCACCCCACTTGTGCGTGCGGCTCTAGTAAGGCGCGACGGAATCCCGACTCGTTATTTCAACCCTGGCTGCGGATACTTATCCGAGATACCATGTATCGAAATTAATAATGGACAGATTTATCACAAGTATTTCCTGCTCGGCAGTACAGGCAAACTTGAATGGCAAGTCTATGATCCATTACGCAAGTCCGTGGTCAGCGAAAAGTCAAACTGAGGGAGTAAAAAGTAAGGCTTTGGAATTCAACCTAAAATGAAATAATAGCAAGTTGATGTACTAAGCTAAGCGGCTTTATTCTTTCAAGACAGGGCATTTATATAAATTTTATTAAAGGAGGGGACAATGGATCCTAATCTTTTTCACTTGGATTGGGAAAGGCTCTTCGAGGTTCTTTCGGCCGTTATAGTAATGGCGTTCCTTTTGGAACGTGCGTTAGCTCCGCTTTTTGAAAGTCGCTTTTTCATAAAGAGATTCAAAGAGAAGAGCATGAAAGAGCTGATTGCTTTTATCCTGTGCGCAATAGTCTGTATATTATGGGATTTTGATGCGATCAGCATGGTCCTACTGAAAGCTAGAGTGACGATTTATGGAGCTATCATTACGGGTGCTATAGTGGCCGGTGGAAGCAAGGCGTCAATCAAGCTCTTCCGTGATGTCTTCGGTTTCAAAAGTACTGCGCAGAAGGAATACGAAAACGCAAAGGATGCAGCCGCCAAAGGGGCTAAATTATGAGAATACCCATCCGCCTAGCAAGATTGATACTTATTCTTGGATTACTGGCTCTGCCAATATTCGCCGATTATCTGGAAGTCCAGCGTTCTGCCACTATAAAAGCGGAGCCGAATAGTGCGGCTGCTGTCATTGAACGCGTAGAACATGGGACATATCTAGCCCTTTTAGATAATGGCGCGCAGACAGAAGGATATTACCACATTCAATCCGCCAATCGGACTCAGATCGGATGGATATATCGGACATTTGTTAGGAGGTATACGGGCGAGATCCCTCAGCAGGAACAAGAAACTCGTCCTTTAGATCCACTCGCTGATCAAACATTAAATTTAACAGAGGATCAAAAACGGATCGCAGCTCGAAATCTTCGTTTGGGAAAACCCCAGGCAGTCTATGAACGAGTCAGAGAGGGCTACGTTCTGGCTCAAGATGCTAGACTCAAGATTCCACTTTGGGTACAGTATGAACTCACACACGCTGATCTTTTAGGGACAATTGATAGGACAGACGACTTTCGTGCAGACACTTCTATTCCTTTTGGATCCCGTGCAGAGCTTAATGATTATCAAGGAAGCGGATTTGATCGTGGTCACATGGCACCGGCTGGTGATATGAAACGAAACATAAATGCTATGTCAGAGAGCTTTTTGCTCTCGAATATGGCACCACAAGTGGGTGTTGGCTTCAATCGTCAAATATGGGAAGAGCTCGAATCGGCAGTTCGGGGTTGGGTTGAGCAACGAGGCACTCTTACTGTCATCGTGGGTCCGGTGTTTAGGGTGGAAGGAAGCCAAGTTGCGTACAGAGTAGTCGGACAGAATAATGTCGCAGTCCCAACACATTTCTACAAAATCGTGGTTGACGCGAATGATCCAAATAACGTTGAAGCATTAGCCTTTCTAATGCCTAATATAAACTTGTCCGGCCATCATTATAGTGAGTACTTAATATCAATAGATGAAATAGAATCCGCGACGGGATTAAATTTCCTTACAGCACTCCCCCCCACAGTCCAGGACAGCGTAGAATCGAGGCGAGCACTGCATATCTGGTAACTACCGAAAGATTCGTTTCGGCGAATTATTCAAGATTTGGTAAAAGAGCTAATCGAAGATGGCTATCGCCTTAGAGGGGCGGCCAAAATTCTTACGCAGATCAATTCAAAAACTCTATAATCACCCGCCGGTACTGACCGTTATGCACTCGATAACTTGCTTGGGGATGTCTTTCTTTAGAGCGAGAGAACCACAACGATTTTAGCCTAGGTCTGGCGAGATCGTCGTTCCTAGGGCAAATGCTAAAGCCGTTTATTAGCATCTCATGGAAAAAATGGCATTTGAGCTACAAATTGGCCAAAATTGTCATAATATGCAGTTTCCAATCCCCCATTATAATGACTCTAGTCGATGAAAAGAATGGGGATTTCCTCACTCTTCCTTAGATCTCATACGACGGGCAAGACTTTGGAAGCACAAGTGTTGGTTCTGGGAACAAAGCTAATCCTGAATAAGATGTGGCAAAGTACCGCAGCAAGCAAATATATCGGATAGACAAAAAGGAACCAGCGGAATTTCTCGAGATTCCCCCGGACAGAAATACCAACCTTTTATTTAATGATGGCTATTACAAACTCTCGGAGGTCAAGGATAGCCACGACTATTATACCCACATGGAGCATCGTTGCTTGATAAGCGTTTTAAGGAAACATGACGGCGTCGTATGGCGCGCATAGAAGACCGCTACTTCGGGTAGTTTGAAGTAATCGTTCGGGGCTTCTCGCGTTTTGGATTGTTCACCCGTAAGAGCATCCACAAAAGTGAGCTGCGCTATTTTGCGACTCCAATGCTATAATTCCCAACACCATTAGCCTTGTTGTAGTGACGAACCTGGACAAAATATCGGCCCGGAATGAGATCAGCGACAATCTTCGCATTTAATCCGACACCTCCATCATCATCTTCAGCGATAAGAAGAGTTTGACTATTAGGGCCGAACAGTTTCATAACAATATCCGTCTCACCGCCTGTCTCAATGATATGCCGGCCACCACTTGTAACCATGAACTCGAAAAGGTCTTCTTCACTAGGCGCACCAATCGCCGCAGACGTGGGCGAAGCGTTGACTCTCAATTCGACAGATTGAACCGCAGCGCCCGGATAGGCTTTTTCGCTAGCGATAAACGCAATGTCCAGCTCAGAAAGCACGTCGTTCGCTTTGGTTCCCTTGCCATTCTTAACCCAACTATCGGGGAAGAAGTAAAGCATGATCGAATCGGAATCAAAATCTGTTCCTCTAATCTGGTCGGCACTATACTTCTCGAGCACGTTATGCCTGATCTGATCCACGGACCAGTTGTTGGGCGGACCGCTTAAGTCGCGGATGACAACATCCTCGTTCCACTCGATGCCTCCGGCGGGGTTCTGGTGCTCGTGGCCGAGTCCGATTGCATGACCGAACTCATGGGCTGCAGTGCCGCCATCGAGAAAGCCAAGATTCATCGTCGGCTGATTCAACGGGATTGTAGTGCAATCGGTGCCGACAAATGACCACGCCCCATCGGACGCATCAAAAGCAACGCGGACCTGCGCATCAGGCGCATTGTTGAAGTTAAACCTCAGATTAGCGTGCTTAGTCCACCAATTTGCCTGTTCTTCCACAATTGCTCGCTGGGCAGCAGTTCCACCCATGAACCTAACGCCGAGTGCTGATCCATTGACCCACATTTTTCTGAAGACAATTATTGCTCTTAGCACATTGCCTCGGAGCATGGTATGATGTGGACGGGCCATATCCTGCGGCAGGAGCCTTTCATGACACACTTTCAAAATCTCAGCCATCTTATGCCTCCTTTTTGTAAATAATGTACGTAACTTATAGCTATCTATATAATCTCACCCAAACTCGGGTAAGTGCCCCAATTAAAACGGAGCGGAAAATTTCTGCCTTATCGCCATCGTTCCATGCTAGCTTAATTTATAATTCTGTGTATCAGATACCAGAGGTGAACCCTCGCGTATTACAGTGACGTCCAGTGAAGACCGGTCCAAAGTTATTTTAATCCTAAGTGCCGATTCTGCAGGGTTGGTGTATATTTTTAGCTTCATAATGGCTCTTACATATCGCGCTATTGAGTCACCTTACCCATTGCCGGATAATACCGACTTCTCGTTTCACTCGTGATTCGTCAGGAAAGCCGTTTCGCGCCGTGCGCAAGATTGTATGATTTAGCAAAAATTCCCTCCTCTTGATTACATTAGAATTCTATCGCCGATCCTTTTCCCGTGTCAAGAACAGATAGTCGATTAGACTCCTTTAGCCAATGAGCCTCCACTCCAATGAACAACTCAGAATATTAAAAATTCTGCTAGCTTTACTCGGGCAATCCCTGCCAACAGTCCATTAAAATTCGAATCTCCATATAACGGCAATTTTCCTTCGGATTCAAACTAGTGAATCCGCTTGACCAACATTGAAAACACATAGCCTAACTTCTATTGTGAAATATCTATTTCTGCACACGTTCTGCTTCTTCAATTAAAAAAAATAGAAATCTTTATAAAGTTCGTCCCTTTTATCCAGAGTGCTCCAAAGCTCTGCTCGTGTTCTTATTTTCTTATTTGTAGGTTCGTGAGGAATTCCAGAATAAGAATTTACCCATGTTGATATGGCTGCCTTTTTCTTGCCAACTGTCTTCGGTAAGAATTTGTCGAGTATCGTATCATCTGGCATTCCGGTTTGGCTTCCGTGATGGCTAACTTTTAAGAATTCGACAGCTTTAATAACTTGTTGTTTATCCATCATCCGCCAGCTTTTTTTCTCAGCATCGCCAGCAAAAAGTAAAGTATGTCCGCGCCATTCAATGCTAAGAACGACGCTAGAATTGTTTTCAGCCTTGTCTATAGCAAGCAAATTATCCCA
>Ga0153916_10002607_pt1 | contig 13156 bp, 10 predicted proteins | sample Opewatmetagenome_FD_109642 | JGI IMG/M metagenome (GOLD analysis project Ga0153916, IMG submission 109642) | Freshwater wetland microbial communities from Ohio, USA - Open water 3 Core 3 Depth 4 metaG | ecosystem: Environmental > Aquatic > Freshwater > Wetlands | place: USA: Ohio, Lake Erie...
GTCGAGATCCGCTGGAAATGCGATCCGTCGCTGATCGCCGACGACACCCCGGCGCAGGCGAGCTTCCAGTTCCCCGGCGGGCTTGCCGATCATTTGAAGGAGGAGATCGGCGCGCGCGAATGCGTCACCGCCGAGTTCTTCGCCGGGCGGCAGGATTTTCCCGAAGGCGCCGGCGCGGTCGAGTGGGCGGTCGCCTGGCCGCTCTATGGCGAAGGCGCAACCTCCTGGTATTGCAACACAATTCCGACGCCCGACGGGGGCACCCACGAAGCGGGTCTGCGCGCCGCTCTGGTCAAGGGAATCCGCGCCTTCGGCGACCTCGTCGGCCAGAAGAAGGCGAAGGACATCACCGCCGACGACATCTTCTCCGGCGCCGAGCTGATGCTCTCGGTGTTCATCCGCGACCCCCAGTTCCAGAGCCAGACCAAGGACCGGCTGACCAGCCCCGAGGCGGCACGGCTGGTCGAGAACGGCGTTCGCGATCATTTCGACCATTTCCTCGCCGACAACATGGAGCGCGGCCGCGCGCTTCTGGGCTTCGTCCTCGATCGCATGGACGAACGCCTCGCCCGCCGCGCCGAGCGCGAGGTCAAGCGCAAGACCGCGACCAGCGGCCGCAAGCTCCGCCTGCCGGGCAAGCTCACCGATTGCGCCAATGACGATCCCGCCGGCACCGAGATCTTCATCGTCGAAGGCGATTCCGCCGGCGGCTCGGCCAAGCAGGCGCGCAACCGCAAGACCCAGGCGGTGCTGCCGATCCGCGGCAAGATTTTGAACGTCGCCTCGGCAAATGCCGCGAAAATCGGCGCAAATCAGGAGATCGCCGATCTCATCCAGGCGCTGGGATGCGGCACCAGGGACCGCTACGAGCCGCAGGCCCTGCGCTATGAGCGGGTGATCATCATGACCGACGCCGATGTCGACGGCGCGCACATCGCCACCCTGCTGATGACCTTCTTCTTCCAGGAAATGCCCGGTCTCGTCCGCGACGGCCGGCTCTATCTCGCGCAGCCGCCGCTCTACCGGATCACCGCGGGCGGGCTCTCGGCCTATGCCCGCGACGACGTCCACCGGGCGGAGCTGGAGTCATCGCTGTTCAAGAACAAGAAGGCGGAGGTTTCGCGCTTCAAGGGCCTCGGCGAGATGATGCCGGCGCAGCTCAAGGAAACCACCATGAGCCCTGACACGCGAACGCTGCTCAAGGTGACCCTGCCGACCGAATATGAGGAGCGCAGCGCGGTCCGCGATCTCGTCGAGCGGCTGATGGGCAAGAACCCCGAACACCGCTTCGCCTTCATCCAGGCCAATGCCGCCGCGGTCGAGGAAGACGCGATCGACGCGTAAACTTAGGCGTCCCTCAGCGCCTCGACCAGCGCCTTCACTTTCTTCTGCCGCCATTGCGGCAACGGCGCGACCAGCCAGTAGGTGAAATCATGGAGGGCGGGCTCGCCGATCGCGGCAACGCGGCCCGCGGCGATGTCTCCCTCCGCCAGCAGCCCCGGAACCAGCGCCTGACCGAAGCCGGCGGCGGCGGCGTCGAGCGCCAGTCCGGCATCGGCGACGGTAAGGCCGCCGTCCGCCATGTCTCCCGGCCAGGCGATGCGGGTCTTGCTGTTGCTTCCCGGGGCCGCGACCAATGTCATCAGCGGCTCGCCCAGTGCAATCCCCTCATGCTCTCCCGGCCCGTCCGCCCAGCGCACCGCCAGATCGAGATTGGCCTGGGTGAAATCGATTTCCTCATCAGCCGCAACCAGCACGAACCGAAGCTCGGGATCGTTCCGCCCGTAAGCGGCCAGCCGCGGGGCGAGCCATTTCGCGGTGAAATCGCGCGGCGCGGCGATGGTGAGGATTTTCGAAGTCTGCCCCTCCTGCATCGCGCGCACCGCCTCCTCGAACTGGAGGAAGCCGGCGCGCAGCGCGGGCAGGCCATTCTCGGCCTCGGACGTCAGCTCAAGCCCCTTGGCGGTGCGGCGGAACAGCACCGTGCCCAGCGCGTCCTCCAATGCCCGGATCTGCTGGCCGACCGCTGCCGGCGTGACGGCAAGCTCATCGGCGGCGCGGGTGAACGAAAGATGCCGGGCAGCAGCATCCAGCACCCGGAGTGCGTTCAAGGGAAGATGCGTTCGCTTCATTCGTTCTCGTCCGCGCCCGGCACCGTCACCGCGCGTTCACCGGCGCCATCAATGGAAAGCGCGGAATCACCGCATCGAAGCTGGTGCCGTCTCCGATGACCATCCGGTAGCTGCCTTCCATGGTGCCCGAAGGCGTCGATAGCGGGCAGCCGGAGACATAATCGAAACTGGAGCCGGGTTCGATCATCGGCTGTTCCCCGACCACGCCTTCGCCGCGCACTTCCTGGGTTTCGCCGCGATTGTTGCGGATCACCCAGTGCCGCGTGAGCAACTGCACCGGCTGGTCGCCGTGATTCTCGATGCGGATATGATAGGCCCAGAACCATTGGCCCTGCGCAGGTTGCGACTGATCGGGCAGATAGCTGACCGAGACCCGCACCGTCACATCGCGGGTGGTGACCGCAAAGGGGAACAGCGCCTTCACAAACCCACGGCTTTCAGCGCCGAATCGAAGTCAGCGATGATATCGGCCGGATCTTCCAGTCCCACGGACAGGCGCAGCATGCCTTCATCGATACCCATCTCCGCGCGCACCTCAGGCGTCAGGCCGCTATGGGTGGTGGAGGCTGGATGTGTCATCAGCGACCGAGAATCGCCGATGTTGTTCGAAATGTCGACCAGTTCGAGCGCGTTGAGCAGGCCGTGCGCCTGCTTGCGCCCGCCGTCGAGATAGAGCGAGATGATCGTGCCGCCCGCCGACATCTGGCTCATCGCCAGATTATGCTGGGGATGCGAGGGCAGCTCCGGGTAGAGCAGACGCGGCACGCGACCTTCGAGAAAGCGTGCGACTTCCAGCGCATTGGCGCATTGCCGGGCCATCCGCAGTTCGAGGGTTTCCAGCCCCTTCAGCACCACCCAGGCGTTGAACGGCGACAGCGTCGGCCCGGTATTGCGGGTGAAGGGCAGCAGGGTATTCACGATAAAGTCCTCGCTGCCGAGTACCGCACCCGCGAGCACCCGGCCCTGCCCGTCCATCATCTTGGTGGCTGAATAGGCGACGACATCGGCACCGAACTCGAACGGGCGCTGCAGGATGGGCGTCGCGAAGGCGTTGTCGACCACCACCTTCACCCCGCTATTATGCGCGATGTCGCAGACACCCTTCAGGTCGACGATGTCGAGCGTCGGATTCGCCGGCGTTTCAAGGAAGAACAATTTGGTGTTCGGGCGGATCGCCGCCTTCCACGCATCGTTTTCGCGGCCATCGACGATGCTGGTCTCGATCCCGAACCTCGGCAGCAGCGTGTCTGTGAGCCAGCGGCAGGAACCGAACAGCGCACGGGCGGCGACGACATGATCCCCGGTGCGAAGCTGCGAAAGCAGCGCCGCGGTCATCGCCGCCATGCCCGAGGACTGGCAGCGCGCCGCCTCCGCGCCTTCGATCAGGCACAGCCGCTCCTCCAGCATCTCCACTGTGGGGTTCTGGAGGCGGGAATAGGTCATTCCCTTCTGTTCGCCGGCAAAGCGCGCTGCGGCATCCTCAGCGCAATCATATGCGTAACCAGAGGTGAGGAAGATCGCTTCGGACGTCTCCCCCCATTCCGAGCGCGCGGTGCCGCCGCGCACGGCGCGGGTCGCCGGGCGCCAGCCCGCCGTCCGCTTCCGATCCTGTCCGGTTTTGCGTTTCATCGTGTTTTGCTTTGCCGCGTGAATTTGATCCCCGTCAATGCGGCGTTTTTATCGCACACGATTGATCGTCGTCGAGAAAGCTGACATTATAACATATGATAGCAATTGAGAGGAGCACGGCCGTGGCACATTTTCCCAAGACCCCTGGATTTTCCGGCACGCTCATGCCGGGCCGTTTCGAGGCGGACATCTATGATCTCGCCGTGGACGGTGAAATCCCGGAGCAGCTCCACGGCACATTCCACCGCGTCCATCCCGATGCTCAATTTCCGCCCAAGTTCGAAAACGACCAGTTCTTCAATGGCGATGGCATGGTTTCGCTATTCCGCTTTCGCGGTGGCAAGATCGACTTCAAGCAGCGCTACGCCCAGACCGACAAGTGGAAGCTGGAGCGCAAGGCCGAGCGGTCACTGTTCGGGGCCTATCGCAATCCGCTGACCGACGACGAGGAAGTGAAGGGAAAAATCCGTGGTACCGCGAACACCAACGTCATCGTCCATGCCGGAAAGCTGTGGGCGCTGAAGGAAGATTCGCCCGCGCTAATGATGGATCCGCTGACGCTGGAGACGGAAGGCTACAACACCTTCAGCGGCAAGATGCAGGGCCAGACCTTTACCGCCCATCCCAAGCTCGACCCGGTGACCGGCAACATGTGCGCCTTCGGTTATGCTTCCAAGGGTCTCCTCACCAAGGACTGCACCTATATGGAGGTGAGCCCGACGGGCGAGCTTCTGAAGGAAGTGTTCTTCGAGGTTCCCTATTATTGCATGATGCATGATTTCGGCGTGACCGAAGATTATGCCGTTTTCCACATCGTGCCGTGCATCTCCAACTGGGATCGGCTGAAGGCGAACATGCCGCACTTCGGCTTCGACACGACCATGCCGGTCTATCTCGGCGTGCTGCCGCGCAACGGCGAAGCACGCGACATGCGCTGGTTCAAATCGCCCAATCTGTTCGCCAGCCATGTGCTGAATGCCTTCAATGAAGGCACCAAGATCCACTTCGACATTCCGGTGGCCAAGAACAACATGTTCCCGTTCTTCCCAGATGTGCACGGCGCGCCGTTCAAGCCGCAGGAAGCGGCGAGCTACCTCACGCGTTGGACGGTCGACTTGGCTTCCAACTCCGACGAATTCGAGAAAGTCGAGAGACTGACCGACATGATCGGCGAATTCCCGCGCATCGACGATCGCTATGCTACTCAGCACCACCAGCATGGCTGGCTGCTGGTGATGGACCCGTCCATGCCGTTCAACGGCCCCGGCGGACGCGCTTCTGGCCTGATCATGAACAAGATCGGCCATGTGAATCTCGCCACCGGCAAGCAGAAGAGCTGGTTCGCGGGACCCGATACCATCATCCAGGAGCCCTGCTTCGTTCCGCGAAGCGAGAATGCGCCCGAAGGCGACGGCTATATCATCGCCCTCGCCGACAATGTGGTGACCAACTATTCCGATCTGGTCATCCTCGATGCGCAGCATGTCGACGAAGGGCCATTGGCTCGCGTCAACCTGCCCTTCCGCATTCGTTCGGGCCTGCACGGCAACTGGGCCGACGAATCGAAGCTCAAGGCCGCGTAAGTCAGATCGTCAACAAGGGGTGCGGCGCCTACTGGCGCCGCACCTTCCTTCGTCTGGATCAGAAGCCTTCCGGCAGGCCGGCCGGACCTATCAGCTGTTCATGGGTCCGGATCGCGAAGCGATCGGTCATGCCTGCGATATAATCGGCGATGCGTCGCGCGCGGAGGACGGGATCCTCGGATTCCGGACCGGACAGCCACCCTGCAGGAAGCAATGCTGGCGCTGCCTGATAGGCCGCGAACAGGTTGGCGATCACCGGCCGCGCAGCATCGGCCAACCGAGCCACCGCAGGATGATAATACATATTGGCGCGCAGAAATGCCTTCAGCGCGCGCTCACCCTGCACCATGTCCGCTGAAAAACCGGCCAGCGCCCTGCCCTCGCCACGGACATCTTCCACCGACCGAACACCTGCCTCGGCAACCCGCCGGCGCGTCTCGTCGATGAGATCGTTGACCATGCGACCGATCTGTTCCCGGGTCAGCTCCAGCACCAGCCGCTCGCGTTCGACCTCCGGAAAGCGGGCCGCGACCGCTTCCCAGCTTGACGCGACGAAAGGCACCTCAAGCAGCGCCTCGAACGGAAACAGTCCGGCGCGCAGACCATCGTCGAGATCATGATTGTCATAGGCGATGTCGTCCGCCAGCGCTGATATCTGCGCCTCCAGGCCGGGCCAGCTTGCGAGCTCCAGAGACCACGCGGAGTCCGCCTCGGCCAACGCCCAGGGCGGACTTACGACCGGGCCATTATGCTTGGCCAGCCCCTCCAGCATCTCCCAGCTGAGATTGAGCCCGGCATGATCGGGATAGGGCGTTTCCAGCCTGGTGAGCGCCCGGATCGTCTGGGCGTTGTGATCCCAGCCGCCATACTCCGCCATTGCCGCCTGCAGCGCGTATTCGCCAGCATGGCCGAAGGGCGGATGACCAATGTCATGCGCCAGCGAAAGCGCTTCGGTGAGATCCTCGTTGAGGCCCAATGCCCGCGCCACGGTGCGGGCGATCTGCGCGACCTCAAGGCTGTGCGTCAGACGCACCCGGAAATGGTCGCCGTCGGGCGCGACGAACACCTGGGTCTTGTGCCGCAGGCGGCGAAAGGCGATCGAATGGATGATGCGGTCGCGGTCGCGCTGGAAGGCATCGCGCGGGCCGCGCGTCCCGCGATCTCGCTCAGTATAGAAACGCCCGCGCGAGCGCGCAGGATCGGAAGCGAAGGGCGCAGGGCTCATTTCGTCGCCAGCGGCGTAATCTCATCGCCGTCGGCAGACGTGAAGCGGAAGCCGGACAACCCGGCCTTCTTGAGCTCGTTCACCAGATCATTGGCTGCCGCATTGTCCTTGAAAGGTCCGATAAGCAACCGGTTGGTGGCTTTGACCGGCGCCCAATAAGCCGTCTGTTTGCCGAGCAGGGCGGGCACCTTGGTCTTCAGCCTTTGCCATTCCTTCGGAAGCGCAGCGGCATTGGCCCCGCCTGCGACCTGCACCCAGATCCGCGAGGGGTGTTTAGGCTTGGCCTTTTCTGGCTTCGGCGATCCTTTTTTGCCAGACTTCTGCTCGCCCGGGCCTGTATTCCCTTGGGCCGCATAAGCCTTGCACTCCGCTGTTCTGGGCGGCTTGGGGCCACCGCAGCGCCGTTCCAGCGCACGCACATCGGCAAGGCACTGGGCATGTGCACTGCGTCCCGTCACCGCCTCGCAAGGGGCCTCCGGGACGGCGGCCTTTGTTTTCACGGCCTCCTCAACCGGCTTGGTCTTGTATGCTTTGCACTCCGCGGTCTTCGGCGGCTTCGGACCGCCGCAGCGCCGCTCAAGCGCGCGCGCATCGGCCAGGCATTGGGCGCGTGCGCTGCGTCCGGTGACAGTCTCGCAACGTGTTTCTGGAACCGCGCTCGATTTGCTCACAGCCTCATCGACCGGTTGGGCCTTGTCTTCCTTGCCGCCCGCCTGCTTGTCGGACCTGACCGGCTCTGCAAGTGCGATCCTCTCCTCCGGAGGATCGAGCTGGGGCATCTTGTCGCCGGTTGCATTGACCCTGGCAGCCAGAGGATCCTGATCTTTGACTTTCGCCCTCGCTGGGACCGCGCGCGTCTTTTCAGCCAAAGCCTTTGATGCCGGCAGCCGGCCGAAATGGGCAGCAAGCGCCTTGTCTTCAGACGACAGATAGGGAAGCCGGGCGAAGAAGAGGCTCATGGTTGCCGCTTGTTCTGCCGGCATCGCCACTTCAGCGAGCTTGCGCGCCGAGCCAACGTCGCCGGTAAGCGCATGAACAAACGCCAGTGTTCGGCGCGCTTCGCCGGTGCCGCCCCGCTGCACCAGCGGCCCCATCAGCGCGATCGCGGCAGCGCGATCACCGCTGATCGCCATGGAAAGTGCCAGCCTTTGCGTAATCGCCACATCCCCCGGATGCCCGGCGAGCGCCAGCGCATAATCGCGCTGGGCTTTCCGGCTCTCCCCCAGAAGGTCGCGCGATAGCCCCCGATCGCCAGCGATATCTTCCTCTTTCTCGCCGAGCCGAACGGCCTGACCAAAAAGATTGAGCGCCTCCTTCGGACGCATGGTGGCATTGAGTGCGCGGCCGACATCCGCACGAAGCCGGCCATTGCGCGGTTCCAGTTGCACAGCCCTGACATAGAAGCCGAATGCCGCATCGCCATCGCCTATCGCCAGCGCGAGGCGTCCCGCCTCGCCATAGAGCGCCGCGTCGTTGGGCTTGAGGGCGAGGGCGCGGACATAGAAGCCAAGCGCCGTCGCAAGTTGACCCTTTCCCTCCGCCTCGCGCGCAATGGCGACCAGCTTCCCCGGATCGCTGAAAAGGCTATCGGCAACCCGTTCCGCCGCCGTTGTGGGCACAGCTGGAGAGGCCAGACCGAGACAGGCCGCCAGTAACCAGCCAGCAGCCGTGCAAACCGATCGTACCGTCAGAGTCCGAAGGTTGATCAGTCGTTCACCTGCCGTCTGAAGAAACGCGGGATTTCGAGGGGATCGCTGCCCTTGGCCGCGGGCTCTTCGGCTGGCGGCGCAACCGGTTCGTCCGCCGCTCGCGCCTTGGCCGCCCCGCGATTGATGTTCATCATTCGCTCGAAAAGAGTCTGGGGCCGCTCTTCCGCTGACACCTCCCGCTCTTCTGCACCGGGCTGTTCGTCCGCTTCCTGCCGAGCTTCGGCACGAAGAGGAGTCACGACGCTGGCGGGCTCCTCGGCACGAGCCACGAGGTCATCGGTCACTTCGTCAAATTGCACATCGACGTCAGGCGCGACTTCAGCTTCGAAAGCCATCGTCGCCGGATCGAGCTCGAGTTCATCGCCCAGCACTGGTTCGCTCTCCTGAGCGGCAGCCTCGACCGGTGCGGCTGGCTCCACAGTCTCGACCTGCGGTGCCGGTTCCGGCTCGACGGCCACTGCAGGTGCCGGCTTCGCGGATGGCGCCGTCCAGCCCGACGAACCGAGAGGGGCAGGCGAAGAAGCGAAACCGCCGACGCGCGTCACAGTCGGCGCCACCGGCATATCCTTGGCGCGTGCATCGATCCCGGTGGCAACAACGGACACCCGCATCCGGCCTTCCAGATCGGGATTGAACGCCGATCCAACGATGATGTTGGCATCCTCGTCCACCAGTTCGCGGATGTGATTGGCGGCTTCGTCAACCTCCATCAGGCGGAGATCGTCACCGCCGGTGATGTTGATGATCACGCCCTTGGCGCCCTTCATCGACACTTCATCGAGCAACGGATTGGCGATCGCCTTTTCCGCCGCCTCGATCGCGCGATTGTCGCCTTCGGCCTCGCCGGTGCCCATCATCGCCTTGCCCATCTCGCTCATCACCGTGCGGATGTCGGCGAAGTCGAGGTTGATGAGGCCCGGCATCATCATCAGGTCCGTGATGCCACGGACGCCCTGATGCAGCACCTGATCGGCCATGGCGAACGCCTCCTTGAAGGTGGTGTTGGCATTGGCGATCAGGAACAGGTTCTGGTTGGGAATGATGATCAGCGTGTCGACATGCTTCTGAAGCTCGGCGATGCCGTCCTCCGCCGAGCGCATGCGCCGCGCGCCTTCAAAGCTGAAGGGCTTGGTGACGACACCAACCGTGAGGATGCCGCGTTCCCGCGCCGCCTTCGCAACCACTGGAGCCGCGCCCGTGCCAGTGCCGCCGCCCATGCCGGCGGTGATGAAGCACATATGCGCACCATCGAGCGCGCTTTCGAGCTGGTCCATGGTCTCTTCGGCGGCGGCACGACCGATTTCCGGTCGCGAACCTGCCCCAAGGCCTTGGGTGATGCGGAGGCCGAGCTGGATGCGGGTTTCCGCCGGATTGGCCGAAAGCGCCTGCGCATCCGTGTTCGCCACGACAAAATCGACGCCCTGAAGCCCCGATTGGATCATGTTGGTCACGGCATTGCCGCCAGCCCCGCCGACGCCAATCACGCTGATCCGCGGCTTCAGCTCGGTGAGTTCGGGTCGTACCAGTTCCAGCCCCATGATCTAATCCCTTTCCCCCATATTATGGCGGTCACGCCATGCCTGGATTCTTTCTAAACCGAAGCGATTCCACGGGTCACCTGAAAACTTAACGTACTTCTAAAATATTCTACAGATTGGCCTTGAACGCTTGCAGCAGCCGGGCGACCAGCGGCCCGCCGACCGGGCGCGACACGGTGGTCACGGCATCAACCTTGCTCCGGATATCAACCATATCGGACGCCGCGAACAGCGAGAGCCCGGCCAAGGTCGTGTAAGCGGCCGTCGATTGCGCCTCCGGCACGCCGACGAGCCCACGCGGCCGCCCCAGACGCACAGAACGGCCCAGTACGCCCTGCGCAAAATCCGCAATTCCTTTCAATTCCGCGCCGCCGCCGCACAGTACCAACTGCCGCCCGCCCGGCCCCTTGAAGCCCAGTTCGTCGAGCCTGATCGCGATCTCACCCAAAATGAGGTCGAGCCGCTGACGGATGATCGAGATCAGTTGCGCCTTGGTCGCACGACCTGGATCGACGCCTTCCTCCGCATTGAGCGCTGGAACCTCGATCATTTCATGATTGTCGCGCGGGCTGGTCGTGGCCGAGCCATAGAAGCACTTGAGGCGTTCGGCATGATCCCGGCCGGTCGCAAAGGCGGAGGCGATGTCATCGGTGATGTCGTCTGCGCCCATCGGGATCGAGGCGAGACCGACCAGCATTCCACGCGCGAACACCGCAACATTGGTGACACCCGCGCCCAGTTCGACCAACGCCACGCCGCGCTCCCGCTCCTCGGCGGCAAGGCAGGCAAGGCCACTGGCAATCGGTGCTGCGACTATGGTGTCTACCCCGACATGGGCCTGACGGATCGACAGGTCGAGATTGCGCACTGGCGAGGTTTCCGCCGTCACCACGTGGATGTCGACGCCAAGCCGGTCGGCATGGAAACCCAGCGGGTTCATGACCCCCTGCAACCCATCGATCGTGTAGAGCGCCGGCTGCGCGTGCAGCACGGTGCGCGCACCTGGCTGAAGGCTGCGGCGGCCCTCATTGAGTACCATATCGATGTCGGCTTGTTCGATGCGATGACCGCCGATGTCGACATCAACGCTAGCTATCTCGCTGTCGAGCCCACCTGCCGAAAAACTGACGAAGGCACTCTCGACACTGATCTTGGCGTTGCGTTCCGCCTGATCCATGGCCTGGCGTACGGCGGTTTCGACCAGCTCCATGTCCGCGACATAGCCCCGCTTGACCCCCCGGCAAGCGCGCTGCCCGGTGCCGAGCACGCGTGCCTCGCCGCCCGGCGACAACAGGGTGATCATCGCCGCGACCTTGGATGATCCCACATCCAGCGCGGCAATTACGCGCTCGCCTGCCGCTTTCATAAGTTTCCAGCCCTTTCCATCATATCGTCACCGCTTTGTCGGCCGGCTCCGCCGCCGCACCCGGCTGCTTCGAGACCCTGACCGTCATCTGATCGGGAATGCGCATATCGAAGCGCACGAAGCCGCGGTTCAGCAATCCCTGTGCCCCATCGAGGCGTGCGAACAGCACGAGCGCGCGCCGGGCCGCCTCCTCGCCCTCCGGCAAGGCCAGCGTCTCGCCCGAACGGAAACGGATGTCCCAGCGTCGGCCGCCGATCCACACCGCATCCGACATCGACGCCTTCAGCGCCGGCGCGGCATCCAGCAGCGCCAGCAGACCGGCGACGTTCCGATTTGCGTCCGGCCCGACTACCAGGGGCAGATCGGGCCAGGCATTCGCATCGACGCGCTGGAGTGGCACGCCGCTGCCATCGATCAGATTGATGATTCCATTCTGCTGCCACAGGCCCGCCGGCACCCGCTCGACGATGTGGATAGCCAGCCGGTCCGGATATTGGCGGGAGACGCGTGCATCGGCGACCCAGCTATGCTTGAGCAAACGTGCCCGCACCGCCCCAAGATCAACGAGGAGCATGGCGTTTGACGGTTGATCGAGCGCTGCCGCATAGACTGGTAGCCGGGCCATGCGATTAACGCCGGTGATCTCGACATGACGCACCGCGAAGCCGGCCCGTCCGAGCGCCTCGCCGGTATCCCAGGCAAATTGCTGCGGAACACCCGCAATCCAGAGGACGATCAGCGTGAAGATGGTGGCACCAAGACCGATCGCCCAGCGGCGCAACCGGACCAGGGAAGCGGGCATTGGCTGGCGGCGCGCTTGGCGCGGCCCAGAGAAGGTCGCTTCTCGGCTCGTCGGACGCGGTTTGGCGCCCCGGCGGAGAGCGAGCTTGCTGCTCATAGCGCAGCCTCGAGAATGCGGGCGACTAGGCTGTCGTAATCGATGCCGCGATGTTTTGCCTGCTCCGGTACCAGGCTGAGCGGAGTCATGCCGGGTTGGGTGTTGACCTCGAGCAGGTACAACCCCTCCACGCCCTGGTTGTCGTCCCATCGAAAATCGGCGCGTGAACAGCCGCGGCAGCCAAGCAGGTCGTGCGACTTTTGCGCCATTTCCATTGCCGCTGCCGCAACTTCGGCTGGAATTTGGGCAGGACAGACATGGGTCGTGAGACCGTCAGTATATTTGGCGTCATAGTCGTAGAAGCCGCGCACCGGCATCAGCTCGGTCACCGCCAGCGGCTCGCCGTCGAGCACCGCGACTGTCAGCTCTCGTCCAGCAATGAAAGGTTCGGCCAGCAGCGTATCGAAATGCAACCATGGCCCTTCGACATCCCGGCCAATTGGAGAGCCGTAATTGCCATCCTCGGTGATGATCGCGACGCCGACGGAAGAGCCTTCATTGACTGGCTTCAAGACATAGGGACGGGGAAGCGGATCGGCATCGAACAGGCTTGCGCTGCTGACGATCACGCCGGCGGGCATGCGGATGCCATGCGGGACAAGCTGCTGCTTGGTCAGTTCCTTGTCGATCGCCAGCACCGAGGTGCGAAGCCCCGAATGGGTATAATTGAGGCCCATCAGGTCGAGCATGCCTTGAACGGTGCCGTCCTCGCCTGGGGTTCCGTGCAGCGCATTGAACACGATGTCGGGTTTCAGCTCGCTGAGCCGCACCGCAATATCGCGCCCCATGTCGACCCGGGTGACCCGGTGCCCGAGGCGTTCGAGCGCAGCCGCAATTCCGTTCCCGGAAACCAGCGAGACCTCGCGTTCGGAAGACCAGCCGCCCATCAGAACCGCAACATGAAGGGGAGCGGTCATCGGGCCGGCACTCCCACCCGCTCGATCTCCCAAACGAGATCGACACCCGAATGGGCCTTGACCCGCGCGCGCACCTCTTCACCCAGCGCCTCGATATCGGCGGATGTGGCATCACCGAGATTGAGCAGGAAATTGCAGTGCTTTTCCGAAACCTGTGCA
>Ga0153916_10002608_pt1 | contig 13155 bp, 10 predicted proteins | sample Opewatmetagenome_FD_109642 | JGI IMG/M metagenome (GOLD analysis project Ga0153916, IMG submission 109642) | Freshwater wetland microbial communities from Ohio, USA - Open water 3 Core 3 Depth 4 metaG | ecosystem: Environmental > Aquatic > Freshwater > Wetlands | place: USA: Ohio, Lake Erie...
ATTCGGGGTTCATCATCATGCCGCGCGCCGGGTCGGGAAACGCCACGGGGATATTCACCGCGCCCTGCGGATGGCCGTTGGCGAATTCCCGCTCCGTGCGCACGTCGAGGTAAACCGCGGCGGGATCATTCGACAGAACTTCGTGTGCCTGTGGCGGCGTGATTTCTTTAATGGCCATCTGAGTCTCCCGTTTCGGGTTTCGGGTTAACTCGGAACTTTGAACTCGGAACCCGAAACAGCTCCGCGCGCTACATCCCCATAATATTATACCCAGCGTCGACGTGCAGTACCTCGCCGGTCACCGCGCTGCCCCAGTCACTGCACAAGTAGAGCGCGGTCTTGCCGACCTCTTCCGCATCGATGTTACGCTTGAGCGGCGCCCGTTCGGCCACATGGTGCAGCATGGTTTTGAAATCGGAAATTCCCGCCGCGGCCAATGTGCGCAGCGGTCCGGCGGAAATCGCATTGACGCGAATGGCCTTCGGGCCGAGATCGTGGGCAAGATACCGCACGCTCGCTTCGAGAGCGGCTTTGGCCACGCCCATGACGTTGTAATTCGGAATGACTTTCTCCGAGCCCATGAACGTGAGAGTCAGAATTGAACCGCCGCGCCCCTCCATCAACGGCGCCGCATGGCGCGCCAAGGCGACCAAAGAATAGGCGCTCACGTCCATAGCAAGGTGAAAACCCGCGCGGCTGGTCTGCACATAAGGATTGGACAGATCTTCTTTGTTGGCGAAAGCGATCGCATGGATCAAGATGTCGATGCCGCCCCATTCTTGTTTAAGCGTCGCAAAAACTTTTTCAACCTCTTCGTCCTTGGTCACGTCGCATGGCAAGATAATCTTCGAGCCGATCCCTTCGGCCAACGGCCTCACGCGCTTCTCCAAAATCTCGCCGGCATAGGTGAGGGCCAGCTCCGCGCCCTCGTTGTGGAGCGCCTCGGAGATCGCCCAGGCGATGCTCCGATCGTTCGCCACGCCGAAGATCGCCGCCTTCTTGCCGTCTAAAAGCCCCATAGCTAACCTCCCCTGCGTTCTACTGACCGCCGACTATCTACTTTTTTGCCTTTGGCTTTTCCGCCAATCCCCGCTGCCACAGATATTCGCCCTCTCCCGTCTGCTTGCCGATCCAGCGCGAAAGCACGAAGAAGAGGTCGCTCAACCGATTGACGTACTTGAGCGGCCACTCGCTCACCGCTTCGGCGCGCGACAGACGCAGAATTTCCCGCTCGGCGCGCCGGCACACCGTGCGGCACTGGTGCAGATAGGCGCCGATCTTGCCGCCGCCGGGCAGCACGAACGATTTGAGCGGTTCAAGCTCTTTTTGGCACTCGTCGATCAGCTGCTCGAGTTTTTTCACCTCGCGCTCACCGATGCGGTACATCCCCTCCTGGAAATAATCCGCCGGCGTCGCCAGCTCGCTGCCCAGATCGAAAAGCTCGTCTTGGATCCGCCGCAGCACTAAATCCAGGAACCGATGGGCCTCGCCGGCGGCGATTTTCTCCTCATTGAACGCCCGCGCCAAACCGACGATGGAATTCAACTCGTCGATGGTGCCGTAGGCCTCGAGGCGCGGCGAGTCCTTGGGCACCCGCTTGCCGCCGACCAAACCGGTGTCGCCATGATCTCCTGTGCGCGTGTAGACGCGCGTGATGCGAACCGCCATGCACAAACTCCGCGGAACTCCGGGTCGAGAATCTAGGCTCTTTTTAGCCGATTCCGCCAGATAAGGTAAGCGGGGATACCCAGGCAAACGATGAAAACCCCCAACAGCGACTCCCGCGGTTTTTCCGTCACGGAACCCCAGACGATCCACAGATGAGCGAGGATGAATAAAATCGGCACTATCGGGTAGCCCCAAAGTTTATACGGCCGGGGCAAATCCGGTCGCTTGAACCGGAGCACGATCACCGAGCCGACGGTCAACGCCGAGAACAGCGTGATGACCACGCTGACATAGGTAAACAAGGTTCCCCAGGTGTTGGTGAGAATCAGCAGACAGGCCCAAACCGCCTGGAGCAGAATCGCGCTGGTCGGCGTGTCCAACGTCGGATGAATATGCGTCAGTCCCTTGAAAAAAACCCCGTCCCGCGCCATCGCGTAATAGATCCGCGGGCCGATCATCGTGACGACGTTGAGCGCGCCGAGGATGGAGACGGCGATGATGCCGGTGATCAACGCCGAGGTCTGGTAACCGAACAGCGCGGTCGTCGCCACCTCGGACATGCGCGCCGCTCCCTTCATTTCGGTGACCGGCACCGCGTAGATGTAAACCGCGTTGATCGCCAGGTAGAGCAGGGTGACGATGACGGTGGCCCAGAGCAACGCGCGCGGCAGATTCCTTTCCGGCTCCTTAACTTCGCCGGCGATGTAGGTGATCGCGTTCCAGCCCGAGTAGGCGAAAATCACGGGAATGAAGGCGGCGGCAAACACGCTGAAATCGGTGATCTTCCCCCAGTCGAAAAGCGGCTCGAAATGGACCGCGTCGCCTTTGCCGAAGAGAACACCGAAAATGATGATGCCCAACAGCGCGCCGATTTTGAGCACGGTGAGGATATTTTGCATCAGTGCGCCTTGCCGCACGCCGATGCAGTGAAGTCCCGAAATGAGCAATACCACGACCATCGAGAACAGGGTCCCGGTCGTGACGTTGATCGGGATCAGCGGCAACGCGAGCGTGAAAATCGCCTCTTGAGCGCCGAGCGCCGGAAAGAAAAAGGAAGCGAAGCCGTTCAGGCTCACGGCGAGAAAAGCGATGGCGCCTGAGAAGGTCACGAGGAACGAGGACCAACCGGACAAAAAGCCCATGAGTTTGCCGTAGGCTTCGCGAATATAGATATAGTCGCCGCCGGCGTAGGGCATGCTCGCCGACAGCTCGGCGCAGGTGAGCGCGCCGGTCAGCGCCAGCAGGCCGCCGAGCAGCCACACCAGCAACACGCCGCCCGGAGTCGGCAGGGTTTCGGCGATCGCGCCGGTCGCGAGAAAAATCCCGCTGCCGATCATGTCGCCGGAGATCAACATCACCGCGTCGAACAAACCGAGCCGTCGTTTAAGTTCGCTTTGCGCCATAGCGATTAGCCATACAGGGAAATCGAAAAACAGGCAAATATTATTCCCGCCGAGCGCCAACCCGCTATTACGCGGGCCGGGAAGAAGTGTTACCGTGGGAAACGACCGCGGTCGATCCCGACCCTGAACGCATGGGAGGCAACCATGAAGCCCCTTTTCTTTTTCCTGATGCTGCTTCTATCCTCGTTCTCGGTTAACGCCCAGGACGCAGTAAAGCGCGATGAGCACCGGATGCATCGCCTGCACAATGATCCGCAGGCCTACATCGGCGCGCTGGAAGATCCGCAGCGCGATGCCTATCAGAAACCCCACCAAGTCTTAACCGCGCTGCAGATCAAACCGGGCGAAGTCATCGCCGACATCGGCGCCGGCTCGGGCTATTTTACTTTTCGCTTGGCTCATTTCGTCGGCGCGCAGGGAAGGGTCTATGCCGTCGACGTAAGCCCGGATATGATCCTGCACATCAACCGGCGCATCCGCGAGCTGAAAGCAAACAACGTTATTTCCATCCTCGCCGATCCCGACGATCCCCTGCTGCCGGACCGTTCGGTGAACCGCTTTTTCTTTTCCGATTCCTGGCACCACATCGAGAACCGGACGAAGTATCTCGCGTTGATGAAGAAAATGCTCAAGCCCGGCGGCGAAGTCGTCATGATCGACTTTCATAAGAAGGAACTCCCCGTCGGCCCGCCGCTGAATATGAAGATCGCCCGCGAAGATCTCATCCGGCAAATGGAGAGCAGCGGCTTCCGGCTGGCGAAAGAGCATGGCTTCCTGCCCTACCAGTACTTCCTCGTGTTCGCGCCGTGGTCATAGAGCGACGATCGGATCACCTGCCGCGCCGGCGACAAGAATGCCACCGAAGCAAGCGGCCGCATGATTTCGCCGCCTCAGGCGCGAATCCTCTGCTTCCGGCCGACAAGCGCCAGGATCACGGCCAGACCGCTCATCGTCCAAGCGAACCAATCGCCGAAGCGGACGTAAAGCGTCTCGCCTGTCAAGAGCGCGACATCGGCTTTCATCACCGCCGAGGTGAAAATCGGCAGCGACTGGACGATCGCCCCGGTGGCATCGATCACCGAGGTCGCGCCGGTGTTGGTGACGCGGAGCAGGGTGCGGCGCGTCTCGATGGCGCGCAGCTGGGCGAGTCGGGCATGCTGCCAGGGCGCCACGCTCTTGCCGTACCACGCATCGTTGGTGATATTGATCAGCAGATTGGCTTTTTCTTGCCGAATGAATTGCCGCGGCAACTCCGGCATCAGGTCTTCGTAACAGATCAGCAACGCGAGGCGCTCCCGCGCCGAGAGATCAAGGGCGCGCGGACCGTCGCCGGCAGTAAATCCATCGGCGAACGGCATGGCGGGCAACTTGGAGAGAAGGCTTGCAAACGGCAGATACTCGCCGAAGGCCAACAGCACCTGCTTATGATAGCGGCCGAGCAGGCGCCCCTGGCCATCGGCGAGGAACGCCGTGTTGAACGCTTTAAAGTTCGGCGCCGCGAAATTGCCGCTGAAGCTGCGCGCGCCAAAGATGAAGTAGGCGTCTTTCAACTCCAGAATATCGACGAACTCCTTGGGCAGCCGCGCGAGATTTTCGGGCAACCAATCCTCAATCGCCGACTCGGGCCAAATCACGAGCCGCGCGCCGGAGATGCCCTGGGTCAGTTTGATATGCGCCTCCAGATTGGCTTTCATCTGCTTGGGGTCCCATTTCATGCCGACCGGGATATTCCCCTGCACCGCGGCGACCGATAGTTTGGGCGCCGCTTTCAGCTCCGCCGCGACTCCATTGAGCCGCAGATAACCATAAACCAAAGAGCCGGCCACGCCGGCGGCACAAATCAGCCCGGGGATCCACGGGACAGTTGAACCTTTGTTTCTTCCCGCGAGCACGCGCGCAATGATGACATTGCACCACATGATCAAGAAGCTCGCGCCGTAGGCGCCGACAAGATCGGCGGTTTGCAGAAAAGCGGTGAAAAAACTCTGGCTGTTGGCCAGGTGCCAGGGAAAAAGATGCGGAAACCAGAACTCGATGGCGACCCAGAAAATAACCGGGAACAGGAAGAGCGGGCCATAACCGAAGCGCTGCACGAGCAGTGCAAAGAACGCTGTCTGCAAACCCTGCAGCGCGGCGTAGAGGACAAACAATCCAGCGCCGACCGGATAGGGGAAGCCGCCGAAGACGCTGATCGTATAAACCAGCCAGTGAAAGCCCAGCACATGCGCTGTAAATCCGCTTAACCAACCCAAGACCAGCGCTTTCCGCACACCCTTGGTTCCGTCGACGACTCGAAGGAGTGGCACGAAGGCGACCCATGCCAGCGGAAAAAGTTCCGGCTTCAGGAACGGCACCACCAGTAAAATGGCGGACAAGAAAGCGGCAAAAATTTTACTTGACATTGATAATGTTTATATATAAACGAATTTCCATCAACGCTTTATTGGTAACGCGGATACCTGTTGAAATAGCTTCCCTGAAAAATATCACGAACCGACCATTAAAAAAATTAGAGACGGAGAAGTCTACAAATGGAGGGGTCATGTTAAATAGGCGGCGCAAGGTCGTAGTCATAATCGCCGGCATTGGTTTGATGCATCTTCTCTCCGGTTCTGCCCTTGCGGCGTCTATATTGGGGGATGAGTGGGAAAAATTTTTTAAAGAGAAAGTCACCATCAGCGGCTTTGTTGAAAACACAACCGGACTTTCTATCAGCCACGGCAGTCGCTTCTTCAATACGTCGAACCGATTCATCATGAATCGGCTCACGTTTCAACCCGAGGTCAATGTCGAATTTGCCGACTGGGCTAAGTTGTTTGTTTCCTGGCGGCTGGTCAAAGAGCCTCGTTACAATGCTGAAGCCAAAAGCCGCCGCGTCGCCGTCTCTCCTAAGCCTGTCGAGCCTCTCGACAATACTTTCTATGACGAAGACAGTCCGAAGCCGTGGGAAGCCGTCCTCGACCTTAAACCGAGCGACGTTCTAAAAATTCGCTTGGGCAGACAGTTCATTTCCTGGGGCGAGACGGACGGGCTCCGGCTTCTGGACGTAATCAATCCCCAAGACGGAACTTTTGCTCCTCCGTTGGCACCCAACCTGTTCGACCTCGATGAAACGAGAATTCCTTCCTGGGGCCTCCGGCTCACCTACACGATCCGTCCCGTTAGCAATACAAATTTTGAGTTTGTCGCCCTGCCTGGTTTTTTGGATGAGGCAAAGCAACGGGTCGATGAGGTGCTCGGCAGTAATGATACGGCTGATGGACGAGTGAGATACGGCAGGTGGTCTTCTTATCCTGAAACTCGAATGCCGGCAAATTTGGGCGGTATCGGTCGCTTGTTCGCCAACCCCGTGGGTGTCCCTGTGGTCATTCCGAGCGTGACTAGAGATCTGCCCGATGCCGGCGACAGTTGGAAAATAGGCGCCCGCTTCACGCATACCATCGGTCAACTTAATTTTGGCCTGGGTTATATATGGGGATATAACCCTCAAGGCGGAGACATGGTTTTCAAGCTTAAGGGGCTCACGGGAGGCGGCGGGGTGCCTACCACGGCCCATATCAGCTTGATCAACGACCGAACAAGCATTTTCGCGGGCCATTTTAATTACGCCATCGGCGATGTCGCCGGCATACCGGTCAACACCGCATTGCGCGGCGAGATCGCGTTTTATCCTTCGCAACCTTATAACATTGCTGACTTCCCAGGCAGAAATTGCGCCACGGGGGCGCTGACAGGGCTTCTTGCCGGACCGCATTGTAAACGCGGCTTGGCGGACTCCGATGCCATAGTAGAAAAAAATACCTTGCGCTATGCTTTTGGGTTCGATCGAACGACGTTAATCCCTTTTTTGCAGGAAGATCCTTGGCGGCCGTTTAGATTATCCTTTCAACTCTTTCAGCGTGTCATCTTAGGTTATGAAGACGGCATCCGGGTATTTTCCACGGCGAACAAAATCCCAAAAATATCGACCGTGCTGACGTTCCGCGCCGGCACGGGCTATTTCGGCGATACGATCTTACCCGATATATTTTTCGCCTACGACCCGCAGGGTTATTGGGCCGTCAACCCAGCCGTGAGCTATGCGCCGGCACGCAACGAACGACTCAAGTTCACATTGACCGCAGCCATTTACGGCGGCAAGGACAAGTTCAGTTTTCCCGGCTCGCTTTCGGAAAAGGACTCTATTTTTCTAAAAATGCGCTATCAATTCTAACCTCAGAGTGGAGACCGCCAGATGAAAACCGCGTTCAACAATTGTCTTCGAAAACGTTTCTACGCCGGCATCGTTCTCGGTTTGGCATGGCTAACCTTTGCACCGTCAACACACGCGGCTGATGCCGATTTGAAACCCGGTGAAACCATCGGTCCCAATAACTGGCAGAGAATTCAGGGAATGGTCGGTGAGAATTTCTTAAACCGCGTCAAGGCTGGACACACGATTCAGATCAAAGCGCCTAAAACTTACCGGCATCTGAAAGAATATACCGACGCGACTGAAAGATACTCGGGGAAGGTTCACCTCGGCGCCAACGGCGAACTGATCGGCTACGTAGCCGGCCAGCCCTTTCCCAAGTACGAATTGAACGATCCGCAAATCGGCCAAAAACTGGCGTGGAATTTTTTCTGGCGATGGTTGGGCGACGATTACAAAACCGGCGGCGCGGTCAAGGGAGGCAAGATCATCCGGTCGGTGATCGAAAAGGACGGCTCGGAACGCCGCGCCGATCTAGTCTCTTATTTTCTCTTTCCCAGAACTCGCTACACATCGGACCCTAAACCGGTCATCCCGGGCTACGAACACATCGACTACATGCAGTTACGCATCGATAGCTACCCCCGCGACGCCGCCGGCACCACGACCCTCGAAATTCGCTATGCCGACCCGAATCGAGCGGACGATTTATATATTTATATTCCCAGTATTCGGCGCATCCGGCGGGCAACCACCACCCAGCGTTGTCAGACTCTGGCGCCGAGCGAGTTCAACCTGGATGACATCAATAGCTTCAACGGCAAAGTCACCGATTTTAATTACAAATTCCTTGGCGAGAAAAAAATCCTGGCGAACCTGAGCCAGGAGAAGCTTCCCTTTGACCGCAAGCAGGGGGATTACCTGCCCCTGAATGAGAAATGGGAAGTCGTGGACACCTATGTCGTGGAGATCACGCCTAAAGACCCGAACTATTGCTACCCGAGAAAGCTTTTGCATCTTAATAAAGTCACTTTCGACACCCATTGGACCTTGATCTGGGACAAACGCGGCGAGTACTGGAAAGAACAGTTCGGCATGTTCACGCCGGTCAAACTTGCCGATGGCCGAGAAGTTTGGTCTGTCGGCGATGTGACCATCGTCAACGTTCAGAACGGTCGCTCGACCATTGTCACTTCCACCCGCGCCTATAACAAAGGTTACCCCGCCAGCATGTTTAGCCTTGCCACTCTCGAAAGCATCATGCGCGGCGGCAGCATCGAATAAAAGAATTCAGGTCTGAGTGGGTCACCCAGGGACGATCATGATGTTATTCCGTACAGTTGCCGTTGCGGCGGTGTTCTTGGCGCTCTTTGTCTGGGGCTTTTTCTCTTCCCCGTTCGCCAACCACGTGGAAAATGCTCCATCGTCGGATCGCGAGCCGGCTTTGCGCGACAATTTTTATGACGTCGCCATGCATGGCAATCTCGCATGGATCGTGGGTTACCACGGGACCATCCTGCGGTCGCAGGATCAGGGTTTGACCTGGGAACTGCAACCGAGCGGCTCCACAGAAGCGCTTTTCCGCGTCAGCGCCGTCAACGTCAATGAAGCATGGATCTGCGGCAGCTACGGGACCATTCTGCACACGCGTGACGGTGGAAAGAGCTGGCACAAGCAGCAAACGCCCACCGAGGAGCATCTTTTGGGCCTCGACTTTATCAACCCGCGCCAAGGCTGGGCGGTCGGTAGTCGAGGCACCGTTCTTCACACCGATGACGGCGGCGCAATCTGGACGAACCGTTCCATAGATGAGGATGTCATCCTCAACGACGTTCGCTTTCTCGATGCGCAACAAGGCTGGGCGGTCGGAGAATTCGGCCGCATTTACCATACTCGGGATGGCGGCCTCACTTGGACAAAGCAAAGCAGTCCCATTGAGGTTCCCTTCATCAGCGGCGCCAGCCGTAACCTCTTTCGGCTTCTTTTATCGAACTCCCACGGCGGTTGGGCTTTTGGTCTGGATGGAGTCATTCTCACCAGCCAAGACGGCAAGAAATGGGAAGTAGCCGCCCAAGACGGCGTGTCCCCCGCCGATGCAAAACGCTACCATCTTTTTTCCGCGTCCTCGGTGGGCTTAAAAAAATGGGCCGTCGGCGAGCGGGGCACGGTTCTCGTATCCACCATCGATAACCGCCAGTGGCATGCGTCAAACACAAAATCCTCGCCATCCAACCTGAACGGCATCGCCTTTGGGGCGGATAATACCGGCCTGATCGTCGGCAACCGGGGAATTATTTTGCGCACGGATGACGCGGGTAAACAATGGACACCCGTCAGAATCGTTCTGCAAGGGTCAACGAACGGAGTACATTAAATTCATGGCGCGCTTGGTGGCCGAATGGATTATTAAAAGACGCCTTACGGTCCTGCTCGCTATCGTTCTGCTCACGCTTTTCTTCGGTTTCCACGCGGTCAAGATCGAGATGTACACCGCTTTCTCGGATCTTGTGCCGAGAGACCATTCCTACATCAAAACCCATAACGACTTCTGGAAAATTTTCGGCGGCGCCAACGTCGTCCTCATCTCGCTGGAGACCACTGACGGCGATATCTTCAACCCAGCGGCGCTGACGAAGATCAAGAAGCTGACCGAGACCGTCGAACACATTCCAGGGGCCAATAACTACCAGATTTTCTCCATTGCCCGGCAGAAAGTGAAAGATGTGCGCGCCACGGCTTGGGGAATCGAAGTTCAACCGGTCATGTGGCCTGATATTCCGCGCACCCCTGAAGCGATCGAGCGTCTGCGCAACATCGTCTATGCCAATCCCACCATCGTTGGGCGGCTGGTATCGGAGGACGGCAAGGCGGCCCTAATTACCGTTGCATTTCATGAAGAACGGCTGGATTACGCCGCTTTGTTTCAGCGCGTTCAGCAAGCGATTAAAGAAACAGAAGATTCGAAAACCCGTGTTTTTGCCGTCGGCGAGCCGATTCTTTACGGCTGGATCTATTATTATCTAAAAGACATCTTCGTGATCATCGCGCTGACCTGCCTGAGCATTTTCGGGCTTCTTGCTCTTTATTATAGGAATCTCAACGGCGTCATGATCCCGCTGATTTCCGCTCTCGTTACGTTCATTTGGGGAACGGGATTTACGGCGCTGCTCGGCTATAACTTCGACCCTCTCGTCCTGGTCGTGCCATTTCTCATCGCCGCGCGCACCATCAGTCATTCCATCCAGTTCCGGGAAAGATTTTTCGAGGAGCTCGAGCGCTGCGGCGACAAAGAGAAAGCCGCCATCGAGTCGGCGGCAGACCTGATGATGCCCGGCGGCGTCTCGATCGTTACCGACGCCATCGGGCTCACGGTTCTGCTGGTGGCGCCCATGCCGATTCTTACCAAACTCGCCATTGCGGGAAGTTTCTGGGTGCTGAGCAATCTCGCCACGGTGGTCATTCTCGATCCGATTCTCTGCTGCTATTTTCCGACGCCGCGCCGGATTCCCAAAGGCGGGGAGGGGCATTGGCTGGATGCACCGCTGCGGAGGCTGACTCGATGGTGCCTTCATCCGGTGGGGAGAATCGTCGTTTTGACTTGCTTCGGTGGAATTATCATCTGGAGTTTCTACTGGTACCGCTTCTTAACCGTCGGCGATTCTCGCCCCGGCTCGCCGCTGCTGTGGCCGGATTCCAACTACAATCAAAGCGTGCGCCACATCAACGATAAATTTCAGGGCACGGATCATCTTTACGTCATCGTCAAAGGAGAGGCGGAAAACACTTTAAAGTCTCCCAAAGTGTTAGCCACCATCGAAGCTTTTCAGCGTCACATGCTGCGCTCTCCTCACATCGGTGGAACCGACTCCCTGGTCGATCTGACCCGGCAAATCAATACCGTCCTCCATTATAATGATCCACGTTGGGGCCTTCTGCCGCGCTCTGCCGATGACGTGGGCGGGATCGTCATGGTCGCGGAGCACGGCAGCGAGCCGGGAGACTTTGACCGTTGGGTCAACTACAATTTTCAGCACGGCCGCGTGACGTTTTTTCTTTACGATCACAAAGGCGACAGCATTCGCGACGTCATCCAGCGCGCCAATGAATTTATTCGTGCCCATCCCTTGCCGGGCGCCGAGTTCAAACTGGCGAGCGGCTACGTGGGCGTGCTGGCGGCGGCCAATGAGGTCATCGCCCGCTCCGACAAAATGACGCTGGGACTGATGCTCCTGGCGCAACTTATCTTCTGCGCTTTGGGGTTTCGCTCGCTCACGGCCGGCCTTTTGTTCGTCGGCATCGTGTTGATGTCGAATACCTTCGGCATGGCGTTGATGGCGTATTGGAACGTGGGGTTAAACGTCAACACCTTGCCGGTCATCAGTCTCGGCATCGGCTTTGGCGAAGATTACGGCATTTATATTGTTTCCAGAGCGATCGAGGAATACCGGCGCCGCAAAGGCGACGATCTCGACAACGCCTTAATTGACGGCGTCGCGACGGCGGGCAAGGCGGTTCTCTACACCGCGTTTTTGATTTCAACCGCCATCGCGTTTTGGGCCTTCTCTCCGCTGCGTTTCCAAGCGGAGATGGGTTATCAACTGCTCATCATCCTGACGATGAATATGCTCGGCGGGCTGCTGCTCTTACCCGCGCTCATCAGTTGGATACGTCCGCGCTTTGTCCTCACGAACGCCCATGAAACTATTTAACATCCGTTCCACGCAGGCCATCCACCGGGCGCTGCTATTGTGCCTGTTTTGCGTTGTCGGTACTCCGCCCATCGCTCTCGCCTTAGACAAGGTTAGTCTCGCCGTGCCCGTGGTCGCGGTGCAATACATGCCCATTTATTTTGGCATAAAAGAAGGCGCATTCGCCGCCGAAGGCCTGGCCGTGGAAATTCAGGTCCTGCGCACCGATTTAGCGATCGCCGGCCTCAATACCGGAAGGCTCGATTATATCGCCCATGGCGGCGCCGCGCTGCGCGGGGCGACGCGCGGTTTCCCGCTGAAGCTTATTTTCGCCTTGGACGACAAAGCGGCATTTTGGTTGCTGACCCAACCGGGTATTCGCGATGCCGCTATGCTCAAAGGCAAGAAGATCGGCGTCAGTTTTCCCGGTGACACTCCCCATCTGGTCCTAAAGCGCTTTCTGAGAAAACGCGGCCTCGATCCGGACATGGACGTTACCTACGTTGCCGGGCAGATCTCTCCCATCGGGTTTCAGGGGCTGGCCGCGGGCGTTTTGGACGGCGCGGTCATGGCGCCTCCCCATTCGGTGCTGGCCGAAGAAAAAGGATTTCATTCGCTGGCTTTTCTTGGCGAGGAGGTTCCGGATGCCCCAACGATCAACGGGGTTATCGCCAGCGATGAAAAAATCCGTACTCGACCGAGCGAAGTACGGCGGATGGTACGGGCGGCGTTGAAGTCGGTTCATCTCTACCGACAAAAGAAGGACCAGGCCGTCGCCTTTCTCGCATCGGAGTTTAATCTCAATCCGGCCACCGCGAAAAAAGTCTACGCTCAAGCCTCGGCCATGTTGACTCCCAACGGGGAGATAGGCTTGGACAAAGTTCGCGATGTGTTGAATTTGGCGCGGGAATTGGGCCAGCCCCCTCCTGACGTCCAGGAGCCGAGGTCGCTCGTCGATTTCTCTTTTCTGCATGAGGCGCGGCGCGCGCTTGCCTCAGGTTCACCGGGCGCCACTCTCTTCAAAGGTCCGACGCGATGATTTTTCCAAAGATCTTCGCCATGCGTTTCGCTAAGGGTTGTTCACGGGAACTGTATCTTTGCCGTCAAAGGGCGGCGCGTACGTTACGAAGGCGACGGTCGGTTCCCGATCGGTGTTGGTGAAATAATGAACCGCGCCGCGCGGAATATAAACCACGTCGCCGGC
>Ga0153916_10002609_pt1 | contig 13149 bp, 11 predicted proteins | sample Opewatmetagenome_FD_109642 | JGI IMG/M metagenome (GOLD analysis project Ga0153916, IMG submission 109642) | Freshwater wetland microbial communities from Ohio, USA - Open water 3 Core 3 Depth 4 metaG | ecosystem: Environmental > Aquatic > Freshwater > Wetlands | place: USA: Ohio, Lake Erie...
ATCAGGATCAGCGCGAGCAGGCCGACCAGGATGAACAGGATGTTCATTACGGGTCTCCTGTCGTCGTGATGACCGTCTCGCCGGCGCGCGCTTCGGCAAGCTGTCGGGGAAAATGGAGTGCCTCGGCGATGATGAACAGCACCGCCCCGATGGGGATCACCGACTGGGTGTAGCTCACCGGAACGGTCGGCAGGCTCACCAGTGTGTCGGTGGCGAGCACCTCGAGCACGCTCACGCCGGTCCAGGCGAGAAGGATCATGAAGGCGAACACGAGGCCCTCGCTGAGGTACACGGTCGCGATACGCCAGCGCCGCGGCATGAATCGGACGATTTCCGGAACGCCGATGTGCGCACCCTTGAGCGCGGCCAGCGCCGCCCCGTAGTACGTCAACCAGGCCAGCGTCACCGACGCGATCTCGTCGTACCAGGACAATGACATGCCGAGCTTGCGATAGGTAACTCCGAGGATGACCTCGATCGCCAGCGCGACCATCAGGACCATGACGATGAATTCCAGCAGATTTTCAAACCACGCACGCCAACGCGCCATTGTCGGTTTCTCCGTGAATTATCCCGTCACAAAAATACCGCCCCATGGCGACGCGGGGGCGGTCCGGCCGGCGCAGCGTCTACTTCGACAGCGCCAGGGCTTCGTCGACCAGTTCCTTGCCGCCCTTGACTTCCTTGCCGAACTCCTCGTACACGGGTTTGCTGGCCTTCACGAAGGCGGCCTTGTCGACCGTGTTCACCTTCATGCCGGCGGCCTTCATCTTGTCGACCAGCTCGTTGTCGAACTTCTCGGCGCTCTGGTACACGAACGGCTGGACCTCGCGCGCGGTTTCCTCGAGGATCTTGCGCACGTCAGGCGGTAGCGTCTCCCAGTGCTTCAGGCCGACCGTGAGATAGGCCGGCGTGTACACGTGATCCGACAGCGACAAGTACTTCTGCACTTCCTGGAACTTCTGGCTGTAGATCTGGACCAGCGGATTTTCCTCGCCGTCCATCGCCCCGGTCTGCAGCGCCACGAACACCTCGGACAGTCCCATCGGACTGGGATTGGCGCCGTAGGCCTTGAACATCTTCACGCGCCACTCGCCTTTCGGCACGCGCAGCTTGATGCCCTTGAGATCGGCGGGCTCCACGATCGGGTGCTTGTTGTTGGTGATCTGGCGGAAACCGTTTTCCCACACCGCCAGAATCTTCAGGCCCTTCGCCTCGACACTGGGTTCGAGCTTGGGCCAGAAGATTTTCTGTTCGATGCGCTTCATGTGGTCGCGGTCCTTGACCAGGTAAGGCATCTCGAACAACCCGAACAGGTCGCTTTCCGAGGACATGACGGTCGACGGCAGCGCCATGTCCAGCGTCCCGAGCTTGAGTTTTTGCAGCATTTGCTTGTCGCCGCCGAGCTGGCTCGATCCGTAGACCACGACCTTGGCCTTGTCGCCGAGCTTGGCGTTGGCGCGCTTGGCGAATTCCACCGCCGACACCTCGAACAGCGATCCCGGTCCGCCGACGTGACCGAGCTTCAGCTCCAGCGGTTGCGCCCGGACGGGCGCGGCGAACAGGCTTCCCACGAACATTGATACGACGAGCAGCTTCAGGTATTTCATGGTTTTCTTCCTCCTTGATGTTGGCGTTGATATATCGCCGGATCAGCTTGCCGTATTCTTCTCTTCTCAGGCGGATCTGGCCGTGGCCCGGGTGGCGGCCCGGTTTTTTCCTCCCGTGACGAGATAGTCGAGCGCCGCAAGCACGCCGCCCCGTTCGTGCGGCACGCTTGCGGCCGCCAACCCCATCTCGACGCCGCACAGGGTGCCGGCCAGCATCAGCTCGTTGAAATCGCCGAGATGGCCGATGCGAAAAACTTTCCCCTTTACCTTGCCGAGACCGGTGCCGAGCGACAGGTTGAATCGTTCCAGGATCAGTTGGCGCAGCTCGTCGGCGTCGTGTCCTTCCGGCATCATCAGCGCCGTCAGGGTGTTGCTGTATTCCTCCGGATCGAGGCACAGGATCTCGAGGCCCCAGGCGCGCGCCGCGCGCCGCGTCGCCTCCGCCAGACGCGCGTGCCGCGCGAACACGTTATCCAGTCCTTCCTCCTGCAACATATGGATTGCCTCGCGCAGGCCGTAGAGCAGGTTGGTGGCGGGGGTGTAGGGAAAGAATCCGGATTTGTTGGCGGCGATCATCTCTTCCCAGTTCCAGTAGGACTTCGGAAAGCGCGACGACTTGGCGGCGGCGCGCGCCCTGGCGCCTATTGCGTTGAAGGCGATGCCGGGCGGCAGCATCAGGCCCTTTTGCGATCCGCCGACAGTGACGTCCACGCCCCATTCGTCGTGCCGGTAATCGATCGAGGCGAGCGAGGAGATGGTGTCGACCATGAACAGGGCCGGATGGCCGGTACGGTCCATGGCCCGGCGTATCGCGGCGATGCGGCTGGTGACACCGGTCGAGGTTTCATTGTGCACCACGGCCACCGCTTTGATCTTCTTCTCGCGGTCGGCGGCGAGGCGGTCTTCCACTTGCGCCGGATCGACGCCATGGCGCCAGTCGCCGGGAACGACCTCGGCATCGAGGCCGAGCGTCTTCGCCATGCGCTGCCACAGCATGGCGAAGTGGCCGGTTTCGAACATCAGCACCTTGTCGCCCGGTGACAGGATGTTCACCAGCGACGCCTCCCAGGCGCCGGTCCCCGACGACGGGAAGATCACGACGTCGCCCGTGGTTTGGAATATCGACTTGAGCCCTTCGAGGATGGACAGCGTCAGTCTGGCGAATTCCGGCCCGCGGTGATCGATGGTCGGCGCATCCATCGCGCGCAGCACGCGATCGGGGACATTGGTCGGGCCGGGGATCTGAAGAAAGTGGCGTCCTCGCTGAACGGTCATCGACCCTCCTTTGATTCTGCTCGCGGCTTGTGCTGGTAATGCCGCTTTGGCGGTAGCGCCGTCACGGATACATTAAAAAGGATGACGGTCTGTACCAGCGCTTTGCATTATGAATATATAATGCAAAATCTTCCATACATCCGGCGTGTCACCAGGTGAAATTCATTTGCGGACTGAATATTAAGGATTCTTTCAGGGTCGACCTGGTCCCGGTTCAGGGATCAAACAGATACAGATACGGCTGAAATTATTATGCGACGCCCGCAGCAGTCGGAATCGTCAGCCAGGACCACAACGGGATTAACGCGCGTCGGGGACCCGGCGCTCGCGGCGCGTCTGCGCCGCGAGCTCGAGGGCGAGGTGCTGTTCGACGCGTTTTCGCGCGGACGCTACAGCACCGATGCCTCGATCTATCAGATCGAGCCCGTCGGCGTGGTGCTGCCGCGCAGCGAACAGGACGTGGTGCGCGCCATCCAGATCGCCGGCGACGCAGGCATCCCGGTGTTGCCCCGCGGCGGCGGCACCTCGCAGACCGGCCAGGCCGTGGGCGAGGCGCTGGTGCTCGACACCAGCAAATATCTTGACGGCATCGCAGCGTTCGACGCCGCCGCCGGCACGGTCTGTGTCGAGCCCGGGCTGGTGCTCGACCAGCTCAACAAGTTCCTCAAACCGCATGGCCTGTTCTATCCGGTGGATGTTTCCACCGGCAACCGCGCCACGCTCGGCGGCATGGCCGGCAACAATTCCTGCGGCGCGCGCTCGATCCGATACGGCAACATGGTGCACAACGTGCGCGCCATCGACGCCGTACTGGCCGACGGCAGCCACGCCCATTTCGGCGATGACACGCGGCTGCCGCAGGACAATCCGCGCTATGGCGATCTGGCGGAGCGCCTGCGCCGGCTGGGCGAGCGCGAGGCGGAAGAGGTCGCGCGGCGCTTCCCCAAGCTGCTGCGGCGAGTCGGGGGCTACAACATCGACATGCTGCCGCCGCGCGACGACAACCTGGCGCACCTGCTCGTGGGTTCGGAGGGCACGCTGGCCTTTTTCAGCCGGCTGCATTTGAACCTGCAGCGGATTCCGGCGCACAAGGTGCTGGGCATCTGCCATTTCCCGAGCTTCCATCAGGCGATGGATTCGACGCGGCACATCGTCACGCTCGATCCGTCGGCGGTCGAGCTGGTCGACCGCACCATGATCGAACTGTCGCGCGAGATTCCGATGTTCCGCGCCACCGTCGAGCGTTTCGTCAAAGGCCGGCCCGACGCCTTGTTGCTGGTGGAATTTTCCGGCGATGACCGCGACGAGCAGTTGCGACGCCTGAGGAAACTGGTTGAGTTGATGGGCTCGCTCGGTTTTCCTGACGCAGTCGTCGAAGCCACCGACGGCGAGTTCCAGCAGGCAGTGTGGGAGGTGCGCAAGGCCGGCCTCAATATCATGATGTCGATGAAGGGCGACGGAAAGCCGGTGTCGTTCATCGAGGACTGCGCGGTGGCGCTCGAGGACCTGGCCGCGTATACCGATCGCCTCACCCAGGTGTTTCACAAGTACGGCACCACCGGAACCTGGTACGCGCACGCCTCCGTCGGCTGCCTGCACGTGCGCCCGATCCTGAACATGAAGGACGAATCGGGCGCAAAAAAAATGCGCGCCATCGCCGAGGAGGCGCTGGCGCTGGTGCGCGAGTACAAGGGTTCGCACTCGGGCGAGCACGGTGACGGGCTGGCGCGCTCCGAATTTCACGAGTCCATGTTCGGGCCGCGTTTGGTGCGTGCCTTCGAGGAGGTCAAGGACAGCTTCGATCCCGCGGGCCGGTTCAATCCCGGCAAGATCGTGCGCGCGCCGCGCATGGACGACCGCCGGCTGTTCCGCTACAAGCCGGGTTACGCGACGGCGGCGATCGACACCACGCTCGACTGGTCGGAGTGGGGCGGTTTCGGCGCGGCCGTCGAGATGTGCAACAACAACGGCGCCTGCCGCAAGCGCGAGCCCGGCGTCATGTGTCCGTCGTACCGCGTCACACGCGACGAACAGCACCTCACCCGCGGACGCGCCAACAGCCTGCGCCTCGCGCTCAGCGGCCAGCTTGGTGCCGATGCATTGGTCTCCGACGACATGTACGCGACGATGGATTTATGCGTCAGCTGCAAGGGCTGCAAGCGCGAGTGTCCCACCGGCGTGGACATGGCGCGCATGAAAATCGAGTTCCAGCATCATTACCAACAACGTCACGGCCTGTCGCTGCACGACCGGCTGATCGCCTGGCTGCCGCGTTACGCGCCGTGGGCCGCGCGCCTGGGGTTTCTGCTGAATCTGCGCGACCGGCTGCCGGGCCTGGCGTGGCTGAGCGGGAAGTTTCTCGGCTTCGACGCGCGCCGGCCGCTGCCGCGCTGGCGGCGCGATGTATTCCGCGCGGGGCGCGAAGCGGTTGGCGCGGGCGGGGCGAAGGGACCCGAAGTGGTGCTGCTGGCGGATACGTTCACGACCTATTTCGAACCGGAAAACGCGCGCGCCGCGCTCGCGGTGTTGCAGGCCGCGGGCTATGAAGTGCATCTGCCGCGCGCGCCCGACGGCGTCCGCCCGCTGTGTTGCGGGCGCACCTTCCTGTCCACCGGGCTGGTGGACGAGGCGCGCGTCGAAGCGCGGCGCATGCTGGCGGCGCTCAGGCCGTACCTGGAGCGCGGACTGCCCGTCATCGGCCTCGAGCCTTCGTGCCTGCTGACCCTGCGCGACGAGTTCAAGGTCATGCGGCTCGGAGGCGAAGCCAATCGCCTGGCGGCACAAGCCATGTTGTTCGAGGAATTCCTGGCGCGGGAACAGGCGGCAGGACGGTTGCGGCTGAAGCTCCGGCCGCTGGCGGCGAAGCGGGCCTTGCTCCACGGCCACTGTCACCAGAAGGCCCTCGGTGCGATGACGGCGGTGCAACAGGCGCTGCGCCTGGTTCCCGGGCTCGAGGTGCAGACGATCGAGTCGGGTTGTTGCGGCATGGCCGGTGCATTCGGTTACCAGGCAGGACATTACGACATGTCCATCAAGATGGGCGAATTCAACCTGCTGCCGGTGGTGCGCGCAGCGGAGCCGGACGCCCTGATCGTCGCGGACGGCACCAGTTGCCGCCAGCAAATCCGCGACGGTGCGTCGCGCAATGCGCTGCACGTCGCGCGCGTGCTGCAGCAGGCGCTGGTCACGAATTAATGCGAGGTGAACGTCATGGCCAACCCCACGTCTTTGCATACGAACAACCGGCCAGCCGGCGGCGGCACGCCGATCGCGCGCAAGGGCCTGCACGAAGAGGTCGCCGCGCGGTTGCGCGACATGATCGTCGAAGGCGAACTCGAACCCGGCACGCGCGTGCCGGAGCGCGAATTGTGCCTGCGCTTCGGCATCTCGCGCACTCCCTTGCGCGAGGCGCTCAAGATCTTGGCGTCGGAAGGCCTGATTGACTTGCAGCACCACCGCGGCGCGGTGATCGCGAGCCTTACCGCCGAGGCGCTCGACGACCTGTTCCAGGTCATGGGCGCGCTCGAGGCGCTGGCCGGCAGGATCGCCTGCGAGCGCGCGAGCGACGCCGCCATCGGCGACATCCGCACATTGCACGAACGGATGCTAGGGCATCACGCGCGCGGGGAGTTGTCGGATTATTTCCGTCTCAATCAGCGGATTCACGAGGGCATCGTGGCGGCGGCCGGCAATCTGATCCTCAGCCAGCTGTACCGGGGTTTGTCCGTGCGCATCCGGCGCGCGCGTTACATGGCCAACCTGTCGAAGGCCCGCTGGGACCAGGCCGTGGCCGAGCACCAGCAGATCCTGGAAGCGCTGACGGCGCGCGACGGCGCGCGTCTCGGGCGGCTGCTCGAGGAGCATTTGCGACACAAGTTGGACGTGGTCAAGACCGTCATCCTGAACCAGCATCAGGGAAGGTCTGATTAAGTCCGTTCGTGGTGAGCCCTTCGACCCGTTCGTGCTGAGCTTGTCGAAGCACGAACGGCTCAGGACAGGCTTGTCGAACCACGAATGGACGAATAGCCTGCTAATCATGACATTTCCCGTTCACCCTTCGACAAGCTCAGGGCGAACGGGGTGACTTAATCAGAGCTTCCTCAGCGAGGAGCACGCCGATTTTCAACACGCTTACATTCCGCCTCCCGGACGGCTCATCGCTGCGGCTGGAAGTGACGCGCGCGCTGGCGGCCGGCGCCTCCGGCCGCGACCGTGAAAAAGTCCAGCGGCATATCGCCCACATGGGCACGCTCGGGGTCAAACCGCCGCCGCACGTGCCCATGCTCTATCCGCTGCTGCCGACCCTGGTAACGAACGCCACGGATATCGCCGTGATCGGGATCGACTCGACGCCGGAAATAGAAGCCGTGCTGTTCCGGAGCGGCGGGGTGGATTACCTGACCGTGGGCAGTGACCACACCGACCGGCGCATCGAGGCGGCGTCGGCGTTGCAAGGCAAGAACTCCTGTCCCAAGATCGTCGGCACCACGGCCTGGCGGGTCAGCGAGGTGCGCGATCACTGGGATGCGCTCACGCTGCGTTGCCGCGGTGGCGACACGTTGCTGCAGGATGGGAGTCTCGCGCACGTGATGACGTACGATGACTTGATGGCGTTCGTCAACGAGCACGACGGAGATCGACCGGAAGGACGCCTGGTTTTCAGCGGCACGGTGCCGACCCTCGCGCGTCCGCCGCAAGGCGACGTCACAATCGATCTCGAACTCGCCGATCCGGTGCTGGCGCGTTCGCTGACGCACAGCTACCGCGTGCACGTGCAGCACGAATACTTTCGCGCCGGATCCTGAGGGGCCCGCGCGGCCGGGCCGGCAACGACGCGCAGTACCCGAAATTGGTGTGCCCCGGTATGCCGCTGGGTGTCAAAGTGCCTCTGCGTGCAGCAGCGGCGTGCTTCCATGTCTTCCATTTCGTGCGTATCCTGCTTGCGCGGCCCATGAACGGGAACCGACCGGCACGCATGCCCCCGAACACCGAACTGAAACGGTCGCTGTCGCTGACGCTGATCACCCTCTACGGGCTCGGCACCATACTCGGCGCGGGCATTTACGTGCTGATCGGCAAGGTCGCCGGCCTGGCCGGGATGTACGCCCCGGTGTCGTTCGTCGTGGCTGCCGGGCTCGCCGGGCTGACCGGCCTGTCCTACGCGGAGCTGTCGGCGCGCTATCCCAAAAGCGCGGGCGAGGCGGTGTACGTGCAGGCGGGACTGCACATGCGTGCGCTGTCCGTGCTCGTGGGCGCGCTGGTGGTCCTGACCGGGATCGTGTCGGCGGCGACTCTCGCCAACGGTTTCGTGGGCTATCTGCATGTGTTCGTCGCGGTGCCGGCCTGGGCCGTCATTACGGCGCTGGTGCTCGGGCTCGGTGCGCTGGCCGCCTGGGGCATCAGCGAGTCCGTCACCGCCGCCTCCGTCGTCACGCTGATCGAGGTGGGCGGCCTGTTGCTCGTGCTCGGTGTCGCCGGCGGCAACCTCGCCGATCTGCCCGCGCGCCTTCCGGAACTCATCCCGCCGCCGGACGCCGGCATCTGGCAGGGTATACTCCTCGGCGCGTTCATCGCGTTTTACGCCTTCATCGGTTTCGAGGACATGGTCAATGTCGCCGAGGAGGTGAAAGACCCGACGCACGCGTTGCCGCTTGCGATCCTGATTGCGATCGTTGTTTCCACCGCGCTGTATCTGATGGTGGCGCTGGTTTCGGTGCTGGCACTGGCGCCGGCGGAGCTGGCCGGCAGCGACGCGCCGCTGGCGCTGATCTATCAGCGCGCGACCGGCTCCGCGCCGACCCTGATCGGTGTCATCAGCCTGTTCGCCGTGATCAACGGCGCGCTCATCCAGATCGTCAAGTCGGGGCGCATACTCTATGGCATGAGCCGCGAAGGCTGGCTGCACGGCGCCTTCGGCGTGGTGCATCCGCGGACCCAGACGCCGCTCCTGTCCACCGCGGTGGTGACGGCGGCGGTGCTCGTGCTGGCGCTGTGGCTGCCGCTGGTGACGCTCGCCAAGGCCACGAGCTTCATCGTTCTGGTCGTGTTCGCGCTGATCAACCTGGCGCTCGTGTTGATCAAGCGGCGCGACCCGCGCCCGGCCGGCGTGCGCATTTTCCCGCTGTGGGTTCCGGGCGCCGGTTTCCTCTTCACCGCCGGTTTTCTCCTGTTTCAGCTGGCGCAGCTGTTGAGATCTGCGTGAATGCTTTGCATCCCCCTTCCCTGACCCTCCCCCGCAAGGGGGGAGGGAACGGTTAGGGAATCGAGCTCCGGCACGAGAAAGCGCGCCGGCCTATCTCGTCGTCGCGTAGCGCTCGCGCAGGATGTTTTTCTGCACCTTGCCCATGGTGTTGCGCGGCAACTCCGGCACGAAGTACACCCGCTTCGGCACCTTGAAGCCGGCGATCCGTTCCTTGAGCGCGGCGATCACGCCGGCCTCGGTCAGGTTTGAACCGTCCGGCTTGCACACGATGACGGCGGTCACGGCCTCGCCGAAATCCGGATGCGGCACGCCGATCACCGCCGACTCCAGCACGCCGTCGAGCTTGTCGAGATAGCTTTCGATCTCCTTCGGGTAGATGTTGAGTCCACCCGAGATGATCAGGTCCTTGGCGCGCCCGACGATGGAGACGTAACCGTCAGCGTCCATGCGCGCCAGGTCGCCGGTGCGGAAATAGCCGTCGGCGGTGAATTCCTCGGCGGTTTTCTCCGGCAGGCGCCAGTAGCCCTTGAACACGTTATCGCCTTTTACCAGAAGTTGCCCGACTTCGCCGGCGGGGAGTTCCGCGTCCTTGTCGTCGACGATGCGCACGCTCACGCCCGGCAGCGGCGTGCCGACCGTGCCCGGCTTGCGCGTCCCGTCGAGCGGGTTGGAGGTGTTCATGCCGGTCTCGGTCATGCCGTAGCGCTCGAGAATGGTGTGGCCGGTGCGCTGCTGGAACTCGTGGAAGGTCTGCGGCAGCAGCGGCGCCGAACCGCAGGTGAACAGGCGCATGTTGCGGCAAGACTCCTTGCCGAAAGCGGATTCGGCCAGCAGGCGCGTGTAATAAGTCGGCACGCCCATGAACACGGTCGCCTGCGGCAGACGCCGCGCGACTTCGGCGGCGTCGAACTTCGGCAGGAAAATCATCTTGCTGCCGTTCAGCAGCGCGCCGTGACAGGCGACGAACAGGCCGTGGATGTGGAAGGTCGGCAGCGCGTGCAGCAGCACGTCGCCGGCGCGCCAGCCCCAGGCCCGATGCAGCGCGAGTTCGTTGGCGGCGAGGTTGCGGTGCGTGAGCATGGCGCCCTTGGAGCGACCGGTGGTGCCGGAGGTATACAGGATCACCGCCGTGTCGTCTTTCGCGACCGGCCGAATATCGTGCGTGACCCGCGTTCCGGCAGCGGCGTCCACCAGCGTGCCCTGGCCGTTGGCGTCGAGCGTTAAGACATGCTTAACGCCGCGTGGTGCCGCGGCCGCCCGCGTTGCGTCGAGCAGCGCGGGCGTGCACACGAAGCAGCGCGGTTCGGCGTCGTCGACGAAGTATTCGATTTCCGCCTGGCGATAGGCTGGATTGAGCGGAACGTAGATCATGCCCGCGCGCAGGCAGGCGAGATACAAGAACAACGCCTGTGGTGATTTTTCCACCTGGACCGCGACCCGGTCGCCGGGCGCGACCCCGAGGCCGGTCAGGAAACTGGCATAACGGGCGCTTTCCGTCTCCAGATCCAGGTAGCCGAAACAGCGGCCATCCGGCATCTCGATGCAGGGCGAGCGCCGGTCGTCCGGGAAGCGCGCGGCAAACAGCGAGTAGATGTTTTCGTTCATGGTAATCGAATCCGCTTGACTGGCCTCGGCACGCTAACAATAATCCTGCCATCCGTCACCAATAATAACCCGATTCGTGTTCGGGCAAACGCTCGATACCGAAGCCGCTGCAGTAGTGTCGCATCGTGTCGCTGACATCTTCGGTCCGTCCACGGGCCGGGGCCGTTCATATAAATCTAGCCAAGGAGGTTGGTCATGAAAATAAAATTACCGTTACTTGCCCTGACAATGCTGATCGCCGGACCGCTGTTGTCCGGCGTGCCGACACCGGCGTCCGCCGCCGACGCCAAAGTCATCAAGATCTCGCACCAGTTCCCCGGCGGCACCATCGACAAGGGTGACTTCCGCGACCGCCTGGTGCGCATGTTCGCCCAGGAAGTCGAGAAACGCACCAACGGGCAGCTCAAGTTCGAGATTTATCCGAACGCGTCGCTGGTCAAGACCATGCAGCAGCTCGACGCGCTCTCGACCGGCGCGCTCGACATGACGCTCTATCCGCTGGCGTATTCGGGCGGCAAGATTCCGGAGGTGAACATCACCCTGATGCCGGCGCTGATCACCAGTTACGAGGAGGGCTACCACTGGAAGAATGCCCCGATCGGCAAGGAGCTGACGCGCATCCTCGACCAGCACAACGTCAAGATCGTCACCTGGATCTGGCAGGCCGGCGGCGTCGCTTCGCGCGACCGGCCGATCATCGAGCCGAACGACACCAAGGGACTGAAAGTGCGCGGCGCCGGCAAGTCGATGGACGAGCTGCTCAAGGCTGCCGGCGGCGCCATCTCCCCCGTGCCCTCCGACGAAACCTACAGCGCCATGCAGTCCGGCGTGCTCGATGGCGTATGGACCTCCAGCGCCTCGCTCATCAGCTTCCGGATCAACGAGCTGGCCAAGGACGTCACCACGGCGCGCGATCACACTTTCCGGTACATGTTCGAGCCGCTGCTCATGTCCAAGGCCACCTACGATTCCCTGACACCGGCGCAGCAGAAGATCGTCATGGAAGTCGGTGCGTCGCTTGAGTCGTTCGCGCTCAAGTCCTGCAAGGAGGATGACCAGCGTCTGGCCGAGGTCTACGCCAAGTCCGGCGCCAAGGTGCACGACATGAACGAAAAGACCTTTCTCATGTGGCGCGATCTCGTCAAGCAAAGCGCCTGGAAGAATTTCGAGGACAACGTCAAGAATGGCAAGAAGCTGATGGAAATGGCGCAGGCCGTTAGGTAATTTGACCGAAGGCTCCCCTGTCGAGCGACAGGGGAGCCGGCGGGCAAGCCCCCTTATGCTCAAGGCCTGGAGTTGGTTCGGCGCCGTCGTTCAGCGGCTCAACGTTTTTCTTGGCTACGTGGCGGCGCTGCTCATCGTCGTCTCGACCCTGGCGATTTCCTACGAGGTGGTGTGGCGCTATGTCTTCCGGCACCCGCACGACTGGAGTCTCGAGCTCAACATCTTCATTCTGGTGGCCGCGACCTTCCTGGCGGCGGCGCACACCCAGATGAAACGCGGCCACGTCGGCATCGAGGTGCTCGACGGGTTGTTGTCGCCGCGCGTGAACCGCTGGCGCCGGCTGTTCAGCGACATTCTGTCGCTGGCGTTTTGCGCCTTCATCAACGTTTATATCTGGAAGTATTTCTACCAGGCGTGGGAGGGCGGCTGGGTCACATTCTCCACCTGGGCGCCCAAGGAGTGGATCCCGTACTCATTCATGGGCGTGGGCATGACCATGCTCTGCCTGCAGTTCGTGGTGCAGATCGGCGACGATCTGTTGCGCCCGCTCAGGAAATTCGAGCACGACGTGGTGGGGGAATAGCATGGGCGTACTCGAAATCGGCTTGCTCTACATCGGCGCGGCGTTTCTGCTGTTCTTCAGCGGCGTGCCGATCGCCTTCGCGCTCGGCAGCGTGGCGCTCCTGTTCATGTTCGTTTTCATGCCGCCGTCCAATATCCAGATGCTCGGACAGACGTTCTTCGGTGAGCTCAACAATTTCACCCTGCTCGCGATCCCGTTGTTCATCCTGATGGGCGCGGCCATCGGCAAGACGCGCGCCGCCGTCGATTTGTACGAGTCCACGCACCGCTGGCTGTACCGGCTTCCCGGCGGGCTCGGCGTGGCCAACGTTACCGGCTGCGCCATCTTCGCCGCCATGTGCGGCTCGAGTCCGGCCACCGCCGCCGCCATCGGCGGCATCGGCATCCCCTAGATGCGCAAGCGCGGCTACTCCCCGGAATTGGCCGCGGGCCTGGTCGCCGCCGGCGGCACGCTCGGCATCCTGATCCCGCCGAGCGTCACGCTCATCATCTACGGCATCATCACCGAACAGTCCATCGGCCGCCTGTTCGTCGCCGGCGTCGTGCCGGGAATCATGCTCGCGGTGTTCTTCGCGATCTGGGTGGTGTATGCGCGCATGCGTGAACTGCGCCGCGCGCCGGCTGGCACCGGTCCGGTATCGGCGGCGCAAC
>Ga0153916_10002610_pt1 | contig 13148 bp, 11 predicted proteins | sample Opewatmetagenome_FD_109642 | JGI IMG/M metagenome (GOLD analysis project Ga0153916, IMG submission 109642) | Freshwater wetland microbial communities from Ohio, USA - Open water 3 Core 3 Depth 4 metaG | ecosystem: Environmental > Aquatic > Freshwater > Wetlands | place: USA: Ohio, Lake Erie...
GGATAAGGGATGAGTTCTTCTTCTTCAAAATCTTCGAAGCCAGGTCGGATCTCCCTCAATTTCTTTCTCAACTTTTTAATCTCTTCCTGTGAAGAAAAATTTGTCATCACAGCAGGAAAACAATCTACCCCTTCCTCTACCAAATATTCCAATGCCTTCAATGGATAGTCGAATCCGTCAGGTTCTGCAAGGGTTAATCGTGTGAAATCCTCGGGACATGCCCCTTTCAGACTTACCCGGACATAGAGATGAGGGAAACGGGAGAGGTCTTTTGCATAGGAACGGTCTTGGCCGATCAAAATTCCATTGGTCTCCAGAATGAAATGAAACTCTTCGGGAATGAGTTCGAGAACCTTTAAGAGGTGAGAGCGGTGAAGAGTGGGTTCGTTACCACTTATCCTGACCTGATGAAATCCCTTTTTCCGCGCAATGGAAATGAGATGCCGAGCCACCTCCTCCGGCGAATAGAACCGCCCTGCCTTTTCGGGTTGCGTGACGATGTGCCACGCCCAGCAAAAGAGGCATCTTAAACAGCATCCTACACAGTCTCCTGTGGCGATCCCTCCATAATAAGGGGCAGGACGGAATCGATAATACTTCCTCCTCTCTCCAGAAATAACAATCCTCCCGGTTTCTTCGGCCAATGCGACAGGGTCGTACATTTCAAATTCCAATATCCAAGAAATAAGGACACATACCATTTTTTCGCACAAGACGTCCATCACGAACCTGCGTCGTCAAAAAAGGGTATGTGTCCTTATTTCTTACATCCTTTTCTTCAACTCCATCGCTTCAAAGACCAGATGGATTACCTGATCAAAATTGAAAGGTTTACAGACAATGAGGTCGATCCCGCTTTGGCTCAACTTTTCTCTATCCAACTCCACTCCCCATCCCGTGATCATGGCAATGGGGATTTTTGGATTGATTCCTTTGATCGTCTTTCCCACATCCCATCCCGATAGTTTTGGCATCCCCAGATCGGTCAAAACTAAATCGAATGACTCAGATCTGAATCGTTCGATCCCCTCTTCCCCGTCGGAAGCAACCACCACCTGATGGCCTTTGGTCTTTAGAATCCGGGAGAGAACATCTCGGACAGAATCCTCATCGTCGATCACCAAGATCCGTGCTTGCCGCGATTCCCGGACGGGGGGCACCCCCTTCTCGACCACCGCCTCCTCCCCATATCCTGTAGGCAGATGAAGGATGAAGGTCGTTCCCTTCCCTGGCTCGCTCTCGATCAGGATCTCTCCCCCATGGCGTTTCACAATCCCGTAGGAAACGCTCATCCCTAACCCGGAATTGGTGACTCCTTTTGTCGTGAAAAACGGGTCAAAGACCCTATTTTTTACCTCTTCTGTCATCCCGATTCCTGTATCGGTTATCCTCGCTTCCACCCAATCCTCTGCTTGAGGTTGTGTGACAATGGTCAATTTGCCTCCTTTAGGCATTGCATCCACGGCATTGAAAATGATATTGGTCAGTACCTCCCTCAACTCAGAAGGATTCCCCATAATCCAGGAGATATCCCCTAATTGAGTGGTCAGTTCAATCTGTATCCCTCTCTTCTGGGTCTGACCCTTCCAACGAGGCTGGGTAATGTTGACCACTTCCGTGATGATCTCGTTGAGAGAAACGGAGATAAATTCCTTATCCCTTCTCACACCCGTAAATTCCTGTATCCGCCGAATCGTCTCTGCTCCATCCTTTGCCGAACGCTCGATCGTCTCCAGGCCTTCATGAATTTCTGCAGGGCTGAGGCGATCTAATTGATAAAGAAGGAGCTGAATGTTTCCCAAAATAACAGCCAGTGCATTATTGAAATCGTGGGCCACTCCGCTGGCCATCTCTCCCATGGCTCTCAATTTCTCAGCCTGGATGATCTGGTCTTGCGCCTGCTTTAAATCCTGCAGCGTTCGTTTCAAATCAGAGAAGAGCTGAGCGTTCTCAATGAATATGCTCACCTGACCGGCAAAGGAGGAGAGGGTCTTCAAATCCTCTTCATCGAATCCCCTGGGTTCTTTGCTCTCAATATCCAAGACCCCGAAAACCCGATCCCGTATTTTGAGCGGCAGGGCCACCTCCGATCTCCCCACAGGTGAACCGGGAATATATCGAGGGTCTTTCGAGACATCAGGCACATAAAGGAGCTCACCGGTCTTGGCGACCCACCCCACAATACCGTCCACACCGACCTTAAAGCGCATATTCTTGACTTCATTGAAGTCCCTTCCGATGATGTGCTTAATATAAAGTTCGTCCTTCTCCTTATCCAAGAAGAAAACCCCGCACAATACATAACCCCAACGTTCCTTGAGAAGTTCCAACACCTTCTTGAACAGCTCGTCAAGGTCGAGCGTCGAGGAAAGGGTTTTTCCAATCTCGTAGAGGGTCGTTAGCTGGTTGATTTTTGCCAAGGAATCCTCATAAAGTCTGGCATTCCCTATGGCAATGGCCGCTTGGTGGGCAAAGTTGTAAAGGAGATCGATCTCGCCTTGTTGGAAATGTACTTCAGGGTCTGTAGACCCTACCACCATCGTCCCAATGATCATTTCCCTGACGATCAGGGGCACGCCCAGAACTTCTTTGAAATGATAGGAATCCAACTCCTTCAAACGGTAGGAATGGTGTTCATAATCTTTATAGAGGACGGGAGACTTCTTGGAGATCACTTCCCCTATCACACCACTCCACGGCGGTGTAAATTCCATCCCGATCAAGGACTCGGGTAATCGATGGACAATGGCAATCGCATAATTCTGCTTCCGGTTGTCCCAGAGTGCAACGCTTCCTGACTCTGCGCCCAGGAGTTGAATGGCGCTCTCCATGATTTTCTGAAGGATCACCTTTAATTCAAGTTTCGCAGCAACCTCCTGGCTGATGGAGTAAAGCGTTTTCAGCTCTTCCAATCGTTTAACATTTTCTGCATAGAGAGAGGTTCTCTCCAGAGCCCCGCTGATGATCTGGCCGACCGAGTTGAAGAGATTCTTTTCAAAGGGGGTGATCTTTGAAAATTCCTTCCGTGCGATGTTTAGGGTCCCGTAGATCTTCTCTCTCGATTTCAGGGGAATGACGGCCAGGGACTTCATTCCTTCTTCAATCGCCAAAGGAAGGGCCTCTGGATGGCTGGGATAATTCTCGACGAAGATCGACTCACCGGAATGGGCAACCCTTCCCGTCACCCCTTCCCCCATTTTGATCCGCTTCATCCCATTCAGAAAACTCTTGGAAAATCCCCGATGGGCGACATAAACGAGGTCGTTATTTTTCTCGTCTAAAAGGTAGATGCCGGCTGAGCGAACATCTGTCATCTCCATCATTTTATCCAACGTCTTATTCAGAATTTCATCGAGGTCAAGGGATTGATTAACGGTCTGGCTGATCGTATTGAGGATCGACAGCTCCCGATTGAGCTTCATCATCTCTTCTTTCGATTTTTTCCCTCCTTCTTTCATCTGGTCGTCCTCATTCGACTAATATCAACCCGAAGATATTTCTCTCTTCTTCATGGGTTTTCACCACCTCGATTGGAAATCCATTGTCTCTGGCAGTCTTGAACACGTCGATGCCGCACGATTCCATGGAAGGCCTTGCCTCAAAACCATGTTTGCAGGAAGTGGCCAGGTCGCATTCTTTACAAAGACGACAAGGGCCAGAACCCATGCTCCAGGCCTTATAGTAGCCGTCAAGAAAAATCTTAATCTCTAGACGAACAACGGTCTCGTTAAAACTCTTTCCTCTTTCTCCTTTCATCAATCTTCGATGGAGTAAAATGGCTTCCTTATAAGAATCGATCACCTTCCGAGTGATCTCCGGGGTGGGGGTGTGGGGAGGGCAGCAATGACTCATCCCGAATCCAGTGCAGCCAAATTGACATTTCATCCTGACCCATTCGGCGGTGGCGACGGAACGAGGATCGATCCTCTTGGCTCCATCCGTCCCCATCTCGAGAGCCTCTTTGCAATACGTCTCCACGGCCTTCATTCCAACTTCCCCCTCTTCTCTGTAAGTTCTTTGATCTCTTGGTAAGCCTCTTCCCTTTCCGGATTTCCTCTTTCCAGCCACTCAAAAGCTGCCCTGAAGTGAAGAAGGGCATTGTTTCCCTCCCCTTTCAATTTAAAATGCTTCCCGAAATAGAAGTGGGAGAGTCCCTTATGTCCCATTCTTCCGTAAACAGACCCGAGGTGGTAGTAGACATCAATAAATTCAGGCTTCTCCTTTTGAACCTTCAGAAGTAGGGGCAGGGCCTTGGCAAAATTTCCTTTCTCCTGATATGCCCTTCCGAGGTAATAAAGAGTCATTAAATCATTGTCTTTATCTGCCCCAGGGGTGGACCGTACCGCCTCGAGGTTTTCAATGGCTTGATCCGCCCTCCCCGAAAGAAAATAAGTTACGCCGAGGTCCCTGGAAATTTCAAGATCATTAGGGCCTAACGAGTGGGCATGCTCGAGGACCTCTATTGATTTATCTAATCTCCCCATCTTCCGATAGACAAGACCTAAACCGTAGTACCCGTCCAAATGATGAGGATTGGCATCGGTCAAAGCCTGGAAATAGTTGATGGCCACTTGAGGTTCCCTCTCCTCTGCAAAGGCCTTTGTATGAATCCTTTTGAAATTCCCAATCGTTCTGAAAGGCCCTGTAGGTTTCGATCCTATCCGGAGAAGGTTTTCCAAGAGAGAAATTCGATCTTCAATGGCTGGATGGGTGAGAAGGTAAGGAGGGATGGTGGGTGCCGAGACCAAACTGAACTTATATATTTTGTTTAGAAAAGATATGATCCCATTGGGATCGTATCCGGCCTTGATCAAATAATTTAAGCCGCTCTGGTCCGCATCGGTTTCCATTTCTCGCGTATATTTCAATGCGAGCGCTCCTGCCATAGCCGTTGCCATGGCCGCGCCCGCTTGAGAGCCCGCCCCACCTTTGCCTGCAAGCATGGCTGCGAGTATTGCTATCATACTGGCAATGCTGAGTCGCTTCGACCTTTCAATCATCTGCGACACATGTCGATGGGTGACATGAGCGATCTCGTGACTTAGCACCCCTGCAATTTCTTGCTCGTTATCCGCCAAGACGATGAGGCCGGTGGTGACAAAAATGTAACCTCCGGGGATAGCAAAGGCATTTGGATCCACTGCATTGATCACATAAAATTTGAATTCGAAAGGGGTTGGACCCACCTGGTCCAATATGGAATAACCCAACTTTTCAACAAAACCCTGGACCTCTAGGTCCGTGACGATATTGACATTTCTCTGCAGCTCAAGGAGAACCTGCTTTCCCAGCTTCTTCTCCTCTGCTGTGGTCAGGGCGCAGGCCTCTCTTGCGAAAGTTCCGAAGAGGGAAAGTAAAATGAGAAAAGAAATAAGCTTAAAATGGAATGCTTTTCGATAGCCCATCATTCTGCCCTAAGCTTCCAAAATATTAACACTTTCTCTTAATCTCTACAACAAGAGAAATATTGGGAAGAAAGAAGCAGCCTGTGAGCATGAAAAAATCCTTGGCCGGAAAGATAAACAAGGGGCTTTAAATCAAAAAAGCCCTATATATCCTCTCCATTTGGGTGGGGTTTGGATGGTGGGAGTCAGAGGATATATAGGGCTACAAAACTCAAATTATCGTTGCAAACAGGGCTTGTGAAATGAAAAATCTCCTTTCTGGATCAGCGTCCACTTCAACCACTCAAAGCTTCTGTCCAAAAATCCTCCCTCTTTAACTCGAACACGTCCTCTCTCTTTTTTTTTCGGATAAGGTCCATAACGTTTCTCGAACATACCCGATCCCCTCTCATGTCCCTTTCCAATTCTTAATGGCTTCATTGAAACGCTGGACGTGACTATAGAAGCCGCCGAGAGAAAATGGTTTTCCTTTTTCTTTCTCCATCTTTTCCCGCCGACTGGCGTAGACCCTTCCTCCCCCTACGGCTGCGGCCACGCCAAATTCCTTCAATTCCCCTTTCTCCCGAGCCTTGATCTTCTCCAATTCCAGGCCATGTTCTTCTTTCATCTCGTGTTCAGTGAGGTCTCCTGTGATCCAGGCCCAACTCATCGGGTAGACATCGGGATTGAAAACGACAGAATAAAAATGCCAAACGATGATGGTCAACGTGGCCAAAATCGCCTCATAAAAATGGATCGCCCGGGCAACATCCCATGACCACATGGGAAAAAATTGCAGCCATTCTGTCTTAAACCAAAGAATAAAACCCGTAACCGTCATAACAATCGTTCCCCAGATCAAGCCCAGGTATTCCAACTTCTCCCGGAAATTGAAGCGTGGCATTTTAAGCTCTTTGGCTGGCCGGTTGATGAAGAAGTTGTTCTTCAATGTCTCCAAGAGATCTCTGGCATCTTGCAACCCCGGGATCATATCCTTTGCAATCCCCCTCCCCCTCGCCGTGAAGGCAAGATATAATAGGTGATAACCACCCAGGGTCACGGTTGCGACACCACAGAGCCGATGAAGAAAACCCCGAAATGTCATCCCCAAGGGAAGATCCGTAATGGGAGAAACCCAGAAGGCTGTTGAATAGCTTAGGGCAAAACCCGTGATGACCAAGATTGTAAAATTGATGGCCAGGTTGATGTGCTGAGCTCTTTCATTCAATGTCATTCTGAGGTATTTTTTCGTCATGGCAACCCACTCCTCGCTTTTTAATGTGCCCGGTCAATCGTCTTTCTCAACCAATCCATAAAGTTAAAGAAAGTCAAACCTCCAATGACAGCGACGATCAACAAAATGTAGACGATCCTCACCCATCCAACCACCTTCTCCCCGAAATCCTCACCACTGATCGAGGCAACGACATGCATTTTCCCTTTGGCAAAGTTCTCCGAAGCTCCGGGGTGACAATTTCCGCAGGTCTTTTGCAAATTATCTTTGCTGATCATTGACTTTGGATCTGAAGAAGGTCGGATATCATGAACCCCGTGACAACTGGCACAATTGGCTGAATAGGTATCCCCTCCACGATAAGAAAGCCCGTGAAAACTATCATAGTAAGATTTCACCGGTAGGGTGGTGATTTTATATTCCTTTGAAATTCGCTCTGCCGCATGACACTGCGGGCAGGTCGTTAAGGCGATTCTCTTTTCATTGACCGGAGAGTCGGGATCCACCTTCGCTTTGATTCCGTGGAAACCATGACACGTCGTGCAGGTGGGGGAATCACTTCTTCCCCTTGCTGCAAGAACTCCATGGACACTGTCTGTAAACTGTTTGGTAACATCTGGATGGCAAGAACCACAAGTCTGGGGAATATTCGACCGGAAAATCGTCGATTTGGGATCGATCAGAGACCTCAAGCTATGACTCCCATGACAATTGGTACAGGTTACCTCACCCGATTTTCCATGCACACTCTTCTTAAATTCCTCTTTAGGAATGGCTGCCCCTAATGCATGATCTTTGACAAAAACCGCATCCGAATGACAGCGATTACACGTCTTGTCGATGTTGGAAACATTTGTCATGGATTTGGAATCCTTACTTGGCAGGATATTATGTTTTCCGTGACAATCATAGCAATTGGCCGCCCTCTCAGTTCCCTTCATAATCATCTTGGAATGAAGGCCCTGCGAATATTCCTTCTCGGCCTTCTCGTGGCAAGTCGCGCAGTTCACCCTTTTGTCCGCAGCCTTCTGCCCGCCCTCGGCGTGTTTGTCATCTTTAATATGAATATGGCAATCTGAACAGGATGACTTTCCGTGGACCGAATTTTTAAACACCGCCTCGGCCACAAAGAGAGAAATACTTCTACCACGAGCATCTTGCTTTTTTAGCGATTCATCCTGATGACAACCAAGGCAGAGGGAATTGTCGCTCCAAGCCACTCCTGGCATCCATCCCAAGATCAGGAAGACGAGAAGGACCCCGCCGAGAATACCCCAAGCCTTGCTTCCATCTTCTCTCCATTTCATGCCGGAACCCTCCTTGGAACGAAGAAAGGAAAAAACCCTTCTTTTAAATTCTCTCTCTCAATCTTTTCAAATGCACACTCCACTGCCGATTTGATCTCCTCCAAGTCCACTGGTTTCATGGCTTGATAAAAGATCCCTGCTCCCCGGAGGCGTTTTACAAGCCCGAGAGAAGCCTCTGAAGAGACAACGATAACCTGGATCTTATCATCCATCTTTTTAAAGAGGGGAACTAAGTCGCAAGCCTTCACACCTTCAATCTCATCATCAAGGAGGACAACATGGATATTCCCCTTTCGAACCTTTCGAATCATCTCACTCACCATCTTTGCCATCTCGACCCTGTAACCAATGCCATGAAAAAAAGTGGAGAGCGATCTGGCCCAGAGATCATCCTGATATGCGATGAGGATCCTTCTTGATTTCATGATTAAACTCCTCCTCGGGTTAGGCCTTCCTCCTCATCTTATGACCTATTGGCTGCCGTGAAACATGTTAGATTTGCTTCCCCATATCAGCCGCGTAATAAGTGTCCGGAGGTCAATTCTGCTCCCTTTCCTATGTCGCCCGAATGGGCATCTCTTCCTTTCGGGGAGAGAAGAACGCAGATCCTATGAAAGAGGAAAACAGGATGCCTGCAGGAACCAATTGGGCTAAGACGACGATGACCCCACCGGTGAAGAAAAAACAGACTCCGAGGAGCCCGATTCCTCTGACCCCTCCTGCGTAAGCAATCCCAAAAGAGACCGATGCAATGGCCCAAATCAGGATTAAACTTAAAAATATCAAAATTTTCTTAATTTTCCCAGACATTATTTTCTCAAACCCTATTTTTCCACAGGAGCCGGCTCAGCCCCAGTCAGTATCACTTTCTCTTCAGCTTCTACTTTTTCCGAAGCCTTCTTCTTTGCAATCAAGCCCGTGCTCGTCCCGATAAAAGAGAAAAATAGGATGATTGCAGGAATCAGCTGAAGAAGGACAATAATCGCTCCGATGATGATGAATATCCACAAAGCAACTCCGGCACCCTTTAAACTGATTCCCCTTGCAAATGCTGGTGTAGCCAACATTGTGAACAACCCGACCGTTATTCCGGTCAACCAAGGTGTTCTTCCCTTTAACATAGTACATTCCCCCTTTCTTTCGGGTCGATCTGTAAGCTGCATTTCATATGCCAACGTGAAACTTAAAAAAAGAATTGACTTATTTCTTTGAATTTATTGATTTTTTTAAAAAGATGGGCTAGAGATTATAAACCTAAGTGTATATTTTTTGTATATAATATTACGGGGCAAAATGAGCAAAAATTCACTAATTAGTAGAAATAATTGATTTAATTAACGAATAAAAAAAATATTCACATAAGTATCTAATCAAAATCCTAATGTTCTTGCTAAAATTGTGAAGGCGATGATAGGAATCAACCAGCAGAAAAATGCAATTATAAAACAAAGACTTACATCATCTGTCTCAATCTTTTTTACCTCTCCATATTTAATGATTAAGATCGTTCCAAGGGCCGCAATCCCTACGACGACGACTGACCAACCCACAATCAACCATTTGAAGAAATCTGACATAAACCGGGAACTTTAAACTCGTATTTAAGTGTTGGATTCGGAGGTCTGGAACTTGAATTTCAGGTCTTATTCTCCCCTCACCCGGAGGTTATACTTTCTCATCAACGCCTGAAAATTCGGCCGAAGCATGCCCACCTCTTCAGCAGCCCTTGTCACATTCCATTGATGGCGTTCCAGTGCATTCAGGACAAACGCCCTTTCAATCTCCTCAACGGCCTTTTCCCTCATCTGTTTCTTAATCTCTTTCAACTGATCACTGGTCAAAGGGATTTGGTTTTCCAAAACCTCCTTTTCGTGTTGACCCGGAAGAATGAGATGTTCCACCCTCACCATTTCATCATCAATCATCACCACGGTTCGTTCGACCACGTTCTCCAGCTCCCGAACATTGCCCGGCCATGGATACCTCATCATTTTTTCCATCGCCTCGGGGGTAAACCCTTTGATGGTCTTCCCCATCTCCTCAGCATATTTCTTGAGGAAATGGACCGCCAAAATAGGAATGTCTTCCTGACGCTCTCTCAGAGGAGGCAGATAGATGGGAACGATATTCAGTCGATAATAGAGGTCCTCGCGGAAAGTCTCCTCTTTGATCATCTTTTCCAGGTCTTTGTTAGTGGCTGCGATGAGCCGAATATCCACCTTTTTAGCCTTGGTTCCTCCCACCGGAGTGAATTCCCTTTCCTGCAAGACCCTGAGGAGTTTGGCTTGGATCGATAGGCTGATGTTTCCCACCTCATCGAGGAAGACCGTTCCTCCATCGGCCACTTCAAAAAGGCCTGGCTTAGTGGTGACGGCACCGGTAAAAGATCCTCTGACATGGCCAAACAATTCACTCTCCAAGAGATTCTCTGACAGAACGGCACAGTCCACAGGGACAAATTGCTTTTCCCTCCTCGGACTATTGAAATGGATAGCCCGAGCAATAAGTTCTTTCCCCGTTCCGCTCTGGCCGTAGATTAAGACCGTGCTATCAGTCGTGGCTACTTTAGCAATGATCCGGTAGATCTCCTGCATCTTCTTGCTCTTTCCCACAATGTTGTGGAACCCATATTTTTCCTGCAATTCCTGACGCAGATAGACATTCTCAAGCATGAGACTCTTCTTCTCGATGGCCTTCTTCACCACAATGGAAACCTCATCCGGTGTAAAGGGCTTAGGGATGTAGTCGAAGGCTCCCAATTTCATCGCCTCGACAGCAGTTTCCACAGTCGAAAAACCGGTGATCATGATGATGATTGGATCGGGGTACTCTTTACGGAGCGTCCTCAGAACCTCCATACCGTCAATCCCTGGCATTTTGAGGTCGGTGATGACTATGTCAAAGGGGTTGGCCTTCATCTTTTCAAAGGCTTCCTTTCCGCTCAGGGCGGTTTCCACCTCATACCCCTCCTCTTCCAGAATCCGCTTGCAACTCTCGCAAACGATCATTTCATCATCGACAACCAAAATTCTTGGATTAGACACCGCTGATTCCTCCCACCCATCATATACAATCAATAAATTTTATCACAAAAGAAAGAAGGCTTTCAATCCTCTTTCTTTGCAAATTCTCTCGGCCTCTTCAAGAATCCAATTAAAACACCGGCAAACAAAGAAGCAAACGCCCCCAGCCCGAAAGACCACTTAAAGGTCCCCATCAGGTCGGTCAGGTGGCCGCCGATCATTGGACCTACCATGGCTCCCACCCCATAAAAGAGGGTAAGCAGGCCAATGACTGTTCCGGAAACCTGCTTTGGGAAATAGTCCCTTGCACAAGCGGCATACATTGGCCAGATCGGGCCATAGATGAAACCGAACCACCCTATTCCTACGGTCAGCAAAGAAATATTGCCCTTGGAGAGAATGACAAGAAGGATAGCGGTCGCCAGGAGCGATTGGAGGATTACGAGCGATCTCGCTCTTCCGATAAAATCGGAGAGGGCCATGAAAGTGAACCCTCCCACTATACTTGCAAGGGCCATAACGCTGATGAAGGTCGAGGCAACAGGATATGGAATCTTCAATTCCACCACCCCGTAGGTGACGATGAAATCCGAGACAATATACACCCCGAGTGAGATAAACAAATAGGAAGCGCCAATCAACCAGAATTTTCGGTCTTTGAGAATATCCCGATAAGTGAATGGGAGCTCAGATGGAGGGAGGAATGGAATCGGTTTCGAATTTTCACCCCAGGGGAGAAGTCCTAACTTTTCGGGGCTATCCCTAAGAAGCAAGAAATTGATGGCAATCAGTACCAGTCCCGAAGCTCCCAACAGGTACCAACCCATTCTCCAGCTGTAATCTCTTACGACGGCGGGGAGGACGACCCCCATCAGACCAAACCCCAATGCATAACTTGGTGAAAGGATCCCCAGGGCCAACCCCCGCCTTGTGGTTCCAAACCATTTCTGGATCAGAGCAGTAACTGGAGTCCATACTGCAGCCGCGCCTATTCCCACAATGGCATGATAGAAGATGGCCGTCGAAAGGCTCGAGGCCTGTCCCATTAAAAGAGCACCCATGCCCAGAAAGAGGCAGAAGGAACTGATGACCAATCTCCCTCCTATGCGGTCCATGAGCCAACCCGTTATGGGTGAGAAAAGGATGTAAGTCAAGAAATATCCGGCCCTGATCATCCCGGCCTGGGCCATATTAATTTGAAGGTCCTGGATCATCTTAGGCAAGAGTACTGAATAGGCACCAATGCGAATGCTGTAGTTGATGAAAAGGGTAACAAAGCTGGTTCCCAGCACCACCCAGGCCCAATGGATCCCAAAGGAATGTTTTTTATCCCTGGTCGTCATCTATTCAATCATGGCCATTTCAATTTTCCGATTCTTGATTTCAGACCTTTCAATCTGCAATCTGCGATCCGCAATCTGCAATCGGAAGAAGTCTCTCTTCCAGTTCTCTCAAATCCCGAAGCACAAAGTCTCCGTTCTTCTCCCCTGACCGGTCCAGGTAAAAGGCGTGGATACCTAAGGATCGAGGTACGAGGTAGTCAAACTCATAGTGGTCACCGACGTGGACCATTTCCTGGGGCCTTGTCCCGAGGATCTGGCAGATTCTTTGGTAAAATCCCGTAGTCTTTTTTACCTCACCAAAATCAGAAGTCGCTGAAAAAATCCGATCGAAGTATCTCCCGAGGCCTGTGGCCTCCATCTCCACGTCGATGAACTCCCTCCCCGCATTGGAGGTTAAGATGATGGGAAATCTCCCTTTCAACCCATCCAAGATATCATTCACATCCGGATAGATGTTGATTTTGTCCACATATTGGTGCATCAAATCCTTCCAACTCTGCTCCAGTTGAAAAAATTGGAACCAATATTTGATGTCATACCACTCGATCGCACCTTCTCCCACCTTCAGGTATTCTCCGACCACAAAATGCTTGGCCTCCTCGAACGGAAGGTTCGCCTTTTCGGCATAAAGTGTTGGAATGCCATATAACCAGACCCAATCCGTGAATTCCGGATCAACCAGCGTACCGTCCATATCGAAGGAAATGATTTTGGGCATCCCTTTTTCCATAAACTCGAAATCCGAATAGCGAAATCCGAAACAAATCCGAAATAGATCTAAATCATCAGAAAATCCATAAGAATGGTCATCCTGAACTTGGTTCAGGATCTCATGAGATGCTGAAATGAATTCAGCA
>Ga0153916_10002611_pt1 | contig 13146 bp, 15 predicted proteins | sample Opewatmetagenome_FD_109642 | JGI IMG/M metagenome (GOLD analysis project Ga0153916, IMG submission 109642) | Freshwater wetland microbial communities from Ohio, USA - Open water 3 Core 3 Depth 4 metaG | ecosystem: Environmental > Aquatic > Freshwater > Wetlands | place: USA: Ohio, Lake Erie...
ATGCGAACCGTTCTTGGGATTGACTCTCCGTTCACGGCTTTTCTGAAAAGCTCAGCGATTGCGCTCTCTCCTTCACCGATGAAGACACAATCGATGCCGTAGTCATCCATGACTTTCTTACGTTCAAGTTGCCACGAGCCAAAACCGCCAACGATGACTTTAGGTTTATACCTCTGAATGCTCGGGTGCTTCACGAGTTCTCTAAATTCGATGGCGCTCATGGGGTCTCTTCCGCCGACTATGGACGTGTACGTTTTGCTCACGTACCCCATTCCAGCCGGGTCCATAGTAGAGATGCCAACGGCCTTAGTCTCGGGTCCAACGAACTGTTCAAGGTCGAACGGGTGAACTACGGCAACGTCTGAATCGTGAAAACCACTCTCTAGTAGGATGGCTTCAACTTTTCTCAGACCGTAAGGTGCGTATCTTGCCCTTCCATCTCCGCCGTTGCGTTCCACTGGTGGATAGAGCATTCTTCTCACGAACCACAACGGTACGGGTCCCTTAGGGAAGCCTGCGACGAACGCGATGAAAGGGTTATTGAAATAGTCACTCATTTCGGTAGCTGAAGCCGTCAGCACTACTTTTACGCCTGAGTTTGCAGACAAGCCTGTGTTCCCTTTCCATCGAACACTAATGGACTTGCATCTATCCTATTAAAAACTATTGCTGGCGACGAAGACAAAAGACATATGAACGTGACGAAGGAAAAACTTGAGAGAAGCGTGTATGATGCACAATAGCAAAAAAAAGAGAAGAAAAAAGGTGATTGAAGTTGAAGTTGTTGCTTGATGAAATGTACGCAGGTCTAAAGGAATATTTTGAAACATTAGGATGGGAAGTATCCACCATCCAAGACTTAGGATTACAGGGCGCAAAAGACAAAGACATCGTCGACTACGCGAAGAGGAAAGATCTGTTGTTGGTGACGCAAGACCAGAAACCAGCCGAACTCGCAGAATTAACCGGAGCCAAGTGCGTGTTGATTTCCAACGCGATGATAGCGAAAATAGCAGACGCAAAAATCAGAGAGAAATACCCGAACACGAAAGCAAAGTGATATCGCCGTTCGCTCAAACTAGGGTTTTCTGTTTTTCTGCTGAAGTGAAGTTCGAAACCTTGACTCCTATGAGTCGAATTTTCCTGTCAGTCCTAAAGTAAGCTTCCAGCAATTCCCTAGCGGTTCTTTGTAAGTCTTGCAGGCGATTCGTTCTGAAAGGCAAGGTTCTGCCGTGAACGTGAGTTTCGAAATTTTCGTAGCGAACCTTTATCGTGACGGTCTTGAAGTGGAGGTTTTGCTCCAAAGTGTCTTCATGCACTTGTTTCGCGATTTTCTCCAAGGTTTCCAGAACAAGTCCAAAATCTGACGTGTCCTGTTCGAAAGTCCTTTCGCGGCTGATGGATTTGACTTCGCCTCTTTCTTCCACTTCGCTTCTGTCTATTCCATGCGCCATCAAGTACATTTGTCCACCGATGACTCCGAACATTTCCGTCAGCACGGTTGGGTCGCAACGAGCCAAGTCCCCTATCGTCTTAACGCCTATGGAATTGAGTTTCGCTTCAGTCTTTCTTCCGACCCAAAGAAGTCTTCGCACGGGTAGTGGAGCCAAGAACTTTTCAACTTCTTCCTCTTTGACGATTGTTAGACCATCGGGCTTTTGGATTTCGGTGGCTATTTTGGCAACCAGCTTGTTCGGGCCTACTCCAATAGAACAGGTCAGTTTCTCTCTATCATAAATTTCGCGTTTTATTCCTCGAGCGAGTGTTTCCGCCTCAGAGAAGTCTTTTGCTCTTGATGTGACATCCAGAAAAGCCTCGTCTATGCCCCAGCGTTCAAACTTGTCGGTGTATTTCCGAAGGATTTCCATTATTCGCTCAGAAACCCTTGTGTAAAGTTCATAGTTTACGGGCAAGTAGATTGCTCCTGGACAGAGCTTCCAAGCTTTGGAGATTGGCATGCCAGACCTGACGCCGAATTTTCTAGCCTCGTAGTTGCAAGTGCTCACGACGCCTCTTCCTCTTCCTTGTTTTGGGTCTGCACCGACGACGACTGGCTTGCCTTTGTATTCAGGACGTTCTCTTTCCTCGACTGCCGTGAAGAAATGGTCCATGTCAACATGAAGTATTATTCGTTTTTTCTCGGTCATGGCTTTCCTTGTCCGTGCGTCGTCAGGATGAACGATTGCGGGTTTTTGATTTGAATCTATTGCATGATAGGTGCGCGGTCTAACCTATGTTTAGCTTCGCTCACTATTTTCCGTTCATAACCCTTAATGCCGCCGTTAACAAGATATCAGAGAAAGTGGTTGAGGAACAAACCATGAAGGAAACTGGTGTTTCCACAGACGCCGCACAACAAGTAGTGGTCAGCTTCGTCAAGAAGAAAAAGAACGCGGAAAGGGTTGAAGTTGCTTCTGTGGAAGAAAAAAACGGAGATTGGGTTTTCAGAGGCACTTGCCCAATAGACTTGGAAGGGCACCCTTGGGCAGAAAAGTTCGAGGTCATTGTTGATCCGAAGGGAAAGATTAAATCCGCAGATTTTTCACTGCTCTAAAAACAAATTTTGAGCCAAGAGAGTAAAGCTTGCTCGTTCATCATCTTCGACTGCGCGTTGATGGTTGTTCTGAAAAAGGTTAAACGTCTTAATGCTGCAATTATACCCAATTGAGGCTGAAGACAGATGTTCGAAAAAATCCTTGTTCCGGTAGACGGGTCAGAACACTCATTAAGAGCTTTGGACATCGCGGTTCAAATCGCGAAAAAATTTGGAAGCACCCTAACGCTGATTCATGTTTACTCCATAACAGCCGGAACGATTATGATGCCTGAGCCAACCACATTGTCTCCTCCAGGGGTTCCTGTCGTTTCTTCCGTGGAGATTTCGAAGATGGCTGAAACAGCCAAAAAAGTCGGTCACCGAATTCTTGAGGATGGAGAACAGAAAGCCAAAGCCGAAAGCGTACCAGTTGAGAAGATTCTGGAAGAAGGACATGTGGTTCAAGAAATCATAAGAGTAGCGAAAGAGAAAAATTGCGATCTGATAGTCATCGGCGCTAGAGGTGTAAGTCACATCAGAGAACTTCTTTTGGGAAGCGTGACCGACGGAGTTATTCATCACGTGTCCTGTCCTGTGCTCGTGGTAAAGCCAAAATAGCGAGATATTTCTCCTGTGAAGATGCGCTGCTTCGTCTTTACTACTGAGTATTAGAAAGGCTTTTTAGAAAATCAACCCACAGAGTCAAGAATTGAGTGGGAGATTTGGTGCAGAGAAAGGATCTTCTTACTGAGCCAGTGGAACACATTAGGATAAACGGAAAGCTGACTGTTGACCAGCTAATTCAGCAGTTCAAGAACTCCGGGTCTTTCGGGGCTGGACGGCTTGCAACGGCGTGTGACATCTACGAGCGAATGGTTAGAGACGAGAAATGCACGGTATTCTTGGCTTTGGCTGGCGCTGTGGTTCCAGCTGGAATGAGGTCGCTGGTGGCTGATTTGATTAGGGACAAGCTTATCGACGTCGTTGTGAGTACTGGCGCGAACATGGTTCACGATACTATCGAGGCTTTGGGCGGACACCACTACAAGGGACACTGGTTTGTGGATGACGAGATGCTCTACAAGTATCACATCTACCGCATATACGACGTTTTCGTGCCGGAAGAAGACTTCGCAAAGCTCGACTACGGGCTTGCCGGAATATTCGACGACATAGCAGCGCAGAACCGAGGCAAAAGCTTAACTTCAAACGAGTTTGCACAGGAGCTGGGACAGAGGCTTAAAGACCCAAACTCGATCTTGCGGGCAGCATACGAGTCGCAAGTGCCAGTTTTTCTTCCAGCGGTCCGCGATTCGGAGTTCGGGTTTGCACATTGGCTTCATGCTTGTCGAAAGTCCGTGAAGAACGTTGTGGTGGTGGATGCTTTCAAGGATGTGCCGGAAATAGTTGGCATCTGCAAGAGGTCGGCGAAGAACGGTATGGTTGTTATCGGAGGAGGAGTTCCGAGGAACACTGTGCAGTCTGCAGCTCTTGCGTCGAAGAGCGGTATGGACTATGCTGTGATTATTACTATGGATAGGCCTGAGATTGGGGGGTTGTCTGGCTCAACGTTGGAAGAGACTATCAGCTGGGGGAAAGTGAAGAGCGCTGCGAACAAGGTCATGGTTATTGGTGATGCCATGATTGTTTTTCCGATGATGGTGGCGTCGGTTCTTGAGAGGTTGGGTAAGGATTTTGAGCGAACGCCATATCTGAAACGAAAGAAAGCGGCTGCGAAGGGAGGGAGCTAGTTGAAGGGAAAGTCCGAAGCGAAACAGAAGTTTTGTGGAAACTGCGGCAACCATAATGCTTACAACTATCCGAGTCAAGTGTTCTGTACGAAGCGGTTTTCGAAGAATCTGGAGCCTGTTGTGGAGACGTTGTGGTGTTGTGAATGTTGGAATCCGAGCAGCCAAGAATGCTATTGCATAGAAGAAGCACAGAGAAAACAGGTCAGCAAATAGCTACCTTCTTTCTTTTTTACAGTAAAGTTATTACAAGGCACTTGAGTGTTAACGATATTTGTGGTTGAAGCCCGGTGGTGTAGCGGTCAAGCATGAGGGCCTCTGGAGCCCTTGACGAGAGTTCGAATCTCTCCCGGGCTACCATACTCTAGCGTTTAATTTATACTTTGTAAAATGGCGGAAGATCAGGCGCGTGCTGGGGCATAGATCTTTCTATAATGGATAAGCTCTTCAACGGTAAATGGCTTGCCATGCCCCGGATATATGGTTCTAGCACCGTTTTCAATGATTTTTCGCCAACTCTCAAACACCATGTCCAAGTTGCATACTTCAATAGGTCGGTAATGAAGAAAACTCAGGTTACTCATGCAGGCATCGCCCACAAAGGCATCGCCGTTGGCTAATATGACAGATATGCCGTCATCGGTGTGCCCCGGAGTATAGACTATTCTTCCATCAACGCCTATCGTCTTCAGTATATCTTTATCATCACCAGCGATGATGATGTCTTCCTCATTTAAAGTGACGGGGGAGTACTCAAAGTCCCTGCGTTTTACCCAGTTGTAAAGCGACATCGTGATACGAGCCTGCCTGTTAAGAAACCGACCCACATTCATTATGCACCCGTTCTTAAGTGCCTCGATTGAGTTTTTGTGCGCGATGATTCTGCAGCTGGTTTTTTCTCTCAGGTCAGCGGCAAATCCTGCGTGGTCATCGTGCGAATGAGTCAACAGCAAGTACTTAATCTCGGATACATCAACCTCGATTCTCCTGAGCTCTTCTAGGAACGGTTGAAGACAATCAGGGAAGGACGTATCTACCAATAGATATCCGTCCATAGATTTCAGCAAATAACAATTCGTAGGACCCATTTTCAGAGTCTTCGTCGCGTTCGTGATTGTCGTTTCAGTCTCCTCGTAGTGTCAAATAGCCAAATTCATCAATACTTCTATATAATCGCTTTTGTTTCAAACTATTCGTATCTCCCGGGCTACCATTGTGCGCTTATGCGTGCGTGCAACGCTCTCTAGCCCCTCTATTAGGATCCAAACATGTTCTTATTGGTGGCGTGTGATGTGAAAGAGAGTTTGAAGCTATCCCGGGCTACCACGAATCGTCTGTTGCTCTCGGCAGTGTCTAGCCCCTCTCTATTTATACCTTTAACCCTAACTTGAATTGTATGATTCTATTCGCAGTTCTGTGTAAGAAACGTTTTATCATAAACCTGACCAAACATTAAACATGATCCTTCCGAGAAGATTCTACGAAAGAGACACTTTAGTCGTTGCGAGAGAGCTTCTAGGTAAACTCCTCGTTCACGAAACTGCAGAAGGAACAACCGTCGGCAAGATTGTGGAAGCAGAAGCGTACATAGGCCCCGAAGACAAGGCTTCTCACGCCTACAACAATCGCCGCACATCGAGAACTGAAGTTCAGTTTGGACCCAAGGGACACGCCTACGTCTACCAGATCTATGGAATGTACTATTGCTTCGATGCCACCAGCGGACCCATTCTTGGAAAGCCCGAGGCTGTCCTGATAAGAGCGCTGGAACCGAAAGACGGCATCGCACTTATGATCAAACGCAGAGGTCTCGCCAACAATCAAACGGCAAATCTGACGAACGGCCCAAGCAGGCTGTGCATGGCGATGGGAATCACGAAAAAACTGAACGGCACCGACCTATGCCGTCCGCCGTTGTACATCGAAGACTGCAAGCCCGTAGGTGAAGAGGACATTGTCAAAACCAAGAGAGTCAACGTTGAATATGCAGGAAGGTGGACCCGGGTTCCGTGGAGATTCTTCATAAAGGACAACAAATTCGTATCCAAACCGTAGAACATTTTCGACCTTTAGCAACATTTCAAAGGCGCGACAACGTTGGTTTTTAAACATAATAATCTATTAGAAGACTCGCAGCGACGGCTCTTAACAGCGAGCGATATATGAGCATGTTAACAAACGTTATTTCCGTATTTTGCAGAGGACGGTGCACAGAGTGATTAAGGAGTCGCTAGAATGCCAAAACTCGTTGTTGTGGTTGCTAAGGATGACAATGGAAAGCTGTGGGATTACGTGATGACTGAAGAAGAAGAGAACCGCTGTCGAAACATGTTCGGAACCGCTTCAGGCTGGGTTCATAAATCACACGCATCGCAAGATAGTCCTCAATGTGCTCCGCAAACAGAACCTGCCGAAAAAGACAACGTCACCTTCGTCGTGTTGCCGCCAGCCCAAGAAAAGAAGCAACGAACGAGAAGAATGCAGACAAGCCCTACAACTGAGTAACTACTTCTAGATTCTCCAGCTCAAAAGAAGCGCTGATTTCTCTTCCTTCATGCGTACATGATACTGTTACATAGACTCCAAAATCTGCAATGCTTGCGTTCGGAAAGGCAGCTTCTATGTCGTCGAGACCCACCGATACAGTCAGCGTCGCCTTTTCCCCCGCTTTGATCTGCGGAATTCTTCCTCCTCCACTCCATTCATAGGACCAGTAAGGTTGACTCCCGTTCACGAGTCTCATAAAGGAATACGTTACTGCAATGTTGTAAGCCGTCGCTGAGCCGTTGTTGTAGATTTCAATGCCGCTGTAGGTGGAGGCTAGGAAGAATCGGGATAGTTCAAACGACGGCTGCCCTCCCTGTCCATAACCGCTGATGAAGGTGTAGGCAGGTTGAACGACACAAACGATGAAAACCGCACACCCAAGAATCGCGGCAATCGTCCAGAAACTAGCCTTCCTAGAAAAGCGAAATCGCGACAGTCTTACAAAAACAAACGCGTAGATGACATCAATACCAGCAAGAACCGAAAACGGCAAAATGTATGTCAGAAGAGAAGGTGGCGCTAGATACGTCAAGACCAAGGAGAGGTTCTGTCCAGCAGCGACGAAATTCATGAAGCCAATATAGAGGGCAAGAACGGTAACCACTACGGCTGCAAGGACCGAATGTTCACGTTTCATTCTGAACAAGAGATAGTATGTGAAGACGAACGCAGGAACGTAGAAAATCAAGGCGCCCACAATTCCCAAAGGCCAGCCCAGGGGATTCACTTCCGAAGCGACGCTCAACACGTTTATCGCGTAGAAGGTAAAGCCAACGTCAAACCCCCAGCAAGCGAAACAAACGCCATATGATGCGATTAGAACATGCCTCAACCTGTCCAACCTCGTGGTGTGCTTCTCATGGTTCAAGAAGGTTTGGAGCTCACGTCCCAGCAGCGAGCCCGGAATCAAGAGAATCAACGACAGGAAGGGTACGACCCACATGAGCGCCCGCACAGTGCACGTGATTATGCTTAAACCTAGCAGAACGACCGTCATCATGAGCATGCCCTTGGCAAAATCTGAAGGCACGTCCATAGTGGCACCTGGACGTATCCTACTTCACGCGCTCGATATTTAATGAAATGTGCATGCACGCATGCTATACATTGTTCTTCAACAAGAAAACGAACAGCCCGCTGCTTCCAACACATGCAGCTCAACTACCATAATCCGATGTTTCTGTCAATGAAGTTGAACCCAATGGAAATTGGGGTTTTGCACCTCATGATTTCGTGCGAGCAGAAAACGAGTGATTCGTCTATAACTTTTTATTGGTTCGAAGAAGCTATTTCATCGAGACTGGATATGGAGCTTTCAACTAAAAACTTTGCCAACTACGTCAAATTGACAAAGCCTCGTATCGTTTCTCTCTTGGTTTTCACGTCTTTCACCGCGATGATCGTGGCCTCTCATCTGACTTTAACCAGTTTGCCCCCGTGGATGTGGTTTTCAGCCGTGGCCGCGATAACTCTCGGGTGTGCGGGATGCAACGCGATTACATGCTATCTTGATAGAGATATCGACGCAGTCATGGAAAGAACCGTCAACAGACCGTTACCGTCTGGCAAGATTGATCCGCCTGAAAATGCGCTGTATCTCGGTTTGATTCTGATCGTGTTGTCTCTTGCACTTGCCATCATCAGGAACGCTTTGTCTTTCGTCTTCATGCTTCTCGGCGTCTTGGACAATGTAGTTGTGTACAGTTTGCTTCTCAAAAGAAAACATCCAATGAACATCGTGCTAGGAGGCATAAGCGGCGGCTTGCCCGTAGCCTTCGGCTGGACATTCGTGGAAAACAGCGTAAACCTGACCGTGCTACTGATGGCCAGTCTGGTTGTTCTTTGGATACCCAATCACATCTGGAGTTTAGCCCTTCGGTACAAAGAAGACTATTCAAAGGCTGGGGTTCCGATGCTACCGGTTGTTCTTGAAGATGAAAAAACCGTGAGGTACATCGCGTCCACGTCGTTTCTGTTGATTGCGTTTTCAACGCTGCTTTTCTTCTTAGGTTCCTTCGGCTTGATCTACCTTATTACAGTGAGTGTTCTCAACGTTCCAATGTTCCTGCTTAATTTATGGCTCCTAGTGCGCCCGTCAAAGAAAAAGGCATGGATGGTTTTCAAATTCTCAAGCCCATACCTAGCGATGGTTTTCCTCGCCATGATTGCTGACGCACTGATCTAAATCGCCATTCAAGATTTTATCATCGTCAAGATCATCTTGAACCTTTTCGTCGCCTTCAGTGCATGCGGATGATTGGCAGGCACTATGGTCATTTCGCCTTCTTTGAGGTGGTATGCTTTTCCGGAGACGGTTACTTCGGCTTCGCCGTCGAGGAGATGAACCAAGGCATCGTATGGCGCCGTGTGCTCGCTTAATGCTTGTCCTTCGTCAAAGGCAAAAACCGTGATTGTTCCCGTTTTTTTCTCTATCAGTGTTCGGCTCACGACAGAGCCTTCTTGATAATCCACCAAATCTGCGAACTTCACCACACTCGCTTTGCCCCGTCCGGTTTTTTCTTGTTTCTCGTCGCGTTCCATGCTCAATCAGCCTACAAAGTGCCTATGGGCATAATCGTCTGGGTTTCGCTTTAAAGGTAGCGCAGCACTTCGGTCAAATCTCCCAATGACTTGGCTCTTGTTTCCTTCCTTTCCCTGTCGATGAGCAAAGGTTTCAGTCCAGCGTTCTCTGCACCTTCGTAGTCGTACCTGATTGAATCGCCGACGAATATTGCTTCGTCTGGACGAACGCCGAGTCTGTCAAGGGCGCACTCAAATATTTCTCTGTTCGGTTTACCCTTCCCGCAACTGTCCACGCCGACGACAACCTCGAAGCTGTTGGTCAAGCGAAGTTTCTGCAGGATTCTTTCATAATCGCTTTCCAGCCCATTGGTTACTATTCCCGTTATGATGCCCTTGGCTTTCAGTCTTCGGAGCGTCGGTATTACGTCGGGGTACAGTTCCAAATCAGCGCAATCCCACCATAACTCGTCAATTTTCCTAGCTAAGAACTCGATGTTCTCTTCTATGCCCAAGTTTTCCAGAATCCTCGAATTCCACTTCAACCAGAAGTCCCTGCCGTGTTTAGCTTGTCCTTCGACGATGTCAACGCTTTTCTCGTTTTCCCGGTGGGCTTTCGCTATCTTTTCTGCTGAAATCATGATTCCGTGCGCTTTGAGGATTCTCTTGTAGATTCGCGGAATCTCCGCCGTCTTGATAAGCGTACCACCGAGGTCGAAGAGGACAGCTTTCACGTGCATGTTCATCCCCAGATTCACGACATCCCAAGCATAAAACCATTTTCTCCCAAAAACCTCAGTCCACTGCTTGCGAAGGAATGAAAGACACGTCATGCAGGGAGTTCCGGACGGCGTCGTCGACGTGATGGACATAAGTTATGTGATGGTGCTGTTCGGAAGCAAGCTCGGTTCGCCAGACTGGTGTCCCAACGCCGACATCAGCTATGACTGTATCGTAAAACATGCGCGACGTTGGAGTAGCCTGCCACAATTCTGGAAGAACATAGTTCCTGATTCTACGCTGCAAAACCTGCCTGCGCCCGCGTTTGTTTATTCTCGCTTCATAAATGTAATAAGACGATTCCGCGAACCGAGACTCGGGAACTAGATGCGAAGAATCCTCAGAACACAAAAGTCCGGCTACGCCCTCGGGTTGGTGCTCTGCCTACTGGGGCTGTCTGCCATACTGGTGACGTTGTGGAAAGCGTGGCCAGAAATCTATTCAGCCGCGAATCCCGTCTCGGACTTTTGGACGGTTCTCTGGACCTACGAGCTTGTTTTCGTGACGGGTTTCGGGTTGAGGCTTGCCTACCTTGTCATCGCTGGAATCGTGCTGATAATCACAGGAATCGCCGTGTGCATACTGAGTCGACAGTGGCTGGTCATCCCGGGCGAGACAGCGACGTTTCAATGTCCGTTCTGCAAGAAGCAATGGAAAGCCGTTCGTGACAAGGCGCTCGTTCACTGTCCTCACTGTCGCCAATTAGTTCACCCTTTGCTAGTTGGATAGGCAGCTCCCGTCAACGATGTCAAGTAACGATTTTTCTTCAAGGGCGTTTCTTGAACGACTGGAGCATGAGACAATGACCGTGGGAAACCTACGTGCAGATACTCCACGGATATTCTGACCGAGCGTTAGAAAGAATAGAGAAAAAGAATCAATATCAATCTGAGCTTATGCGCTTCAGCACTCTCAAGGCGATGAGCGTGATCCATTTGCTGGGTTTGCCTTTTGCTTCGATGTTCGTTTGCATTCGTCCGATTGGGGCGTTGTCCAAGATCCACGTTCCGTCTTTTTGGCGTTTTTGCATCAACACGTCAACAGCGTCCTTAAGCAGATCATCCTCCACGATGCCCAGTTTGGTCAAAACATCCAGTCCTCTAAGGACGTTGTAGCCGTAGAACCATGGGAAACTCAGGTTCAACCATGCTTTGTTGATTACCCTGTAATCGTGATGGTCAGCCTTGAACAGGCGATGCGTAAGCATGAATTCGGCTGCCTTCTTGATCGTCCCTTCCATTTCTTCTGTTAAATTGTCCTTCTTCGCTTCTGAGAAGGCTTCGAGCGGACAGATCGTCCCATAAAAGCAGCCGTGCTTATCTCGGATGTGGGCGCGCCAGTATGGACAGAGCCAACCTCCGTCCTTGTTCTGGATTGTGACGAGCCACTGTAGGGCTTTATGGATGCGGGGGTCGTTCTCGTATCCGAGCCTGATGAGGGCAGCCGTCATGTTCCCAGTTAGACATGAAAGCTGCTGCTCAACGATGAAGCTGGAGACCCATTCTTCAGCAGGGGGAAGCTTTCTGCCTTCCTTGAGCCTGCGTTCATACTCTGCGAGAAGAGTTTTCGTGGTCTGGGAGACGAAAGCGCCTTCGGCTGTCTGGAATTGGAAGATGTGTTCGCATGCTTTTTCAACTCTGCTGTCGGTTCGGTCTATTCCCATGTAGCCCAAGGTCATGATTTGCCAGTAGGATGATTTGTATTTAGGAAGGTAGGGGTTGAATTGCTCTTCCCAGTATCCTTGGGGGTTCTGTTTCTGAAATATCTTGCCTATCAACTTAGAGCTTGGAATTGCCCGTTTTGCGGCGATGACTTCGGCATCGGTTTCATTTTTTCCTAGGATGTCCTTCAGCGTGAAGTAGCGGATGGAAGGGTTTTCTTCTTCCAGAAGCCACTGGATTGGACTCTCTTTCAAAAGCTTGTTCCATTCAATCATGCCTGATCAGCTTGATGCTTCTTTCATGGCTTGACGATTCTTATTGGTTACGGTAAAGAAGGAAAGCTGCTGGAGATTTCATGGACTTCTACACGACGTTCAAACTTCTTGTACCATGCGTTTCAAATTATTTGTACGTTCGTACAAAAGCGTAGAATTAAGTTTCTCGTTGAACATTCATTTGTTCAGTGGAGAGGGGAAGGCGGAATGAGCATTCAGCCAAAGAAGCGGGGAAGGGACAGCGTTGATATTGTTGCTGAAGTTTTGAGGTTGGCAAGTACAGAAAAAGTGAAGAGAACCAGCATACTCTACGAAGTGGGTATGAGCCATGAAATGATGGGCAGATACCTTAGATACATGATCGGCACCAAACTGCTCGAAGAAGAATCGTTTGGAGCCAGAGTACGTTACCATACGTCCGACAAGGGCAAGCAGTTCCTTAGGCTTTACCATGAAATGATGGCGCTAGTGAGAGCGGACGAAAGTGGCGAACAAATGCTTTTGAGAAGAATTCAGCTCCTTCCAGTGAGTTCTCACAGATTCTCAATGCGTTAATCTGTTTGGTTGATCGGTGATCTGTCTAGAATGGTTTCTTGAGCCCCTAGTGTTGTTGATACGTTTTGTTGATACAGAGTGTTGATGCATTTTAAGATGGGAGCGGGCCCGACGGGAATTGAACCCGTGACCTACGGATTAAGAGTCCGTCGCTCTAGCCTGACTGAGCTACGGGCCCGTGTCGTTTCTTTCAGAAAAGAACCGACGGTAAGAAATTTAGAGCTTTCGGTTTCGTCTTGTTGTGGCATGTAGTATATGATTGATTGGAGAGCTTGTTCACAGATTCGGTTTATGTCTAGGTCTCTGTTTCGAGCTTCCGTCAATAGATTAAGCGGAAGCGTTATTCCGACTGTTTTCTTAGCTTGTTCTCTGTTCACTTTTACTCGAGTGGTTCGTTCACTTTCACTCGAGTGACTTCTCCATGAATTAAGATGATGTTCGTTCATTTTTTCATCTTCTCCAAAGTGTCATATATTTGTTCAAGATTTTCTAAATCCTTTGTCAACAGTTGAAGGTATTCTTTG
>Ga0153916_10002612_pt1 | contig 13145 bp, 11 predicted proteins | sample Opewatmetagenome_FD_109642 | JGI IMG/M metagenome (GOLD analysis project Ga0153916, IMG submission 109642) | Freshwater wetland microbial communities from Ohio, USA - Open water 3 Core 3 Depth 4 metaG | ecosystem: Environmental > Aquatic > Freshwater > Wetlands | place: USA: Ohio, Lake Erie...
CCCGCCGCCGGGCTAACCCTTGTGCTTGCGCTGCCAGCGTGTCTTCTTCAGCATCTTGCGGTGCTTGTGCTTGCGCATCTTCTTGCGCCGCTTCTTCACCACCGAGCTCATGCGCGGCTCCTCCTCTCGATCATGGTTGCAGGGACAGAGCGAGGCTCGGTCCGCATCGGGCAGGCGCCGTGCCTGTCCCCGCAGCCCGTGTCGGGCAGCAGCGCGCAGTATAGCGAAGGCGTGGGAGTGTGTCAGCCGGTCATGCTTGTCGTGTCGTTGCTTTCGCCGTCCGAGCGGGCTGTGATAGAATCGGACAGAAGCCGGACCGGTCGACAGCATCCCGGACCGATCGTCTGGGGCTCAGGCCGGGGCGGCTCATTTTGTCATAGGGAGGACGCATCGCGTTGACGGAATACAGTAGCGGCGGCATCGCAGGCACGGAGGTCGAAGAGACCGAAGGCGACGCCGTCTTCACCATGCAGCACTGGTTGGACTCGGGCTCGGACTTCAAGACGCTGCGGCGCGGCGAAGTCACCGAAGGGACCATCATGGCAATCCAGCGGGATGGCGTGATCGTCGATCTCGGCGCGAAATCCGAGGGCGTGATCCCGCCGCACGAGATGCACTCCCTGGGCGCCGATCCGCTGAACAAGGTCTCGATCGGCGAGAAGATCCTGGTCTACGTGATGCAGCCGGAAGCCGACCAGGGGCAGGTGGTCCTGTCGGTCGATCGCGCGCGCGGCGAGCGCGGCTGGCGCGTGCTCCAGACCCGCTTCGAAGAGGGCGAGGCGTTCGACGGCGAGGTCACCGGCTACAACAAGGGCGGCCTGCTCGTGAACGTGGAGGGCGTGCACGCGTTCGTGCCGTTGTCGCAGGTGGTGGGCGTGCGCCCCGACCAGGAAGGCGAGGGCGGTCTGGCGTCGGCCGTGGGCAAGCAACTGCGGCTGAAGGTGATCGAGATCAACCGGCGGCGCAACCGCGTCATCCTCTCGGAGCGCGCGGCACTGCAGGAGTGGCGCTCGCAGCAGAAAGACCGCCTGCTCGCGGAGCTGAAGGAAGGCGAGATCCGCAAGGGCCGCGTCTCCAGCGTGCGCAGCTTCGGCGTGTTCATCGACCTCGGCGGCGCGGACGGACTGGCGCACCTCAGCGAGGTGTCGTGGGACCGCAACAAGACGCCGGAGGAGATGTACCGTATCGGCGACGAGGTCGACGTCTACGTGATGAAGGTCGACCCGGAGACGAAGAAGATCGCACTCAGCCTGCGGCGCGCGCAGCCTGAGGAGTGGGACCTGATCGTCGACAAGTACCAGGTCGGGCGCGTGGTGCCCGGCATGGTGACCAAGCTGGTGACGTTCGGCGCGTTCGCGCGCATCGAAGGGCCGGTGGAAGGCCTGATCCACGTGTCGGAGCTGGTCGACCGCCGGATCGCGCACCCGAAGGAGGTCGTGCGCGAGGGCGACCTGCTGCCGCTGAAGATCGTGCGTATCGAGCGCGACCGGCACCGCCTCGGCCTGAGCCTGCGCGACGCGCGGGACGAAGGCGAGCGCATGGGCTTCACCTTCAGCGACGCGGGCGAGGTGCTCAGCGTGCCGGAGGACATCCGCAAGGAGTTCGAGGAGCGCGAGGGCGTGACGATCGCGGCGCACAGTGCGAGCGAGCGCGCCGCCGAGAGCGCGCCGTCCGAGCCGGCGGAGGCCATCGAGACCGAGCAGCCGGCGCCGGCGCCGGAGCCGAGGGAAGAGCCGCGGTCGGCGATGGCGGAAGCGTTCGCCGCCGCCGAAGCTATGACTGAAGCGTCGGCGAGCGCCGGCGAGGACGGCGACGCACCACAGGCCGAAGAGTAAGACACTTCGCCGCCGACGCGCGGCGAGTGACGCGCAACGAGGTCCGGCTCTCCCGGGGAGGGCCGAGCGAAGATCAGGGGGAACGCGGTCGAGAGGCCGTCCTCGGTGCCCGGCGACGCGATCATCAGGGCGCCGTAACACGTCTATAGCACGCTCCTACTAGACTTCCTGACCACCGTTGTGGTACATTGGTTATACAGAGTTAGCATTTATTTGGGGGCGCTGCGATGGCTGACAGGTTCGACAAGTTCACAGAGCGTGCCCGGCGGGTCCTTACCCTGGCGCAGGAAGAGGCCCAGCGCTTCAACCACAACTACATCGGCACGGAGCACCTGCTCCTCGGCCTCGTCCGCGAGGGCGACGGCGTGGCGGCGAAGGTGCTGGCCAACCTCGGCGTCGAGCTGAACAAGGTCCGCTCGGCCGTCGAATTCATCATCGGGCGCGGCGACCGCGCCGTCCTGGGCGAGATCGGCCTGACGCCGCGCGCGAAGAAGGTCATCGAGCTGGCGGTCGACGAGGCGCGCCGGCTGAACCACCACTACATCGGCACCGAGCACCTGCTGCTGGGCCTCGTCCGCGAGGGCGAGGGCATCGCGGCGGGCGTGCTGGAGAGCCTGGGCGTGAACCTGGAGCGGGTGCGGGCCGAGACGACGCGCATCCTCTCGCAGAGCATGCCGCAGAGCGCGGGCTCCGGCGCACGCTCATCCACGCGCACGCCGACGGTCGACCAGCTCGGCATGGACCTGACGGCGGCGTCGCGCGCGGGCAAGCTGGACCCGGTGATCGGCCGCTCGAAGGAGATCGAGCGGGTCATCCAGATCCTGTCGCGCCGCACGAAGAACAACCCGGTGCTGATCGGCGAGCCGGGCGTCGGCAAGACGGCGATCGCCGAGGGGCTCGCGCACCGCATCGTGTCCGGCGACGTGCCGGAGACGTTGCAGGGCAAGCGGCTGCTGACGCTGGACATCGGCTCGCTGGTCGCCGGCACGAAGTACCGCGGCGAGTTCGAGGAGCGGCTGAAGAAGGTCATCGAGGAGATCAAGTCGAGCGGCAACTGCGTGCTGTTCGTCGACGAGCTGCACATGCTCGTGGGCGCGGGCGCGGCCGAGGGCGCCGTCGATGCGGCGAACATCCTGAAGCCGTCGCTGGCGCGCGGCGAGCTGCAGTGCGTCGGCGCGACGACGCTGGACGAGTACCGCAAGCACATCGAGCGCGATGCGGCCCTGGAGCGCCGCTTCCAGCCGATCGTGGTCGAAGAGCCGTCGGTCGAAGAGACCATCGAGATCCTCAAGGGGATCAAGGAACGCTACGAGGACCACCACAAGCTGGTGATCTCCGACGAGGCGCTGAAGGCGGCGGCGGAGCTGGCCTCGCGCTACGTCTCCGACCGCTTCCTGCCCGACAAGGCGATCGATCTGGTGGACGAGGCGTCGAGCCGCGTGCGCATCCGGCGATCGGCGACGCCGCCGTCGCTGAAGGAAGCGGCGCGCGGGCTGGAGTCGCTGCGCAAGGAGAAGGACGCGGCGATCTCGTCGCAGCAATACGAATACGCGGCCGAGCTGCGGGACCGCGAGGTGAAGCTCCAGGAGAAGATCGACTCCATGGAGCAGGGCCTGGAGGTCTCGCGCGAAGGCGAGAAACCGATCGTGACGGAGGAGGACATCGCCGAGGTGGTGAGCATGTGGACCGGCATCCCGGTCGCGCGCATCGCCAGCGAGGAATCGCAGCGGCTGCTCCAGATGGAGGATGCCCTGCACAGCCGGGTGATCGGCCAGGACGAGGCGATCGTGGCGATCGCGAAGTCGGTGCGGCGCTCGCGGGCCGGGCTGAAGGACCCGAAGCGGCCGATCGGCGTGTTCATGTTCCTGGGGCCGACGGGCGTCGGCAAGACGTACTTGCCGCGGGTGCTGGCGGAGTTCATGTTCGGCAGCGAAGACAACATGATCAAGCTCGACATGAGCGAGTTCATGGAGAAGCACAACGTCTCGCGGCTGGTCGGGGCGCCGCCCGGCTACATCGGCTACGACGACGGCGGCCAGCTCACGGACACCGTGCGGCGCAAGTCCTACTGCCTGATCCTGCTCGACGAGATCGAGAAGGCGCACCCGGACGTGTTCAACATGCTGCTGCAGATCTTCGACGACGGCCACCTGACCGACGCGAAGGGCCGCCGCGTGGACTTCCGGAACACGATCATCATCATGACGAGCAACGTCGGCTCCGACCTGATCCGCAAGGAGTCCGCGCTGGGCTTCGCGGTGCAGAAGGACGAAGTGAAGACGGCGGAGGCGCTGCACGCCAAGATGAAGGACAAGGTGACGGACGAGCTGAAGCGCGTGTTCCGTCCGGAGTTCCTGAACCGCATCGACAGCCAGGTGGTGTTCCACACGCTGTCGAAGGAGCACATCCGCAAGATCGTGGACCTTCAGCTCCGCGAGTTGGAGAAGCAGCTCCTGCTGAAGGGCGTGTCGCTGGAGATGACGGACGCCGCCAAGGACTGGCTGGGCGAGAAAGGCTACGACGTGGTGTTCGGCGCGCGGCCGCTGCGCCGGGTGATCCAGAACGAGCTGGAGGACCGGCTGTCGGAGGCGCTGCTGCAGGAGCGCTTCGCCCTGGGCGACACCGTGCAGATCGACGTGCAGGGCGACGACCTCGTGCTGGAGAAGAAGGCGGAGCCGGCGCTGACGACGTAGCGCTGGCGCAACCCGAGCGAGTTCAGAGGAGCCCGGCCGATGGCCGGGCTTCTCTGCTTTGTCGCCCCTTCCTCGCGGCGCTATGATCCGGGCAGGCAGCGCGGGTCCGAGCAACAGGAGGGAGCGCAGCATGTCAGTCCGGGGATACGTGCTCATCGAGGCGGAGGTCGGCAAGGCGAAGGCCGTCGGCGAGGCGATCAAGAAGATGCAGCACGGCGACGCGAAGGTGGTCGCAGTCGACACCGTCACGGGGCCGTTCGACGTCATCGTCCAGCTCGAGGCGGACGACCTCGACAAGCTGGGCAACGCGATCAGCGCAGGCATCCAGCGCACGGAAGGCGTCCAGCGCACCACGACGTGCCTGGCGGTGCGGCTCGGCTGAGCCTGTTTTCACTTCCTGTTTGGAGAAGTCACTATGGACGAGAACAAGCCCGTGACAATTGGGCCGTGGGGGATAGTCCTCGGGACCAGACTGCGCCGTACACTGCTGGTGCTTGCGGGGGCCGTCCTGACGTTGGCGGCATTCCAAACTATCATGGCCATCGTGTGGGCCCTTACACATCGCTACTAGCTCGTGCAACTCTTCGGTGTCGTGCCTCGGCGCAACCGTGGCCCCGGCAGGGGACGAGTTCTGCGCGGGCCTCGTCGACCCATCGCAACCGTTCCCGATGGCAATGAGCTGTTGATCCGCTACTTCCCCGTTCGAGATCTATGCCGTGAGGGAGCAACACCGCCGGATCTCGGCAAGGTGCCGTGCCCCGAGCCGTGCAGGCCCCCGGACATGGCTGGGCCGGCAGACTCCGAGCTGACGCTGCCGCGGACTGGCGACGGGGGCGGCCGGATGTCGTGGCTTCTATCTTCCGCACTGTGTTGCCGGCGGCCTCTGGTGCTCTTGGCGCTTGAGTGGCGTCGACGCACGGTGCGCCTCTGAGCACAGTACGGGCAGAAGATTCGCTGACAGACGAAGCCCCTCCTCGAGGGGCTTCTGTTTTGTCGCGGCAACTCCCTGCCGCTATGATCCGGGCAGGCAGCGCGGGTCCGAGCAACAGGAGGGAGCGCACCATGTCAGTCCGGGGATACGTGCTCATCGAGGCGGAAGTCGGCAAGGCGAAGGCCGTCGGTGAGTCGATCAAGAAGATGCAGCACGGCGACGCGAAGGTGGTCGCCGTCGACACCGTCACGGGGCCGTTCGACGTCATCGTCCAGCTCGAGGCGGACGATCTCGACAAGCTGGGCAACGCGATCAGCGCAGGCATCCAGCGCACGGAAGGCGTCCAGCGCACGACGACGTGCCTGGCGGTGCGGCTGGGCTGAGCCTGCGGCTCAGCGCTGCGCGCGCTACTGCTTGAGCAGGAACGTCAGGTTGGCGTTGTCGTAGCGGAGGAGGCGGTGGTCGTCGCTGGTGGCAAACCAGGCCTGCTGCGTCGACTGGTCCGCGCTGATCTCGACGAACCAGGCGTCGAAGTCGCCGGCGGAGGTGGTGATGCGCTCTTGGTCCCGCACCGTCAGCGTCACGATCTGCGTCGTCCGCCGGCCCGTCAGCACCGTGCGGTACATGACGGTGTAGCCCTTCTCGAACTTGATCGTGCGCCAGATGAACAGCGAGGTGTCGTTGTCGTAGGAGTGCTCCGTGATGCACAGGGGGTTGGAGCGGGTGCTGTCCGGCTTCTCGGCGCTGGGCGGCTTGTAGACCTCCTGCTTGATCTGCACGGCCAGCCCGGCGTCGCAGTCCTTCGTCCCTGATTCGTACGCAGTCGTCAGCACAGTGCGCTGGCTGCTGTCGATGATCTCGCGGGTGCCGCTCGCCGGCTTGAGCGTGGCGGCGTCCACGGTCACCGACGAGCTGTCGGAGTTCCCCTTCTCGTCGTGCGAGAGCTGGCGCAGCACGAAGTTCGCGCCGTCCTTTTCGACGACGAGCTGCGTCTCGCCCTTGTCCGCGCTGTCCTGCGTGAGCTGGTAGGTGAGCTTCTCGCCGGCCTGCCAGGGCACGCCCGTGACGACGTCCTGGCACCTGGGGCAGGAATCGCTCGGCGTACACGCCGACGCCGCCAGCACGAGCGCGGGCGCGACGAGGAGCAGCGCCAGCCGGCGCGACAGCGTCATGCGAGCGTCGCCGCGGCGTGGTGGACGCGCTCCAGCGCATCCTCCACGTCCGCGCGCTCGATGCCGTAGTGCGTGACCATGCGCAGGCGGCGGGGGCCCGGCATCGTCGCCAGGACGCCGGCGTCCCTCAGCGCGCGCGAGAAGGCGACGGCGTCGCCGCGTACGCCGAAGATGACGATGTTCGTGTCGACGGTCTCCGCATCCAGCTCGACCATCGGCAGCCCGGCGAGGCCGCGCGCGAGCAGCTTCGCGTTGGCGTGGTCGTCGGCCAGCCGGTCGACCATGTGCTCCAGCGCGTAGACGCCGGCCGCCGCGATGACACCCGCCTGCCGCATGCCGCCGCCGACGGTCTTGCGCATCCTGCGCGCCCGCGCGATGAACTCGGCCGACCCGCACAGCACGGAGCCGACCGGCGCGCCGAGGCCCTTCGACAGGCAGAAGCCGACCGAGTCGGCGGGCGCGGCCAGCGCGGCGACGCTCGTCGCGAGCGCGAGCGCAGCATTGAAGATGCGCGCGCCGTCGACGTGGACGCGCACGCCGTTGCGGTGCGCGACGTCGGCCAGGGCCTGCGTGTCCTCGACGGAGATCGCGGCGCCGCCGCAGCGGTTGTGCGTGTTCTCCAGGCAGAGCAGCGACGTCTGCGGCATATGCACGTTCTGCGCGCGCACCAGCGCCTGCACGTCGTCGGGGTCGATGCGGCCGCGCGCGTCGTTCGGAGCTTCGCGGAGCTGGACACCGGCGACAGCGGCCGCGCCCGCAACCTCGTAGTGCAGGATGTGCGCCTCACTGCCGACGATCGCCTCGTCGCCGCGCGCGCAGTGCGCCATGATGGCGACGAGGTTGCTCATGGTGCCGCTGGCGACGAAGACAGCGGCCTCCTTGCCGGTGCGCTCGGCGGCCATCGCCTCGAGGCGGCGCACCGTCGGGTCTTCGCCGAAGACGTCGTCGCCGACGGGCGCCTCGGCGATGGCGCGGCGCATCTCCGGCGACGGGAGCGTCACCGTGTCGGAGCGGAGGTCGATGATACGCCGCTCACTCATCGGCATGACCGTCGGACGACCATTTCGTGTGGAACCCCTCTCCGCCCCTGATCGCCGCCACCTCGACGAGCCGCTCCTCGCGCAGGAGGTCGCCGTACGCCTCGTCGCACTGGGCGGCCGTGCCGGACCAGCCGAGCGAGACGAGGCGCCGCGCCAGGTGGTCCCACATGCCCGACTCGCCGAGGGCGCGCGCGTGCCGCGGCCACTGGAACGTCATGATGCGCTCGGGCACGCGAAAGCGCGGGCGCATCATCTTCAGGCTGCGGAAGCGCTCCTCCGCCGAGCCGGCGCGCGGTACGACCTTGATCATCGGTCCGAACTCGTCGTTCGTGCGAGCATCGACGAGCAGCCGGCGGTCGGTGACAGAGAGCCGCACGACGAGCACCTCGGCCGCATCGATGACGCGGCGCACCTCATCGAGATCGATGCCCCATTCGGCACTCATGCTGCCCCCGCCCGGGCATTCTAGATTCGATCCGGGGCCCGGACAAGGAGAGGGGTGACGCGAAGAGGGGCCGGCGCATGCCGGCCCCTCTGACGGATAACAGACTCAGGCCTACAGCGCGCTCTTGTAGATGGCGGTCAGGTCCTCGGCGGAGCCGGGGCGCGGCGCGGCGATGAAGATGCCCTGCGACTTCTGCGCGTCGTCCACGAACTGCGCGACGTCCGACTCCTTCATCCCCACGTCGCTGAGCTTCGACGGGATGTTGATGTCGTTCCGCAGCGAGCGCACGGCCGCGACGACCTCGGTGCCGGCCCTGGCGGCGGGCATGCCGTAGGCATTGATGCCCATCAACGGCGCGATCTCCGTGAGCTGCTCGGCCAGGAACTCCCTGTGGTAGTCGAGCACCTGCGACAGCAGGATCGCATTGGCGACGCCGTGCGGCGTGCCGAGGCGGCCGCTGACGACGTGCGAGAGCCCGTGCACCTGCCCGAGGCCCTGCGCCATCGACTGGCCGGCGATGTCGGCGGCGTAGAGCATGTGCTTCAGCGCCTCGGGCCGGTTGGGGCCGTTGACGGCCGTGCGCAGGTGCCTGCTGATCTGCTGAATGGCCCTCGTGGCGAACATGCGCGTGAACGGCGTGTTGCCCGGGTTCACGTACGCCTCGATGGCGTGGGTCAGCGCGTCCATGCCGGTGGCGGCGGTGATCGGCGCCGGCATCTTCGCCACGAGGTTCGGGTCGAGGATTGCGACGTTCGGCGTGCAGTTCAGCATCAGGTGCTTGTAGTGCGTGTCCGGGTCGGTGATGACGGCCGCAGGCGAGATCTCGGAGCCGGTGCCGCAGGTCGTCGGGATGGCGAAGAGCGGCAGCACCTTGTTGGGGAACGGCGTGGAACCGGGGCCGAACAGATACTCCTTCGCCGTCGCGCCGCCCATCGCCGCCGTGACGGCGACGCCCTTCGCGGCGTCCATGGCGCTGCCGCCGCCCACGGCGACGACGAAGTCGCCCTTCACGTCCTTGATCATCGCCACGCCGCCGTCGACCTCCGGGATCGTCGGGTTCGGCGTGACGTTCTCGTACACCGTGTGCGCGACCTCCGCCTCGTCCAGCGACGCGAGGATGGAGTCGAGGATGCCGGCGGCGCGAATGCCGGGGTCGGTGACGACGAACGCGTGCTTGTAGCCCGCCGCCTTGGCGCGCTGTCCGAGCTCGGCGATGCTGCCTTCGCCGAAGACGGTCTGGACGGTCAGTGCAAACGTGGGCATGTAGGTGTCCTCCTGATGGATGCGAACGGCATATCGGGGCAGAATGTCGCGCCCGCACCAACCCGGCGCGGGCAACCCCAACACTATGGATCGCGATGCGGTGTGGGGCAATTCGACCGGGAGCGCTTCGCCCGGCCGGCGGGTGTCCGCTACCATGAAGCGGCGCTGCCGGATCGTTCAATGGTAGGACAGCGGCCTTTGGAGCCGTTTATCTAGGTTCGAATCCTAGTCCGGCAGCCAGTACGATCCCCGTCGGCTTGCCGCCTCCGCCTCGCCCCCGTAGCATCCGCCGCATGGACGTCATCACGCTGCGCGGCGGCCGCACGCGCGCGACGATCGCGCCAGAGGCAGGCGGGCGGCTGCACCAGCTCGAGATCGACGACGCGGGCAGCTGGCTGTCGCTGCTGCGAGCACCGCAAGATCCCGCGCGGGCGTTGCGCGAGCCGACGCGCTGGTCGTCGTTCCCGATGGCGCCGTGGCCGAACCGGATCGACGGCGGCCGCTTCCTCTGGCGCGGACGCGTGTACCAGGTGCCGACCGGGCACGGCGGCCATGCGCTGCACGGGCGCGCCTGCTTCCTCCCCTGGACCGTCGAAGCCGTCTCCGCCCACGCCTGCCGGATCTCGGTGACGTTCGACCGCGCGTGGCCGTTTGGCGGGCGCGCGGTGCAGGAGTTCGAGCTGCTCGACGACGGCATCGTGCAGCGCATCGAGGTACACGCGAGGCGCGAGCCATTCCCCGCGGGCGCGGGCTGGCACCCGTGGTTCCGCCGCGACGTGCGCCCCGGCGTCGACGTGCGCCTGCTCGTCGACGCGGACCGGGTGTACGAGACCGACGACATGATCCCGACGGGCTGGCTCCTGCCCGCCGTCCGCCAGTACGACCTGCGAGGCTACCCGCCGCTCGCCGGCCGGCGGCTCGATACCTGCTACCGGCGCCCGCGCGGGCCGCTGCGCATCCGCTGGGGCGACGTCGAGCTGACGATGGAGGGATCCCCGGAGGTCACGCACGCCGTGGCGTACACGCCGGCGGCCGCGGTGTGCCTGGAGCCGCAGACCTGCGCGCCTGACGCCTTCAACCTGCACGCGCAGGGCATCGCCGGCGCCGGCATGCGCGTCGTGCGGCCCGGGCGGCCGCTGGCGGCAGCGACGACGTGGCGCTGGCGCATCGGCGGCTGACGGCAGGTGCGGGCGGCCGGCGCCGGCGGTACGCTGTAGCCTGCGCGGCGGAGCATCGGCCCCGCGCACCCGAGGCGCGCATGGAGCTGTATCTCGTCCGGCACGGCGAGTCCGACATCCCGCCGGACACCTTCCAGAACGACTTCCCACTGTCCGAGCTTGGCCAGCGCCAGGCGGCGGCGATGGCCAAGCGCTTCCGCGACGTGCGCATCGACCACCTGCTGACCACGCCGTACTTGCGCACCGCGCAGACAGCCGAGGCGATCGCGGCCGTCGCCGGCGTGGCGGCGATCGAGGAGCCGGGGCTGGGGTCGTTCAGGGCGGGCGGCTTCCACGACGTGCCGGTGTCGAAGGCGCGCGAGGCGTACCCGGAGTGGTTCGAGCGCACGTACCCCCTGCAGAGCTACGAGCTGGCGGGCGGCGAGAGCGCCGCGGCGTTCTTCGAGCGTGTGACCGAGGCGTTCGTCGAGAAGGTGTGGGAGCGCTTCAGCGAGAGCCGCGACCTCAACGTCGTCGTCGTGTGCCACGAGGAGACGATCAACGCCCTGCTGCACCACTTCCTGGGGCTGACGTTCACCGGCTTCCAGACCTTCAAGCTCGACCACACGTCGATCACGCGCATCAACAGCCGCATGAACCGTCCGCGCATCACGGCGGTGAACGACGTCGCGCACCTGGTGATGGCCGGGCTGCCGGTCGGCGCCTCCGGCACCGGGCGCGCCGCCGCCGGCTGAGCTGCCGCCGGACTTCCGCCACGCCGCTTCGCACCGCCGTCCCGTTCAGAACCGGGCAAGCCTACCGATGCCTCTGTTACAGGGGTTCAGCTGTCCGACGATGCTCTCCCGCCGCCGTGTGGGGGAGCCAACGACCTCGCAAGGTTGCGGGGTCGTTGGCTGCGCAGCCGCCCGATTCCTCTGCGGCGACGGGGGAGGAGATGAGCCCGCCTCTCCAGGCGGGCTCATCTCCTTTCCGGGGCTCTCCGCCGGCCACCGCAACAGAATCCTTACGCCCTGCCGATGGATAAGGTGGAGCCGGCGCGGGCTCCAAGACTCCCGGAACCGCGCCAACCGAAAAAGGCAAACCCGTCGAAAGGCGGGGACGCAAAGCCACGGGTCTACCCCCTGATCGCAGGGCACGACCGCCGGGCCGCCGGTCTTTCTTGTGTCTGTCTTCGCGCCTCGCACGGGCAGTGCGGCGTGAACTGGGACTCCACGAAAGGAGGCGGACCATGGCGGCCGACCGGCGCAAGATCCTCGTCCTGGCAGTAACCATCACCCTCACCGCATTCGCATCGGTCGGGCTGACTGCGCGAGCGGCGGCCTCCCACGTACACGATGCCGTCTGGGCATACTCCGCCGCGCACCCGGGCCAGCCGGTCCCCGTCATCGTACAGACGGCGCCTGGAGCGGAACCCGACCGCGCCGTGCTCGCCGCCGGCGGCACGCTGCGCAGTGAACTCGGCATCATCCACGCCGTCGCCGCCGACGTGCCGGCCGACCGGCTCGCCTCGCTGGCCACGGACCGTGCCGTCACCTGGGTGAGCCTGGACGCGCCCGTCGGCGCCACCGACCGCAACGGCGACGCGAACCGGCGCGGCGGCAGCGGCGACGCCTCAGGACCGCCCAGCGTCTACCCGCAGGAGATCCGCGCGGACCGGGCCTGGTCCAACGGCGACCAGGGCCAGGGGCTGAGCGTCGCCGTCGTTGACACCGGCATCGTGAATAGTCCGGACTTCGGCTCGCCGCGCCGCATCGTCGCGAGCGTCACGCGCGACGGGTCGCGGCGTGACGGTTACGGCCACGGCTCACACGTCGCCGGCCTCATCGCCGGGAACGGGGCCCAGTCGGACGGCACGTACACCGGCGTCGCGCCGGCGACGAACCTCGTGAACGTCAAGGTCGGCGACGACCAGGGTGTCGCGACGCTGAGCGACGTGATCACCGGGCTCCAGTTCGTGCTGGAGAACAAGGACCGCTACAACATCCGCGTCGTCAACCTCTCGCTGCTCTCGAGCACGGCGCAGAGCTACACGACGGACCCGCTCGACGCCGCGGTCGAGCTGCTGACGTTCCGCGGCATCCTGGTGGTCGCCGCGGCCGGCAACACCGGCACCGCCGCCGACGCGGTGAACTACGCGCCGGCAAACGACCCGTTCGTGCTCGCCGTCGGCGCGGTCGATGACATGGGCACGGCCGGCATCGGCGACGACAGCGTGACGCCGTGGTCGAGCCGCGGCACGACGCAGGACGGCTTCGCCAAGCCGGACGTGTACACGCCCGGACGCCACCTGGTCTCGGTGCTCAGCCCCGGCAGCGTGCTCGCCGCGCAGTCGCCGCAGAACATCGTCGGCGAGCACTACCTGAAGCTCAGCGGCACGTCCATGGCGGCGGGCGTCGCCAGCGGGGCGGCGGCGCTGGTGATCAGCGCGCACCCGGATTGGACGCCCGGCCAGGTGAAGGCCGCGATCGTCGCGGGCGCGGTGCCGCTGCCCTCGGACGGCTCGGCGCCGCTCGTGCAGGTGGACCGCGCCGCGGCGGCGGCGGCGCCCGTCGACACGTCGCTGAACATCACGCCAAACTACCTGCTGC
>Ga0153916_10002613_pt1 | contig 13143 bp, 12 predicted proteins | sample Opewatmetagenome_FD_109642 | JGI IMG/M metagenome (GOLD analysis project Ga0153916, IMG submission 109642) | Freshwater wetland microbial communities from Ohio, USA - Open water 3 Core 3 Depth 4 metaG | ecosystem: Environmental > Aquatic > Freshwater > Wetlands | place: USA: Ohio, Lake Erie...
TGTGACCATCCTCGTGATGGGCCTGGATTACCGCGATTGGGAAGGCGAAGGTCCATCTCGCACCGACAGCATGATGTTAGTCACCATGGATCCAGTCTCTCGCTCGGCAGGCATGCTCTCCATCCCACGGGATTTGTGGGTCAATATTCCTGGGTTTGGATACGGCAAGATCAACACAGCCTACTACCTTGGAGAATTATATGATCTGGCGGGTGGGGGTCCGGGTTTAGCAATTCAAACGGTGGAAGACCTGTTGGGAATTGACATCAATTATTATGCCCAGATCGATTTCGCGGCCTTCGAAAATTTTATCAATGAAATAGGTGGCATTGAGGTGGATGTGCCGTACGAGATCACGGTTGATCCCATTGGTCCCCACAACACCGTCACGCTTTCGCAAGGCCTCCAACACCTGGATGGACCGACTGCACTGGCCTATGCCCGTAATCGGGAGACATTTGGATCTGATTTTGATCGGGCTGACCGGCAACAGCAGGTGGTCATGGCTATTTTTGATCAGATCACTTCCTTGGGCGCGCTTCCCAAGTTGATTGCTAACTCACCCACGATCTATAATAACTTGAGAAATGGCATTCATACCAACTTGAACTTGAAAGATACCATCTCTCTGGCATGGACCGTCGCCCAATTACCCCGCGAAAATATCAATAAAGGCATCATCGGTCCCAATGAGGTGACGATTTCGGTCTCTCCTGATGGTATGGATATCCTTCTCCCGGATATGGATGCAGTTCGTGCAGTGCGTGATCAGGTCTTCGCTACCACTTCCGGAATCGCCCCTGCTGCTACGGCTTATGTTAGCAATCCAGAGGAATTACGCCAGGCTGAAAGTGCGACTGTGTCAGTTCTTAATGCTACTACCACTCCAGGACTGGCCTCTCAAACCACAGATTTTTTAAGTGGGCAAGGTATCAATGTAACCATCACCGGTAATGCTGAAGAACAATCAGATACCACCGTGATCATCGATTACACCGGTAAACCATACACAGTACAATACCTGGTCGAATTGCTGAATATTCAGCCGAACAGCATCTATAGCCGCTATGATCCCAATAGTCAAGTGGACATCGCCATTTTACTGGGAACAGATTGGGCTCAAAACAACACCATGCCATGATTCTCAAGATGAATAGCAAATTCCCAGCCTTGCTAAAAGCGGGCTTAATATCTTTATTTGTGGTTGCCGCGATTTTTGCGGCTTATCTTGCCTATGTAAAATCCTATGACTTTTTTCTCAAGTTCGACCTTGCACAAATTCCGGGCTTGGCCATTCAGTCCAATACTAACCCCATACCTGTCGGTGAGGGTACTCAACCTTCAACCATTAACCCCTATATATCCGCTGATCCCCCCCCGATTCCATGGGATGGTGCCAGCCGGGTCACCATCCTGATTATGGGGCTGGATTACCGCGATTGGGAAGCAGGTGAAGGTCCTCCTCGTACCGACACAATGATTTTATTGACTGTCGATCCACTAACCAAGACCGCCGGGATGCTGAATGTCCCACGTGATTTATGGGTGAGCATTCCTGGTTTTGAATATGGTCGCATTAATACAGCTTATCCATTGGGCATTGCGTTCAAGGTCCCTGGGGGAGGTCCTGCCTTGGCGATGCAAACGGTCGAATCTTTGGTGGGCGTGCCGATCGATTATTATGCCATTATCGACTTCTTTGCCTTTGAGCAGTTTATCGATGAACTGGGCGGGGTTTATGTGGATGTTCCAGCTGAGATTACGGTAGACCCAATCGGTGAGCACAATACCGTCACATTGCCTCCCGGGCGCCAACTGCTTGATGGGCCGACTTCCCTGGCGTATGCCCGTGCCCGCCATACCGAGGGTGGGGATTTTGATCGCGCCGCACGCCAGCAGCAGGTAATCCTTGCCATCAAGGACCGGATATTGGAGCTGGGCCCTGCCAAGCTGGCTACTCGTGCATCAGCACTTTATAACGAGCTGGCGGCCGGGATCCATACCGATTTATCATTGGATGATGCCTTGCGTCTCGGCTGGCTGGCATTGGATATCCCCATGTCCAGCGTTCAACGTGGTGCCATCGCCCCACCAAAAGCAGTTCTCTTCGCTAAGTCTCCCGATGGTACCCAGGATATACTCATCCCCGTCCCTGATCAAATTCGCTTGATCCGTGATCAGATATTCGCCTCTTCCAGCATGGCTAGCCCGATATTGAGCGGTGGCGATGAACGCCTCAATATGCAAGCGGAGGGCGCTTCCATCGTAGTGGCTAATGGCAGCTACTACGACGGGCTTGCCTCCTCTACGCAATCCTACTTGGTATCTCAAGGGGCTAAGGTGGTTGGCACTAAAAACAGTGATTACACTACCTATACCAAGCTCTTCGATTTTACCGGTAAACCTTATACGGACCGTTATCTGGTTAACCTGATGAAAATTACCCCCTACAGCATCTCCTTCCAATATGATCCAACTAGCCAGGTGGATGTGCTGGTTATCCTTGGAGATGATTGGGGGGGTGACAACCCCATACCATAATTGTCGTCCGCGTGAAGATTATCTCAGGGTATTTATCTGTGTTTATTTTATCTTTCGATACTGTGCAGCAGAGATCATCCACATTCCGTATGCAATCCCTGAACTGAGTGCGAACCCGAGAACGGTTGCTATCCAGGCGACCCAAGCCACGTTCGATTGGCTTGTGATCCAGGCTATCAAGCCGATAGGCACGGCTCCTATAAGAAGACCGAGTAATACCCCGCCAGCATCGATGTCAACTGCCTGACCCACCAACAAGTCAGTGCTTTTAGCTTGGCGTAAGATCACATATCCAACTGCCAGGGTAATACATAAACTAACTGTAGGGATCATTACGATAACTTTCAGGTCGGGAATATAACCAAACCAAGCACTAATCCCTGAAGCCAACCAGCTGGTGAAAATCACACCAGTAACAGGTCGCACGATTTCAAGCAATAACGCATCCCTGGCGTGGAAGGGTAATTGCCGGGTGATTGCCCATAGTTCAAGGTCATTGCGAAGTTGGCCCGTCCCACGTTGGCCAACGAATAAACTCCAGATGACAAATGCCCACAGGTGCACACCCTCGCCTAGTGGCAGCATCAGACCCAGACTTGCACAAAATATGCCCAGCCAGGCACCGATATGTCTAGGATTCACCACCCTTAGGGAAATTACCCAATCCTTCCAAAGCAATGACCATGCACCCGCCCAGCCTGGTAAGCGGCTCGCACGATGCCCTGACCCAAGTTGTTCACGTGGCTTCATCCGATGGTTGAGATGGAGATTTCCCGGCCGGCTGACTTGTTGCAAAATGGACCTGAAGCGTGATTCATGAGCTGCTCGACTGAGGTTCAATCTGGGACTGGACATATAGAGCATTAGTAATCCGAATAATGCGAAGGTTACTCCAACAATAAACCCAATGAGCCAATTTGCTTCACCAATCCCTGACATGATCACGAATTGTAAAGGCAAAAGGGACAACTTCAAACCTGAAGGGTAAACTAAAGCCAGTCCGATGAATATAGCTGCAAAGCCGATGGGAATTAGAGATAATGAAGGAATATCCCGGTCACCTTGTAAGCGTAGTACCCCAAGGGTATTGTCTAGGGATGTGAATGCCAGATGGATTGGGAGTACGATGCTGGTGACACGCAATCCGGACAACAAATAACCGGGGAGATGGCTCCACTGTATGTTTCCAGGCTCTATTAGTTGTATATTGGCAAAACAAAGTACTACGACCAGGGCTGCATATGGCAGGGCAAGTACCAGCCAATCACTCACCATCCAAATTATCGCAACCTGTCTGCGATCGACAGGAGTCTGGCAAATCAATCCTGCGTCGTCCTCGGTGAAAACAAATGGGCTTCGTTTTGCTGAAATGTATCCTCTTAAAATAAAATCTCCGAGCAGGATAACAGTAATGACCATGGAAGCTGTCGTCTCAGGTTGCGCACCCTTGAGGATGGACAGAATCCCTGCCCCGAAATTAGCCAGCAGTGTCAGGACAGCAAACCCCCACAAACTGAAGAATATTGCTACATAAAATAGATAGATGCTGTGACCCAATGATCGATCACGCGGATTGTACCCGACAATCGCTATCCAAAACCTCAATCGGCTCGCCAGCTGGCGCGAGCGTATCAACCAAATAGCATTCATCTAGCGAGTGTTCAGCTGGCCTTGTTCCATCCGCCAGATGACCCCATTTAGGACCTCTGCCAGACGTAAATCATGGCTGGTCAGCAGTATGGCGCACCCATCCTTAGCCATCATGATCAGCTTTTCGTGGAACAGAACCGCACTATCTGGATCTAGAGCAGAGGTTGGCTCGTCCATCAACAGCATTTTAAATGGCCTGATGAAGGCGATAAATATTCCCAGTTTTAGTCTCATGCCTCTTGAGAGGTTGTGAGGATATAGGTCACGACTTTCCCACATTCCAAATTCCTTTAGCATACCCTCCGCCCGCCCCTCCCAACCTTGCTCAACCCCAAATGCCAGGCTGATAAAGCGTAAATGTTCCCAGCTGGTTAATTCCCGATAAAAGCGTGGGACGTCTGGAACGAATGCTAGGCGCTGCTTGGCAGCTACCTCATCACGGTACAAATCATACCCCTCCACTCGGATATTCCCAGTGGTGGGTCGCATCAAGCCTGATAAACAATTCAGTAAGGTTGTCTTGCCTGCGCCATTCGGACCAGTCAGGATAACAATTTCGCCAGCATTAATTACAAAATCCAGCGGTTTGACTGCCTGGAATTCTCCGAATGATCGGCTTAAACCTTCGGCTTGAAGCAATGGCTGTACCATCAGGGTAGAATAAATGTCAACATCCAAGACCCCCAATACTGGCTTTGATCTGCAGACAAACATTCGGCCGCGGTGAGATCGTTTGCAGCCTGTCCTCCATTCGCCATAGTCAGGGAGTAAACCACTCCAGGTATCATGAGAAAATCAGCATACCCAACCCCCAGCTCAGGTTTTAAGCCTGTGAAAAAATGATCCTCCCCTCCTTCCCAGGTAACCACAATCCCTACCCCTGAAATGGGATGACCCTCTGCATCCTGGACCTGCACCTGGATCATGGGTTGTGGTTGGTCTGGATTGCACACCAGTGTAGTATCCTCCAACACGAATAGAGACCCGAGTGTGGGTACGGAGGTTACCTCAGAAAATGTTGGATTTGGTATGGTCGGACCAGGCGTATTCATAACGCTCTCTGAGTTAAGGCTGGTTTGGGGGACTAAAGTTGAGGCACCCGCTGGTTGTAAATCCGGCGGTGTAGGACTGGTCACCATGGTAGGTGAACCTTCTGCGCTTGACTGTCCTGGCAAGATGGACGAATCAATCGTTGTTTTCCCTTGAACAAGAGCCATGGTCAAAATACCCAACGCCTTTATCTCCCCTTCAGGTCGACCTTCGGTCATAGCACGTTGAGCTTGCAGAGCCAGACTTTGGGTTATGTCATTATCTTTTAGCTGTGTCAACCGATCTTTAGCTCGCACCAAATCACCACTATATAAATAAGCCGCGGCTACCAATACCCGATAATCATCTTTGTAATCTACCCTCAAGGCATAAGGTGGTGCGTCCACATATTTTACTGGACTGAGCACCCAAGAATAGACTAGCCCCAATCCTATACCGATGACCAACCCGGTTAACAGATACCAGGAGCCTCTTCGATCTTGTTTCATGGGGTAGGAATCTCCTGGTTTGGATTCCAGGTCCGCAAAGCCTCTCCTAAATCTTGTAATAGGGATAAGTCCTGTGATCTGAATTCATGCTGATGTGCATAGCTTAACGCATCAGCCACAATTTCTGTTGGCGCTGAACTACCCAGGAGTGCCAGCCTGCGCACCGATAATCCCAAATCATGATCTACCTGGTATGCTTCTGCCACCATCAGGACAAAATCAGTCTTGTAGTCCGCTCGCAGGCTACTCGGTGCTATATCGACATAAGCAACCGGATTGACGATCCAGCCATAAAAAAGACCTGCAGCAGCCCCAATGATCACTGCGAGCAAGAATTTTGTCCAGCGTGACATAGTCTCCTCAACCTTCCACCATTGATCTTACCGATCCATATAATGCTTGCTGTAAACGAAATTCTACCATTGCTGCTTGCTATTGACTGAAAAATCTTGTACAATGAAGAAACTTTATATCCTGATTGCACTTCCAACGACCAAAGGAGGGAAGTCGGCATGGATATTATCAAGGTTGCAGGGACTTCCCGTACCTCTGCTGTGGCAGGCGCTATTGCCGGGGTAATACGGGAAAACAAACGCGCAGAGGTTCAAGCAATCGGTGCAAGTGCCATCAACCAAGCGGTAAAAGCCATGGCGCTTGCTCGGGGTTACCTGGCCAATGACGGTTATGACATCATATTTATTCCAGAATTTGTAGACGTCCAGATCGAGGATAAGGTTCGCACAGCCATAAAGTTCACCGTGGAACCGCGTTAAGGAGCATCACCCGCCTCCAACGGCTTCTCTTAGTTGCTCAAAATTCCACATCCAAGCCATCCGGTTAATAAAATCCGCTAGTGACGTACTCTTTTCGCGTAGCAGGCGTACAGCTGCGCCTACCGGATCATCACCCGCAGGTCCACCAGGTTGGTCTGCGTAGGCACCATGAAAGGCAAAAAATGCCTGGTTAATTTTGCGGAAGTGATACCCATTCTCCCAAAAGAACTGCCTGCGTTGCTCCATGTAAGTCTCTGCCGCCTCGATTTTTCCTTCAGATAATAATCGATCTGTAGTCACGCGGGTGTGCCGCATCTCAGTCTGGTAATTGAAGATCGGGGGAGAAGAAGGCTCCATTTGGCTCTCGTTGGGAGTCACAGGAGGTGGAAGCGGAGGTAAAAATTCCGGATAGTAGCGCTCGACAATTGCTCTGCCCAACTCAGTCCCTGCAATTGAGGCGGCAGTCTCGTTCATGGTGCGTAGCTCGGGACTGTTTAAATAACTAAATCCCAGTGGATGGATCGTCAGGTAATTATGAATCCATTCATGGGCCACGACCTCTGCCAGTCGGTTGATATCTGTGGGTTCTTGAACCATCGTTGGATATAACCCGATCCCATCAATCCCCACCACCAGGGAAGAGACATTCAAAGATTTATCAACCCGGTCTTCTAATTTTTCTATCTGATCAATATTAATCTCCGGGGAGATGGAGATATTCTGGTCCTGGCGGATTACATCGCGTGGTGAGATGATCAAGGCATCAGGCGGGGGCGTGGTGCGGTATAAAACGGAAGGAATTGCCTGCCCTCCGAAGGTTAAGTCTGTTTCAGCTGCAATCGTACTCACCTGGTTCTGTAAGATCGTTTCCGCTAACGGTTCGAGCTGGGCTTGTTGATTTCGCAGCTCACGTAATTGCTCGAGTAAATCCGCTGCAACGGTTTCCGGATCACTGATAGTCGGATCAGAATAGATATCATTTAATTTTGCTTCTATCTGATGTATCTGCGAGACAACGTCCAGCTCTGATAAAACTGTTTTTGATTGCTCGCTATAGTCCAGGTAACCAGCCGTATGTAGTGCAAGCTGGCCAAGTTTTACCCCGAGTGCATCCAAAGTCCAGGATAGATAATCAAATTCTATTGGACGGGTAAAGGCACGCACGCGCTCGACAGGATCTGATTGTGAGACGACGCTCTGTCCTAACATCACGGGCATGAATAGCAGTATGAAGGTAATCCAATAAGCCTTCCTAAAGGACATGCGTGCCATAATAACTCCAGATGCGCAGGGTGTCAAATTAAACACATTCAGCGATTGTTTTGCTCCATGCTATAATCAACCTGATGAATTTCCTCATCACGGGAGCGGCAGGTTTTTTAGGATCAGCCCTGGCAAACAGGCTGGCATGGGAGGGGCACCAGGTGCGGGCACTGGACGACCTTTCGACTGGTGATCCCAACGCACTCCATCCCGAAGTTATGTTCACCCGTGGTGATGTTAATGATCGCCCCAAGCTTTGGACTCTGTTGCAGGAAGTTGACTGCGTTTATCATCTGGCTGCGCGGGTATCGGTGCCTGAGTCGGTCTTGTACCCACGCGAGTACAACGCAGTAAATGTTGGTGGGACGGTCAGCCTGATGGAAGCCATGCGGGATGTAGGTGTGCGCCGTGTGGTGTTGGTTTCATCAGGGGCAGTCTACGGAAACCAGGAAACCCAACCTCTGACAGAGGGCGCCCTGCCTAATCCACATTCTCCTTACGCGGTCTCTAAGTTAGCGGCTGAATTTTACGTCCGCACGATCGGTGACCTTTGGGGCATAGAGACGGTCAGCCTACGCGTGTTTAATGCATATGGACAAGGCCAACACTTGCCAGCCTCCCACCCACCTGTCATCCCGTTCATGTTAAAACAAGCCATGCGTAGCGGGACGATCATCGTGCATGGCGATGGGACCCAAACACGCGATTATGTGTATGTGGATGATGTCGTCAGTGCCATGGTGGCTGCCTCCACCGCACCTGGGTTGAATGACCTGGTGATCAATGTTGGCAGCGGTACCGAGGTATGTGTGGGCGACCTGGCAAGCCTGGTTATTCAGGTAACCGGGGGGAGAGCTGAGATCGTTTACAATCCGCGCACTGACCCTGGGGTTTCGCGCATGTGCGCTGACCTGACCCTGGCAAAAAGTAAGCTGGGTTACCAGCCACGCTTTTCACTCTCCGAGGGCTTGAAACTAACCCTGGATCGCGATCCGCGCTTTAGGAAAGACGCTACCCGGCCCCTTCAGCCACCCCCTCCAGAATCTTGACCTTGCTTTCTCCTGGCTCTTCCTGATGCTCGATCATTAGCCTGTCCCATATCGCCTCAAGAATTCATCAGCCAGCATCCAAATTTCAGTACGTTGCAGGTTAAAAAATTGCCTGCTGTTCATGCTGGCAGTATTGTAAGTCCACATCAACCACCAGGAGAACAAATTCTCCCAAAAAATACCAAACTTCCCCATGGATCGCTGGTAAGGGAGTACGGTAAACCCCAGCCGCTGCAACACTCGAATTCCGCCAATATGGTCTGAAAAGGAGAACAATACAGAAGCGCCATATAACGCCCGTGCTTGTTCATATTTTGGGTCTTTCCTCATCTCCTTAGCAATTTCCCTGAAAGAAAAAATCACCCTCCTTCGAAATTCTAACGCCCAATCCAGAGTAGCACCTTGCGCAGGGATTTTTGGCATGCGCTCATTCCATACATGAATCCCTAAAATGGGCTCCCCTTTCAAAATTCTCTCGTTACCAATTATTACCGAATGAGCTGCTTGTGTATATTGGATCCGCAGGATACAATCAGGTTCATCAGTGAAGATATAAACTCCAAGACTATTACTTAATAGCCTATCGATTAATCGAACCCCCCCACGCAACACTCCATCCATGCAGATCAGCGCCTCCCATCGCTCGTTTTCAGGTCGATGTCAAATCTCTTGTTGAATTATGGCATTATTTTTACTAATTGTCACGTCAATTCACGAGATAAACATCTTTATTCATTGTTCGGGTGCTTATCACCAAATCTTGCCTCTTTTATACCTATGCTATACTTATTGAGCCATCCCTGCCAGCTAATCCCAATTGGAGGTGGATCCCATGTTCGAACACCGCCGACAACCTTTGCTTGCGCCGCGTGAGTTCCTTATTCGCCAGCTAATGTTTCTGCTGGTGGCGATTGTGATCATTTTTGGCTCATTGGTCTTGGGTATGCTGGGCTATCATTTCCTCGAAAAACTTGCCTGGATCGATGCGTTGGTTAATGCCGCTATGCTGCTGGGAGGCATGGGCCCAGTAAACGAGCTGCATACCAACGCGGGTAAGCTCTTCGCCTCCTTTTATGCTCTTTATTCGGGCATCGTCTTCCTGGTGACGGTGGGTGTGATCCTGGCACCCTTGTACCACCGCTTCTTGCATCGCTTCCATTTGGAAATGGGAGATTCATAACGCATATCCATTCAGCAAAATCGTTTATTGGTGCCCATTATCACTTAACCCTGCCTCTATTTTATGCCTCTATTTTGGCTCTCATTGGCGTTCCTGGCTGGCATACTCCTGGCTGCCATGCTTTCCCTACCATTTTCAGTTTGGATCGTGATGGCAGCAATTTCACTTGTGCTGTTTATCCCACCTATCTATCGCACTTGGTCTCGACGGATCCCTGGGCGGATTTCTCATATCACCCAGCAGATGAAAATTCCCAGCGTGAGCTTATATCCATTAATATTTTTATTTATTGGGCTGGGAGCAATGCGTTTCATCTCCACCCGACCGGTCATCACTCCAGAGCTAATTGCATACTACAACGACCAACCTGTAGAATTTCAAGTGGAGGGAGTGGTAGCTGAGTCACCAGATCAGCGCGATACATATACCAATATACGCATGCGCGTGGAGCAGTTACATAATAAGGAGGAAAATTCCTTTAGCCCAGTCAGTGGGCTTATCCTTGTAAGAACATTCTCAACCGGTGAGTTCCAGTATGGCGATCGCATCCAGGTGCAAGGCCGCATCCAAACACCGGCTGAAAACGAAGACTTCTCATACCGTGACTATCTTGCTCACCAGGGAATATATAGCTTCATGGTGGCGGATAATATTGATCTGGTCGGACGTGGGAACGGCAACCCTCTGCTAACCGTCCTGTATGCATTCCAGCGACGAGCATTGAGTGTCATTTATCGTATCTTCCCTGACCCCGAAGCGTCACTCGTGGCGGGCATCATCCTGGGTGTTCAATCAGGTATCCCAGCTGAGGTGCAGGAAGCGTTTCGACTTACGGGAACCAGCCACATCATCGTCATATCTGGGTTCAATATTACGATTATCGCCCTCATGTTTACCTATTTATTCAGCCGTATATTGGGCAGATACAAGGGGGCAATTTTCACCACCATTGGAATAATTTTCTATACCCTGATGGTGGGAGCAAATCCTGCAGTGGTACGGGCTGCCATCCTCGGATTATTTACTCTGCTTGGTCACCTGATTGGCCGCCGGCAGTCTGGTCCTAATAGTCTGGCATTTGTGGCTGCCGCCATGGCAGGTTTTACACCCGATGCCTTATGGGATGTCAGCTTCCAACTATCTTTTGCCGCCACGCTCGGTATCATGCTGTATGCCGAACCCTTTACCCGCGGATTCACGTCTTTAGCCTCCCACTTTATACCCCGAGATAGGGCTGAACGTCTGGCAAGACCTGTCGGCGAATATTTCCTTATCACCCTGGCCGCTCAACTCACCACCCTCCCGCTAATAGTTTATTATTTCCAACGCATTTCCATAACTTCATTAATTGCCAACCCTCTCATCCTACCCGTTCAACCAGCAGTGATGACCCTGGGTGGGCTGGCAGCACTAACCGGGGTTATCTTCCAGCCCTTGGGCCAGCTCTTCGCCTGGATGGCCTGGCCATTCACAGCCTATACCATCCGGGTGGTGGAGAGCCTGGCTACGATCCCACATGGCTCCATTCCACTTGGGCAAGTCGCTCTCATAACCATCCTGGTCTTCTACGCATTCCTTTTCGCTTTCACCTTTGCCCGTTCACGCCTGGCATCCATAGCCAGGCGAATGACACCTGCGATTCCCCTCGCCCTGCTAGGCGTGGTGACGGTGATTTTATGGAAAGCTGCTATGTACGCCCCGGATGAACTGTTGCATGTAACCATCCTTGACGTCGGCACAGCGGATGGGGTGCTGATCCAATCGCCAGAAGGCCGTTCCATCCTGATCAATGGAGGTGCTAGTACGAACGAGCTTTCCGATGCTCTGGGCAGGCGTCTGCTACCCTTCAACCGCTCGCTGGATTGGCTGGTGATCGCTGATATCGATAACGAGGACCTGGCGGGTATCCCGGGTAACTTGGAGAGATTCTCCCCGACCAATGTGCTATGGGCGGGCAATACCTATGGCACGCGTGCGGCTACTGAGTTATGGTCTCAGATTATCTCTCAATCCATACCCACTACAATCATGCAACCTGGCCAAGCACTTGCCCTGGGCTCAGGAGCCACTTTGAATGTCCTCTCCATCGATGCCAAGGGTGCTGTTCTGCTCCTGGCATGGGGGAATTTCCGTATGCTACTGCCGATGGGTATGGATTTCAGTGTCCTGGAAAGCCTAATGCGAAATTCGGCTATGCGCAATATTTCGGCGTTGATTCTGGCCGAATCCGGCTATGCACCGCTCAACCCACAGGAATTGATCGCCTATCTCAACCCACAGGTGGCACTGCTCAGCGTGGCCGCGGGGGATAAAAGTGGGCTATCCTCTCCGGAGACGATAGAGGCCTTGAAAGGATATAACCTACTACGGACAGATCAGAATGGGTGGATTGAAATCGTGACAGATGGAACGCGAATGTGGGTGGAGGTGGAGAATAAATAATACATATAAATATGAGGTCGTCCATTTTCACATATAAGGTCGACCTCGCATTCTTTCCAATATGTAATTGATATCTAATTGGTTTCTCTTGATAAACTCAAGCAGGATTTTGAATAAAACCTATTTGCTGCATCAATTCAGCATTATCCAGCAGCATCCAATGATCGACTATCTTTCCTCCTGCAATTTGGTATGTGAGGAAGATTGATACATCAAACGACTTACCTGTTGGAGGGGCACCCATGAACGGGCCTTTATTCACGCCCATTACCCGACCACGTAAGGATATCAGATCACCCTCTCCAATCATCTCTTCGATTTTAAAAGAGTAGAGTGGGAAGGCTGACTCAGACGCGGCAATATGATCTTTCAACGGCTGCTCTGCTACGAACAGGTTCACGACTGACTCAGGCTTGGGTTTTCCGCTGATAGCTTCGATGTATCTACTGACGAATTCCTTATTTTCTAATACGCTCATGATATTTCTCCTTTGGCTTGAAACAAGGTATTGGACTCGAACTTATGAATATCATATAAGCTGTCTGTTAAAAAAATGTGAAATTGGCATATAATAAGATTAGATTTATACTATAAAGACAATTATTGGTTAATTATCAGGTATAGAAATGACCCGCCTGAACGTATATTTGTTAGATTCGTTCCGTGCCACCTTAGATGCGAAGCCAATAGCATTTGAATACGATAAA
>Ga0153916_10002614_pt1 | contig 13142 bp, 10 predicted proteins | sample Opewatmetagenome_FD_109642 | JGI IMG/M metagenome (GOLD analysis project Ga0153916, IMG submission 109642) | Freshwater wetland microbial communities from Ohio, USA - Open water 3 Core 3 Depth 4 metaG | ecosystem: Environmental > Aquatic > Freshwater > Wetlands | place: USA: Ohio, Lake Erie...
CTGTCTGAATTGCGAATATAGATATCTCCTACTTTCACAATGCATTTACCCTAACTATATTTTCGCATATGTCTGCCAGGAAATCAAACCGAAAGGAAGTGAAAGGAAGTGAACCTTTTAACCTTTAACCGGCCAATGGCCAGAGAGGATACACGATGAAGAAAATAAAGCCTAAAGTGATTCGCAAGGGAAATACTATTACCGTTTCTCACAAGGGGAAGGGGGTTTGTTTTTGGGATGGCTCATAGATCTGTTGGAGAGTGGTCTAAGAAGAAAGGAGGTAAATTGAATGGGTACTATTTATAAAAAGAAATGGAAGGATAAGAAAACCGATCAGGTCTATGAGAGCCATACGTGCCAGTAAGCCTATATCAAATAAAATGGGGTTAGGTTGAACTTCCTAACCCCTTGTTTTAATGGTGCCTAGGGCCGGACTTGAACCGGCACGGTGGTCTCCCACCGAGGGATTTTAAGTCGTAACCCGACCATCAGGCGATTTCCCATTATTTTTATACACATATAAATCAAGCACTTAGAGAAGTCAGGTTGGAGTTGCTTGGGTTATTTTGGATTATTTTCGGTTGCGACGGTTACACTTTGGTTACACACAATCATTGCCGTCACTCCCTAGGAGTCGTCTGGGATGCCCCTCTATTGAGTAAGCTTCTGGTCAAGGTATCTCTCTATCACAACGACAAAATTATCTCCGCACTAAGGTCTTCAATTATGGGAACCCCGGTATAATTTTTTTTGTTACAGTTAAAAAAGATTTGGCGGGTCCTCTTTGGCAATGATTTTTGGGGTTTTCGGGCAATGGGTATTTGAAGCTTCCACCTACCTATACGTAACAAAATCGATTGACCGGTAGGACGGCTAAGGGTCATTATCTATTCTGCTTTTTCTTGAAAAAGAAAAGGAGGAGAAATGACCAAGGTAGAGCCGATTCCCAATAAGTCAGTCGAAGCTGAAAAGGAAGAACTACGTGAAAAGCCTCTTTCACCAACCCCAATCGACCGCATCCTCCAGAAGCTCTCTTGCATGGAGCTTCCTGGCAAGGAACACTTCGAGCGCTACATGCGCCGCAAGTGGCGTCTGAACCACAAGCCCAGGACCCTTGCCAGTTCCTTTACGTCAGTCATGCTCTTCTTGGACTTTTGTGGAAAGTCAGGCAAGAGCGATAATCATTACTTCTGATCCCTGTCACCCGATAACCGTTGAATCGTCACAGCTGTGAGCAGTGTTCTTGTAATGAGGCTGCTCACCTCAATGCTTTCCCGGTCACTGTAAAGATCATGGCACACAGGTCCGATCCCGTCGAGTGTAGCAACTCCAAGGGCGGCAGTGAAGCATCCATCCGACCCTCCTGGTTTGGACCCAGGCCGGATTTCTATACCGATTTCCCGACCGATTTCTTTAACAAGGTTCAGGAGACGTTCCGTATTCATGTTCATCTGCATCGGAGGCCTCGTAATGCCCCCCTCTATTTCGACCTGGACCCCTGGGAGAAAAGGGGTTCCGGCAGTCTGGCGTATTCGTTGTTCGACGGGTCCCATTTGAACCAAATCGCGCATGCGGACATCGATGTCAGCGTTCGCTCCCGGAGCGGTCATCTGCCGTGATATCCCGCCCCTGACGAGATTCACGGATACCTTTATTCCGTTTAGAGGATCGCTCAAACCCTCGAGGGCCAATATCTTCAATGCCAGTTCACGGCAGGCATTGACGCCGACTGCTTTCGTATCCATCACATGCGCCGCTTTTCCAAAAATCTTTAGATAGAAGGCGCCTACTCCCCAACGTTCAACGACGATCCCATGAGGGTCCAATGAGGACTCCATGACGAGTACCCACTCCGAACGTTTTGCCTCCTGCTCGATATAGGGGCGCCCCCGGACACTTCCGAGTTCCTCATCGCCGGTCAGAAAGACCGAAATGGGGGGAGTCTCCAAACCCAGGTCTTTTAAGGCTCTGAGAGCATAAATCACCTGGACAATTCCGGCTTTCATGTCTCCTACGCCGGCTCCATAGATAAGATCATCGACCCGGCGGAAAGGAAGATTTGCCACCGTTCCGGAAGGCCAGACCGTATCCAGATGAGCAGACAGAAAGAGTCGTTTTGTTCCCTTTGCGGCGCGCTCCGCCCACACATGATTCCCGCAATTTATTTCCGAGATGACTTCAACTTGAAAGGACAAGTTCCGGAGCTCTTGTGACAGAATCCGAGCACAGGCATCGATTCCTTCTTTGCAGTAGCTGCCGCTATCGATATTGACAATGGACTCCAACAACCGAAGCATCTCGTTCTTTTTCGTTTCTAGATAGTTGCGGATTTGTTCCATCTTCGGCCCCCTTCGCAATTTGAAAAATGACTGCTGCCCGAGTTCTCCTTTAGGGAAGTGCCAAGGCGCGAGCTGGCGAGGGTTTGAATATTCCTAACTTACCGTCAACTCGACTTGAATTGACCGCTTTGAAGAAAAAGCTTGATGAAGTTTTAGATGGGTGATTCATTTTTGTAGAAGGCAGCCGAATCCTTGTGGGCGGGAGAGGCCGAGCATCTTGAAGGTCAGCCAGATCGTCGCCTGAACGCTGCTGACTACAGGTTTCCCAAGGTCTTTCTCCAGCACGTCGATGATCTCCAGAGTTCTCCAGTTGGTACAGCTGATTAAAATGCATTCGGAAGAACCGGTATGGACTTGTTTTGCCGCAACGTATGCACTCTCGGGAGTCAATTGCCCCTTCTGCAGATTGGGAATGATTCCCAATCCGCTCATGTTGACGACCTTGAGGCCTTTTAAAGAATGTTCGAAAAATTCCTTTTCTCTCCTATTAATCTCATCGATGTAAGGGGTGGCCATAGCAATCTTTTTGACTTTCAGTGTTTTGAATGCCTCAACGATTGCCGTAGAGGTCGTGACGAGCGGCAAGCCAATTTGCTGCTTGATTCTTTCCGCGAGCAGGGTGTCATACCCTTTTCCTTTGATGAAGCTTCCAACCGTGCAAGCCCAAACAAGGATGTCAGGGCCGACACCGGAGGCCAGCCTTGCACCTTCCAGAAGTCCATCCCCCATTCGGATGATGGAGTCGATCCTGTCTTCCGGTGACTTATCCTCCGGAAGAAAGACTCTGGAGGTATGGACGGATACGCCCGGAGGAAGCAGCTTATGAAACTCCATCTCGCAGGTGGTATTCGTGGATGGAACGATCAACCCGATTCTTTTGCGCCAACCGTACATAAAGACCTGGCTGGAGTGAAAAGGCCTTCCATCGGAGGGCCTTTTCACTCCGGATTAATTGTATCCCTAGACGAACGATGCACCCGGTCCTTTCTGATACCCTCCTGAATCTTAATTAATTCCCAGGTGAGCGGCCGGATTTGTCTTGAAAATCTTCGTCACCTCTTCCTTGGTGATCCCATAAGACAGAAGGACTCGGATCATCCACTTCATACCTTCGATATGCGTCGGATTTTGGATCTGGCCGGACGAAGATCCCAGAACCATATAATCACTCAGCTCCCTTATTATCTTGAAAACTGAGCGTATCCCCTCGATGAACCGGGCATTAACAGAAGCAATTCCCGTTAGACCGATCTTAACGCCTTCTTGTGTCAACTCTTTCATTTCTGCTAAGGTATGTTTCGTATGCATTAACGTAGGGTGGATCAGTTCCATTCTCTTTACACCAGTCCTTTTCGCCTCCTCCATCAGCGGGGCTGTTTCCCTATACGGATAAAACCCTGATGCCAACACCAAATTATTGTCAGCGATCACATGTAAGATTTCTTTCATTTGGTGAACGACTTGTCCTTTTTCCGAAAGATACTTAATCCCGGTATGTTTTTTTCTATTTAGGATGTTGGATTGATGATAATGGGAGTCAGTTGTGGGCATCCAGACATATTTGAAGCCAGGAAATCCCAAACATCTGATCACCGCTTCCGGATTGAGGCCACCCACAGAATTATTTAAAGTGATTCCTCCAAATACTTGTACGGGGTTCAATTGATTGGCTTCCGCCCAGTTGTCCGCTGCCTTCTGAAGGAGAGCAATTTTGGAGGCTGATGGGTGGTACCAGTTTTTGATTACCACCGCCTTCATCTTCGCTCTGGTGCAGTCGATCGCGATATCGTCCTCAAGTTCTCTTCTTTCAAAAGGTTCGGATCCCCCATGGACGTGGGTGTCGATAGAACCCTCCATTAATTCATCAACAACTTCATCTGAGATTCCGGTGCCAATCGCATATAGGCCTTCTTCGACCTGGAACATCTCCAACTGTTGTTTAAGGAGGTGTCTCTTCACTCCTGGATCCAAGTTCGTTAGATCAATTTCGACCAGTTCTGTAAGTTGGTCCAGCCTTTCCGAAGGGACATCCGTTTTGACCAATTCTTCAAGTGCTTGTTTCATCATATTTACCTTTTCACAGTTGAATGAAAAAACCAGAGGAATCTGAAATCTACCGTCTCACGTCAACTTCTCCAGTCGATGGCTCCCGCCGGGCAGACAATTTCACAATTCCCGCAGCCTGTACAATTCTTGGCATCGACCGAAAACGCCTCTGTCGATCTCTCCATGGCACCAAACCAGCATGTTTCGAAGCATTTTCCGCATTCGATGCACTTTTCTCTATCAACCCAAGCTTTTCGCGGATGCATCGCATACTCGGGCAACTTCGCGAGTTCTTCGTATGAGAGTATACCCTGTGACGCAATGCCTACGATCTCACGGATGCTTCCATAACCTTTCCGTTTAAGAAAGTCGTTCAAACCTTTAGCTGCATCTGTGAGGACTGTGTAGCCCTTACACATTACGGCTGAACAAAACTGAGTGGCGCAGCTTCCTGCCATGAGAAAGGCCACCACATCTTTCCAGTCAAATGCCCCCGAAGAGCCAAATATCGGAACCTTAGGCAACGCCTGATGGATTTTTCCGACCCAACGCAACGAAAGAGGCAGCATCCACGGTCCGCCAACGCTTGCGTAACTTTGAAGGAAAGGTTTTTCTGTTTCAATGTCAATCATGAGACCCATAAAACGGTTATGGCACGTGACACCCACCGCGCCACATTTCTCGATTGACCACCGCGTCATACTGACAAGATCCGCATAGGCCATCGGGGACAACTTTACAATGACAGGAATAGAAACGACTTCAGTTATCGGTTTCACTTTACTTACAAGATCGTTCATGGTGCGGGCCGTCAGTAATTTATCAGTTCCCCATTCATCTCCTCTGAAATCATCAAAGTGAGGACAGCCTGCGTCCACCTCTATCATTTTCAAACCAATTTGTTCCATTTTCCGGGCAATACGGCGTTCGTCTTCAATCGCCATAGTTGTAAGGCTGCCGATCACGTGGGTATCGTGTTGAATTGCATATTTTTCACTTTTTTCCAAGTCTGCAATCCATTTGTCCTCATCGTCCGGGAACCCGGGTCGAATAGCGCGATAATACAATGTAAAAAATCTTGGGATCTTGCCCTTTCGCACAAGTTCACGGTTGTCATCAAACACCTGAATTCTTTTCCCCTGATAAGCCCCCCGGATTTCTGGGGGAGGGATATTCAGCGATTTTGCAACGATGCCTCCTGCACCCGCATCAATCCCACGCTTCATCCGTTCGAAACCCCACGTTGGTTCTCCAGAGGATAACCACACAGGGTTTTTGAATTGTACTCCTGCGATTTCCACACTCAAGTCAACCATTTCAAATTCCTCCTTTGTTCTGATCTAACAAAAAGAGAGCCAAACAACAGTCTATTCACCCAATTAAGGGAGTCCGTAATTGATCATAAATATTCTTCAAATCTGTAAGCCAACCGTTCAAATCAAACGAGCCATTCGGTACCCCTCCCAAATCGCATCCATCACCTTACGGGGTTCGACGCAATCACCGATGGCATAGGTCTCTGAGATTGTGTCTTTTAAATCCTCTCGCAATTTTATGTTGGACTTAAAGCCAGTAGCGATCACAACCATATCAGCTTCTATAAGGCTCTCTCCGGAATTTGAATGCGATACCTCGACACCTCGATCAGTTACTTTAAGCACCGAGGTCTTGGTAAATATGTCGACATCCTTAAGGTGATCCAACAGATACATACGTCCAGTCGCATGAATGTTCCGAAGCACATCGTCTAAGATTTCGACAATAGTTACTTTCACTCCTTTCTGTTTCAGATAGAGTGCCGCTTCAAACCCGACAAGCCCACCGCCTATAATAACCGCAGAGCCCTTCGGACTCTTATGGGGCAGATCGGAAACTGTGATTACTTTTTCAATCGACATTCCCGGAATTGATGGGACATTGGGGATAGATCCTGTGGCAATAATGAGCACCTGTGGTTTCAATTCCTTGACGAGTTCCGGTGTCGCCTTCTTCCCAAACTCAACAGTTATGTTAAGTTTTTGGATTTGGGTGACAAGATAATCTTTGAATCTTCGATAATCCTGTTTAAAGGCAAATATCGAGGCAGGAATTAGGTTTCCTCCGAGGGCCTTTTCTTTTTCCCATAAAACCACTCTGTGCCCTCGCGAAGCTGCTACTCGAGCTGCTTCCATACCGCCCGGGCCACCTCCAACGACAAGGACCAACTTCTTAACAGTAGCCGGGGTTATGGACAAACCATGTTCGATTCCCGTTGCCGGATTGACACTACAGCTGATATACTTTTGTTGGACCGATCTGCCCAGACAACCTTCATTGTCTCCTATACATGGGCAGATATCTTCGATTTGTCCATGCCTCACTTTATTCGGCCATTCAGGGTCAGCTAGTAGTGGCCGGCCTAAGGCAATAAAATCAGCTTTGCCTTCAACTAATACTTTTTCCGCTAACTCCGGATATCCCAACCTCCCCACTGCAATAACCGGGACGTTGACAACCTTCTTTACTCGTTCGGCTAGATCTACCATACAACCAGGCGGCTGATAAGCAGGAGGAAAAGTCCAATACTGAGTTTCATAACAACCCGCATCGATGGTAAACGCATTTACTCCCATCTCTTCCAATTTCCGTGCAATCGTAACGCCCTCTTCAATTTGCCGGCCCCCATTCAGGTAGTGAGTTAACCCAAATTTGTAAATGACAGGGAAGTCATTTCCGGCTGCTACCTTCACAGCTCGGATGACTTCCATAGGAAACCTTAGTCGATTCTCAAGACCTCCGCCATATCGATCTGCTCGTTTATTCCAAAGTGCTGTGACGAATTCATCAGCAAGATATCCGGCGTGGAAGTTTAACTCAATAGCGTCCGCCCCGGAGTCTCTTACCGTTTCGGCACCAACTTGGAAGGCGCTAATCAGTCGTTGGATTTCCTCCAGGCTAAGTTCTCTTGTCATGACATCAGGATTAAAGAAGCAGGAGAGAGCGGAGGGAGACACTGCCACACCAGCCTTTGAAACCTTCTTGGTCGCTATGCGGCCGCGCCCAGCCTGCAATTGAACGGCAAGCTTCGTTCCATAATCGTGTAAAGCATCCGCCAATTCACTGAGCCAAGCTACATGGATGCCACCATCCATAAAAAGGACGCGATGTGCATTTGGAGCATAGTCGAATTCACGGCTTACTCGACTGGCACCTGTAACGATGAGCCCAACACCCCCCTTCGCTCTTGCGATATAGTAGTCGATTCCCCTCTGCGAGAGAGTACCATCAACATTTATATTTCCTGAGGTATTCATGGAAGCCATAATGATTCGGTTCTTAAGGTAAAGACGTCCTATTCTTCCCGGCTCAAACAACTTCATATTCTCTCCTTATGCATTCCTTCAGAGATGGCTGTTGCACCTCTGCTATTTCTTCCCCGCAAGTCCTATATCTGAGATAAGCTTCCCCACTTTGCTGTCCCAAGACTTGAGCCACTCTGTAAGTTCCGGGCCTGATTGGTACGACAAGTTAAATTGGATTTTTGCAAATTTCTCAATCAACTCTGGGTCGGTAAGTGCTTTTTTAGAAGCTTCGGACAACTTGGCATAAACATCCTTGGAGAGACCCTTGGGAGTATGGATGCCTTCCCAAGCGGGATCAATGAAGTCGAAGCCTTGTTCTCTAAAGGTCGGGACGTTTTGATAAAGGGGGTTTCTTTTATCATCTGCCACTCCCAAGACCCGCAACTTCCCTTCTTCGATCATGGGGCGAAAAGCTGCCATGAGGCCAAAAGCCATATCTACCTCTCCAGCTGCAACTCCCACCACGGATGGCCCTTCCCCTTTATAGGGAACTTCCGTCAGGTTTATCCCAAGTTGGGCCGCAAATTTTTCTGCAGCAAGGTGGGTCGAATTTCCCGTTCCGCTGTTGCCGTGCCTTAACTTCCCTGGATTCTTTTTCGCGAAATTGACCAATTCGCCAACGTTTTTAAAGGGAGATTTTTCATTCACAACCAAAATCACCGGTGTCCAATAAACTCGCGCAATCCAGGTATAGTCCCAAATGCTGACCCCTGGTTTGATATATGAACCGACCAGCAATCCTTGGCCACCGTATGAAATCGTATAGCCGTCTGGCTTCGCATCTCGCACATGCATATACCCTACCATGCCTGCCCCACCCACTTTATTGTTTACCACAACAGGAACTCCTAAATATTTTTGGAGATAGGGAGCGACCATTCTCGAACCGATATCTGTCCTTCCGCCAGCGGGCCAAGGAATCACACATTCTATGGGTTTGTTTGGATAATCTGCACTCAATGCTGCTCCAAGGGGCCACACACTCAAACCAATTCCTAGCATGACGAAAAGAAACCGTTTGTGATTTGTAAATGCCATCTTAGTTCTCCTTTCTACGTTTTTTAAGTTGCTACGATCGTCCTGCAGAGTCATCCATACGTAAATCACAGCTTTGAGGAAACGGTATTTTTAGCTCTTAGCAGGGAAAACAAGGAAGAGAGCAATAAAATAGCGGCAGCAATGATGAAGATGGCTGCAATAGGCCTTTCGATGAAAACAAGAAAGGATCCACCGGAGACAATCAATGATCGCCTAAAGTTATCTTCGAACATTGAGCCGAGCACGAACGCAAGAATCAAAGGCGTTGGTTCGTAGACAAATTTTTTCATAAGGTATCCAATAATTCCAAAGAAAATCATCACGCCGATATCGAAGACTGAATTCGTCAGGCTATAGGTCCCAAGCAAGCAGAAGATGAAGATAAAAGGGAAGAGATAGGCATATGGAACTTTTAGCACTTGAATCCACAATCCTATGAGGGGTAAATTTAGAAGCAATAGCATTATATTTCCTATGTACATGCTGGCAATGACACTCCAGAAAATATCCGGGTTATTCTTAATGAGAAGGGGACCGGGAAGAACTTCGTGAATCATAAGTGAAGCTAAAAGCAAGGCCATAACGGCGTTGGTTGGTATCCCAAGAGACAAAAGGGGAACGAAGGAAGCTTGGGCGGATGCATTGTTAGCGGATTCAGGCCCTGCAACCCCTTCAATAATTCCTGTGCCGAATTTCTCGGGGTGTTTCGAAATACGTTTCTCTGCTGCATAAGACATAATAGAAGCAATAATGGCATTTCCTCCGGGCAATATCCCAATAAAAAAACCGATGATTGTCCCCCGAAGAATTGGCCCTTTTGAATCAATCCAATCCTTCAGAGTTGGGAAAAGACCTTTGACCTTTTCTTTAAGAATACTTCGAAACTCCTCTTCCTCCAAATTCGAAAAGATCTCTGAAATCCCGAAAAGACCCATGATCAAAGGGATTAGTCCTACTCCATCCACTAGGTAAACTGATCCGAAGGTAAATCTATCAATAGCGGCAATAGGATCAGTTCCTATCATTCCAATCAATAATCCGAGTGTTGCCATCATAAAGGCCTTTATTTTGGATTCAGAGGTCAAATAGCTTGTGAGAGTCAATCCAAAAACAATAAGGGCGACATACTCAGGTGAGCTAAATTTCAGCGCTAATCCGGCCAGAAAAGGTGCGGAAAACATGATTCCGACTACGCTCAACGAACCAGCTATAAATGAACCGATCGCTGCCATTCCCAGGGCGGGTCCGGCCCGTCCCTTTCTTGCCATCTGATAGCCATCCAGGCACGTGATGACAGATGCCGCCTCGCCCGGAATATTGACAAGGATCGAAGTGGTGGAACCCCCATACATCGCCCCATAGTAAATTCCGCCTAACATAATGATGGCTGTTGAAGGAGGAAGATAGAATGTGATGGGCAGGAGCAGCGCAAGTGTTCCACCTGGACCTATCCCCGGCAAAACACCGATCAGGGTTCCCACAAAAGCACCTAGAAAACAGAACAAGAGATTTACGGGTTGGATGACAACGCCAAGACCGTATAAAACTCCATCTAACGGGCTCAGATGTGTTTACCCCGCATTCCTAAAATTCTGAATGACCCAGTCAATGAATAGCCCCTTTGGCAGAGGTACTCCCATTGCCACGTCAAACAGAAGGTAACTTATCAGAGATGTAATAGCTGCTGTGCCTATTGAAATCCACGATTTCCTTTTGCCGATAAACCGAAATAAGTAAAAGGAGAAAAGGAAAGTTGTTAAGAGATAACCTAAATAGTTTAAGCCAACTAAATAGCCAACCAGGGAAAAGAGGGAATATAAAACCCTTCGCCAACTTCCATCGGTTTTCCAAAAAGCAGTTTTTTCTGAAGGCCCAATTTTTGCAAGAATGGTCGTAAAAAATAACCCGATCGAGAGAAGAGAAAAAACCCCTCCGAAGATGAAAGGCAAAAAACCCGGGCCTGGGGCATACAAATTGCCAAAGCGATACTTTAGCCCTCCCAAAATGAACCCCAGGCCCACCAGAAAGCAAACAAAACTACTGTATAGATCATATTTTCTCATCTCTGATATGCGTATACTCACTGAATTCCCAGGTGAGCGGCCGGATTTGTCTTGAAAATCTTCGTCACCTCTTCCTTGGTGACCCCATAAGACAGAAGGACTCGGATCATCCACTTCATGCTCTCGATGTGAGTCGGGTTTTGAATCTGACCGGAGTCCGAACACCAGACCATATATTGATTCAATTCCTTGACCACCCTGAAGAGCCACCGCACACCTTCAACAAAACGAACATTTACGGAAGCAATGCCCATGAGTCCCAGCTTTACACCCTCTTTTCCCATTGTCCTCATCTCTTCCAGGGTGTGTTTGCTGTGGATGAGCGTCGGATGAACAATTTCCATCCTCTTGACGCCCAATTTTTTGGCCTCTTCCATCAGAATAGAAGTCTCTTTGCATGGGTAATGGCCTGATGCTAGGATCAAATCATTGTCAGCAATGATGCGCAGGATCTCTCTGAGCGGCTCCACAACTTTCCCGTTGTCGGTCAGCATCTTTATCCCTTTGTCTTTCCGATTGAAGACGACCAACTGATGATAATAAGCGTCGGACATCGGCATCCACACATATTTAAAGCGGGGGAAACCCAGGCATCGGATGACCGCCTCCGGGTTAAGGCCGCCTACGGAGCTGTTGAGCGTGACCCCTCCGAATACCTGAACGGGTCTCATTTGATGCTCTTCCGCCCATTTGTCCACCATCTTCTGAACGAGCCTGTTTCTTGAAGCAGAGGGGGTATACCATGTCTTTATGACGATGGCCTTCATTTTGGCTTTGGTCGCATCAATGGCGATCTCGTCTTCTAGCTGCCGCCTTTCAAAAGGATCCGACCCTCCATGGGCATGTGTGTCGATGGCATCCACCATCAATTCTTCGATTAGGTCATCCGTGATCTGTGTTCCGGCGGCATAGCGGCCGTACTCAATGTTGAACATCTCCACCTGCTGCTTGAGAAGATGCCTTTTCACTGCTGGGCTTATATCGGGTAAATCCAGCTCAACGATCTCCATCAACTGCTCTACCCTTGCCGGGTCGGCATCCACTCTTAACAGCTCCAATAGATCAAACTCCTTCTTTGCCATATTTTGTATCTCCTTTCTATGATTTATGGTTCACTTTGGTTGGATCACCTGAAGACTCCCGTGAGGACAGACCTGGACGCAGGCAGGTTTTCCCTCACAAAGATCGCACTTCACGGCGTAACCGCGCTCAATATTAAGAAAAATAGCCCCGTAGGGACAGTGATCCATGCAAATCCCGCAGCCGATGCACAAGGTCGGATTGATCCCCACGACGCTGCCCTGCCTCAGGGTAATTGCCCCTGTGGGGCAACTCTCCGCACAGAACGCTCCGGGACACTGCGAGCAGATAAATTGATCGACAGTCGCATGAACACCGAGCCTGCGGCCGAATCCATCCTCCAGGTTTTCCATCTTGGAAAGCCAGCATGCTTCCGTGCACTCTTTGGACTCGCAGCTCCTGCAGAGATCCTCTCTGAACGAAATCTGAATGCCCCTTTCCCTCCTGAATTTTCTCCGGGGCGCTTTCAGGACGTACGATCCTTCCATGACCTTCGAATAATGGTCAGGAGGTGAGAAGACCTTCTTCCCGAAATCGACGACCAGATCCCGGATCACAGGATAACCATAGGCGGGCTCGAGCGTCGTTTCCTTCTGCAAGGGGGTGGCGCAGGCACGCCGCATTCTTCCATTGATCGTCATCACGCAACTGGCGCATTGTCCTCGATTACAACAGTAGCGCCTGAAGGCCGGAGGATCTTCATGAGTATCTGCAAGTTCAAAAAGGGCTTTCAGGACACTCAAATCTTTTTTAAAGTCCACCTCATAATCCTTGTAAACCGGACCATCCATACCCGGATGGTATCTAAAGATCTTCAATTTAGCCGTATCCATCATTTTCCTCCTACACTAAGAAATGACCCTTCGCGGACTCGTTGTTATAAGCATTCTGTTTCCGTCCTTCCGAATGAGGGTATGTTTTTGCCAGTTCTTATCGTCTTTCTCAGGATAATCGGTCCGATTCTGGCAGCCTCTCGTCTCTTTTCGAAAGAGAGCTCCTCTGGAGATCATCTCGCCTACGGTGACCATATTTTCGATCTCCAGGATCTGAATCCAGTCATAGTTATACATGCGTGTTCTGTCAACCGGGGAAACTCGGGATAACTGGTCCTTGATCTCTTCAAGAATACGGATGCCCTTCGTCAACCCCGATTCATCCCGGCCAAATCCTGCGTAGGTGAACATGGTTTCTTCGATCTTCTTCCGGATCGGCGCGGATCTCAGCATGCCCTTGTC
>Ga0153916_10002615_pt1 | contig 13141 bp, 12 predicted proteins | sample Opewatmetagenome_FD_109642 | JGI IMG/M metagenome (GOLD analysis project Ga0153916, IMG submission 109642) | Freshwater wetland microbial communities from Ohio, USA - Open water 3 Core 3 Depth 4 metaG | ecosystem: Environmental > Aquatic > Freshwater > Wetlands | place: USA: Ohio, Lake Erie...
CTTGGTGCGCAGGTCGTTGACCACGAAGCGGTTGTGAACAACCTCGTGCCGCACGTAAATAGGCGCACCAAACAACTCCAGCGCGCGTTCGACGATTTCAATCGCGCGATCAACACCGGCACAAAAACCACGGGGGTTGGCTAAGTAAATCTGCATGGGCACATCATACCCTGATCGATATCGACACTCACAATTCGCGAGTTCGCCGGGCTCCGAGGTTCAAGGCGTCGATGGCCAATATCACGGCGCCTATTGTTATGGCGGAATCGGCAATATTAAACGCGGGCCAGTGCCAATCACGATAATACACATCAATAAAATCAATTACATACCCGTGGACAAGCCGGTCAATCAAATTACCCGCCGCGCCGCCAAGAATGAGCATCAGTCCTGAAACCAAAAGAAGATCTTTTTTCTCCAGGCGCCACACAATCCACGAAATGACGACGCAGGCGATCAAGGCAACCACGATGAAAAATATATTCTGCCAACCACTCGCCTGACTAAGCATCCCGAAGGCGGCGCCGGTGTTGTGCACCAATGCAAGATTCAGAAATGGAACCAGCTCCAATTCCCCGTGATGCAAGAGATAATCCGCGGCGGCATACTTCGTCAGCTGGTCCAGAGCGATCACAACAAGCGCGATCCACAGGTAGCGCCACATCATGCATAGCTCCGTGTTTCGCCGGTACCGGAGATGTTCTGCACGCAGCGGGCACAGAGTTGCGGATGTTCTTTATTCACCCCCACCTCCTCGCGATGATGCCAGCAACGAATGCACTTGGTATAGGACGAAGGTGCGACCTGCACATACAAACCCTTGATCTCCGTTTCGACCGCTTCCGGAATTTTTTCCTCCATGGGGTGAACGCGCGCATAAGAAGTAATCAACACAAACCGCAGTTCGTCGCCCAAACGGCGCAGGCGATCGGACCACGAGGGGTCGCAATACAGATCCACTTCGGCGTCGAGGCCGGACCCGATACCACCGGCGACGCGCAGTTTCTCGAGTTCACGCGCCACCGCGACACGCGCGCCGATGATGTCGGCCCAGAATGTCTGATCCAGTTCGCCTACGGGCGGCGCCGGCAACTCGTGCCACGTCTGCAGGAACACCGACTCGCCGCGTTGCCCCGGCATGTAACGCCAGATCTCCTCGGCGGTGAAGGACAACACCGGAGCGAGCCAGCGTACCAGCGCCTCGAGAATATGAAACATCGCCGTCTGCGCCGACAGCCGGCCGCGGCTGGCTGTCGGCATGGTATACATCCGGTCCTTGAGGATATCGAGATAGAACCCTCCCATGTCCACCACGCAGAACTGGTGCAGCTTCTGATAGATCAGGTGAAACTGGAACTGCTCATAGGCTTCGAGCACTTCCCGTTGCAGGTCGTGCGCCCGCCGCAACGCCCACTGATCGAGCGCGAGCATGTCCTTGGCCGGCAGTGCATCGTCGGCGTCAAAACCCGACAGGTTCGCGAGAAAATAGCGCGCCGTGTTGCGGATGCGCCGGTACGAATCCGCCATGCGCGTGAGGATTTCATCGGAAATTCCCATCTCGGCGCGATAATCGGTCGCCGCGACCCACAGGCGCAATACGTCCGCGCCCATGACCTTGATCACCTTCTGCGGCACCACCACATTGCCGAGCGACTTCGACATCTTGCGGCCCTTTCCATCGACGGTGAATCCATGCGTGAGAACGCCCTGGTACGGCGCCTGCCCGTGCATTGCCACCGAGGTCAGGAGCGAGGACTGGAACCAGCCACGGTGCTGGTCGGAACCCTCAAGATACAGATCGGCCGGCAACTGCAATTCCGGGCGGCGCTCGAGCACACAGAAGTGCGTCACACCCGAATCGAACCACACGTCCAGAGTATCGTTGACCTTGTTGTAATCGGCCGCTTGGGCTGAAAGCAATTCTTCCGGCTCGAGATCGAACCAGGCATCGATACCGCGCGCTTCGACCCTTTTCGCGACTTCCTCGATCAGGCGTTCGGTTTCCGGATGCGCCTCGCCGGTCTGCTTGTGCACGAAAAGCGGAATCGGCACGCCCCAGGCGCGTTGGCGCGAAATGCACCAATCCGGGCGGTTTTCCACCATCCCCTGGATGCGTGCCGCGCCCCAGTCGGGGAGCCATTTGGTGTTGGTGATCGCGCGCAGGGCCGGCTCGCGCAAGCGTTCCATGCTGATGAACCACTGCGAGGTGGCGCGGAAAATGATCGGTGTCTTGTGACGCCAGCAATGCGGATAACTGTGATTCAAGGCCTCGGCGTGCAGCAGTGCACCGCGGGCCTTGAGTACCTCTATCACGTGATCGTTGGCCTTGAACACATGCTCGCCGGCGAACAGTTCCGTGCCCGGCAAAAATTTGCCGTCCTCCCCGACGGGGTTATCCACCGGCAGTCCGTAACGTTCGCCGACCACGTAGTCTTCCAAACCGTGTCCGGGCGCCGTATGCACCGCGCCGGTACCGGCGTCGGTCGTCACATGTTCGCCGAGGATGATCGGCACCTCGCGCGGGTAGAACGGATGCTTGAGCTTGATGCCTTCAAGATCCTTGCCGCGACAGTTGGCGACAACGCGGTAGTCATCGATACCGTAACGCCCCATGGAATCCTTGACGAGCGGATCGGCAATCAGCAAGCGCTCATGTCCGCGCGGACCGTTGCATTGCAGCAGAACGTATTCGAGCTCCGGATGCAGCGCCACCGCCTGATTGGCCGGCAGCGTCCACGGCGTGGTGGTCCAGATGATCACGCTGATCGGACCCTCGCCGGCGTGGTCCGGCGCGTGCTCGCAACGCGCCAGAAACTCCGCGGGATCGGCGACCATGAAACGCACGTCGATGGCGGGCGAGGTCTTGTCCATGTACTCGACCTCGGCTTCAGCCAGCGCTGAGCCGCAGTCGCTGCACCAGTGCACCGGTTTGTGGCCGCGCACGACGTGGCCGTTGGCGATCACCCGGCCAAGCGCGCGAATGATGTCGGCCTCGAAACGAAAATCCATCGTGAGATACGGATGATGCCAGTCTCCGGTCACGCCGAGACGAACGAAGTCTTCGCGCTGGCGCTCGACCTGGGCACGCGCGTACTCGCGGCAAGCCTGCCGGAATTTCGCCGGATCTACCTGCGTGCCGGCTTTGCCGATTTTCTTTTCCACGGCGAGCTCGATCGGCAGGCCGTGACAATCCCAGCCGGGGACATAAGGCGCATCGAACCCTCCCAGGGTCCGCGACTTGACGATGATGTCCTTGAGGATCTTGTTGACCGCGTGTCCGATATGGATGTCGCCGTTGGCGTACGGCGGACCGTCGTGTAACACGTATTTCGGGCGGCCACGTCCCCGCTCGCGCAGTTTTTTGTAAAGATCGATTTCCTGCCAGTGCCTCAGGATTTCCGGCTCGCGCGCGGCCAGATTGGCCTTCATGGGAAAATCCGTCTGCGGCAGGTTGAGCGTATTCTTATAGTCGTTCACGGCTATACCTTAAGATAAAATTTCAGGCGGTCTTCTCCTGGTAACCATTCGACCGGCGCGCCGGATGATATTCCCGGAAAAATGCGCGCACGTCCTCGACGTCCCTGGCGATCCAGCGTCGCAGCTCGTCGATCGAGTCGAACCGCTTCTCGTCACGGAACTTGCGCAGGAAATTCACCTGCACCTGCTCCCCGTAAATGTCTTCATGGAAATCGAGCAGGTGCACCTCGAGCAGCGTGCGCGTCCCGCCGACCGTGGGACGGGTGCCGACGTTGGCCGCCCCAGGCACGGGTTCGATTCGGAGGCCGAATACCTCCACCGCGAAAATACCCGTTATCGGCGTCGCCTTGCGATGCAGATGGATATTGGCGGTCGGAAACCCCAGGGTACGACCGAGTTTGTCGCCATGCGCCACGCGCCCGCACATGCGATAGGGTCGCCCCAGAAGCTTCTCCGCCGCGGCCAGATCGCCGGCGGCGAGCGTGGCGCGGATGCGGGTACTGGAGACCCGTTCCTCGTCAATGGCGACGGTGTGCATATTCACCACTTGGAACCCGTGCTTCGCCCCGGCAGCGGCGAGCATGTCGAAGTCACCACGCCGTTTATGCCCGAAACGGAAATCGTCACCTACTACCAGATAACGTACGCCGAGGCCGTCGATCAGGACACGCCGGATAAACTCTTCCGGCTCCATGGAGGCGAATCTCGCATCGAAACGCAGACACAACACGCGGTCGACCGAATAGCGGCGCAGCGCCTGCAGCTTCTCGCGCAGGCGACTCAGGCGCGGGACCGCCGCGTCCGGCTGGAAGAATTCCTGCGGCTGCGGCTCGAACAGGATGACCTGGGTCGGCAAACCGAGTTCCTGCGCTTTCTCCGCCAGCTGACCGATGACCGCCTGATGACCGAGATGCACGCCGTCGAAATTGCCGATCGTGGCGACACAGCCGCGATGTTGCGGCCTCAGATTGTGCCACCCGCGTATGAGCTCCATGGGGCTGTTTCAGATTATTACCGGGAACAAACGAGGAAGGTTACCGTCTCGGGCGCACGAGAACAAGCATGAAACGGGGTGCGGCCTTAAAGATGAGCCCAGTCCGGGTCGAGTTCTTCGATGATGTCCTGCAGCGGACGCCGCCCGCCGAAGCCTTCGTGGTAACTATGGTAATGCGCGATGCGCAGCTCCGGAAATTTCCAGCACAGATAGCCGTCGCCGGTATCAAAATCCGCAAGCCACAGTCCTTTGACGACAAGACCGAGCCGCTCCATCTTGCCCATCCAGCGCCGGACGATGCTCTCGTAGTCCTTTTCCACTTTGCGGATCTGGGGATTGCTCGGCACCATCGAATCCAGCAGGCGGCGCACCGGCTCCAGTTCACGGTAGGCTTCTTCGGTGATTTTCCAGACCAGAGGAAAAAGTTCTTCAGCCTCCGTCAACGTGAAGACGCGCGGATTGTTGCACGCGGAAATCTGGTAAATCTGAGCCGCACTAGTCATCAGTCGGTACCCCATCGCCTTTCTTGAGCAGCAACTGTGCCAATCGTACTCCGAACGCCGCCGCGGTCAATAAATACGCGGCCGTGCCCGCCACGACCCATATTGACAAGCGCATCGCCCGCTGCACGGCCGTGGCATGCAACCAGGAGTCGAGATCGCCCACGCCCCAGAACAGCACCGCAGCCATCACGGTACTGGCCGCGATGACGCGCGCCAGAAACGATCCCCACCCGGGAAGCGGCCGATACACGTCATGACGACGCAGCGTGATGAACAGCAGCCCGGCATTGACAAACGCCGACAGCGATATCGCCAGCGCCAACCCGACGTGCTTGAGCGGGATGACCAGCAGCAGACTCAGCAGAATGTTCACCACCAGGGCGACCACGCCGATGCGCATCGGCGTCTTCGTGTCCTGGCGCGCGTAGAATCCCGGTGCCAATACCTTGATCAGAATGAACCCGAGCAACCCGAAGGAGAACGCCATCAGGGCGTTGGCACTCATGCGCACGTCGTTGTCGCCGAAGGCGCCGAAATGAAAGAATGTCGCCAGCAAGGGTTCGGAGAGAATGACGAGCGCAATCGAGGAGGGAATCCCGATCAGACACACCCAGCGCAACCCCCAGTCGAGCAGGTGGGAAAATTCCTCGCGCGAGTTGCGCGCGTGCCGGCGCGCCAGGCTCGGCAGGATGACGGTGCCGAGCGCGATCCCGAACACGCCGAGCGGGAATTCCATCAGACGGTCGGAATAATACAGCCACGAGACGCTGCCGGTGACGAGAAAGGAGGCGAGCAAGGTATTCACCAACAGATTGATCTGCGCGATCGACACGCCGAAAATCGCCGGCAGCATGAGTTTGAATACGCGCGCGACGCCATGATGGCGTTCGCGCAGATGCAAACGCGGACGCGGCAGCATTTTGATGCCGCGCAGGAACGGGATCTGAAACAGCAGCTGCGCCACCCCGGCGATGAACACGCCCCACGCGAGCGCCAGGACCGGCTCGTCGAGGCGCGGCGCGAGCCATACGGCCGCCCCGATCATGCTCAGATTGAGCAGGACCGGCGTGAAGGCGGCCGCGCCGAATTTTCCGTAGGTGTTGAGAATCCCCGCCGCCATCGCCACCAGCGAGACGAAGAAGAGATACGGGAACGTGATGCGCAACATCTGCACCGTGAGGCCGTATTTATGCGGTTCGTCGAGAAACCCGGGGGCGAGAATCATCACCAGAATTGGTGCGGCGAAAACGCCGATCAGCGTGACTATAAAAAGAATTACTCCGAGGATGCCGGCCATGTGGTCCACGAACGCGCGCGTTTCCGCCGCCGTGTATTTGGTCTTGTACTCGGCGAACACCGGGACGAAGCTCTGGGAAAATGCGCCCTCGCCGAAAATACGTCGCAGAAAATTGGGGATGCGGAAGGCTACGTAGAAAGCGTCCGCCGCCACCCCGGCCCCGGCCCCGATCAGGCTCGCAAACAGCATGTCACGGATAAGCCCGGTGATGCGTGACAACAGCGTCATGCCGCCGGTGACGGCCGTGGACTTGAGAAGCTTGCGGCTCACGGCTGTATTTTTGGGAAGGATTCCATGAAGGCCGCGATGATACAGGATGTAATCACGGCGCCGAAGTCATGCCTGACAAAGCCGAAAGGCAGGGGCTACCCCTCTCTCGGGATTGACAAATACGGCCGAAATCCGCATAGTTGCCGGCCTTTGCGGACTTATTCAGGAGACGACGTTGGCCAATACAGCACAGGCAAAGAAGCGCGCGCGCCAGGCGGAGGCACACCGCACCCGTAACGCCGCGCAACGCACCGAATTACGCAACCGGATCAAGAAAGTCCGCGCAGCGGTCGCTGCGAAGGACAAAGACGCGGCCAAGCAGGCGTTCCGTGATGCCGCTTCCGTGATCGATCGTCTCACGGGCAAGGGACTGATCCACAAGAACGCGGCGGCACGCTACAAGAGCGGACTCAACCAGCAATTGCGCACTCTGGCGTAATTCACCGCATCTCTTGAAAAAACAAAAAGGCCGGCATTGCCGGCCTTTTTGTTTTAGCGCGATTACAGAATCACCATGTTGTCGCGATGTATCAGCTCCGGTTCATCAACATATCCCAGTATGGATTCGATCTTGTCGCTGGCCCGCCCGATGATGCGCGCAGTTTCCTCCGAACCATAGTTCACCAGCCCGCGCGCGACCTCACGCCCGCCGGAATCGAGACAGGAAACCACTTCCCCGCGGGTAAAAGCGCCTTCGACCGCCTTCACCCCCACCGGAAGCAGGCTCTTGCCGCTCTCGCGAATAACCTTGACCGCTCCGGCGTCCAGCCACAGTCTGCCGGCGACATGGGCCTGTCCCGCGAGCCACTGCTTGCGCGCCGCCACCCGTCCCTGCGCCGTCTTGAGGTGCGTGCCGAGCATCTCGCCGTCAAGCACCCGCACGATCACGTTTTCCTCGCGCCCGGAGGCGATCACCGTCGCAGCGCCAGAGCGCGCCGCCTTCTCGGCCGCCGTCAGTTTGGTGCGCATGCCGCCGCGTCCGAGCGCGCCGGAACCGCCAGCCATTGCCAGCAGCCGCGGGTCGCCGGCCTCGGCTTCCGTCACCAGTTTCGCCTCCGGGTCCTGGCGCGGGTCGCGGTCGTAGAGACCGCGTTGGTCCGTGAGGATCAGGAGTAAATCAGCCTCGACCAGATTTGCCACCAATGCCGCGAGCGTGTCGTTGTCGCCGAAACGGATTTCCTCGGTCGCGACCGTATCGTTCTCGTTCACTACGGGGATGACGCCGAGGTTGAGCAGAGTTCGCAGCGTGCTGCGACTGTTGAGATAGCGCCTGCGATCCGCCAAATCCTCGTGGGTGAGCAGCACCTGGGCAGTGTGCAGGCCATGGCGCTGAAATGCGGTTTCATAAACCTGAACCAGGTTCATCTGGCCCACCGCCGCCATCGCCTGCAGTTCGTGCAACGCACGCGGGCGGACCGTGTGACCGAGGCGCTGCATGCCGGCGGCCACGGCGCCGGAGGTTACCAGCACCACTTCCACGCCGCGCGTCCGAAGTTGCGCGAGTTGCGCGACCCAGTTCTGGATTCCCTCGCTGTTCAATCCCTGACCGTCGCGCGTGAGCAGCGCGCTGCCGATCTTCGCGACAACGCGGCGCGCATGCCGCAAACCGCTGCGGGCGTTATCGCTCGTGTTCTGAGGCATCGGCGGTTTTCCCGGTTTTCTTTTTCGTTTGTTCCAGACGCCGTGTGAGCGCCAGCGTCAACTCGCGGCAACCGTCGCCGCTGATGGCGGAGATTCTATACACCGGCCCCTTCCATTTCAGCTTTTTAACCAGCTGTTTCGCATTTTTCTCGCGCTCGTCTTCGGGCAGCAGATCCATCTTGTTGAGCACCAGCCAGCGCTCGCGCTTGGCGAGCTTGGGACTGAATTTCTTGAGCTCGGCCTCGATGGCACGCACCCCCTGCGCCGGATCCGCCTCTGGTTCGAGCGGCGCCATATCCACCAGGTGCAACAGTATATGCGTGCGCGACAGGTGGCGCAGAAACTGATGACCCAGACCCGCGCCTTCGGCAGCACCTTCGATCAGGCCGGGAATATCGGCCACGACGAAACTGCGATGCTCGCCCGCGCGCACCACGCCCAGATGCGGATGCAGCGTCGTGAACGGATAATCCGCCACCTTGGGACGCGCATCCGACACCGCGCGCAGGAACGTGGACTTGCCGGCGTTCGGCAATCCGAGCAGGCCGACGTCCGCCAGCACCTGCAACTCGAGCGCCAGTTCGCGCTGCTCACCGGGCTTGCCCGGGGTGGTGCGGCGTGGACTGCGGTTGGTGCTCGACTTGAAGCGCGTGTTGCCCAGCCCGCGCTTGCCGCCGTGCGCCACCAGCAGGGTCTCGTCCTCGCGCGTGATCTCGCCGATCAGTTCCTCGGTGTCCGCGTCCAGCACGCGCGTGCCGAGCGGAACCTGGATGTAAAGATCCTCCCCGGATTTGCCGCTGCGGTTGCTTCCGCCACCCTTGGCACCGCTCTGCGCGCGGAACACGCGGGTGTGGCGAAAATCCGCGAGCGTATTCAATCCCCCGCGGCCGATAAGAAAGACGCTGCCACCGTCACCACCGTCACCGCCATCCGGTCCGCCGAGCGGTACGAATTTTTCGCGCCGGAACGAAAGCGCGCCGTTGCCGCCGTTGCCAGCCTCGACGCGTATGGTGGCTTCATCAACGAATTTCATAAATTCAGTTTCAAGTCACGAGCAGCAAGTTGCAAGAAAAAATCGACCCCAGCTACTCGCTACTTGATGCTTGGCTACCTCCATAAATAAAAAACCCCGCCGTGTTGCCAGGGCGGGGTTTTGTGATGCATAAGAAGGGTTCAGCCCGGGATGATGCTTACGGTTTTCCGGTTCCGCGGGCCCTTGATCTCGAAGCGCACCTGACCGTCGACCTTGGCGAACAAAGTGTCGTCCTTGCCGATGCCGACGTTGGAGCCAGGATGGAACTGGGTACCGCGCTGGCGCACCAGAATGTTGCCCGCAAGCACTGCTTCGCCCGCGTAGCGCTTGACCCCGAGGCGCTGCGCCTGGGAGTCTCTGCCGTTGCGTGAACTGCCGCCTGCCTTTTTATGTGCCATGATAATTCGCTCCGTTACTTGATGCCGGTGATCTCAAGCTCGGTGTAATGCTGCCGGTGCCCGATGGTCTTGCGGTAATGCTTGCGCCGACGGAACTTGAACACGCGAACCTTGTCATCGCGCCCGTGACTCTTCACCGTGGCGGTCACCGACGCGCCGGCCAGCATCGGATTGCCGATGCGCACGTCCTCATCGCTGCCAACCATCAACACACGATCCAGGTTGACCGTATCGCCCGCGGCCGCTTCGAGCTTTTCCACCCGGATGACGTCCCCGGGAGAAACCCGGTATTGCTTGCCGCCGCTTTCAATCACCGCGTACATGAATTCGACTCCTGAAATGCCCCGCTCCGGGGGTCAAATTGGCGGGAAACCCCGCTAAAAGGCCGGCAATTCTAACGGCTACGCCGGGCCAGGTCAAACGGCTTGACGGGCACAAGGCGCCCCCCTAGCATGCCGGCCCTAGCCTCCACCGACTCTGAATTCAATGGATTATGAAGCCATCAAGGCGCTCATCCGGGACGACCTGCGGGCGGTAGACCGCGAGATCGAAACCCGGCTGCAGTCCGATGTCGCCCTGATTAACCAAATGGGCGCCTACATTATTCACAGTGGCGGCAAGCGCCTGCGCCCGGTTCTGGTCCTGCTCGGCAGCGGGTCGTTCGGGTACGAGGGTTCCGCTCATATCAAGCTCGCCGCGATCATCGAATTCATTCATACCGCCACCCTGCTGCACGACGACGTGGTCGATGCCTAGGAAATGCGCCGTGGCCATACCACCGCCAACACCATCTGGGGCAACGAGGCGAGCGTGCTGGTGGGCGATTTTCTGTATTCGCGCGCCTTCGAGATGATGGTCGAGGTCGGCAGCATGCGCGTGATGGAAATTCTGGCGAACACGACCAACACCATCGCCAAGGGCGAAGTCATGCAGCTCATGAACTGCCACGATCCGGAAACGACCGAAGAACGCTATATCGAAGTGATCCGCAACAAAACCGCCAAATTGTTCCAAGCGGCCTCGCGGCTATCGGCCGTTATCAGCAATCAGAGCGGGCGCATCGAGTCCGCCATGGCCACCTACGGCATGCACCTAGGGACGGCGTTCCAGCTCATCGACGATGCACTGGATTATGACCGCAACAACCATAATCTGGGCAAGAACATCGGTGATGACCTGGCCGAAGGCAAGCCGACCCTGCCGCTCATCTATACCCTGCGTCAGGGCAACAGCCGTCAGCGCGAGTTGATCCGCGCCGCCATCGAAGAAGGCGGGCTGGCGCAAATCGAGGAAGTGATGGATGCCATTGAATCAACGGGTTCCATCACGTACACTGCGCGCCGGGCTGAAGACGAAGCCGCTCTGGCTACCGCGGCCCTGGTCGCCATACCGGATTCGCCCTACAAACAAGCGCTTCTCGATCTGGCCCATTTTTCCGTCCATCGCGATTATTAGGTATCAACGGGGTGTAGCTCAGCCTGGTAGAGCACTTGCTTCGGGAGCAAGGGGCCGGAGGTTCAAATCCTCTCACCCCGACCAACATCCCTGTATGGGTGTTCGGATTTCAGCCCCGCGTTTCCCGAGAACGCAGGGCGTATGGGGCTTGCGCGCTGGACCCCTCTTCCTCATTCGCTTTTCTCACACTTTCGACCGAATTGAGTCGTAAATGTCATGGGACAGCTGCTACGCCTGATAATCATACTGTTCGGGGTATGGCTGGTTATTCAGATAATCAAGCGCTCCTTCGCTTCCTCGTCGCGGGCCGGTCGCGCCAAACCGGCAATCCCCAAGATGGTCGCCTGCGCGCATTGCGGTATACATGTGCCCGAATCGGAAGCAATTCAGGACGGCGACCGCTTCTACTGCTCACAGGAACACTTGAGAGCCGCGCGCCATTGAACCAAGCGTTTTGAAGGCAACATGGCCATGGGCGCGCGCACCAAGCCGTTTTGTACCGTTCCAATAGCAATTTCCAGGGAAAAATCGGCCTGACAATTTTTGCCAGTCGGGCAAATCTGTGCTACTTCAATAGGGTATGACCGCTATGGAGAGCGCGCTTCCCCAACCAGGACTGAGCCGGGCCGAAGGCCGGGCAGCTGTCGAAGCACAAAACTGGAAGCTCCTTAAATATTTCAATTTCTACCGCATCGCCATCGCCGTGGTGGCGGCGGGCATCGCCATTTTCGTGGGGAAATTCTCGCCTTTCGGCGAGGCCTATCCGGGGCTGTTCCTGAGCACGAGCGTGGTTTACGCGATCATCAGCCTGACGGCGGCTTTTTCCATTCATTGGCAAAAACCGGACTTCGACAGCCAGGCCACTCTGCTTTCCTTCACCGACGTTACCCTGCTGACCATCCTCATGCACGCCAGCGGCGGGATGCCGAGCGGCGTCGGGTTGATGCTCATTGTGGCGATCGCCAGCACCAGCCTCATGCTCGGCAAGCGCCTGACCATCTTTTACGCCTCCCTGGCCACCATTGCCGTGATGTTGGAGCACTCCTGGAGCTGGTTGACCGATGCCGGTGTCACGGCAGGCGATATGATGCAGGGCTTCCCCCAAGTGGGGCTGTTCGGCGTCGGCCTGTTTGCCACGGCATTTTTTGTCTACCTGCTGGCCACACGGCTGCGGGCCACGGAGGAACTGGCGCAACGTCGCGGCGTTGACGTCGCCAACCTCACGCAACTCAATGAACTGGTCATCCAACGCATGCAATCCGGCGTGGTGATCTGCGATCCCAAAGGGAATATCCGCCTGATCAATCAGGCGGCGCAAAAATACCTTGGCATCCACAATGAGGACGATAAAAAAGCCTCACTCAACGAGATTTCTCCCGAGCTCACGATCCAACTGTTCCAGTGGCTGGCAAATAACAGCGCCAACCGGGGGCGAAAAATCTTCACTTCGCGCGTGAGCTATACGCTGCTGCCACGCTTTGTTTCTTTGGGTGAAAAACAGGACTCGGTCAAGCTGATCTTTCTCGACGACATGGCGGTGCTGAAGCAACAAGCCCAACAACTGAAAATGGCGGCGCTCGCGAGGCTCACCGCGAGTATTGCGCACGAGATCCGCAACCCCCTGGGCGCGCTCACCAACGCGGCACAGTTGCTGGGGGAGAACGTCAGCACTGACAACGCCGAGGAAAAGCGCCTCGTCAAAATCATCGAGGAACAGAGCAAGCGCATGAACGTGATCGTGCAGAACGTCACGCAACTATCGCGCCGGGACCGGATCAACCCGGTGAAGCTGGAAATTGAGACCTGGCTGGAAGATTTCCTGCGCCAGTATTGCGATGCCGTTTCGATCCCGCGCGCCGCGTTCGCCACCCAAGGGATAAGCGAACTCCCGGTGTGCGTGGATCCGGATCAGCTTTACCAAGTCATCACCAACCTGTGCCAGAAAGCCCTGCGCCACAGCCCGCCCTTCACCGGGACGCCGCTGATCAAATTCCATGGCGGTCGGGACGGCGAAGACCGTCCGACACTGGATGTCATCGACTGGGGCGCGGGGGTCAACCCCGAAATTGTCGA
>Ga0153916_10002616_pt1 | contig 13140 bp, 9 predicted proteins | sample Opewatmetagenome_FD_109642 | JGI IMG/M metagenome (GOLD analysis project Ga0153916, IMG submission 109642) | Freshwater wetland microbial communities from Ohio, USA - Open water 3 Core 3 Depth 4 metaG | ecosystem: Environmental > Aquatic > Freshwater > Wetlands | place: USA: Ohio, Lake Erie, Old...
CGGCACTGGCGGCGCTGATCAGCCGGCGCCCGCCGTCGGCGCGCCATTCCTACGGCCTGATGCGCGCCGAGGTGATCGCGGCGTTGCTCAACGGGTTGCTGATGCTGGCGGTGGTGCTCGGCATCGTGGTCGAAGCGATCCGGCGCATCCAGCAACCGCAGCCGGTCTCCGGACTTACCGTGATCGGCATCGCCTCGGTCGGTCTCGTCATCAACGTGATCGTGGCGCTGGTGCTGAGCCGCGGCGAGCACGACATGAACACGCGCGCGGCGCTGCTGCACGTCATGGGCGACCTGCTGGGTTCGGTCGCCGCGCTGATCGCCGGCGCCGTGATTTATTTCACCGGCTGGACGCCGATCGACCCGATCCTGTCGCTCGCTATCTGCGCGCTGATCCTGTACTCGACCCTGCGACTCCTGCGCGACGCGTTGCATGTCCTGATGGAGGGCGTGCCGGGCCACCTGGACCTCAATACCGTCGGCCACAGCCTGGTCCGCGTGCCGGGCGTGGTATCGATCCACGACCTGCATATCTGGATGCTGTCCTCGGGCATGCCGGCGCTGTCGGCGCATGTCGTGCTGGAACGCATGACCGACTGGACCGCCATTCTGGACCAGATGCGCAACCAGTTACATGAACGTTATGGCATCGACCACGTCACCCTGCAGCCGGAAATCGCGGCCCCGGCTCATAAGGTCCATATTCATCCGGTCCGCCCGGGAAAATCGGAGCATTAGCGTGGTAGTGGTAGGTTGGGGTGAATGAAATGAACCCCAACGAAATGACGGCGGGCACCCGCAAGGGTAATCGAGGTAGCGCAGACAGTGTTGGGGTTCGCGTTGCTCACCCCAACCTACAAAAGTTTTGTCTGTTCCTTCCCGCAGCGCGTGCAACGTAGAAGCGTAACCAATTTTCCCTGCTTCACATCGAACTTTCTTTCAGAAATTACTTTCCACTTATGGAAACCGCTTTTGCATAAGGTTTTGCCCTCGGCCTTTTCCTTCAAAGCAGGTTTCCTGAATTTGACGATTTCGCCCATGTCGGTCGCTCCGGTTCAGTAGGCGAAGTGCGGGATGATTTTTTCGCCGACCAGCTGCAGGCACTCGCGCACGACTTCGCTGGAGGTGCCGCCGGCGCTGACGGCGAGCAGCAGGCGATCCACGCCGGCGTCGCGGTAGGTTTGCAGTTTGCGCCGGCAATGCTCCGGGTCGCCGACCACGACCATGCCGGCCGTTTCCAGCGCCGTCAGGCTCAGTACCTTCTGCGCCAGGAATTTCAGCGCGCCGACGCGGCGGTAGTATTCGTAACCGGCGTGCAATCGCTCCAGCACCGGCGCCGTCTGCTGGAGCAGGGCATCATAAAACCACAGCAGGTGGGTTCTGGCGAGCGCCCGCGCGCGCTCGCCGTCTTCCAGGCAAAGCAGCCCGATAGTCATGCCCACGCGCGGCTTCATTTCACTTTCGCCCTGATATTTTTTCCACGCGGCATGGTACTGCTCGATATCGGCCTTGACCATGAACCAGGGCTTGAACGGTCCGGCCAGCACGCCCACGCCAAGTCTGGCAGCCAGCTCGAAACTTTCCGGGCTCACCGCAGCCATCCACAGCGGCGGATGTGGTCGCTGCACCACCCTCGGCAGGATTTCGACTTGTTCGAGGTTGAAATACTTGCCGCTGAAGTTCACCGGTTGGCCGGTGAAGCTCTGGCGGACGATGGCCAGCGCTTCTTCCATGCGCTCACGGCTTTGTTCCATCGACACGCCGAAGGCGGCGAATTCATGCGGCGAGAACCCGCGCCCGAAGCCGAACTCGACGCGTCCGCCGGAGAGCACGTCGAGTGTCGCCAGCCGCTCGGCGACATGCAGCGGATGGTGATAGGGCAGCAACGCCACGGCCTGGCCCAGGCGCAGCCGGCGGGTGCGCTGGGAGGCGGCGGCCAGCAGCAGGTCCGGCGCGCTGGAATGCGAATACTCGCGCATGAAATGGTGCTCGACCAGCCAGGCCGCGCCGAAGCCGTAGGCTTCGGCGACATCCAGTTCCTCGAGGGTTTCCTGGAACACCTGCGACTCGGTGCGCCCGGCCGAATCCGGCACCGCCAGTTCGTAGAACAAATCAAAATGCATGACCTAGCATAACCCAGGCGCCTCGAACGCCATGCCGCTCGTGAATTCCGCTGAAATTGTCGGATGTCCCAGGTGTTGTTACCTTTTGTAACGTTTCTTGTTAACCTAGATTGATGTCTCATGGTCCCGAAATCAGCCGTCAATCGGACGCCATCGTCCCGCTGTTGTTGTTCGCGCTGTTTCTGTTGGCCTCGCCGTTTACCCTGATGTGGGCCGCCGACACGAGCCCGTGGTACCTACCTTATATGTTGTGGCTCGCCTTGATCGGCCTGATCGCCTGGGCCAACCACCGGCCGGGAGCGCCATGATTTTCGAACTGGGCTATCTCTTCATCGTCGGGGTAGCCTATCTGCTGCTGTTGTTCCTCATCGCCTACGCCGCCGAGCGCGAATGGATTCCACCCAGGGTCGCGCGCCACCCGGCGACCTACGTGTTGTCGCTCGGGGTGTACGCCACGTCCTGGAGCTACTATGGCAGCGTCGGTTTCGCGCAAACCCAGGGCTACAATTTCCTCACCATCTATCTCGGCGTCACCGTGGCGTTCCTGCTGACGCCGGTGTTGCTCATGCCGATCCTGCGCCTGGTGCGCGACTACCAGCTGACCTCGCTCGCCGACGTGTTCGCCTTCCGCTACCGCAACCGCGCCACCGGTTTGCTGGTGACGTTGTTCATGCTGGTGGGCATCCTCCCTTATATCTCGCTGCAGATCCGCGCGGTCACGGAATCCATACGCGTGCTGACCCAGGAGGCGACCCCGGCGATGCTGGGATTCGGTTTCTGCGTGACGCTCATCCTGTTCGCGATCCTGTTCGGCGCGCGCCACGCCAGTTCGCGCGAGAAACACGAAGGCCTCGTCGTGGCCATCGCCTTCGAGTCGGCGATCAAGCTGATCGCGCTCGGCGGCGTCGGCCTGTTCGCCGTGTTCGGGGTCTTCGGCGGCGTGCACGGCATGGACGCGTGGCTGGCGCGACACCCCGAGGCGCTGCACGCGCTTTATGAGCCGGTGCAAAACGGCCCGTGGACGACGCTGCTGCTGCTGTCGTTCGCCGCCGCGTTCCTGCTGCCACGCCAGTTCCACATGACGTTCACCGAGAACATCGAGGCGCGCACGCTGCCGGTCGCGAGCTGGGGCTTCCCCCTGGTCCTGCTGCTGCTCAATCTCGCCATTCCGCCCATCCTCTGGGCCGGGCACGAGCTGCAGCCGACCACCAGCCCCGATTATTACGTGCTCGGTATCACGCTGACGGGGAGCTCGGTCTGGTTGCCGACGCTCGCGTTCCTCGGCGGCGTGTCGGCCGCGAGCGCGATGATGATCGTCGAGACGCTGGCGCTCGCCGCCATGTGCCTCAATCACCTCATTCTGCCCGCGAGTTTGCGCAATAGCGAACGGCCTTACACCAACCTTTACCAGCGCCTCCTGTGGTGGCGGCGCGTTCTCATCGCCGTCATCATTTTCGCCGGCTACGGGTTTTATCTGTTGCTGCAGGCGAACCAGGGGCTGGTGCAGCTCGGCCTGATCTCGTTCGTGGCGGTGGCTCAGTTCCTGCCCGGCGTGCTGGGATTGCTGTTCTGGCCGCGCGCCACGCGCGTGGGCTTCATCGGCGGCCTCGCCGCCGGCGCGCTCACGTGGATGCTCACCATGCTGCTGCCGCTGCTGGAGCACTCCGGCTTGCTGCATACCGGCCTCGACATTCAGAGCTGGGTGGGCGCCCGCAACCAGCACCCGATCGCCTTTGCCACCTTCTGGTCGTTGGCCGTCAACGGCTTTCTGTTCGTCGGCCTGTCGCTGGCCTCGCGGCGCACGACCGAGGAAGTCGAGGCGGCGCGCGCCTGCGCGCGCGACACGGTCACGCCCCCGCGCGGCGTGGTCGCCGCCGATTCGCCGCAGCAGTTCCAGGAGCAGCTCGAGCGTATCGTCGGCACGCAGATGGCGCACAAGGAAGTGCAGCAGGCGCTGGATGACCTGCAAATGCGCCAAGACGAGCGTCGCCCCAGCGAGCTGCGCAGATTGCGCGAGCGCATCGAGCGCAATCTTTCGGGACTCATGGGACCGGATCTGGCGCGCATGATCGTGAATGACCGGTTGCAGATGGACCCGAAGGCGCGCACGGCGCTCGCCGACACCATGCGCTTCGTCGAGGAGCGCCTCGAAGATTCGAACATGCGCCTGCAGGGCCTGGCGGCAGAGCTCGACGCGTTGCGGCGCTACCACCGCCAGATTCTGCATGAGCTTCCGCTCGGGGTCTGTTCGCTCGGTCCCGATCGGGAGGTCGTCATCTGGAACCAGGCAATGCGCATCATCTCGGGCATCACGTCGCGCGACGTGATCGGCGTCCCGCTCGCGCGCCTGCAAGAACCGTGGGGCGGACTGCTGCGCGGATTCGTGCAGACCCGCGATCAGCACCTGTACAAGCTGCAGGTCGGTATCCACGGCCGCACGCGCTGGTTCAACCTGCACAAGGCGGCGATCGACGACCGCTCGCGCGCGACCGACGCGCGCGGCGGCCTGGTGATCCTGATCGAGGACCTGACGGACCTGCAGACGCTCGAGGCCGAGCTCACGCACAGCGAACGCCTGGCTTCCATAGGCCGTCTGGCCGCGGGCGTGGCGCACGAGATCGGCAACCCGCTGACCGGCATCGCTTCGCTCGCGCAGAACCTGGAGTACGAATCCGATCCGGCCGTCATCCAGGAAAGCATTCTGCTGATCCAGCAGCAGATCGGCCGCATCGGCGACATCGTGCGCACACTCGTGACCTTCAGCCACGGCGGTATGCCGAGCGACCGCAACATGGCGCCGTTGAAGCTGCGCGATTGCGTCGAAGAAGCGGTACGCCTGGTGCGCCTGAGCCACGCGGGCAAGCAGGTTGCCTGTCTCAATCATTGCGAGGCGGGGCTCTCGCTGTACGGCGACCGCCAGCGTCTGTTGCAGGTGTTTGTGAATCTGCTCACCAACGCCTGCGACGCCTCGCGGCCCGGCGATACGGTGGAGATTCGTGCGCCGGCGAACGGCCAGGAGGCGCTGATCGAAGTCATCGACCACGGCGTCGGCATCCCGAGTGAGTGGCAGGACCGTGTCTTCGAACCGTTTTTCACCACCAAACAGCCGGGCGAGGGTACAGGCCTGGGGCTGCCGCTCGTCTACAGTATCGTGCAGGATCACGGCGGTACGGTGACGCTCGAAAGCGCCGTGGGCGTGGGCACCCGCGTGCAGTTGCGGCTCCCGCTGGTGCAGGAGGAACTGGTGAAGGAGGGCGCGGGACACCGCGTGGCTGAGACATGAGCCGGATATTGATCCTCGAGGACGAAGCGGTGATCCGCGCCGCACTGCGGCGGCTGCTCGAGCGCCACGGCTACCAGGTGGAAGAGGCCGGTTCCGTCGCGGAGGCGGAACAGGGTTTCGAGCCCGGCTCCTTCGATCTGATCATCGCGGATCTGCGCCTGCCGGGTGCGCCCGGCACGGACATCATCGCCCGCTGCGAAGGCGTGGCGGTGCTGATCATGACCAGTTACGGGAGCGTCAAGTCGGCGGTCGAGTCCATGAAAATGGGCGCGGTCGATTACATCACCAAGCCCTTTGATCACGACGAGATGATCCTGCTGGTGCGCCGCATCCTGAGCCAGAGCCTGCTCACGCGCCAGGCGGCGGTGCTGAAGTCCGATCTGGCGCGCGCCTACCCGGTCGCCGGGATGATCGGCAATTGCCCGGCGATGCAGGAAGTCTTCGAGCGCATCCGCAAGGTCGGGCCGACGGACGCCACGGTGCTGGTCCTGGGGGAATCCGGCACGGGCAAGGAGCTGGTCGCGCGCGCCGTGCACGAAGTCAGCGCGCGCCGCGACGCGCCCATCGTCGGCGTCAATTGCGCCGCGATTCCGGAAAATCTGATCGAGTCGGAGCTGTTCGGACACGAAAAGGGCGCCTTCACCGGCGCCGTGGCCGCCCGCCGCGGTCTGGTCGAGAGCGCCGACGGCGGCACGCTGTTTCTCGACGAGATCGGCGAGCTGCCGCCGTCGGCCCAGGCGCGCTTGTTGCGCGTGCTGCAGGAGGGCGAGATCCGGCGCGTGGGCTCGCCGCAAACGCGCAAGGTGAACATCCGTCTCGTCGCCGCCACGCATCGCAACCTGCAGCAGCGCGTCGCCGAAGGTCTGTTCCGCGCCGATCTGTATTTCCGGCTGCGCGTCATGGAGATCGCGCTGCCGCCGTTACGCGAGCGCGGTGACGACGTCCGCGAGCTGGCGATTTTCCTGCTCGACAAGGCCTGCCAGCGCCTGAATCGTCCGGCGCTGACCTACACCGCCGAGGCGCTCACCGCCATCCGCGCTGCCGCCTGGCCAGGCAACGTGCGCGAATTGGAGAACGCCATCGAACGCGCCGTGATCCTGTGCGAGGACGGGCGCATCACGCCGTCGCTGCTGGCGATCGAAACGACGGGCGCCGGAAAAATTCACGGGGCACCGTTCTTCGACGCCGAGGATGTTTCCCTCGAAGAACATTTCCGCCGCGTGGTCATGACGTATCAGGGCCAGCTGACGGAGACGGAGCTGGCGCAGCGGCTTGGCCTGAGTCGCAAGGCGCTGTGGGAGAAACGTCAACGCTTGGGCATCCCCCGTCCCAAGGACAACTGAGCCGCGGTTTCAGCGTCGATCGTCGCCGTGAAGGCTCGTTTCCGGATGCGAGCCGGCTATCCCGTACTTGTTACGTTTGGTAACGCCAGTTACCAATGGTAACGCGAAATGAAAGGCGGGAATGTTCTATGTTGTTGTTTTTCTGATAAAACACAGACGGTACGGTATTTGCCTTCCTTTTTAAGGAACCCATAATTATTTCCATAAATTTTTCGGAGGCCTGTGCGCACGGCGTTGACCTCATCGACCGAAAGCCAGCAGTCCAGATCCTCGGCGGCGTGTAACGTGCTCGCGCCGGTGCTGGAGTTTTTGCGACAGCACGCGCCGTTCGACCGCATGGGGAACGCGCATCTCGAATTCCTCGCCAAGCATCTCAAGCTCGGGTTCTACGCCAGAGGCGAAGTGATCACCGAGCCGGCACACGGCGCGGCGAACCGCTTTTACATCATCAAGCAGGGACGCGTGCGCGGCGAAACCCGCGACGAGCAGAAGCCGGTGGTCGCTCCTGCGGGTCCCTCCGCTCGCGACATTAGGATGTCCTATCCGTCAGAAAAAGGCGCCTGGGAGCTCGTCGTCGGCGAATGTTTCCCCGTTGGTGCCTTGCTCGCGCGCCGTCCGGTGCGTACCGTGCAACGTGCCGTCGAAGACACCTTTTGTTTCGAGCTCGACCGGGAGGATTTCGAAAGACTTCTGGCATTGAGCCGGGTCTTTCATGACTTCTGCTCGCGGCGCAACCGCCAGCACGGATGCAAAGCGCAGGTATCGTGACAGCCGCGGGAATCTCTTTCATCTGAACCGGAGGAAAATGTGACACGAGATCATAAACCCACGTATGACGATCCATACTGACATAAGCGCCAGCATTCTGGTTTGTCGCTGTCGCCGTTTGTCGTCATTCTGCAAAAAAGCGCATAAAAGGAGAAAACATGTCTGCTACGCAAGCAACAGCCACAATTGGGGGCCTCACGCGCGAGGAGCGAAAAGTCATTTTTGCTTCCTCGCTCGGTACGGTATTCGAGTGGTACGACTTTTATCTGTACGGTTCGCTCGCGGCGATCATCAGTAAGCAGTTCTTCTCCGCCGTGAACCCGACCGCGGCGTTCATCTTCGCACTGCTCGCCTTCGCCGCGGGTTTCGCGGTTCGACCGTTCGGTGCCATCATCTTCGGCCGCCTCGGCGACCTGATCGGGCGCAAGTACACCTTCCTCATCACGATCATGATCATGGGCCTGTCCACCGCCCTCGTCGGCATGCTGCCAAGTTACGCCTCGATCGGCGTGGCCGCGCCCGTGATTCTTATTGGCCTGCGCCTGCTGCAGGGTTTGGCGCTCGGTGGCGAGTACGGCGGTGCGGCGACGTACGTCTGCGAACACGCGCCCAAAGGTAAGCGCGGCTTTTTCACCAGCTGGATCCAGACCACGGCGACGCTCGGCCTGTTTCTGTCGTTGCTGGTGATCCTGGCCTGCCGCAACATCATGGGACCGACGTTCGACGATTGGGGTTGGCGCATTCCTTTCCTGCTCTCGATCATACTGCTGGCCATCTCGGTGTACATCCGGTTGCAACTCGCCGAATCACCCATATTCCAGAAAATGAAACAGGAGGGAAAGGGTTCGCGCGCGCCGCTCACCGAGTCGTTCCTGCGCTGGGGTAACCTGAAGAACGTGATCCTCATCCTGCTCGGCGGCACCGCCGGCCAGGCAGTGGTGTGGTACACCGGCCAGTTCTACGCGCTGTTTTTCCTCCTGGCGACCCTCAAGGTTGAACCGCAAGCCGCCAACCTGCTGATCGCCGGGTCGCTCGCGCTCGCCACGCCGTTCTTCGTCGTTTTCGGTTCGCTGTCCGACAAGATCGGACGCAAGCCGATTATCATGATCGGATGCCTGCTCGCGGCGGTGACGTACTTCCCGATCTTCAAGGGCCTCACCCATTACGCCAATCCGGCCCTGGAGGCTGCGCACGCGAAGGCGCCCGTGGTCGTTACCGCCGACCCGGCCACGTGCTCGTTCCAGTTCAATCCGGTCGGCACCGCGAAGTTCACCTCGTCCTGCGACATCATCAAGTCGTTCCTGGCGAGCAACAGCGTGCAGTACAGCAACGAAAAGGCGCCCGCGGGAACCGTCGCCTCGGTCAAGGTCGGTGAACAGGTGATTCCATCCTTCGAGGGCGGTAGCCTGCCGAAGGAGGAGTTCGGGGCCAAGCTGGGCGAGTTCAACAAGGCCATAGGCGGAGCAATCAAGGCGGCCGGCTATCCGGCCAAAGCGGACATGAGCCAGGTCAATTATGTAATGGTGCTCGTGCTCCTCACCATTCTGGTCATCTACGTGACCATGGTATACGGACCGATCGCCGCCTGGCTGGTCGAACTGTTCCCGGCACGAATCCGCTACACCTCGATGTCGCTGCCGTACCACATCGGCAACGGCTGGTTCGGCGGGTTCCTGCCGACCACCGCCTTTGCCATGGTCGCGGCGACCGGCGACATCTACTACGGGCTCTGGTATCCGATCGTGGTCGCCGTGATGACCTTGGTGATCGGTACCCTGTTCCTGCCGGAAACCAAGGATCGCGAGATCCATCACGGCGCGCAGTAACAAGATACGGCGTCCATACCCCCTTGAGCCGCCCGCTCAAGGGGGTATTTTTCTCGGAGTACCTTTCCTGATTCCGTGGTATCCGCCGCGAGTCGACGCCTCGGCGTTCCGTTGAGATTTATCGTTTCACAGACGCGCGTGGAGTATTGACGGCGACGGCGCGGGATGCGTAACGTGGAACGCACGCACGGTCGAACGTGCCTGAATCTCGTGTCGGAACGCAGCGGATGAAACTGGCCTTATTCGCGGATATTCACAGCAACCTGGAGGCGCTTCAGGCCTGCCTTGTCCATGCGCGCACGCAGGGCGCGGAGCGATTCGCCTTTCTCGGCGATCTGGTGGGCTATGGCCCCGATCCGGTCGCTGTGCTCGAACTCATCCAGTCGTACGCCGCGGAAGGTGCCGTGGTGGTGCTGGGCAATCACGATGCAGCGGCGCTCGGTAATTCCACGGAGACGATAAACCATCATGCGCGCGCGGCCATCGAATGGACGCGCGCGCAATTGTCGGACCGGCATGTGGCGTTTCTTTCCGGCTTGCCGCTCATCGTTCACGAAGAAAACATGACCTTTGTCCACGCCAGCGCCGCGGCTCCCGACAAGTGGATCTACGTGTCCGATCCGCTGCGCGCCGCCTACAGCCTCGAGGCGACGCCGGCTTCCTATCTGTTGTCCGGCCACGTGCACGAGCAGATGCTCTATTACACGGGTGCCGGCGGACGTCCGATGTCTTTCGTTCCGACCCCCGGCGTTGCCATCCCCGTCGCCCGTCACCGGCGCTGGCTCGTGATCGCCGGTTCCGCCGGCCAGCCGCGCGACGGCAATCCGGCGGCCTGCTACGCGATGCTGGATAACGCGCACGCGACATTGACTTACCATCGTGTTCCTTACCCGCACGTCGTCACGGCCGACAAGATACGGGCCGCGGGTCTGCCCGAACGGCTGGCGCTGCGCCTGGAGCATGGTGACTGATATGGTCGCGCTGCCGAATCCGGGAGACGTGCTGGACGGCTTTCGCATCGAGGAACGGCTGTACGTCGGCGGCATGGCGGTGATCTACCGCGTCAGCAGCCCCACGTCGGAGTCGCCCCTGGTCATGAAGATTCCGCGGCTCGGCTTCGGCGAACCGGGCACGAGCGTCATCGGCTACGAAACCGAGGAGATGGTGCTGCGATCCGTCAGCGGACCGCACGTGCCCAGGCTCATCGCCCGCGGCGACATCGAACGCAGCCCGTATCTCGTGATGGAGTACATCTCCGGCCGCCGTCTGAGCGACTGGCTTGACCACGGTCCGGTCGCCGCGGAGGAGGTCGCGCGGCTCGGCGTGGCCCTGGCATCGGCGGTGCACGCGCTGCATCGCCAGGATGTCATCCATCTCGACCTGACGCCGGGCAACGTGCTGTTCCGGCCCACGGGCGAGGCGGTGCTGGTGGATTTCGGCCTCGCCCGTCACGGCCACTACCCGGATCTGATGGCCGAAGAATTCGCGCGTCCGGCCGGCACGGCCGCTTACATCTCGCCAGAGCAACTGTTCGGCGTGCGCTGTGATCCGCGCAGCGACGTGTTCGCCATCGGCGTGATCCTTTATGAACTGGCCACGGGACAGCTGCCGTACGGTTCACCGCGCGGCGCCAAGGCGCTGCGGCGCCGGCTGTACCGCGATCCGACACCGCCGCGCGCGATCGTTTCGACGATTCCGGAATGGCTCCAGGAGATTATCCTGCGCTGTCTGGAGGTCGACGCCCGTGCGCGCTATTCCTCGGCGGCGCAGGTGGCGTTCGACCTGAGCCATCCCGACCAGGTAAACATCGGTGAACGCGGCCGGCGTCTGCGGCGCGACGGTTCGTGGAAGGTGTTTCGCCGCTGGTGGCGCGCGGCCGGCTATGAGCCGGCGCCATGCCCGGAGGTGTCGAGTCAGCTGAGCAGCGCCCCGATCGTCCTCGTCGCCGTCGCGGTCGAGTACACCGACGAGCTGCTGGCGCAGGCGATGCGCGATGCCGTGCGTCGCACGTTCGCCAGCGAACGCGACAGCCGGGTGGTGCTGGCGACCGTCATCAGTCCGGTGTCCATCGGTCGCGAGCGAACCGAAGAAGATTCCCCGGCCAACCGGCGCATCCGTGGCCGCGTGCAGTTGCGGCATTGGGCCCAGCCGCTGCGATTGCCCCCGGACCGGGTTTTCTGTCACGTTCTGGAGTCCTCCAATCCGGCCGACGCCCTGCTGGAGTATGCGCGCCTCAACCACGTCGATCAGATCATTATCGGTGCTTCCTATCCGGGTCTGCCGCTGTTCGGCGCTCCGGGGGCCACGGCCGACCGGGTTGTTTCCGCGGCGCCGTGCAGCGTCCTGGTGGTGCGTCCGATGGAGAAAAGGTAGGCCGTGGCGGAGTCCCGGTGGGGTACAGTGACGATCCGGCACGTCAGCCAGGTTGGTCCAAGGCCGGACGGGTGGTGTGACTTGAGCCGCTGCGGGAGTCGGTACAAAATCGGCTGCAAACGAGTTTGAAGAGGAGGGTGAACCATGTCGGAAGAGAAGATTTATAACGTCCACGCCGATGCCGCCAAACGCGCGTGGATCGACGACAGCAAATACAAGGAGATGTACGAGCGCTCGGTGAAAGATCCCGATGGCTTCTGGGCCGAGCAGGCCAAGGCGTTCGTGACTTGGTCCAAGGCCTGGACCAAGGTTTCGGACTGGAGCTTCGACGCCAAGGATCTCCACGTCCGCTGGTTCGAAGGCGGCAAGCTCAACGCGAGCGTCAACTGCCTTGACCGGCATCTCGAGAAACGCGGCGACCAGACCGCGATCCTATGGGAGAGCGACGATCCCAAAGTCGACAAGAAGATCACCTATCGGCAACTGCACGCCGAGGTGTGCCGGCTCGCCAATGTGCTCAAGAACCGCGGCGTCAAGAAGGGCGACCGCGTGTGCATTTACATGCCCATGATCCCGGAGGCGGCGGCGGCCATGCTCGCGTGCGCGCGCATCGGCGCGGTGCACTCGGTGGTGTTCGGCGGTTTCTCGCCGGAGTCGCTCAAGGACCGCATCCTCGACTCCGACTGCCGCGTGGTGATCACCGCCGACGAAGGGTTGCGCGGCAGCAAGAAGATCCCGCTCAAGAAGAACACCGACGAGGCGCTCACGCATTGCCCCAACGTCCACACCGTGCTGGTGGTGAAGCGCACCGGCGGCGACATCGCCTGGAAGGACGGGCGCGACGTCTGGTATCACGAGCTGATGGCGAAGAGCTCCGCGGATTGTCCGCCGGAGGAAATGGACGCCGAGGACCCGCTCTTTATCCTTTACACTTCCGGCTCCACCGGCAAACCCAAGGGCGTGCTGCACACCACTGGTGGTTATCTTCTGTTCACGGCGATGACCCACAAGTACATCTTCGATTACCACGACGGCGACATCTTCTGGTGCACTGCCGACGTCGGCTGGGTGACCGGACACTCTTATATTGTCTACGGTCCGCTGGCCAACGGCGCGATCACGCTCATGTTCGAGGGCGTGCCAAATTATCCGACCGCCTCGCGCTTCTGGGAGGTGATCGACAAGCACAAGGTCAATATCTTCTACACCGCACCGACCGCGATCCGCGCGCTCATGCGCGAAGGCGAGGCACCGGTGAAGAAAACCTCGCGCAAGTCGCTGCGCCTGCTCGGCACCGTGGGCGAGCCGATCAATCCCGAGGCCTGGGAGTGGTATTACCACACCGTGGGCGACGCGCGCGTGCCGATCGTCGACACCTGGTGGCAGACCGAGACCGGCGGCATCCTCATCACGCCGCTGCCGGGC